>Ga0209381_1001594_pt1 | contig 35224 bp, 33 predicted proteins | sample DewCreD2012metaG_FD_184111 | JGI IMG/M metagenome (GOLD analysis project Ga0209381, IMG submission 184111) | Hot spring sediment bacterial and archeal communities from British Columbia, Canada, to study Microbial Dark Matter (Phase II) - Dewar... ... | reverse complement strand
GAGCGGACTTCAGGAATTCGCAGGAGAGACCAGACCGTTTCGCGGCGTCGTTGATCTTGACGACAAAGAAGAGGTCTTCAACGGCCGCCAGGATTTTCCGTGGCTTCGGAGTCATGGATTGACCGGACAAACTCAAAATGAATGCCGCGCTGCGGAAGCGAGAGCGGCTGTCAGGCAGGCTGATTTCAGTATACAACGGCGCATTCATCGCGAGGGATGCGCGCATCCGGGAAGCGCGGCAGGCCGTCCCGCTACAATTGAGATTCACGCATGACGGCTGCGGCGAAGCACGGGGATCTGATCCGGCGGCTCTGTCAGGAACACGGCATTGACCGCGAGTACTGGGACATCTGGGGACAGCGGCACGAGGTTCCGGAGCGGACGCTGCTGGCCATTCTCGGATCGCTGGGCTTCGACACGTCGACGCCGGAAGCGCTGGAGGCTTCGGCGCGGGAGCACGAAGAGGCGCGGCAGCGGCGGCCACTGGATCCGGTGATCGTGCTGAGCGGCTCGGACCGCGAGCCCGCGGTTCCGTTGCGCGCGCCCGCAGGCAGCCGCGCCGCGCTGGCGCTCTATCTGGAGGACGGCAGCGCGCGGCGGTGGGAAGCGGAGATCGCTGAAACCACGCAGCCGGTGGCGCTGCCGGGACCGCTGCCGCTGGGCTACCACGATCTGGAGGCGGTGGTGACGCTGCCTGATGGCAGCCAGAGGCGGGGGGCGCAGCGGGTGATCGTGACGCCGGACCGCGCGTGGCTGCCGGAAAAGCTGGAACGCGGGGGGCGCGCGGCGGGACTCGCCATCAGCCTGTATGGCGTGCGCAGCGCGCGGAACTGGGGCGTGGGCGATTTCACGGATCTGGCGTCGATTGTCGAATGGGCGGCAGCGGAGCTTGGCGCCGGATTTGTCGCGCTGAATCCGCTGCACGCGATTGCGAACCGGCAGCCGTTCAACACGAGCCCCTACCTGCCGCTGTCGGTGTTCCACCGGAACTTCCTGTATCTGGATGTGGAAGCGGTGGAGGATCTGCTGCTGTGCCCGGCGGCGCGGCGGATCGTGGCTTCGCCGAAATTCCAGGCGAAGCTGGCGGCGCTGCGGGCGGCGGAGTTCGTCGAGTACGAGGAAGTGGCGCGGCTGAAGCGCGGGATGCTGAAGCTGCTGTTCCGCCGGTTCTGGCGCGAGGAGTGGCAGAAAGGCACGGAGCGGGCGCGGGCGTTCCAGCACTGGATGGCGGGGCAGGGGCAGCTGCTGGACGGCTTCGCGGTGTTCTGCGCGATGGACGAGGTGTTCCACCTGCGGGACCGCAACGTGTGGGTCTGGCCGCAGTGGGAAGAGCCCTACCGGAATCCGGAATCGGCCGCCGCGCGGAGGTTCGCGCAGGAACATTTCCGCCGTGTTCTGTTTTTCAAGTACGTCCAGTGGCAGATCGACCTGCAACTGGAGCGCGTGCAGCGCCTCGCCCGCAAGGCGGGCATGCCCGTGGGGCTGTATCACGACCTGGCGCTGGCGACGGACCGGTGCGGCGCGGACCTGTGGGCGTTCCGGAAGTTTTTCGTCGAAGGTTGCCGGGTAGGCTCGCCGCCGGATGATTTCGCGCTGGAGGGACAGGACTGGTCGTTCCCGCCGCCGAACGCGGAGGCGCACCGCGAGGACGGCTACCGGCTGTTCGCCGAGACGGTGCGGCGGAACGCGCGGCACGGCGGGGCGCTGCGCATCGATCATGTCATGCGCCTGTGGCGGCTGTTCTGGATTCCGGACGGGCTGCCGCCCGCCGCCGGGACCTATGTGAACGACCGGTGGGAGGACCTGGTGCGGGTGCTGGCGCTCGAGAGCGTGCGCGGCCGTTTTCTGGTGGTGGGCGAGGATCTGGGGACGGTGCCGTTCGGGTGCCGCGAGGCGATGGAGCGGTTCGGGTTGCTGAGCTACCGGCTGTTCTACTTCGAAAAAGGCGCAGACGGGCTGCCGCGGCGCGTGCATGAATATCCGCGCACGGCGCTGGTGTCCTCGACGACGCATGACCTGCCGACGCTGGCTGGTTTCTGGGCAGGGCGCGACATCGAGGTGCGGCGGCAGACGGGGCAACTTCGCGACGATGCGGCCTACGAGCGGCAGAAACGGGAGCGGGTGGAAGAAAAGCGGCGGATGATCGAAGCGCTGGTGCGGGACGGGTTCCTGCCCCCGGATTTTCCGCGCGATGCTGCCGAATGGACCGAGCTGACCGGCGAGCTGCACAACGCCGTGATCGGATACCTGATGATGACGCCCGCACTGCTGATGCTGCTGAACCAGGAAGACCTGACGAAAGAGACCGAGCAGCAGAACGTGCCTGGCACGACGTGGGAATATCCGAACTGGCGGCGGAAGATGCTCTATTCCGTGGAGGAGCTGCACACGTCGGAGCGGGCGCGCGATTTTGCGCGGATGATGCGGGCGTGGATGGAGCGCAGCGGGCGGCTCTAGCAGGTCGCTGAAATACGCCATCCGGTCACAAAATCGCGCCCGTAACCACCTGATTCTGCGTATTCCGTTTCACGGGGCTGCGCCTTTTTCAGCGACCTGTTAGTTCTTCGGGATGGCGCTGAAGGGGATGTCGAGCACGGGGTAGCGGGGCCAGTCTTTGTAGTCGAAGTGCCACCACTCGTGCTCGTAAACTGTGAAGCCTTCGCGCTCCATGGCGCGCCGGAGCAGATCGCGGAGGCGGCGGGCCTTGCGCGAGCCGCCGCGGTATCCGGGGTAGGCGCGTTCCGTCATCTCGTCGTACCCGCTGGGCATCTGGACGGTCCTGCCTGTGCGCAGGTCGTACAGCGAGACGTCGACGGCGCAGCCGCGGTTGTGGCGCGACCCTTTGGACGGATCGGCGACGAAATGTTTCCTGTCTCCGGGTGTTGCATCCCAGAATGCTTTGGTGACGCTCCAGGGGCGGTAGCCGTCGAAGACGACAATTCCGTAGCCTTTTGTTTTGAGCCAGCGGTGGGCGCGCACGAGCGCTTCGGCGGCGGGACGCTGGAGGAAGGCGCGGGCTTCTGAATAGACGGGCCGGCCGAGGAAGTTGTCCGCCGTGGCGTAGCGGATGTCGAGGCGGATGGTGCCGTCCAGAGAGACGAGTTCGACGAGATCCGGAGCAGCCGTGGCGTTCGGGTCCACGGGAGGCTGGAGGAGCAGGGCGAAGAGAGCCAGCGGCAGCGCCATTGAGCTGATTGTAGCCCCGCACTTCCTCAAGGCGCCTTCACGGATGTAGACTGTTGCGTTCCGGCGTCCTGTGCGGGGCGCGCGGAGGAAAGAGACCGTATGAACTATCACATCAGCCGGCAGGGCCAGACGTACGGGCCGTATCCTGCCGAAGACGTGAAGCGGATGTTGAGCGAAGGGCGGCTGCTGCCCACCGATCTGTGCTGGACGGAGGGCATGGCCGGCTGGGAACCGCTGGGCAAGGTGATGGGAGCGGCCGCAATGCCGCCGGCGCCCGCTCCTGCGCCGCCGCACCGGCCGGTGCAGCCGCCGGCAGGGCAACCGGCTCCGCAACCGTATGCGGCGCGGCCGGCGCAACCGGCGCAACCGGCGGCAGGCTGGCAGTCCCAGCCGGCGCAGGCCGCATGGAGCGGCGGCGGCCAGTGGCCCGTCCCGCCAGACATGCACTGGGCGGCGGTGATGCTTTTGTCCATAGCGACCTGCGGGATTTTCGGGCTCGTCTGGTTCTACAAGCAGGCGGCATTTGTCAAGAGGCTGGACCCGAGGAACCAGGCGATTCAATTCTTCTTCGGGTATATCGGCGTATTCTTTCTGAGCCTGTTTCTCTCTCTTGCAGGGCGCTATCAGTTCCTGCTGATCATCAATATTCTTCTGCCGTGGGCCGCTCTGGCGCTGCTGCTGGCTGCGGTCTTCTCCATGAGAACCGTGCTGCTGAACCACTATAATACGGTGGAAAACATCGGGCTGCGCCTGGGCCCGGTGATGACGTTTTTCTTCAATATGCTGTATTTCCAGTATCATTTCTCCCGGATCGCGCGGTGGAAGCGGACAGGTCAGCTTGTCTGAAATGGCGCGCATCCTTTTCATCGCCTGCGGCGTTCTGTCGATACCGGCATTGTACTGGTTCGACCCGGCCGAGACACGGTATTTTCCGCCCTGCCTGATCCGGCTGTACACGGGCCTGAGCTGCCCGGGATGCGGCGCGACGCGGGCGCTGCACGCGCTGCTGCACCTGCGCGTGGAGGAGGCCTGGAGGCTGAATCCGCTGTGGACTGTCGCCGGGCCGGCCCTGGCGGCATGGGGCGCATGGCGGTGGTTGCGCGCCTGTGCGCAAGGCGTGCGGAGCCGGCACGCATGAGAAGCGCGGGCCGCATCGCCGTTCCCGGGCGCGTGAATCTGATCGGCGAGCACATCGATTATCACGGCCTGGCCGTGCTTCCGATGGCTCTGGACAGGCGCGTGATTGTCGAGTGGTCGGCCCGCGGGGATTCGCTGGTGCGGGCCACAAGCGAGGGTTTCGAGCCTCGCGAATTCGCCCTTGACCGGCCGATCGAGCCATGGCCTCCGGGCGACTGGGGCAACTACGTGAAGGCGGGCGCGGCGGCGGCGCTCCAGAAATGGCGGCTCGAACGGGGCGCGGAGCTGCGCGTGCGCTCTTCCCTTCCCGTTGCAGCGGGGCTGTCTTCGTCGACTGCGCTGATGACGGCGTGCACGCTGGCGCTGCTGGAAGCCAACGGAATTCGCCCGAGTTTTGCGGAATTGATGGAGGTGTTGCCGGAAGGCGAGTATTTCGTGGGCACGCGCGGCGGAGGGATGGATCACGCCGCGGTGCTCGGAGCGCGGGAGGGATGCGCGCTGCTGGTGGAGTTCGACCCCGTGCGCGTGGCGCCCGTGCCGGTGCCGCCGCGATGGGCCTTCTTCGTGGCCGACAGCGGCGTGAAGGCGGAGAAATCCGCGGCGGTGAAGGCGGAGTACAACCGGCGGCGCTTCGCAGGACAGCGGGCAGCAGAGCGTCTGGGATTCGCGGGCATCCGGCAGGCGCTCGAAACGGCGGACCCCGGGGAGCTGCGCCGGGTGGCGGAATCGAGCCTGGAAGGGACTGAACGCGGCTGTTTCCTGCATGTCATCGGTGAAGCGCACAGGGTGCAGGAGGCCGTGGAGGCGATGCGCGAGGCGGATGCAGAGCGGTTCGGCCGGCTGCTGAATGCGTCGCATGAGAGCCTGCGGGACCTGCTGCGGGTGAGCTGCGCGGAGCTGGACCGGCTGGTTGAGGCGGCGCGTGAATCCGGAGCTCTGGGGGCGCGGCTCACCGGTGCAGGCTTCGGAGGCGCAGCGGTGGTTTTCTGCCCGGAGGAGCAGGCGGAGCGCGTGGCGGCAGGAATCGAGAGGCGGTTCTACGAGGGAACGGCGGAAGGGCGGATGTTCCGCGCCGTGCCGTCGGCGGGCGCGCTGGAGCTCATTGCCAGAGGCGGCGCGTGACACGGACGAGCACGGTTCCGCTGACGACGAAGACGAGCGCGAGCAGGAGCGCGTAGTTCCAGCGTCCGTACAGGACGTTGCCGACGGTGAACAGCCCGGACCAGATGACGAAGCTGCCCGAGACCCAGCCGAGCAGGGAGAGCGGGATGTTGTCGACCTGGGACCACTCGGCGGCTTCCTTTTCGGAGATGCCGGCCATCTCGCGCACCTTGCGCCAGCCGGGTCCTGCGGGGTGGACCTTGCGGTAGAAACGGACGAGCGCTTCCGGATCGGTCTGCGGCCCTGCATACGCCACGATGAGCCAGCAGATGGTGGTGCAGAGCACGGTGAGGAACAGCTCCTGATGCGTGCCGATGCTGATGCCGTTCCTGCGGAGCGCCAGAAAGACGAGCGAGACCCCGAAGGAGCTGATCATGGCCGCGATCTCGCACCAGGCGGTGATCCGCCACCAGAACCAGCGCAGGAGATAGAGAAGGCCTGTGCCCGCGCCGACCTGAAGCATGATGTTGAACGTGTCCTGCGCGGTTTCGAGGAAGAAGACAAGGCAGGAGGAGACGATGAAGAGAATGACCGTCGAGACCCTGCCGGCGAAGACGTAGTGTTTTTCCTCCCGCCCCGGGCGCAGGAAGCGGCGGTAGAAGTCATGAACCATGTAGGAGGCGCCCCAGTTGAGGTGCGTGAGGATGGTGGAGGAGTTGGCGGCGATGAGTCCGCCGAGCATCAGGCCCATCCAGCCCGCCGGCAGGAACTTCAGCATGGCGGGGTAGGCGATGTCGTGGCCGATCAGGGAGGGGTCCACGTGCGGAAACGCATGCTGGATGTCGGCGAGAGTCGGAAAAACGATCAAAGATGCAAGGCCGGTGAGCATCCAGGGCCACGGGCGGAGCACATAGTGCGCGAGGTTGAAGAAGAGCGTGCCGCCGAGAGCGTCTTTTTCGGAGCGTGAGGCCAGCATGCGCTGCGCGATGTAGGAGCCGCCGCCTGGCTCGGCGCCGGGATACCAGACTGCCCACCACTGGATGGCCAGCGGCATGATGAAGACGGCGGTGGCGAGCTCCCAGTTGCTGGAGAAATCGGGCAGCATGGCCAGGTAATTGATCTTCCCCGCGGCCTGCATCGAGCTGACCTTCTCCACGAGGCCCGACAGGCCGCCCACCTGCGGCAGCGTGACCGCGAAGTAGGCGGAGGCGATGACCGATCCCATCATGAGAAAGAACTGGATCATGTCGATGACGAGCACGCCCCAAAGGCCCGAGTGCGCGGCGAAAACGACGTTCAGAAGCCCAACGGCCAGCAGCGTTTGCCAGCGCTCGAAGCCGAAGAGAACACCGGCAATCTTGCAGGCGGCCAGATTGACGCTGGCCATGATGATGCAGTTGAAGAAGAAGCCGAGATAGAGGGCGCGGAAGCCGCGCACGGCGCTGGCGGCTTTGCCCGCGTAGCGGAGCTCGTAGAACTCGAGATCCGTCAGAACGCCTGACCGCCGCCAGAGCCGCGCGTAGAAGAAGACGGTGGCGACGCCAGTGAGCGTGAAGGCCCACCACTGCCAGTTGCCAGCGACTCCCTGTGTGCGGACGAAGTTGGTGACCAGGTTCGGCGTGTCGCTGGAGAAGGTGGTGGCGACCATGGAGAATCCGGCCAGCCACCAGGGCACGGAACGGCCGGAGGCGAAGAACTCGGCCGTGTCCCTGCCGGAGCGCTTGGCGAAGAAGAGGGCCGGGGCGAAGCAGATGAGAAGCGATCCGATGGCGATGAACCAGTCCAGCGCAGTGAGGGTCATGCGAGTGCTCGAAGGTTGAGCATAACGCAACGGGCGGCGCTGGTCGATTCGGCGGCTGAGACGCCTGGCAGGGACGGTTCAGAGGAGCTCGCGGATCTCTTGCGGAGAAAGGACGCGGACGCGTTCGCTTTTCAGGAAGAAATGGAGGCGGGCCGTCTGTTCGAGTTCTTCAGCGCGGTCGGCTGCCTCTTCGAGGGTCGCGCCGCAGGCCACGAGGCCGTGGTTCCGCAGGAGAAGCACGTTGGAGCGGGCGATGGCAGAGCCGATTTCCTCGGCCAGCGAGGGCGCGCCGGGGCGGTGGTAGGAGACGACGGCGAGCGGATGGACGCGCATGAAATAGTACGGAGTCAGGGCGGGCAGGACGTCCGGTTCCGGGAGCTGCTCGAGACAGGAAAGAGCCGTGGCGTAAAACGAGTGCAGGTGGACGATGGCGTGGAGATCGGGGCGGGCGCGGTAGATGGCGAGGTGGAAGGGAAACTCCTTGGTGGGACGGTTTGCGTTGCGGGCCTCGCCATCGAGGCCAAGGCAGGCGAGTTCTGCGGGCGCGAGGTTCTCCAGTGAGCGCCCGGTGGGAGTCAGCCAGACTTCTTCGATGGCGCGGACGCTCAGGTTGCCCGTGGAGCCATGGGCGTAGCCGCGCCGGTGAAGGGAGCGGGCGATAGAGCAGAGGGTCTCAAGCAAAGGGGTCGTCATCATCCGTTCTCCATGATTTCGAGGGCCAGGCGGAAGAATTCCGGGGGGCCGAAGTTGCCGGATTTCGGAACGAGCGTGAAACCCGGCGGATCGAGGCTTGCGAGCACCGGCACGCCCGGCGAAAGCTCGGAGGCGACCGCTGCGGCGCGGAGTCCGATGGCGTCGATCACGGCGCCGGAGGTTTCGCCGCCAGCGACAGCAATGCGGCGCACATCGAGTCCGGCCGCGGCGCGCGCGGCGATGGCGGCGAAGAGTTTCTCGATCGATTCCGCAGCCATGGGCGTGCGCGCACCGGGCGGGGAAGAGCTGGCCACCAGCGGAACCGCGCCACAGTCGAAAGCGGCGGCGATGGCTGCATGCAGCCTCTGTGCCTCGAGGCCGGGACTGCCGAGAAGCGCTTGGGCGTCGACTGGAATCAGCAGGCCGCCCGACTGCTGCCAATGCCTGATCTGGCGCAATGTCGCCTCGGAGCAGGATCCGGCCAGCAGCAGAGTTCGGCCTGCGGCGTTGCGGGGAGCGGAGAGTGCGCCGGGCGTCCATCGGGTCCAGGCGGCCGGCAACGCGGCGGTGATGCCGCTGCCTCCGGTGAGAACCCTGAGGGACCGGCAGGCGCGGGCCAGCACGAGCAGGTCGTCATCGAGAATGGCGTCGGCGAGTGCGATCTCGATTCCCTGCTTCTGGAGTTCAGCGATGTGAGAGCGCACAGCAGTTACGCCGCGGCGCACCGTCTCAAGCGGAATCAGGCCCACGCGGCGCGCCGTCTGCTTCTGGAGATGTCGGACGAGGTTGGAGTCGCGCATGGGCGTGATGGGGTGATCCCGCATTGGCGATTCAGAGAGCAGCACGCCATGAACGAAGAGATGTCCGCGGTATTGCGTGCGGCCATTGACCGGCAGGGCGGGCGCGGCGATGGTGAAGGGTTCGCCGGCGAGCGTGAGCAGTTCCGAGCACAGCGGCCCGATGTTGCCGCGCTCGGTGGAATCGAATGTCGAGCAGTACTTCAACTGCCACTGCCGCGGCCGGAGCGGAGAAAGCGCGCGGAATGCGCGGCGCAGGGTCTCGCAGGCCAGATCGGGTTCGATGGAACGGATCTTGAGAGAAGCAACAATGGCGTCTGGAGCGAGGCCGCTGATGGCGCTCAGGGCGACGTCAGGGCCGAAGCATTGCACGACGCGCGCGCCTGCACGAACGAGCATCGAGGCGGCATCCGCGCCGCCCGTGTAATCATCAGCCAGAACGGCGAGGCGGAGAGTGGAATTCACGGCGCTTTCCTTCCTTTCCTGCGGAGCCAGGCGAGCGCGGCAGCGGCGAGAAAACAGGGGACCGGTTCGCTGTTGCCGGCGCGGAGCGCGGGCAAGAGGGCCGCGCAGGCCGTGGCCCCGAAATTTCCCGTGATGTTCATTCGCCCCGGCAGGGCAGCGGCCGCGAGCAGGAAGCCGAGCGCGGCTGGCCACCCACCCTGCGGGCGCCTGAACCAGCGCGCACCCGGGCTGAAGGCGCTGAACAGGGGGGCCACTCTGAAAGCAGAAAAGCCCGGCACGGACGGGATGCCGCCCCGGGCGCTGCTGATCGAGGCCCGGGCGTCGTGCGCGATGACGGACAGCGGAAACAGTGCCGCAAGGATGGCCGGAACGTTCAAGGCAGGACTCCATCCATCACTCTGCGCGGAGTGTCCCAGAGGATCTGGCGGCGATCCGCCTCCGGAATCTGGAGTTCGGCGATCTTGCGGAGCTCGGTCTGCCGGGATTCAGGCAAATCTGAACCGATCATCAGCCTGGACGCAGGAACATGACGCAAAACCTCGTAGACGTGCGCGGGCATCAGCGTGGAGAGTTCGAGATAGATATTCGGACAGACCGTGGCGGCGACGATGGCTTCCAGATAGAAAGCTGAGCCGCCCGTGTGCGCCAGAACAACGGGCATCTGCGGAAACTGGCGCGCCACCGGAATAAACAGAGAAGGCAGTGCGTAGGGAGCGCCGTTCCCGGTGTGGCAGATCAGAACAAGATGAAGCTCTGCAGCGAGCGAGGCCAGATCGAGGAACTCGCCGCCGAGGGGAAAGAGCGGCTGGTATTGGGGTTGAAATTTGAGAGCGCGAAAGCCGTACGCGGAGACGGTTCTTTCCAGCTCCGCCCGCCGTTCCTTTGCGGACAGGAAAGCCGGCAGGGATGCGGCGCCGCTGAAGCGGTCCGGGTGCGCCAGCACGGCGGCGCCGATGAGGTCATGAGCCTGACGAAAATTGTCGACGGCCGGGAAAGGAATCAGCAGAGACCGGTCGATGCCCTCCGCATCCATATCTCTCAGGATCTGCTCCGGGCTGTATTCACGGCCGTTGTGGCGTGCCCGGCCCGGATGGACATGCGTGTCATAGACCGGAAAGCGGTTGATCATGTGCAGGACTCCATCGCCTGGAGGATGGCATCCGTCAGGCCGGAAGATGTCAGTGTTCCGCCCAGATCCGGCGTCGCCCGGGCGGGATCGGAGAGGACCGTGGCGACTGCCTGCCGGACTGTCTCCGCAGCCCTGCGGCACTGCCTGGACCCGAGCCAGTCGAGCATCAGGGATGCGGAGAGAATGGCTGCCACGGGATTGGCGATTCCCTTCCCTGCGATGTCGGGCGCGGAGCCGTGCGCAGGCTGGAAGACTGCGTGCCGGTCTCCAATGTCGGCCGACGGCGCCAATCCCATGCCGCCCACAAGCGCCGCCGCCAGGTCGGAAAGGATGTCGCCGAACATGTTCTCCGTGACGATCACGTCGAAATCCCCAGGCCGGCGCACGAGCGCGAGCGCCGCAGCGTCCACGTAGAGACGGGACGTGCGCACATCGGGAAATTCTTCGCTGATTTCATCAAATATCCGGCGGAAAAACACCATCGAAGGGAGCACATTCGCCTTGTCGACCAGCGTGACATGGCGGCGGCGCCGCCGCGCGAGGCTGAATGCGAAGCGGAAAAGCCGCGCGGACGCCATGCGTGTGATGCGCATTTCGTCCACGACTGCGTCCGCATCGGGCGGCCATCGGCGTTTGCGGGCGGAAAACAGGCCCTCCGTGCTCTCGCGAACGAGGACGAAATCGATGGCTCCGGGCGCCCTGGCGCGCAGCGGACTGTGAGCAGGGTGAAACAGGCGGACCGGACGGACGCCTGCATACAGCTCCAGGCGCTCTCGCAGGTCGAGCTGCGGAGTGATTTCTGTTCCGCCTGGACCGCGCACGTCCGGCAGGCCCATGGCCCCGAGCAGGATGGCGCCGCAGCGCGAGACCTGTTCGAAGACGCTTTCGGGGAACGGATCTCCCGAGCGAAGAAATTCAGCGGCGCCGACAGGGTACTCTTCCCGCCTGAACCGGATTTCCGGAAAAAGCTCCTCGATTTTTTGCAGAACGCGCCAGGTTTTTCCGATGACTTCAGGGCCGATGCCATCCCCCGGGAGGCTGGCGATTCTGTAAGTCTCAGTCCCCATATTCCTCCATGGCGACAACCCTGTGCGAAGCGGCTGATTCGTAGCATGCCTCGACCAGATGCACGGTGCGCAAGTAGGATTCGCCTTCCGATTCGCAGGGCTCGCCGCTCAGGAGGCAGCCGAGGGCGTGCTGCTGGAACGCATGGACGCTGTCGCCCCTGTAGCCCGCTTCCGGAATCGGATAGACATGGGGCTGAGGCTGGGCGCCATGCGGCCGCACGAACAGCCTGCCCCAGCCGTCCATGCCGAGAACCGCCGCCTCGCCCTCGCACCGCAGATCGCCGAATGCGGGGGGCGGAGGCACGGGACCGCTGATACGGTTGGCGTCGATCAGCCCCACGGCGCCCGAGCGGAAATGGATGTGAATCCAGGCGGCATCCTCGCCGGCGATGACAGGATTCAGCCGGGCGGTTTCACAATAGACGGAGCCGATTTCTCCAAGAAGGAACCTGAATGTATCCAGGAAGTGCACCAGCGTTTCGTAAATGAGCAGCCGGGGCATGGAGCGGAAATAGGGCTGCACGGCATACGGTTCGGGTCCGCGCCCGTCTCCCGTGCGCATGATGAGAGACAGATAGAATGGCCGTCCCAGGGCGCCCTGATTGAGAAGGCTGCGGATCTCGCGATACCAGGGCTGCCAGCGCCAGTTCTCATGAATCAGCAGACGGATGCCGGAGTCTTCCGCCGTGCGCACCATCTCCCGGCACTCTTCGAGCGATGGCGCCATGGGCTTCTGGCAGATGACATCGACGCCACGGGAGGCTGCGAGGGCGGTCAGAGGCAGATGGGTTTCCGGCCGCGTGACGATGTCGAGAAACCGCGGCTGCTCGGCGCGCAGCATTGCTTCCACCGAAGAGTAGGCGCGGGGGATTCCGTGGCGGCCGGCGAATTCCTGCGCGCGTTCAGCGTCCGGGTCGGCGACAGCCACGATATCGGCATCGGGAATCCTCCGCCAGGCCTCGGCGTGGAACTGGGCGAAGTAGCCTGCGCCGGCGATGGCGCCGCGGACGGGCTGATGCATGCTGCTGGCCTCGCATCCAGAATACTGACCAGGCGCCAGCCGCCATTAGCAGGAAACTGTCGCGGATTTGTCCGATCCTATCCGCCGCCGCAGCTCGCGGGGCGGAATGCCGAAACAGGCCTTGAAGCGCCGGTCGAAATAGCTCTGATCGCAGAAGCCGCACTGTTCCGCGATCTCTCCGACCGGAAGCGACGATTCGCAAAGAAGCCTGTAGGCCTCGCGGAGCCGGATCTGATTGAGGTACTCGACGAAGGTGCTGCCTGTGGCCTGGCGGAAGCGGCGCATGAAACGCGCTTCGCTCATGCCCACGATGCGGGCGCCTTCCGCCACGGAGATCTTGCGGGAATAGTTCTGCTCCAGCCATCTCAGGAGCGGAACCAGGCGATCGACCTGGGGTAAAACGGGCGAGGGCGGCGCAGGCGGCAGAAGCGTGCCGAGCGAATCCAGCAGCTCGAGCAGCAGCAGCTTGATGCGGGATTGAGAAACGCCGCGGCTTGCTGCTGTCATCGCCTGTTCGATGAGGCGGACGAGCGCCGTGCGTCCGCCGGAGGCGCGGACGGCGGCAGCCGGCAGGCGGGGACTGGCTCCGCGCCGCACGGCATGGAAGATGGACAGGAAGCCGTGATCGCAGGGAAGAGCGGCGAATCCGGCGACGAGGCGCGGCTCGAATGTCACTACGACGGCACGCCTCTGTCTGCCGGAGAACTTCCAGATGGCGTGAAGCCGGAGATTGTCGACGACAAGAATGTCGCCCGCCGCAAAAGGCACGAGCGATTCGCCAATGCGGAACTCGCCCGCGCCGGCGACGGGACAGAAGAGTTCGAGGCGTTCATGCCAGGAGAGAGGCACTCCCGTTTTGATCACGGGGAACTCGAAGGCATGGATCGCCAGAGGGAAATGCGGGTCGAGCTCGAGCGGGTACCGGCGCTCGCCATCGACGCGAAAGATGAGATCGAAAGGAAGAAAAGCCAGGGAATCCGGCAGGCGGGATGTCATGAGCGCCGGAAGGCGGGGGTGCGGCGCCGGCCCGGGCCGCACCCCCTGAAATCACGCGCCGTAAATCCTGCGGAAGTTCGCGAGGCACTTCTCGACCGCTTCGTATGGCGGCAGGTCGTGGCCTTCCTGTTCGATCAGGTAGAACTCCACTCCGCCGACGGACTCGGCAGCCTTGAAGATGTCTTTCCATGGAGAGTCGCCTTCGCCGAACAGGACGCGATAGCCCCTGTCCTTCGACCATTCCTTGCAATGGATGGATTGCAGGCGGCCGGGATTCGAGCGGATCCAGGCCGCCGGATCGTTGCCCGTCTCCACGCAGGTGCCCACGTCCAGCTGAAGGATGACGGATTTCGGAGTGTTCTTCGCGAGAATTTCCAGCGGTTTCTGGCCCTCCACCGGCCGCCATTCGATCTGATGGTTGTGGAATCCAACGGCGCAGCCGGCCTTGCGCGCAATTTCGTCGGCTTTGGTGAGCACATCAGCGACTTTCTTCCAGCCGTCGACGGTGGGCTCGACCTTGCCGGCGCTGGCCATGACGATGTATTTGCTGCCCAGCGCTTTGTTCCACTCGATCGTCTTCTGCATGTTCTCGGGCAGAAGATTGTTCGGCCCGTTGTGCGTAGAGAGGCACTTCACGTTCAGGTCATCGAGGAGCTTGCGCATCTCCTTGAGCTGATCCATGGTCCAGCCGATGTAGGGGCCGTAAAACTCGACGCACTGGTAGCCCATTCTGGCGACGGTTCTGACGGGCGTGAAAATGTCTTTCGCCATCTCCTGGCGGACGGAGTACATCTCGATGCCGACCAGCGGCCTGGCCGCGCCCAGCGCAGGCAGCGCTGCGGCCGCGCCTGCGGCGGCGACGAAGGAACGGCGTGTCAGATTCTGCTTCTGCATGACGTAGATGACGATATCACAGTGCCTGCGGTTGCGGAGCGGGGCCAACTTCATCACCGTGCCAGACGGCACCTGAGCGGAGAATTCGCCTGCGGCGCCCGGCCGGCGCCGCCCCGCGCTTACGGCTGCTTCGGCAGCAGCGACAGCACGGCTTCCGTCGGGCTGGGGATGACGTGCGCCGCGATGAGCTTGCCGAGGCCATCCACTTTCGCCTTGCCCGCCTCGACGGCCGCGCGGACGGCCGCCACGTCGCCTTTGATGACGACCGTGATGTAGCCGCCGCCGAGCTTTTCGCGCGCGAGCACTTCGACATCGGCCGTCTTGCAGGCGGTGTCGATGGCTTCGAACACGGCGGTGAAACCCTGCGTTTCAATCAGACCCACGGCGAAAGGCGCCTGTCCTTTCACGGTTGCCTCCCTGTAGTGCTCACCGGGCGTGTGCACGACGTCCTGCTCGATGAGCGGATTATATTCCTTGCCGCCCTGCCAGCCGCGGCGGCCGCGCGGCTCGGGGTTCGGAATGATGTCGGTCATGCAGGCGACCTGCATGGATTCGGCCACGAGGCGGCCGGCTTGGATCGCCGCGCGCACCGCGCCGAGCGGGCCGGTGATCTTCATCATCGCCCCGGCAAGGTCGTTCAGCTCGATCTGGAAGAGCTCGACGTCCGCGATCTTTTCCATGGTGTCGAGCACGACCATGGACGGGCTCCAGCCCGCCACCTCGATGAGGCCGAGCGCGTTCATTCAAGCATGCCCCTGCGGCGCAGCGTTTCCATGACCTCGAGAACGATCTGCTGCACGCGGTCGCGCGAAGGCTCGCCCGAGCGCGGGGCGCAGCCGGACTCGGGCGGCTCGACGATGCCCGTGTCGGCCAGCAGGCATTGCAGGACGCGCTTCAGCGCGGCGCGGTCGGCCTTCTGGGACGCGCTCTGCGGCTGGCGGCCGCGCCCGAACTGGAAGCCGCGCATTTCGGCTCCGGCGCGGAAGCCATCCGGGAACTCGAAGTGGTTCAGCATCGTGTCGAACAGCTCGAGGATGCGGAACTGAAGCTGCATCGCGTCCTGAAGCCGGCCTGCGCGGAACAGATCGTAGAGCCTGCGCATCAGCTCGGGCACGACGTTGGAGGCCGCATTCGTTCCCCCGTCGGCGCCAGCCATCATCATCGGCACCAGCACGCAGTCCCAGCCGGTGAGGAACGTGAAATCCGGGCGGTGCGGGCGGATGGCGGCGATCATGCGCATCATGAACGCCACGTCGCCGGAGCTGTCCTTGATGCCCACGATCCGGTCCAGCTCGCTCAGCCGGCGGATGGTGTTCAGGTCGATCGGACTGGCGAACAGCGGGATGTTGTACAGCGTGACATCAATGGGCGAGTGCAGCGCGATCTCGCGGAAGTACATATACACCGACTCGGGGCTGAGCCGGTAGTAAATGGGCGAGACGATGGCAACGGCGCGCGCGCCATAAGAATGGTACAGCTCGCAGGCGGCGATGGTTTCGCGCGCGTTCGCCTCGGCGGCGCCGGCAAGCACAGGAACCCGCCCACGCGCCTCCTCGCAGGTGATCCTGACGATGAGGCGGCGTTCTTCCACCGTGAGGCGCGTGAATTCGCCGGTGGAGCCGTTCGGGTAGAGGCCGTGGACGCCCTTCTCCATCAGCCAGCGGATGAAGCGGCGCAGCTCCGCCTCGTTCACCCGGTCTCGGCCGTCGAGCGGCACGAGCATCGGCGTGAAGATGCCCTGGAGCCGTTCAGCCATGCGTGTACTATCGTTTCATTTCCCCGAGGGCTCAGGCAACCGGTCAGACCAGCCCCAGAGCGCCCGCGGCGTATTCGCGGCACTCGTCGAGAATGCGGTCTTCCAGCGCCAGAGCCTGCTCGCGCGTCAATCCCGTGACGCGCGGCAGCGGCTCGCGCGGCGGGTTCGTGCGGACCATCCGCAGGATGCGCGCCAGCCGGCGCGCGTCGGGCTGGTCGAAAGTGGCCCAATAACTCTCCGTCAGGCACGGGATCTTCAGAGGGTCGCGCACCAGAGTGTCCATGGTGAAGCGCACGTCCGGGCGCTTCGCGCGGAGCAGTGCGACCGCCCGCTTCAGATCGACGATGCCCTTCCCCAGCGGAACCTCGGAGAGGAGGAAACCATCTGCGTACTCCTCCACGCCCATGTCCTTCACGTGCGTGTTGATCACCCACGGGGCCAGCGCTTCAATCAACTCCATGGGCTCGTCGAGCAGGGAGACATTGTTGCCGAAATCAATGCAGGCGCCGAAGTATTCACTGGAATATCTCCGGAACAGCTCCGGCATTTCCTGCGCCGTCCAGTCTTTGTGGTTCTCGATTCCCAGAGGCAGGCGGTGCTTTTCCGCCGCGGGAACCGCCAGAGCGAGACGCTGGCGGGAGCGCCGGACGAACTCTTTCCATTCCTCCATCGTGCGGAAGGTCTCGTACCGCCGCCCGGCGAGGCAGACGGAGCGGATGCATTCCGCACCCGCTTCTTTTGCGGCCGCCACCAGCCTCTCGAACGCCGCCGCATCTTCGTCCGGCAAGGGAGCGAGCAACTCCCAGTACATTCCGTGATTTCCGCAGTAATCCCGAACTTTTTTGAGGTACTCCGGCGTAAAATCCGGCGGCAAGGCAGCCTGCACGCCGCCGAATCCGCGCTCGCGGGCCAATTGCAGAAACTCCAGCGCCGTCCGCGCCGGCCGCCTGACGGCAAACGAGTCTGGCGAGACACCCATCGAGGTGCGGCGGACAGGCGGTTGCACAGCGGCCGCCGCGGCCGACAGAAACTCGCGCCGGTTCATGCGAGCAGGCTCCGCAGGACCGAGTCCCAGGGTTTGCGGTAGGGCCGCTCGAGCAGGGCATTGGCCTCGCGGTCCCCGATCACTTCTTCTTTATTCGAATCCCAGGCGAGTTTCCGGCCAAGCTTCATCGAGAGGTTCGCCAGGTGGCAGGCGACGGAGACTTCGTGGCCGTCCTCGACATCGGAAACCGGCCGCCGCCGCGATTTCACGCAGTCGATGAAGTGGCGCGCGTGAAGATCGATCGGCTCGGGCGAAGCGCTCTTTTCGGATTTCGGCTCCGCGTAAGGCTTCGGTTCGATTTTCGCCGCCTGAGGATGGCCGGCGGGATTCGACCAGGGCGGGATGGCGCTTTCCGGCGCGATTTTCAGGTCGGGCACGAATTCATACGCGCCCCGTGAGACCACCAGCAACCCCTGTGTCCCGATGAACTGAACGCCCGCCAGGCTCGCCGCGGTTCCGAATGAGGCGCGGCGCGAGCCGCCTGCCTCCCGGAAGGAGCCCTCCACCAGAACGCCGCCGTATTCCCAGATGGCGTCCTGGGTATCGGGCGTCTCGCCGTTGTCCTGCAGCGCATAGCGTCCGCCTGCGGAATAGGCGGTGCGCGGCGCGCGCAGCCCGAGGATGCAGTGGACCAGATCCAGATCATGCGCGCCGAGATTCGTCATCTGGCCGCCTGAATAATCCCAGAACCAGCGGAAATGATACAGGCCACGGTGCGGATTGTAAGGCCGTTTGGGCGCAGGGCCGAGCCAGAGATCGTAATCGAGTCCCGGCGGCGGATCCGTGTCGGCGGGGCGGCCGAAACCGGGCATGATGTTGCGGTAGGCGCTGAAGCGCACTGAGTGGATCTTGCCCACGGCTCCAGACCGCACGAGTTCCATCGCTCCCGGAATATGGGTGCCGCTGCGTCCCTGCGTGCCGACGCAGACCACGCGCTTGTGGCGCCGCGCGGCATTCACCATCCAGCGGCCTTCGCGGATGAAGAGCGTCATCGGCTTTTCGACGAAGACATCTTTGCCGGCAGCGCACGCCATGATGGTTTGCAGCGCGTGCCAGTGATCGGGAGTGGACACGACAACCGCGTCGACGTCCCTGTCTTCGAGCAGCTTCCGGAAGTCCGAGTAAGGCTTCGCCGCGCCCGCGCACATCTGGCGCGCCTGTTCAACACGCGGCTGATACACATCACAGACCGCCGTGAGCGCCACGTCCGGCAGTTTGCGGAAATCCTCGATGTGCCTCAGCCCGATCAGCCCGCATCCGATGAAGCCGACCCTGACCCGTTCGTTGGCGCCCGCGATCCGGCTGTAGCCGGCAGCGGTCACCGCTCCCAGAAATGTTCGACGGCTCTCCGGCATATGCGGAGAGTCTATCACCGCAGACTGCGGACTTCAGGATTTGACGTCGTAGCCGCGGATGCGCCGGACCCAGATGTTGCGGTAGCGGACCCTGGCGTCGTGGTCCTGCAGCATCAGGGGCTCTTCCGGTCCGTGCGGCTCGTAGGGGCGCACGATGCGGTGCGCCATCTGCCCGATGATCTCCTGATGGTGGTGCACGAGCACTCCGTTGAAGACCACCGTCACGTAGGCGGGCTTTGCCAGTTTGCCGCCCTCGAAGCGGGGCGCTTCGAAGAAGATGTCATAGACGTTCCACTCGCCGGGCGCGCGGCAGGGATTGGCCATGGGGGGCCACTGGCCGTAAATGGAGCCCGCCTGGCCGTCGGCATAGGTGGGGTTGTTCCACGAGTCGAGCACCTGGATCTCGTATCGGCCCATGATGACGACGCCGGAATTGCCGCGCCACTGGGAGTCGCCGTCGATGTCGACGGGCGAGGCCCATTCAATGTGGAACTGCGCGTCGCCGAACCTCTCGCGGCTGATCAGGTCTCCCGTGCCGCCCACGCACTCCACGTATCCATTCTCGACCTTCCAGCGCGCCGGCAGTTCTTTTCCGCGGTCTGCGCCGCGGCCGCGCTGATACCATTGCGAGAGATCGCGCCCGTCGAACAGCACCACCGCATCCGAGGGCGGATCGCCGGGGCGCGCTCCCGGCGTGATGACCGGCGGCCGCGGCCGCTCGATGTCATGCACTTTCCACGGCTGCCCGGGAAGCTGAGGGGTGTCGGAGTAGCCGAGCGGCGCAGTGCGCCACTGACGGGTCCGGTTGTCCTGCGCCGCCGCGGAGAAGGCGGCGGAAGCGGCGAGAAACGCTCTTCTGTCCATGGCTATCGCCTGCCGAGTCTATCAGAAGCCGCGCGTCAGTCGCGCCAGTCGGCCACCCAGATGTTGAACTCGTAGCGGCTCTTCGCCTGCCAGTCGGACGAAAACACGAGCTTGCGTCCGTCGGGCGAGAATTCGGGAAACGAAACAAACCCGTCGAACCAGGTCAGCCTTTCGAGCCCCGTGCCGTCGGTGCGGATCCAGTACAGCTCGAACTTGCGCCCGTCGCAGTTGTGCAGATTGGAAGAGAAGACGACGCGCTTGCCGTCCGGCGTGAACGTGGGCGCAAAAGCGGCGCATCCGGTCCGCGTCAGCTGCCGGACGTTGCGCCCGTCGGCGTCGCTGATGAACAGCTCCATGCGCATCGGCTCGGTGAGGTTCTCCTTCAGCAGCTCGCGGTAGCGCTTCATCGCCTCGGCATTGTCCGGCGCCGTCGCGCGCCAGACGATCTGCCGCCCGTCGCGGCTGTACACCGCGCCGCCGTCATAGCCTTCGCGCCTCGTGATCCGTTTTTTCTTTGAGCCGTCTGTTTTCATGCGCCAAAGCTCGAGGTCGCCGGAGGCGAGAGACGTGTAAATCACGTTCCCGGTGCGGAAATTCACTGTGGCTTCGGCATCATAACCGGGCGAATCGGTGAGCTTTTTGACGATTTTCCCGTCGTCCGTGGCCAGGTAGATGTCATAGCCGGGGAAGACGCCCCACACATAACCCTTGCGGCGGTCCGGCGGCGGCGGGCACTCCTCGCCCGCCTCATGGGTCGAGGCGTAGAGGATGTGGCGGCTGTCGGGCAGGAAATACCCGCATGTGGTTCTTCCCTTCCCCGTGGAGACAAGACGCTGGTCCGAGCCGTCGGCGTTCATCACGAAGATCTGGTCGCATGCGTACGGGGGGCGCGTCGACTGGAAGACGAGCCTTTTGCCGTCGGGCGACCAGTACGCCTCGGCGTTCTGTCCGCCGTCGGTCAACTTTTTCAGATTGAACAGATGGACGCCCTCGGGCGGCTGCTGACCGGCAGCGCCCAGGCATGCGCACACGAGGAGAGTGAAGGTTCGGTTCATGGACTCCCAGATTCTGTCTTCTTCCATTAAAGCTCAGCTGCGGCCCTCAAAGAGATTGCGGCCTTCCACCAGGGCCCGCATCTTGCGGTCGGCCACGCTGCGCTGCAGCATCCAGAACCCGCAGTCGGGGTGAATGTAATGGATGCGCTCCGGCCCCAGGATCTTCGCCGCGTGCTCGATCCGCTGCGCGATGAGCGACGGAGACTCGATTTCGTTGTCCTTGATGTCCACGACGCCGAGCCCGAGGCCGATGGAGGGATTCAGATCGCGGAAGACCTCCAGCTCGCCATAGCCCCGGCGCGCGAATTCAAGGACGAAGTGATCCACGTGCAGGCTGTTGAGAAACGGGAGCAGGTCCTTCCAGAAGCCTTTCTGGATCGTCTGCCCGCCGTAGTTGCCGAAGCAGATGTGCATGGCGCGCGTGACGGGAATGGCGTCGAGCACGCGGTTCAGCGCGGGCAGAGCCCACTCGGCGTCTTCCGGATGTCCGCTGATGTTGGCCTCGTCGAGCTGAATCACGTCCGCCTGGATGGATGAAAGCTGCGCTGAGAGCACCTCGGCGATGGCCATGCAGAGATCGGCGCGGGACCCGTAGTGGCGGTCCGTGAGAACCTTGGCGAGCATATGCGGCCCCGTGCAGGTGAACTTCAGCGGCCTGGCTGACAGCCCGCGGGTGAACTCGAAATCACGGGGCAGGTTGAGCACGCCCGCGCCCACCGGTCCGGTGACGATGCCCGCCGGATCCGTCCTGTAGGCGACGCCCGCGTCGCGGCGGAACGCCTCGATGTCTTCCAGCGAGAAGCGGGTGCGGATGCCGTCCATGCGGGAGATGAAGTAGTCGATCATCCCGTTCGTTTCGGGATGGCCGGGATCGAACCGGTTCAGCTCGCCGTCAGCCACCACGTCGATGCCAGCCAGCTCCTGCGTCTTGAGGACGACCATGATGGCGTCGCGCAGGGCCGTGCGCGACGTATCGCCCAGAAGCCAGTGGGGAGTCGGATAGCTTCCGACCACGGTTGTGAGAATGCCCATGGGCCGTATTGTAACGAACCCGGGGAAATGAAGCTCCGCTACAATGTCATTTTGCCGCCCAGCGTCACGGTCGTCGTTCCGTCCCTGCACTGCGATGCGAACCTGCAGGAATGCGTCGCCTCGCTGATGGAACAGAACTGGGAGAGAATTTCCGTGGTGGTTGTAGACAACAGCGGCGAGGGCAGGGCACGCGCGCGGCTGCAGGCGTGGTCCGGCGTGCATATCCTGGAGAACCCGGAGAACGCCGGCTTCGGCGCCGCAGTGAACCGCGGATTCCGCGAATTTCCGGCCGATTTTCTGGCTGCATTGAACGATGACGCCACCGCCTCACCTGACTGGGTCCGGCAACTCGTTGAAGCTCTCGAAGGCGACCCGGCAGCCGGCATGGCTGCGTCCAAGGTGATTCTGGCGGGGACGGACCGCCTGGACTCGGCGGGCATGAGCATCGCCCGGGACGGCAGCAGCCGGCAGCGCGGGCACGGCGAACCGGAACGGTTCCACAACACGCCCTGCGAAGTGCTGCTTCCCAGCGGTTCCGCGGCCATGTACCGCCGCGAGATGCTGGAACAGACCGGGCTATTCGAAGAGGATTTTTTTCTGTATTGCGAGGACACCGATCTGGGGTTGCGCGGGCGCTGGGCGGGCTGGAAATGCCTGTACGTGCCGGAAGCGCGCGTGCTGCACCGGTATTCTGCCAGCGCGGGCACGGCATCTTCCCTGAAGGCGTGGCTGGTGGAGCGGAACCGTATCCGGCTGGTGGTGCGGAATTTTCCGGCTTCCATGGCGGCAACCAGTTTTCTCTGGGCCGCTGCGCGGTACTTCTGGCATGCAGTGGATCTCTTTTTCGGCCACGGCAAGGCGGCGGAATTCCGCCGCCGCGAGGGCAGCGCGTGGAAGCTGCCATGGCTTGTCCTGAAGGCCCATCTTGATGCGCTCGGCCGCCTGCCGGAGCTGCTCAGGCAGAGACGGGCCATCGCGCAGCGGCGGAGAATTCCGGCGCGTGAATTCCGGGCGTTGCTGAGGCGATTCTCCATGCCGGTCCGGCAGGTGGCGTCATGGTGAACAGCGGCCGCACGCTGATCCTCATCCCGGCTTTCAATGAGGAAGCCGCCATTGGCGCTGTGGTGCGCGAGGCGCGCGGGCATCTTCCCGATCTGCCTGTGCTGGTCGTCGACGACGGCTCGGCCGACGGCACGGTGGCAGCCGCGCGCGCCGCCGGCGCCCGCGTGCTCTCCCTGCCCTGCCACCTCGGACTGGGAGGCTGCGTGCAGGCCGGATACAAACTGGCGTTCGAGCTTGGCTATGAAGAGGTGGTTCGCATCGACGGCGACGGCCAGCATGATCCGCGATACATCCCGCAACTGCTGGAGGCCCTGCGGCGGACGGGCTGCGAAATGGCCATCGGCGTCCGCGCGGGAGCGGCTGCACGGGGAAGCACGCTCGCGCGAAGAATCGGCATCCAGTGCTTCCGTCTGCTGCTCCGGCCCATCCTCGGCCGCCCGGTCACCGATCCCACTTCCGGATTCGTGGCTGTCAACCGGCGCGCCCTCGAGGTGTTCGCGCGCAGTTTTCCTCTGGAGTATCCGGAGATCGAGACCCTCGTCGTGCTGCAACGCCGGCGATTCCGTTTTGTCGAAGTTCCGGTGCCCGCGCGCCCGCGGATGGCCGGCCAGAGCACCATCACCCCGCTGCGGTCCGTCTACTATGTGGTTCACGTCCTGCTCGGGGTGTTCGTCAACATTCTTCGATTGGACGCGCGCCGCGCCGCGCGCGCCGTAGGAGAGAGGCTGGATGATTGAACTGCTCGACATTCTGACCGTTCTCGGCGTCGTCCTTCTGCTGGTGGTTCTGCGGGCCATCCGCCGGGAGCATATCCGCGTGGAGCACTCCGTCAGCTGGCTGGCCGCGGCAGCCGCTCTGATCGCGCTTTCCCGCAGCGGCGCGCTGCTGGAGGAAGCCGCCCGGAGAGTCGGCGCGGGCGAGCCGGCCCTTATTCTGCTGATGCTGATTCTGATCGTGTTTCTCGGAGTGTTTTACCGCTTTTCCCGCATCGTTTCTGAACTGAAAGACATGAACATCACGCTGACGCAGCGTGTGGCGATTCTGGAGTTCCTCCTCAAAGAGAAAAATGGGCAAGCGTAGCAGGAAAGATCAGTCAAAAGCGGCCGCCGAGCTTCAGGGCGGCACTGCGGAATTCCGGCAGCACCGCCGGCTTCTGGCCGCCATACTCGCCGCAGCATTCCTGGCCTATCTGCCCGCTCTCCGGGGACCGTTTCTTTTCGACGACCGCGGGCTGGAGCTGTTCCTCCAGTCTCCTCCTCCGCTCTCCGTGCTCGTGCAACGCGGCGCGCGCCTGATCACGAATCTCAGCTTTCTGGCGGAGGCGCGGCTGGCGGGGCTGAACCCGCAAAGCTTCCACCTCACGAATCTTGTCCTGCATCTGGTCAATGGGTCACTCGTCCATCTGATCCTGACAGCGCTGCTGCAGCGCCGCGGACCGCTGGGCGCGGCGGAGAGATTCGCCGCCGCCGCCGGAGCGGGCCTGTTTCTTCTGCATCCGCTGGCGACGGAATCGGTGGCGTATATCTCCAGCCGCTCGGAACTGCTCTGCGCCCTTTTCGCCTATCTGGCGTTCCTCTTGTTTGTCCGCTCGCCAGCGGGACAGACAATGCCTGTCAGCCGGGCTCTCGCCGTGACAGTCCTGCTTGGCCTCGGCGTGCTCAGCAAGGAGCCGGCCGTCGCCATGGCGGCGGTCTTCGTGGTCTTTGATCTCCTGGACGGTGAATCAGCTTCCCTGCGGCCCCTTCTGAGCCGCTGGAAGCTCTATGTTCCTCTGCTGACGGCAGCCGCTGCGCTCGGACTCCGCCTGTATCGCGTGCTTTCAGCGGAAGGAAGCGCCGGCGCTTCCGGCAAGCACGCTCCACTTGACTATCTGCTCACGCAATTCGAGGTCATCTGGCGCTATTTCGGCCTCGTCCTCCTTCCAGCCGGGCAGAATCTGGACCATCTGCACCCCGTCGTCAGGGCGCCCGGATCATTCTCAGTGTGGGCTGGTTTGATTTCTCTGGCGGCTTTGCTTGCTCTTGCCTGGCGCTTCCGGCGCCGGTATCCGCTGGCCTTCTTCGGACTGTTGTTCACCCTCATTCTTCTGGCCCCCACTTCCTCCGTCGTTCCCATCGACGACGCGATGGCCGAGCGGCGCCTGTATCTCGGATTTCCCGGCTTCTCGATGATCGCTGCGGAATTCCTGCTCCGCCTCCGGCCGGCCATCGCCGTCCAGGGCGCCGTTGGCGCCGTGTTCCTGATTCTCGCCACGTTGACCTGGAACCGCGCCGCGCTGTACCAGTCCGCTGTTTCCATGTGGGAGAACTCTGTCGGCGCCAACCCCAAGAATTACCGCGCCTGGTTCCACCTTGGCTTCGCATACTACGAACAGGGGCGTTGCGCCGATGCGGTCCAGGCATACGAAAAAGGCGCCGCCCTCAAACCGCAACCGGACATGACGCTGCTGGCCGACTGGGCGCTCGCCCTGGAGTGCGCGGGACGCCTCGACGACGCCGAAAAGAGACTCCGCGAGGCCCTGTTGATCGAACGCCATCCGCACAGCATCACCCTGCTGGGCCGCGTTCTGGCGAAAAGAGGGCAGCTCGATCTGGCGCTGGAGACCCTGAACGAAGCCTTGCGCCTCAACCCATCCGACGCCAACGCGCTCGCCTACCGCGGCAACGTGTACCTGCTGCGGCAGCAGCCGGAGCAGGCTCTGGCCGATTACGAGGCTGCGCTGCGCCTGCAGCCGGGCGATCCGGCGGCGATGAAAGGCAGGGAATCCGCGCTGCGCGCGCTGGGACGCAGCCGGTGACGCAATGCGCATCGGCATCAACGCCCTGTATCTGATCCCCGGAGGCGTCGGAGGCACGGAAACATATCTGCGAAATCTTGTTGCAGCGCTCGAGGCCCGGGCCGCCGGCCGCGAGATCGTGGTTTTCACGAACCGCGAAACCGGCCTGCTCGGCGCCCGCTGCGCCGTGCAGCCCGTGCAGGCCCGCATCCGCCCCTGGCGCATCGCTTACGAACAATGCCTTCTGCCTGTGGCGCTGGCCCGGCACGGCATCGACGTTGTTCTGAACCCGGGCTTCACCATGCCGATTGCCGCCGCCATCCCCCAGGTAACAGTCTTCCACGACCTCCAGCACATGCGGCATCCCGAGTATTTCCGCTGGTTCGATCTGCCTTTCTGGCGGCTGCTGCTGCGGGCCTCGGCGCGCCGCTCCACCCGGCTCATCGCGGTCAGCGAGGCCACGCGTCAGGATCTTCTGAAGTATTACGGGCGCGATGCGGCTGTCGTGCCGCATGGCGTGGAAGAGGAGTTCTTCGCGATCGCCGCCCGCCGCGAGCCGGGCGATTTTCTCTTCTACCCTTCCACCACGCACCCGCACAAAAACCACGTGCGGCTTCTGCGCGTCTTCGCCCGTCTCAGGAGGGACCATCCCGCGCTCCGGCTGGCGCTCACCGGCGTCCGGGGCTTCGCCGAGAGCAGCGTCCGGCGCGCCATCCGGGAGCTCGGTCTGGAAGAGTCGGTGGAGTGCCGCGGCTGGATTCCCAGGGAAGAATTGCTGGAGCTGTACCGCTGCGCGCGCGGCTTTGTTTACCCGTCGCTGTTCGAGGGCTTCGGCATGCCTGTGCTGGAGGCGCTGGCCGCCGGAGTACCGGCAGCCTGCAGCGGCATCGAACCGCTGCGGAGCCTCGCTTCCGGACACGCACTCCTGTTCGATCCTGAAGACGACGACTCGATGCTCGACGCCCTGCGCCGGCTTCTGGCAGGGGAGGCGCCCAAGACCGGCGCTGCATACGCGCGCCAGTTCACCTGGGGCCGCGCGGCGGAGCTCACGCTCCAGGTGCTCGAAGACGCCTACCGGAGAAAATCTTCAAGCTGAAGCCGCGCATCGGTCTTTTCGTCCCGGTACTTCACGATCACAGGCGTATAGAGCGACAGGCCCCACTCTTTGCCTGCCCCGCGTGACACGGCACGGGAACCGGCCACCACAACGGCCTCTTCCGGCACCACCAGCGGCTGATCGTCTTTCGCCGAGTGAATCACGCCGCGCACCAGGTCATACAAAGGCGTGGAGCGCGTCAGGATCACCCCCGCCGCCAGCACGGCGCGGCGCTTCACGACCGTTCCTTCATAGACCCCGCAGTTGCCGCCCACCAGAACGTCATCTTCGATAATGACGGGCATTGCGCCGACGGGCTCCAGAACGCCGCCGATCTGCGCCGCCGCCGAGATATGGCACCGAGCCCCGACCTGCGCGCACGAACCGACAAGCGCGTGCGAATCGATCATCGTCCCGTCGCCCACCCACGCGCCGACATTGATGTACATCGGCGGCATGCAGGTGACGCCCCTGCCCAGGAACACGCCGTCGCGGATCGACGAGCCGCCGGGCACCACACGCACGCCGCTGTCCGGCGAAAGCCGCCGCACCGGATACGTGGACTTGTCGAACCACGGCTGCCGGGCTGCGTCAATGGACATGTCGACGATCGCTCCCATGCGGAAGCCAAGCAGAATGCCCTTCTTCACCCAGGCGTTGACGCGCCAGCCCGTCGGGCTCGCCGGGTCGGGCTCGGCGGCGCGGATGCGCCCGGCGTTCAAGGCATCCTTGAAGGCCGCGAACAGAGCATGATGCTGCGCCGTGTACTGCTCCGGCGGCGAGTCAAACAATTCTTCGATCTTCTGTTGCATGGCTCCGCTCAGATCAGACCGCATTGCGACAGCACCTGCTCGATCCTCGCCATGCTGGCGGGAGACGGAGGCACGAGAGGCAGCCGCCAGACGGGCTCGATCAGCCCCATGCGCGCCAGCGCCGCTTTCACGGGGATCGGGTTGGACTCGATGAAATTCACCTCCATCAGCGCCAGCCACTGTTTCTGCAGGCGCCGCGCCCCGGCGAAGTCGCCATCGAGGCAGGCTTGCGCCAGCGCGCGCATCGGCCCGGGAATTTCGTTTGATGCGACGGAAATCACGCCGCGTCCGCCGAGCGCCGCCAGCGCCAGCGTGATCGAATCATCTCCGCTGAGCACGTCGAACCGCTCCGGGACGGTGGCGCAGATCTGCGCCATCTGCGCGATGTTGCCGCTGGCTTCCTTGACGCCCACGATGCTGTCGATCTCCGCCAGCCGGCGCAGCGTGGCCGGCTCGACGTTGACGCCCGTGCGCCCGGCGACGCTGTAGACCACGATGGGCAGCCTGGTCGCCGATGCGATCGCCCTGTAGTGCTGATACAGACCCTCCTGCGTGGGCTTGTTATAGTACGGCGTCACGCTCAGCAGCCCGTCGGCGCCCATCGCCTCCAGCTCGCGCGCCAGTTCGATCACCTCCGCGGTGTTGTACCCGCCGCAACCCGCGAGCACCGGACATCTGCCCTTCGCCTCTTCCAGGGTGATCTCGACCACGCGCAGGTGCTCCGCGCGTGTCAGCGTCGGGCTTTCGCCCGTGGTACCGCAGGGCACAAGGAAATGAATGCCCGCATCGAGCTGCCGGCGCACCAGGCGCCGCAGCGCTTCTTCATCCAGCGAGAGATCCTTGCGGAACGGCGTCACCAGAGCTGTCCCGCATCCGATGAATTGGCTCATGCCGCCTCCCTTTCCTGCCTCACGCCTTCAGCTCCCCGAACAGGACCTGGCTGAACTCATGGCATCCCTTCAGTCCCTGCGCCAGACGCTGCGCCGCCCACAGCGCGCCGCGGGCGAAGCCTTCGCGGCTCCGCGCCGTATGGCGCAGCGTGATCGTGTCGGCCGCTGAATCAAAGCCGATCTCGTGGGTGCCCGGCACTGCGCCCGCGCGGTTGCTGGCGGTGTCGATGCGGCCCTCGTAGCCGGCCTTCCGCATGGCTTCCACCAGCTTGAGCAGCGTGCCCGAGGGAGCATCCTTCTTTGCGCTGTGGTGGATCTCCCAGGCCCAGGCTTCATATTCCGGCCGCCGGCCCAGCAGCTGCGCCGCCGCAGCGACGATGCGTTCGAACACATTCACGCCGATCGAGAAGTTCGGCCCGTAGATGAAGCCTGCTCCGCCCGCCTCGAACGCGGCTTTCACCTCGTCCAGCCGCGCATACCAGCCGGTGGCGCCGCAGACCGTCGGGATGCGCAGCGAGGCCAGCTTCAGCAGGTTTCCGGGAGCGGCTTCCGGCGCGGTGAATTCGATGGCAGCCGAAATGCCGCGGAAATTCTCCGCCGTCAGCCCGGCGCCGCCGGCGTTGTTGTGAACATCGAGAATGAGCGCCGTCTCGAAGCCGTACTGCGGGGCGAGCTGTTCGATCAGCCTGCCCATTTTTCCGTAGCCGACGAGCGCCAGCTTCACTCGAACACCTCCGGATCCAGTTCGCGGAAAAACTCCTCGTGCAGCGCCGCAACGGCCGGGACCACATCCTCGTCGCGCACGACCAGGCTGACGTTGTTGAACGACGCGCCGTGGCTGATCATCCGCACGTTGATCTCCCGCAGCGCATGGAAGATCCGCGCGCCGATGCCCGGCGTCTCGCGCAGCGCGTCTCCCACGAGGCACAGGATCGCCTGATGCTGCAGCACGCGCACGTCGGAGATGCGAGCCAGCTCCCGCTCGATGTCGGCGATATGGCGCGGCTGATCGATGGTCACGGCCACGCAGACCTCGCTCGTGGTCACCAGATCGACGGGCGTCTGGTAGCGGTCGAACACCTCGAAAATGCGGCGCAGAAAGCCGTGCGCCATCAGCATCCGCAGGCTGCGGATCTCGACCACCGTGATCTCCCGCTTGCAGGCGATCGACTTGATCGGATTCCTGCAGGGCACTGTCCCGGCCACGATCAGCGTGCCCTCGACGTCGGGGCGGCGCGAGTTCAGGATGCGCACCGGGATGTTCTTCTCGATCGCCGGCTGCACGGTGGCCGGGTGCAGGACCTTGGCGCCGAAATAGGCGAGTTCCGCCGCTTCGTCGAACGAGATCCTGCGCACCCGCCTGCCGCCAGGCAGCACGCGCGGATCGCACGTCAGCATGCCGTCGACGTCGGTCCAGATCTGGATCTCTTCGGCGCCGATGCCCGCGCCGGCGATGGCGGCGGAAAAATCGCTGCCGCCGCGCCCGAGAGTCGTCGTCGTGCCGTCCGCCGCCGCGCCGATGAATCCGCCCATCACGGCCACCCGGTCTTCCAGCAGAGGCGCCACCTTCTCCTTGAACCGCGCGTACGTGCGGCTGTAAAGGGGAAGCGCGTGGGTGTGGCGGCTGTCGGTGATCAGCACCGTCCGAGCATCGACATGGACTGCGGGGATTCCGAGGCCGGGAAACAGCAGCGCGATCAGCGCGGAGGAGAGCCGTTCGCCGTAGCTCGCGGTCTCATCCCACAGCGCGGGCGTCACCTGCCCTGCGGCGGCGATCTGCTCCAGCGTGGATTCCAGCTGCTCAAAGTGCTTTTCAAGCAGCGCGTCCATCGCCGGGCGGTCCTCTGCCCGGACAAGAGCGCCCGCTTCGCGCCGGTGGTAGGCGAGCAGCTCCTCGGCATCACGCAGCGCATCGCCGAGATTGCCTGCGGCGGCTTTGTCGGCTGCGGCCAGCAGGCGGTTGGTCGTCTTGCCCATGGCTGAGACCACCACCAGCGGCTTGCGGTCGAGCCGGGCCCGCACGATCCCCGCCACGCGTTCGATGGCGGCGGCGCTCTCCACCGAGGTGCCGCCGAATTTCATGACGATCATGGCTGCCTTCTACTTCAGATAGCCTTGCGCAACCATCAGCTCGGCATTCAGCACGGCCGCGCCGGCAGCTCCGCGGATTGTATTGTGCGCCAGGCAGACGAACTTGTAATCGAGCACCGGGCAGGTGCGCAGGCGGCCTACGGTGACGGTCATGCCGTTGTCCCGCCACGCGTCGCGCCGCGGCTGCGGGCGGTTCTCCGAATGCAGATACAGGACGGGCTTCGGCGGCGCGCTGGGCAGCTTCAGTTTCTGGGGCTCGGCGGCGAACTCGTCGTAGGCGCGGATCAGCTCCTGCAGAGAGGCTTTCCGGCTCAGGCTTACGCTCACCGCCACCGTGTGGCCGTCCAACACGGGAACGCGGTTGCAGTGGGCGCTCACGCGCGCCGGCAGGTATTCGATGTGATCGCCGGCGAACTCGCCCAGGATCTTCAGCGTCTCGGTCTCCATCTTCCCTTCCTCGCCGCCGATGAAGGGAATCACGTTTCCCACGATGTCAAACGATGCCACTCCCGGATAGCCCGCGCCAGAAACCGCCTGCATCGTCGTGGCGAGCACCTGCGTGATGCCGAAAGGCCTCAGCGGCGCCAGCCCCATGGTCAGCGCAACGGTCGAGCAGTTCGGATTGGTGACGATCGCGCCCTTCCACCCCCGCTTGTGCTGGTGTTCGACCAGTTTCAGGTGCGCCGCGTTGATCTCCGGCACCAGCAGCGGGACGTCCGGCTCCATGCGGTGGTTGCGGGAGTTGGAGACCACGTAATGGCCGGCCTCTGCGAAGGCGCGCTCGATTTCGGTGGCGACGGAAGCGTCCATGGCCGAAAAAACGAGCTTGGGCGCTTTTGTTTCAGGCTTGCATTCCTGCACGGTCAGGCGCGCCGCGGCCTGCGGCATGTCGCCTTCCAGCCGCCACGGGGCGGCCTCGTGGTAGGGTTTGCCCGCCGAGCGGTCGCTTGCTCCGACCCAGGTCAGCTCGAACCACGGATGACCGTCGAGAAACCGGATGAAATTCTGGCCCACCATTCCGGTGGCGCCCAGGACGCCGACTTCGATCTTCTTCATGACTGCCTCTTCCATTGTCGTCCGGCGGGCTGCAGAGCCTGCTTCCGGCTGCCGCCGCGCCGGCCGTAGTCCGCTCCGGCATCAGGCGGCCAGCAGCCGCTTGACCATGGTCTGGTAAATGGTGACGGCCTCGGCCAGTTGCGCCCTGGGCACGCGCTCTTCGCTGGTGTGAGCCACGTGGATCGAGCCGGGTCCGATCAGGAACGGCTCGCCCCAGGCGCCGCCAAACGCCGGAATATCGGTGGTGAAAGCCACCACCGTTGTTTCGAAGCCATCCAGCGCGCCCAGTTTCAGCGCGGGGATGCAGAGAATCTCGCGGGCTTCCGCCAGCCCTTCCACGGCGCGGGCCACCGCCTCGCGCAGGGGCGCAGGATCGCCCACCAGCCGGAACATGAGCGAAGCCTCGGCGTGGTCGGGGATCACGTTCGGCGCCCTGCCGCCGCTGATCTGCCCGATGTTCAGCGTGCACGGACCCAGCACCGGATCCTGCGGCAGCGGGATGGCGCGGACGCGCGCCAGGGCGTCCAGCAGCTTTTCGATCGCCGATTCGCCGAGCTCGGGATAGGCCGAGTGCGCCATGCGCCCCGAGGCGCGCAGTTCGTACCGCAGCGCGCCCTTGCTGCCGATGGCGAGCCGGTTTTCCGTGGGCTCTCCGTTGATCAGAAACCGGCTTCCGCGGGGATGACGGGCGGCATGGAAGGCGCCGGCGCTGTTTTTCTCTTCGCCGACGACGAACAGCAGCGCGAAGTTCCGGACGCCTTCTTCCAGCAGCTTCTCCGCGGCGCAGATCATCGCCGCGATGATGCCCTTGACATCGCAGGCGCCCCGCCCCCAGATGAATTCCCCGTCCTCGCTGGAAGGAATGAACGGGGGGACGGTGTCCAGGTGCGTGGAAAGCGTGACGCGCGGCTCGCCGATGCAGGCCAGCACGTTGTTCCGCCGCGGCTCGACTTCCATCTTTTCCACACGCCCGCCAAAGCGCGAAAACAGCGGCTCCAGCAGCCCGGCGACGTAGTCGCCGATCCGCTCCTCGCTGCCCGTGATGGATTCAATGTCCACCAGCGCGCGGGTCAATGAGAAGACATCCATGGGCGGGAAAGAACTTAGAGGATATCGAATCCCGAAACGCCGATTCAAGCAGCCTCCGCATGGGCCGCCGGCGGCAGCCCGGGACAGCCCCCGGAATCCATAGGCAACACCTATGCGAGTGAAAGGCGACATTGGACAGGGTTCCGCTTTACACTGGGGGGGAACTCTGGTTCCGCCTCGACAGGCGGTAGCTCATCTCAGCAACACAAGGAGACCAGGAGCGATGACGACCCTGAATCGAATGCTGCTTCCGTTCGTGGCGGCGGCGGTTCTGATCTCGCTCGCCGGCACCGCCGGTGCGCAGATCCCGCAAAGCAACAAATTCTGGTGGCCCGACCAGCTGGACCTCTCGCCGCTGCGCGCGCATGCGGCGGAGTCCAACCCCTACGGCAAAGACTTCGACTACGCGAAAGAATTCTCCACTCTGGACCTGAAGCAGGTGAAGAAGGACATCGAGAAAGTCCTCACGACCTCGCAGGACTGGTGGCCCGCCGACTACGGCCACTACGGTCCGCTGATCATCCGCATGGCCTGGCACAGCGCCGGCACCTACCGGACGCTGGACGGCCGCGGCGGCGCCGACGGCGGCCAGCAGCGCTTTGATCCTCTCAACAGCTGGCCCGACAACGCCAACCTCGACAAGGCCCGCCGCCTGCTGTGGCCCGTCAAGCAGAAGTACGGGCGCAAGCTGTCGTGGGCCGACCTGATGGTGCTGGCCGGCAACGTGGCTCTGGAGTCGATGGGCTTCAAGACCATCGGCTTCGCCGGCGGCCGCATCGACGAGTGGGAGCCCGACAAGGTCTACTGGGGCCCTGAACAGAAGATGCTCGACGACAAGCGCTACAGCGGCGAGCGGAACCTCGCCAAGCCGCTGGCCGCCGTGCAGATGGGCCTGATCTACGTGAATCCGGAAGGCCCCAACGGCAAGCCCGACCCGCTGGCCGCGGCCAAAGACATCCGCGAGACCTTCGGCCGCATGGCCATGAATGACGAAGAGACCGTCGCCCTGATCGCGGGCGGCCACACCTTCGGCAAGGCCCACGGCGCGCACGACCCCAACAAGTGCCTCGGCCCCGAGCCTGCTGCGGCTTCCGTCGAACTGCAGGGGCTCGGCTGGGAGAACCGCTGCGGCAAGGGCAACGCCGGCGACACGATCACCAGCGGCCTGGAAGGCGCCTGGACGGCCAACCCCATCCAGTGGACCACGCAGTATCTCGACAACCTGTTCCGCTTCGAGTGGGTGCAGACGAAGAGCCCTGCCGGCGCCATCCAGTGGGTGCCCGCCAACAACCAGGCCTCCAACCTGGTGCCCGATGCGCATGATCCGAAGAAGCGTCATGCGCCCATCATGTTCACCACCGATCTGGCGCTGAAATTCGACCCTTCATACCGTCAGATCGCTCTGCGTTTCAAGGAGAATCCCGAGGAATTCCGCCTGGCCTTCGCCAAGGCCTGGTTCAAGCTGACCCACCGCGACCTCGGGCCCCGCTCCCGCTATCTCGGCTCCGAAGTGCCGGCCGAGGAGTTCCTCTGGCAGGATCCGCTGCCGAAGGCCGATCATGCCCTGATCGACGCGAAGGACATCGCCCAGCTCAAGTCGAAGATCCTCGCCTCGGGCCTCACGGTTCCCGAACTGGTCCGCACGGCCTGGGCTTCGGCGGCCTCGTTCCGCGCCAGCGACATGCGCGGCGGCGCCAACGGCGCGCGCATCCGGCTCGCTCCGATGAAGGACTGGGAGGCCAACAACCCTGCCCAGCTGGCGCGCGTCATCCAGAAGCTGGAGGCCATCCAGCAGGAGTTCAACCGTTCGCAGAAGGGCGGCAAGAAGGTCTCCCTCGCCGATCTGATCGTGCTGGGCGGTTCCGCCGCCGTTGAGAAAGCGGCCAAAGACGCCGGCTTCAACACGGCTGTCCCGTTCACTCCCGGCCGCGTGGACGCCACACAGGAGCAGACCGACGTGCAGTCGTTCGCCGTTCTCGAGCCCACGGCGGACGGTTTCCGCAACTACTACCGCAAGGACCACTTCCTGCCGCCGGCGGAAGCGCTGGTCGACAGGGCCAACCAGCTCCGGCTGACGGTCCCCGAGATGACGGTGCTCGTCGGCGGGCTGCGCGCGCTCGATGCCAACGCGGGCGGGTCGAAGCACGGAGTGCTGACGAGCCGGCCCGGCGTGCTGACGAACGACTTCTTCGTCAACCTGCTCGACATGTCCACCAAGTGGAACAAGTCGGCCTCGCAGGAAGGCGTCTACGAGGGACGCGACCGCAAGACCAACGAGCTGAAATGGACCGCGACCACCGTGGACCTGATCTTCGGTTCGAACTCCGAGCTGCGCGCCATCGCTGAAGTCTACGCAGCTTCGGACGCGAAAGAGAAGTTCGTCCGCGACTTCGTGGCCGCCTGGGCCAAAGTGATGGAGCTGGACCGCTTCGACCTGCGCCGCCCCGCTGGCGCGGCAGGTTCGACGCGCAGCACGGACTGAGTCCGTCTTCCCAACGCCCGGACAGGCGCCTCCGCCTGTCCGGGCTTTTTTGCTTTCCGGCGGCGTGGCGGCCGCACGCCGGTTCCGTTCACAATAGACGAAGACCCCCGGATGAGTTCCTTCCTTGAACTCCTGAAGACATGGGGCCCTCTCGGCGCCCTGCTGATTGCGTTCATCGACGGAATCGGGCTGCCGAACCCCGGCGGCCCCGATTATCTCGTTCTCTTTCTCGCCTGGACGCACCCGCAGACCGCCTGGCTGAGCGCCGCGCTGGCCACGGCAGGCGCGCTGGGCGGCAGCCTGGGCCTGTTCTGGATCGCGCGCAAGGGAGGCGAGAAATACCTCGAAAAACATGCCAGCGGACCGCGCGCGATGAAATTCCGCGGCTGGTTCCAGCGCTACGGACTCGTGACGGTCTTCATCCCTGCGCTGGTGCCGGTGATTCCGCTGCCCATGAAAGTGTTCGTCATCAGCGC
>Ga0209381_1001588_pt1 | contig 35363 bp, 26 predicted proteins | sample DewCreD2012metaG_FD_184111 | JGI IMG/M metagenome (GOLD analysis project Ga0209381, IMG submission 184111) | Hot spring sediment bacterial and archeal communities from British Columbia, Canada, to study Microbial Dark Matter (Phase II) - Dewar... ... | reverse complement strand
ACGAAATTCGATAAGTCTGTTAATGTTCTCTTTGGTAGAAGTTGGTGTGTTCACAACTCCAAGTTTCTACCAAAGGGCGGTTTTGCTCAAGGGCAAGACCGCCCCTAATTTTGTCTAAACTCGAGTTACTTAAGTACTGGTTTTATTTTGGGCATAGAATACAAATCTATCCCATAAACTGATGTTACTTACGGTGCTAGCGGGTTGAAAAGAAAGTCATTGGCATCGGCCGGCTGGCGATCAACTTCATTCTCCATGCTACAATTGACCAACAAGCAAATGAGAACAATTCCCTGTTACCTTTTCCCCGCATTCTGCAACATATATACATGCATACAACAAGGAGCGCAAGTCCAGGACTTGCACCACAAGCCTACATGACCGAATCCATCTCCGACGACCAACTGGCTCAACAGGCACGCGCCAATGCCGAGGCCTTTGCTGAACTCTATCGCCGTCACGTGACGCGCGTCTATCGCTATCACCTGGCGCACACAGGAAACGTGAAAGACGCCGAAGACCTCACATCACAAACCTTCCTGGCTGCGCTGGAGGGCCTTCGCTCATTTCGCAGGGACGGCTCTTTCGCGGCCTGGTTGATGGGAATCGCATCCAGACGCCGCGCCCTCTTCTTTCGCGGACACCAGCATGAGGTCCCACTTGATGCGGCTTTGAACATTCCCGCGGGTCCACCCACCGATAAGTCTGCCATGCTGCGGATACAAATTGAATCCATAGCGCGCGCCCTGCGCCGGATCAGTCCTGAGCGTGCCGAAGCAGTTACATTGGTTCACTTCAGCGGGCTGACTTACGCCGAGGCCGCACATCTGCTTGGCAAAACAGAAGCCGCCGTCAAAATGCTCGTCTCGCGCGGCCTGACAGATTTACGCGAGAGGACCTCCCTTGCGTTGGAGGTAGAAAAATGACCCAGCACAATTTGCATCCCCAAGACGATGAAATGGCAAAAGAACTAGAAAGCATCGCCAAAGCAATTCTCCCCAACCCTGCCTTCGTTTTGGAACTGGAAGAAAAACTCAAAGCCGCGCACAAACCCAAGGGCGGATTTGCATTTCCTGCCTTAAAAAACTTCATCCCCGCCCTCGGCTGGGCAGCAGGACTTGCCGCGCTGGCCTTTCTCTTGATCTGGGTCATCCGTAACCTGGCGCCCAACCCGCCTCAGCCTGCGGCGGGAGGCACGCCCGCGCCGCAAGAGACGCCCCCCGAGCCCATCATCGTTACTTCCGCGGTTACTCAGCCCAGCGGCGAGACCTACGATTGGCACGGCACGACGCTGATTCTGCAGGCCGAATTGCCCACCGCGCCAAGCCAGTTGCCAATCTATGAATATCAACCCCCGGCGCCCATCACGCTGGAGGAGGCGCGCTCTCTTGCTGCCCAAATGGGACTGAACGGCGCAGTATATGGCAACCCCGGTGCCTATCTCATTGTAGATGGCAACCAGCGTTTGAGCATCTCCGCCGAAGGTCGCTTCGAGTACCTCCCTGATTACCCGCGCTATCCGGCCTGGGCGCGGCTGGGCAACAGCCCGGCAACCCTGCCGGCCAATGCCGAGGAGCAGATCGAACCATTCCTGCAAAGTCATGGTTTCACTTTCGAGCATGTCATTCGCCCCAGCGCGCTTCTCGGCGGTTATTTCGTTCTTCCGCTCACGCCGGATGGTTATCCGGTCTGTCATGAGTACTTCCGCTGCGCCGGCCTGCTCGTAACGCTGGATGAGCAGGGCATCCTTTCGGTAGAGGGCAGCCTGGTGCGCTACGCCCCCGTAGACGCGCCCAAGACCTATGAGATCATCAGCGCCGAAGAAGCCCTGCAAATCGTTCTTGCCGCCAATGGTCAGGCAGGGATGATCGAGGGGATGAACGCCGCCAGCGGCCCGGCGCCGACCTGGTACCGCTCCTATCCCCCCGAGCAGGCGGTGACCTATTACGGCTGGCTGAACGTGCTGCCCTCGGCAGAAGGCGGCGCGCCGCTGGTCATGCTGGATGGCTACCCGGTGACCGGCAGCATCGCCGACCTCGACAGGGGAAACGAAGGTTTTGCCGCCGCCAGAGGCCGCTTCCGCACCCAAAACGGCGGGCTGGTCTTTGAACTCGAAAGTTACGAACCGCTGACCGGTTTCGTGGACGGCCTGCAAGGCACAATCCGCAAGCACCCCGATGGGACGACCGCGCTGGAGACCATCGAAGGCGAGACGCTGCTCCTGCCCGACCCTCCCGCCAATCTCTCCCTGCCGCTGGAAAACGCCTTTGTGCTCGGCATGCGCCAGGGCGAGACCTTCGACTGGAAATCCATTGACCTGCGCATGACGCATGGCGGCGGAGGGGGCGGAGGCGGCTTGGGCTTCTACCGTCTCAACCTGAGCGGGACGCCCGTCCCCTTCCCCACGCCCGAAGCCGCGCCGCAGTTTGGCGGAGGCGGTGGAGGCGGCAGAAACGGCGGGCAGACCTACACCGTCCAGGCGGGCGATACGCTGACGAAAATCGCCGACCAGTTCGGGGTCACGGTGGAGGCGCTGGTGCAGGCAAACGGACTCGGTGACCCGTCTGCCCTCCAGATTGGGCAAACGCTGGTCATCCCTGTCCCCGATTCGTTTACCCCGCAAAAAGTCGAAGGGCTGCGCGGCGTGGTGAACATCACGATTTACAAACAGGCAGACGGCGGTCAGCGCGCGGAATACAATTTGTGGAACAAAGATACGTCCTTCCCTTCCCTGCCGCTGACGGGCAAAAACCTGGACGCCCTGCAAGCCTGGCAAAACCGCCCCGTGGACGTGTGGGGAACGATCGAGATGAAAGACGGCGCGCCCATGCTGAAGGTGGAACGCTACGAGATTCCCTTCCCCGACTTGCAATTCCAAATCCTGCGCGGCAAACAGCAAAGCGTCACACTGGAAGGGCAGGCGGCTACTCTCTTCACCGCCACAGACGGGCAGACCTACGTCCAGATGTCGCCAGACGGCTTTTGGGTGGACGGCTCGACAGCCGGGCTGCCGGGCGACGAAGTTGCCATCGAGGTCCTGATCGTACCCGGTGAAACCTTTGGCGGCTACCCGGCAGCGCGGGTCTTTGCCGCCACCATGGTGCCGCAGGGTGGTCCGACGCATGAATTAACCATCACCGCCAACCAAATCCCGATGTACGATGAACCTCAACCCGGCGACTTCACCCCGCCCACAGCAGTTATCGAACGCGTCGAGTTGGTGTATTACCTGCCCGACCCCAACGGGAACACCGACATCGCCGATCCAGACGCGCGTTACCTCCAACCCGCCTGGCTGTTCAGCGGTCACTACAGCGATGGGACGGAGTTCTTTATCCTCGTGCAGGCGTTGAAGCCAGCATATTTACAGCCAGAGGTTGCACCCTACACTCCGCCAGGATAACAGGGAACTACAACCCAAACTCTCCCGGCAGGCCGCGCACCCGGCCTGCTTTTTTTTGCAAATATTCCGGCTCCATGATATACTATCGCCAATAGACCGACCAGTCGGTCTATAACAGGAGCATCACGCTATGTCCGAAGAAAATTCTCAAGAAACTCGCACGCGTATTCTCGAAGCAGCGGTGAAAGTCTTTGCTACCAAAGGCTATCACGAGACCAAAGTAGATGACATCGTCAGCGAATCGCGTACGTCCAAGGGTGCTTTCTATTTTTACTTCCCAAGCAAACAGGAGATTTTTCTTGCCCTGGTAGATACCTTTGCCAAACTGCTCGAAGACCGCCTGGAACAAGCCATAAAATCGAAAACGCACGGTTTAGAACAGATGGATGCAGCGTTAACGTCCATTCTCAGCCTGTTCAGCCAATACCGAGGCTTGGCAAAAATTGCCCTTGTGCAGGCCGTTGGGCTGGGAGCCGCCTTTGAAGAAAAGCGCCGCGCCATCAATGACCGACTGACCCAGGTGGTTCAGTCCCGCCTCGAACAGGCCATCGCCGATGGCAGCCTCCCCTCTCAGCCTGCAGAGATTGCCGCCCGCGCCTGGATTGGCGCGCTGAACGAAATTGTCACGCACTGGATTTACACCGGCAGCCCGCCGCTGGAGACCTCCCTGCCTGCCTTACGCTCTTTTCTGGCGCGCTCTGTCGGCGTCCCGGAAGAGCAAATTTCAAAATTCGTTTGAACCGCTCTCCCTACCGAGAGCGAAATCATCCCCAAGGAGAACTCTCATGAACGACAAACTGACCATCAAAGACATTCTTGGCCCCATGCGTCCGCCCTTCCTGCTCTTGCCGCCCGTTTGCGTCGCGCTCGGCGCAAGCGTTGCCTTTTGGCGCAGTGGAGAAATCAACATCTGGTACGCCCTGCTGGCGCTCATTGGCGCTCTGGCAGCCCACATCAGCGTCAACGCCTTCAACGAATTTTTCGATTTCAAAAGCGGACTGGACGCGATCACCCAAAAGACGCCCTTTAGCGGTGGAAGCGGCACCCTGCCGGCGCGTCCACACGCCGCAAAAGCGGCCATGATCACCGCCATTGTCACGCTCATCATTACTGCTGCCATTGGCCTGTTTTTCTTCAGCATCTATGGCTGGGAAATCCTCCCGCTTGGCATTGCAGGCTTGATTCTGATTGTGCTCTACACCACCTGGATTACACGCAACTGGTTCCTGTGCCTGCTCGCCCCCGGCATTGGCTTTGGCATTCTGATGGTCATGGGCACCGACTTCGTCCTGACCGGCAGTTACTCCCTGGCCGCCGGATTAGCCTCGCTCATTCCGACCTTCCTGGTCAGCAACCTGCTTTTGCTCAATCAATTCCCGGATGTCGAGGCCGATCGTCAAATCGGACGGCGTCACCTGCCCATCGTCGCCGGCCGCCGCGCCAGCAGCATTGTCTATATCGCCTTCCTGGTACTGACCTACCTGAGCCTCGTCCTGAGCGTCGCTTTTCACCATCTCCCTGTCCTCTCCCTGCTCGGACTGGCGACTCTGCTGATTGCCATCCCGGCCGGACGCGGGGCATACACATCTTCTGAAAATATTCCCCAACTTTTGCCGCATATGGGGCAGAACGTTCTCGTCAACCTTCTGACCCCCCTCATCACGGCCATCGGCATCGTACTTGCCACGGTTCTCACCTGAACCCTCAACCGGTTCCCGTTATAATCTGTGACGGCTGCAACCCATGCAGCCGTCCATTTATCTCCACAGGAGTCTCCATGACCCGCCTCACCGGCAACGAACGCGCCGCCTATGTCCGCGACTTATTTACCCGCATCGCCCCGCGCTACGATCTGATCAATCGCCTCATGACCGGCTTCCAGGATGTGCGCTGGCGGCGAAAGGTCATCCGCCTCGCCCACCTTCGGCCCAGCGCCTCTCTCCTCGACCTCGGAACCGGCACCGGCGACCTGGCGCGGGAGGCCCTGCGACAGGTCCCCCAGACGCGGGTGGTCGCCGCCGACTTCACCCTGACCATGATGCAGGTCGGCAACGAACGCTACGGTACGCTCCCGTGGTGTGCCGCGGACGCCCTGGCCCTCCCCTTCCCCACTCAGACCTTTGACGCGGTCGTCTCTGGTTTTCTGATGCGCAACGTCGCTGACTTGCCCCGCGCACTCCGAGAACAATTCCGGGTGCTTAAGCCCGGCGGACGGATTGTCATCCTCGACACCACCCGTCCGCGGCAGAATCTGCTTTCGCCGCTCATCCGATTTCACATGCACACCGTCATTCCCACGCTGGGGAAATTACTCGCTGGCGAACAAGACGCCTACCACTACCTGCCTGATTCGACCGAGGGCTTTCTCTCCGCCGAGGAACTGGCCATTTTTCTGACCGCGGCCGGTTTTCAGGAAATCGGCTATCAACGCTTGATGTTCGGCAGCATTGCCATCCACTGGGGGACAAAACCAGGCTCTTAGAAGCCGCCGGAATAAAACAAACCCGTGTGTCTTATTTAAAGAAAGAGCCCAGGTCTTCGCGAGGCCTGGACTCTTAAATTCCTGCACAGGATCACTGAGCCAAGTAGCCGCCATCCACGGGATAATATGCGCCGGTGACAAACGAGGCTTTATCCGAACTCAGCCACATCACCAGTTCAGCCACCTCGTCCGGCTCGCCCAACCGGCCAATGGGATGCAGAGCCACCAGCATGTTGTTCAGGGCAGCATCTTGCTCCAGGGCGGCAATCATCGGCGTATGGATAAAAGCCGGCCCGACCGCATTGATGCGAATCCCCTGTTTGCCATATTCCACAGCAGCAGAACGGGTCAACCCGACCACGCCATGCTTGGCCGCCACATAAGCCGGCGCACCGGCAAAAGCCACCTGCCCAAGGATGGACGCCATGTTGACGATGGCGCCGCCGCCGCTTTTCAGCATGGCCGGAATTTCGTAACGCATTCCATAAAAGACTCCGGAGAGGTTGATGCCGATCACCCTGTCCCACGCTTCGATGCTGTAAGCGCCGGTTGGGTTCTGCTCACCGCCGATACCGGCATTGTTACACGCAAAATCCAGGCGGCCAAACTTTTCCAGGGCAAAATTCACCAGGCTTTCATTGTCGGCAGGACGTGACACATCGGCCCGAAAATATTCAGCCACGCCGCCTGCAGCGCGAATCAGTTCCACGGTCTCGACCCCACCCGCATCGTTGACATCCGAAACAACCACCTTAGCGCCATAACGCACATAGTGCTGCGCCACCGCACGCCCAATACCAGAAGCAGCGCCAGTGACAATAGCAACTTTTCCAGAGAAGTTATACATATTTTCCTCCTGTAGAATTCAGATAATTTATATCTTATTTTGTAATTATTTTACTCGCTTTGGTAGGATTTTCTATAAACCTTTTGTTAGAATGCCCTTAACAAATTCTCAATTACCAATATGTCAGACATCTTGTATAATAGATTTACCCCAGTCAGAGGAGTCGCCATGATTACCCACTATTATCGTCCAGAGACAATCGAAGAAGCGCTGGCACTGTTGGCTCGCCCTGGCGTCCATCCCCTTGGCGGCGGCACGGTACTCAACCAGCAGCACCACGAGGCTTTTGAAGTAGTAGACCTGCAGGCCCTCGGCCTGAACAAGATTCATAAAGCCGGTGAGAAACTCGAAATCGGTGCGACGGTCACGCTCCAGGCGCTGCTCGAATCGCCCTACACGCCCGAAGCCATCCAGGCAGCGTTGCGCCTCGAGGCCCCGCTCAACCTGCGCAACATGGGAACGGTGGCGGGCGCGCTGGTCTCCTGCGACGGGCGCTCGCCCTTCGCCGCGGTGATGCTCGCCCTGGACGCGAAGGTTACAGTGGTCAGTGGACAGTTATCAGTGAGCAGTTTGGGCGACCTCCTGCCCTTGCGCCAGGAACTCTTGCGCGGCAAACTCATCACCCAAATCGAAATCCCCCTCAACGTCAAACTGGCTTACGAACAGGTCGCCCGCACCCCGGCCGATAAGCCCCTCGTCTGCGCGGCGCTGGCACAGTGGCCCTCCGGCCGGACGCGCCTGGTCATCGGCGGCTGGGGCGCTTCTCCCTCGGTCGCCATGGACGGCCGACTACCTCCCTCTCCCGCTGGGAGAGGGAACGAGGGTGAGGGTTTGTTCGCCGCCGCCCGCAACGCCGCGCACGATGCCGCCGACGAATGGGCCTCTGCTGAATACCGCCGCGATGTTGCCGTCACGCTGGCGAAGAGGTGTCTGGACACACTGAACGATTTTGGCGAGAATTAACTGCGCATGAACACGCCCCTGGTTGTGACCGACGAGATGCTGATTTCCGAACTCTGGGCGCGAGACGTGCGCTTTTTGATGGGCGAACAACTCACGCCCAACCCAACGCTCGACCCCGCTCATCTCATCGTCTCGCTGGCGCAGAGCCACGATGCGCGCCTGCGCATGGCGTTGATTCCGCTGTTCTTGCGTCACCCCGAATTTGCCAGGGAGGTCATCGCCGCGGATGAGCGACTATCAGCGGCAGAGCAACTCTATCTTCGCTTTTACTATACCGCCGCCGTTCTTCTCCAAAAGAAATATAGCGAACGATTGGTAAAAATCTTCGGCAAGCAACCCCCATTGCCCGATTTGTTCTCGGAAAAATTGGGGTTCTCGCCCGAAAACGACATTGACGAATCTCTTGCCCGTTTGGGAAAACATCATCAAACCTTGAGCGGGCAGATCATCAACTGGCTCGAAACGTACCAGCACAGCGCAGAACGCCTCATCAAGTACATGGAAAAATTCAAATGAAGAAGGTGTCCAAGCAGAATATTCGAGAATTCTTTGAGCAGTTGGGAAACCGTTATCCCAAGCAGGCGACGCTCTATCTGCTTGGAGGCAGCGCGTTGATACTCCTCGGAAGTGCACGCGAAACGCTCGATATTGATTATGTGGGTGATGATGTCCACAAAAACGAATTTCAAATTGCCATCGAGAAAATCGCCAACGAACTGGGCCTGGATACGGAGGCTGTTCCCATCGAGCATTTTATTCCACTGCCGGAAGGACACGAGCAGCGCAAAATTCATATAGGTCAATATGGGAAAGTAAACGTATATGTTATGGATCCGTACAGCATCGCTCTCAGCAAACTGGATCGCGGCAGTGACCGCGACTTGGACGATCTCGTTTTTCTGATTCGGCACAGCCAAGTAAATATGGATGACCTGGAACAAATTCTGAAGACTGCCCTGTCTCGCGCGGGAAAATTTGATTTTCATCCTGACATCCTGGCTCATCTTCAGGAACTGAAAACGAGGCTGCTGAAGCAAACATGAAATCTGCGATCGAAAGCCTCCCCCTCGACCAAATCCTGACCGGCGACTGCCTCGAGGTGCTCGCCCGCCTGCCCGAGGCCTCGGTGGATTTGATCTTTGCCGATCCGCCCTACAACCTGCAACTCTCGCAGGAACTCTACCGCCCCAACCAGAGCAAAGTGGACGCGGTGGACGACCCCTGGGACCGGTTCGGCAGTTTCGCCGAGTACGACGCCTTCACCCGCGCCTGGCTCTCAGCCTGCCGCCGCGTGCTCAAAGACAGCGGCACACTGTGGGTCATCGGCACGTATCACAACATCTACCGCGTCGGCGCCATCTTGCAAGACCTGGACTTCTGGATTTTGAACGACGTGGTCTGGATCAAAGAGAATCCCATGCCCAACTTCCGCGGCGTGCGCTTCACCAACGCCCACGAGACGCTGCTCTGGGCGCAGAAGAAACGCGGCGCCCGCTACACCTTCAACCACCAGGCGATGAAGGCCCTCAACGACGACCTGCAAATGCGCTCCGACTGGCACCTGCCGCTGGCCACCGGTCGGGAACGGCTCAAAGTCAACGGCCAGAAGGCCCACTCCACCCAAAAGCCGGAGGCCCTGCTCTACCGCGTCCTGCTTGCCTCCACCCACCCCGGCGACGTGGTGCTGGACCCGTTCTTCGGCAGCGGGACGACCGGCGCGGTGGCCAAGAAACTGGGACGGCATTTCATCGGCATCGAGCGCGAGCCGGCCTACGTCCGCCTGGCGCAGGAACGCATTGCCGCCGTCCAGACCGCGCCCGAGGCGGCGCTGACGCTCGTCGAAGCGCGGCGCCGGCCGCGGGTCCCGTTTGGGGCGCTGCTGGAGGCCGGTCTGCTCCAGCCGGGGCAGAGTCTCACCTTCGCCCGCGACCGCTCGCTGACCGCCGTCATCCTGGCGAACGGTCACCTGCGCTGCGGCGACCTCAGCGGCTCGATTCACGCCGTGGCAAAGGCGCTCTCCGGCGGCGCGCCCGCCAACGGCTGGGAACTCTGGCTATACGAAAGAGACGGAAATCTCGAACCCCTCGACGCCCTGCGCCAGCAATTGCAAGCGCGAATGGAAGGGAAAAATGACACAACGCCCAACAAGAATTAACTGCTGCTGGGGCTTCTCCTTCTGCCGCTGACTGTTCTCGGCGCATCGCCTTGGGCAACTGGTTTCAGAGTTGAGACGTGAGTGACCTGAACAATGAGCGAATTCTTCCGCCGCTCCCTGCCGCATTACCACCCGCCGAACGCCACGTATTTCGTCACGTTTCGGCTGGCAGAGAGTTTGCCGGCAAATGTGCTGAAAGACCTCAAGGAAGCGTTCGAAGCCGAAAAGCGCGCTCTAGCAATCAAATTCCACGGTGCGCAACTCTACGAAGAACGAGAGAAAGCCCAAAAACGCTATTTTGCCCGTGTGGATGCAGTTCTCGACGCCGCCAAACATGGCCCCACTGGCTGAGTCAGCCGGAGATAGCGGCAATCGTCATGAACGAAATCCACGCCCTCGAGCCGGAGTTCTATCACCTGCACGCCTTTTGCCTGATGAGCAACCACGTCCACCTGCTCATTGACCAGCAGGATATTCCTGAACCGACGCCGCGCAAAGACGGCAAGAACTACACTGCTCTGAGCAAAGCCATGAGGCAACTCAAAAGCAAGACCGGCTACGCCTGCGCCCAACATCTGGGACGGCCAGGCGCTTTCTGGCAGCATGAAAGTTATGACCACGTGGTGCGCAACGAGAGAGAATTCGAGCGGATTCTGATGTACATTGTCAATAACCCGGTCAAAGCCGGGTTCGTCGCTGCATGGCAAGATTGGCCTTATACCTACGTAAATCCAAATTTGTTGTAGCACAACTCTTAAGAGTTGTGCTACAGAGTTGTGCTACAAAGGAGAAAACGATGAACCTCACCCTCCACATCAACGGTCACGATTACAGCCTGGATTGCCCGCCGCACACCACGCTGCTGACGGCGATCCGCAGTTTGGGCTTTCACTCGGTCAAGTTCGGGGATGAGCACGGCCTCTCCGGCGCGGACACGGTGCTGCTGGACGGCCGCCCGGTCAACGCGGCGATGATGCTGGCCGCGCAGGCGGAAGGTCACCAAATCGCCACGCTCGAGGCGCTTACCCCGCCGCCGCCGTTTCCCCTCACCCCCTACCCCTCTCCCACAGGGAGAGGGGAGCAAGGGGTGAGGGAGAGACTCCATCCGCTGCAGCAAGCCTTCATCGAGACAGGCGCAATTCAATGCGGGTACTGCACGCCGGCGCAAATCCTGGCGGCAAAGGCGCTGCTGGATAAAAACCCCAATCCAACCGAAGCCGAGGTGCGCGAGGCCATCAGCGGAGTGCTGTGCCGCTGCACGGGATACGTCAAGCCAGTGCAGGCGGTGTTGCGGGCGGCGGCGGTGATGAGGGGGGAGGGGGAGGATACAGGTAGGGAAGTAGGCAGGTATACAGGTACACAAGTAGACAGGTATACAGGTACACAAGTAGACAGGTATCCAGGTACACAGGGAGAGGGAACACCTGTAAGCGAGGAGGAGAGCGCGGCGACGAAAACGGAAACGCTCCCACGTGTGTACGTGTCTACCAGTGTACCGGATACCAGCAAATGGCAAACGGTGGGCAAGCCCGAGGTCAAGGTGGACGCGGTGAAACTGGCGCAGGGCAAACCGGCCTTCGCCGCCGACCTGCTGGGGGTGGACTATCCCATCCGCGGCCTGCTGCACGCCAAAGTGCTGCGCTCGCCGCACGCCCACGCCCTCATCAAGCGCATTGACGCCTCGCGCGCCCGCGCCCTGCCCGGGGTGGCCGCGGTGCTCACCTGGGAGGACATCCCGCGCGTCGTCTATTCGACCGCCGGGCAGAGTCACCCCATCCCCGGCCCGCTGGATTCGTTCTCGCTCGACCGCAAGGTGCGCTTTGTCGGCGACCGGGTGGCGATGGTGGCCGCCGAGACGCCCGAAATCGCCGAGCAGGCGCTGCGCCTGATCGAGGTCGAGTACGAGGTGCTGCCCGCCGTCCTGGACAAAGAAGAGGCGATGAAGCCCGGCGCGCCGGTCATCCACGATGAGCCGGAGTACGTCCCCTTCGCCGTCTGCGATCCGCAGCGCAACCTGGCAGCGGAGATCCGCATTGACATCGGCGACGTGGAGAAGGGCTTTGCCGAGGCGGACGAAATCTTCGAGGGCGTGTACGAAGTGCCGAAGGTGCAGCAGGCGCACATCGAGCCGCACGTCGCCCTGACCTACTGGGACGAGAACGACCGCCTCGTCATCCGCACCTCGACCCAGGTCCCGTTTCACGTGCGGCGGCAACTTGCCCCGGTGCTCGGACTGCCCGTCAAGCGCATCCGCGTTATCAAGCCGCGCATCGGCGGCGGGTTCGGCGGCAAGCAGGAGGTGCTGATGGAGGACGTGCCGGCTCACCTGACCATCGCCACCGGCCGCCCGGTGCTGTACGAGTACACCCGCGAGGAGGAATTCACCGCCGCCCGCTCGCGCCACCCGATGAAAATCTGGATGAAGACCGGCGTCAAGCGCGACGGGACGATGACCGCCAACGAGATGCGCGTCCTCTCGGACACGGGCGCCTACGGCTGTCACGCCCTGACCGTGACCGGCAACACCGGCCACAAGGCAATGGCGCTCTACGTCGGCGATGGGCCGTACCGCAAGTCGCCCAACATCCGCTTCTACGCCGACATCGTGTACACCAACACGCCGCCGGCGGGGGCTTACCGCGGCTACGGCGTGCCGCAGGGATTCTGGGCCGTCGAGCGGCATATGGAGAAAATTGCCCGGGCGATGGGCCTCGACCCGCTCGAGTTCCGCCTGAAGAACGCCCTGCGGCCGGGCGAGTATCATCCGTTCAGCACGGCCTGGAACGAGGGCCGCGAGCCGCGCCCGGAAGTGATTCACACCGTCGGGCTGGAGGAGTGCGTGCGCCAGGGCAAGGCCGCCATCGGCTGGGATGAGAAGTTTGGGAATGAGGCCTGGCACGTAGGACGGGCTTTTAGCCCGTCTGGACAGACTGAAAGTCTGTCCTACAAACGCAAAGGCATCGGCGTCGCGCTCGTCATGCAAGGCACCGCCATCCCCTACCTGGACATGGGCGGGGCATCCATCAAGATGAACGACGACGGCTCCTTCAACCTGCTCATCGGCGCAACCGACCTGGGCACCGGCTCGGACACGGTCATCGCCCAGATGGCCGCCGAAGTGCTGGGCGTGCCGGTGGAGGACATCCTCGTTTACTCGTCCGATACCGACTTCACGCCGTTCGACAAGGGCGCGTATGCCTCGTCCACGACCTACATCTCCGGCACGGCGGCGGTGCGGGCGGCGGAGATTTGCGCGGAGCGAATCAAGATTCGGGCGGCGAAGATGTTGAACAGAGAGGTAGACACGTACACAGGTACACAGGTAGACAGGGAAACAGGTACACAGGTAGACAGGGAAACAGGTACACAGGTAAAAGCGGAGGAGATTCGGCTGGCAAACAAGATGGCTATCGCCCCCGACGGCCGTTCTGTGTCGCTCGAAGAAATCGCCCTGGATACGCTCCACCGCAACGAGCAGGAGCAAATTATGGGCGTGGCGTCCTACGTCTCGCCCTCCTCGCCGTCGCCGTTCGCCGCCCAGTTTGCCGAAGTGACCGTGGACACGGAGACGGGCGCGGTGACGGTGGACAAACTCGTCATGGCGGTCGATTCGGGCGTCATCGTCAACCCGCTCACCGCCTCGGGACAGATCGAGGGCGGCATGACCCAGGCGCTGGGCTACGCCGTGTGCGAAGAGATGACCTGGGACGAGCAGGGGCGCATCCGTCAGCGCGACTTCGACCGCTACCACATCTTCCGCGCCGACGAAATGCCCGCACTGGAGACCATCTTCGTCGAGACCTTCGAGCCGACGCACCCGTTTGGGGTCAAGGCGGTGGCCGAAATCCCGATGGACGGGGTCGCGCCGGCAGTCGGCAACGCCGTGCTGGACGCGGTGGGCGTGAACGTGGACGATAATCCGATTACGCCGGAGAAGGTGTGGAGGAAGTTAGTCGGGAGTCGAATAGGCGGATAGTCGAATAGTGATCAGTGGTTAGTGTTCGGTCATCAGTGAGCAAGGTTCAGCGTGACGAAAGCAAGCAAAGCAACACACTGCGAACGTTATTTGCCCAAAAATAATCCTGCAAGCCGCAAAGCGAGGTAAAATCATTCCAGGAGCCGACAATGACCCTCCAGATTCCCCCTAAAGCAGCCCCCACAGGCTTTCCCCCGGTCGCAGAGACGCTGATGGCCGCAGTGGAGAAGATTGCCGCCGCCCTCCATCCGCAAAAAATCATCCTCTTCGGCTCCTACGCATACGGTCACCCCACGCCCGATAGCGATGTGGATTTGCTGGTCATCATGGAGACTGACAAGCCGCCTCGCGAGCGGGTCGTGGCAGTCTCGTTGGCGTTGTATCCGCGCCCGTTCCCGGTGGACATTCTGGTCAAAACGCCGCGCGAACTGGACGAAGAATTACCCCACGACTTTTTCCTGCGCGAAATTGTGGAGAAAGGGGTAGTTTTGTATGAGGGATGACCCGCTCGAATGGGCACGTTATGCCGAAGAAGACTGGAAATTAGCCGTCTCACTCATGCGGCGTAAACAGCCTCCCTCCACAGCGATTTGTTTCCACGCTCAGCAAAGCGCAGAAAAATATCTCAAAGCCTTGCTGCTCTCCAGGAAAGTTCACTTCCCCAAAACACATGATCTATCTGCGTTGAACTCGCTGTGTGAACAACATGGTATCTTGACCGGGTTCTTGCCACAACTCCTTACCCTGCTGACTGATCACGCCGTTGCCTCGCGTTACCCCGGCGAAGAACCCACCCTGGAAGAAGCCCGCCAATCCCTCGAAATCGCCAAAACCGTGCGCAAGTTTGCCCGCAAGTGGCTGGGGGTGAAGTGAGGCGTTGCGGAGGTTTTCGCGGATGACCACTGACCTTACTTTCATCACCAATGAACCAAATCAAACGCTGAAAGACAGGTTCTATGTCTTAATCAAAGACGCGCGCTTCTTTGATGTGCTAGTAGGCTATTTCTTCACCAGCGGCTTTTATGCCATCTATCCCGCGCTGGAACAGACCGAGAAAATCCGAATTTTGGTGGGAATCGGAACAGACAAACAAACCTACGAGATGCTCACTCGCGCCAGAGAAGAACGGCAACTCGAACTTATGCTTTCTCATGCAGAAATCAAGCAGTTGGTAGAAGCCGAGGTCGCCAGAGAATTGGAGGAATCGCAGGATAACCGCAGCGTGGAACAGGGGGTGAGGACGTTCATCGCCTGGATTCGCAGCGGCAAACTGGAAATCCGCGCCTACCCATCCCAAAACATTCACGCCAAAGTGTACATCGTCACCTTCCCCGAAGGCGACCGCGATGAGGGACGGGTGATTACCGGCTCCAGCAACCTGACGCAAGCCGGGCTGGTGGATAACCTGGAATTCAACGTGGAACTAAAAAACAGCGCCGATTACCGCTTTGCGCGCGCCAAATTCGAGGAACTGTGGCGCGAGGCGGTGGACATCGGCGAGAAATACGTCGAAACCATCGAGACCAAAACCTGGCTCAACCAGGACATCACGCCCTATCAACTGTACCTGAAACTGCTCTACGAATACTTCAAGGATGAACTCAGCCGGGCGGAGGAAGTCTTTGCAAACTACCTGCCGGAAGGCTTTTTGAAACTGGAATATCAGGAACAGGCGGTATTGAACGCCAAAAAAATCCTGGAAGAGTACGGCGGGGTGTTCATCTCTGACGTGGTGGGGCTGGGCAAGACCTACATCGCTACCCTGCTGGCGGGGCAGCTGGACGGCAGGACGCTGGTGATTGCGCCGCCTGTTCTTCTAGAAGCAGACAACCCTGGCTCGTGGCGCAATGTCTTTGTGGATTTGGGTGTGCGCGCCGCAGATTTCGAATCCATCGGTAAACTGGACGAAATTCTGGAAAGAGGAACGGAGAAATATGCCAACATCATCATTGACGAGGCGCACCGCTTCCGCACCGAAACCAACGTCACCTACGAAAAACTGGCCGAGATTTGCCGCGGCAAACGGGTGATTCTGGTGACGGCGACTCCCTACAACAACGCGCCCAAAGACATTTTGAGCCAGCTCAAGTTGTTCCAGAGCGCGCGCAGGAGCGCCATCCCCAACCTGCCCGACCTGGAAACCTTCTTCAGCAAACTGCAAAAGCGGCTGAAAGGTCTCGACCGGCAGAAGGACAACGCCGAATACCTGCGCGCGGTGCGCGAAAACGCCCGCGAAATCCGCGAAAAGGTGTTGAAGTACCTGATGGTGCGGCGCACCCGCAGCGAGATTGTGCGCTACTTCGAGCGCGACCTGCGCGCCCAGGGACTGCGCTTCCCCGATGTCGCCGCGCCGCAGCCGCTCTTTTACGCCCTCAGCCCGGCGGAAGACGCCATCTTCAGCGAGACGATGGAACTCATCTCGCAGCGCTTCACCTACGCCCGCTACACCCCGCTGCTTTATGCCAGAAAGCCGCTCGGACAGTTAGAAGAGCAGGGACAGCGCAACATGGGCCGGTTCATGAAGATTTTGTTGGTCAAACGGCTGGAGAGCAGTTTCTTTGCCTTCCGCAACTCGATTGAGCGCTTCATCCGTTCCTACGAACGGTTCATCGCCGAGTACGAAAAAGGGAATGTGTACGTCAGCAAAAAGCACATTCACAAAATTTTCGAACTGCTGGAAAACGATGACGATGAAGCCGTGCAGCGCCTGATTGACGAGGGCAAAGCCGAGCGTTACGACAGCGCGGAATTTACCGGGCAGTTCATCACCGATTTGCGCAATGACCTGGAGATTTTGCGGCGCATCCAGGCCCTGTGGACGCAAATTACGCGCGACCCCAAACTGCTGACCCTGCTGGACGCACTGCAAACCAACCCGCTGCTGCGCGAAAACAAACTGATTCTCTTCACCGAATCGAAAGAGACGGCGGAATACCTGGCGGAACACATCAACCGGGCGCAGGCGGGCACGGCGCTGTGCTTCACCGGTCAATCGGACGAACGCGCCCGGCTGCAGGTGATTGGCAACTTCGACGCCAAAGCCCGTCACCCGCAGGACGAATACCGCATTCTGGTCGCTACCGAAGTCCTGGCGGAGGGGGTCAACCTGCACCGCGCCAACGTGGTCATCAACTACGATATTCCCTGGAACCCAACCCGCATGATGCAGCGCGTGGGGCGCATCAACCGCGTGGATACGAAGTTCGACACGATTTACACCTTCAACTTCTTCCCCACCCAACAGGCGAACGATGAAATCAAACTGAAGGAAGCCGCCGAAGCCAAAATTAACGCCTTTTTGACCCTGCTGGGCGGCGATGCGGCCCTGCTGACCGAAGGCGAACCCATCGGCTCGCACGAACTGTTCGACCGCCTGGTCTCGAAGAAGACCCTGACCGGCGAAGACGAAGCCGAAACCAGCGAATTGAAGTACCTGCGCGTGATTCAGAACATCCGCGATAACGACCCGGCCTTGTTCGAGAAAATCAAACGGCTGCCGAAGAAGGCAAGGGCGGGGAGGCCCTCACCCCCGGCCCCTCTCCCAGAGGGAGAGGCGAGGCCCTCACCCCCGGCCCCTCTCCCAGAGGGAGAGGGGAGTCTCGTCACCTATTTCCGGCGCGGCAAGACGCAAAAGTTCTTCCTGGCCGCGCCCCAGGCCGAAAGCGTGGAGTTGGACTTCATCAGCGCCGCCGCGCTGCTGGAATGCGCGCCCGATGAGCCGCGCCGCAAACTGCCCGACGCTTACTTCGACCTGTTGGACCGGAACAAGCAAGCCTTCGTGCTGGCCACCACCGAAGACGTGGACGACCCCGAACCCCGCCGCGGACGCGACAGCGCGCGTCAGATGGTGAGAACGCTTAAGGCGGTTTTCAAAAACGCGCAGCAACTGACCGATGAGCAGGAAGGCTACATCGAAACGGTGTTGAGCCGCCTAGAAGCGGGCAGTTTGCCCAAACAGACGACCCAAACCGCCCTGAAGGCGCTCGAAGCGCTCGGAAACCAGATTGCCAACCCGCTGAAGGCGCTGGCGGCGCTGCAAATGAACATCCCGGCCAGGCTGCTGGAAAGCCATTATGCCGAGCAAAACCCGCGCGCCAGCGGCAAGCGCGAGGTGATTTTATCCATGTATTTATCTGAATAACGTCAGGGTGCTATGCTATATTCAAAGGCAACGAAAGGAGACCTTTATGCGCTGGGAGAAAGTTCGAGAAGCCTACCCCAATCAATGGCTGATTATCGAAGCCGTGAAGGCACACAGCGAGGCAGACCGCCGCATGTTGGACGAGATTGCCGTCGTGCAAACCTGCCTCGACGGCGCAGCGGCGCTTCAGGCTTACCGACAGTTACGCCAGGCTGCCCCTGAACGGGAGTATTACTACGTTCACACCAGCCGCGCAGAGTTGGACATCCGCGAACGCCACTGGCTCGGCATTCGGAGGGGACATGCGCCTGTCGCTTCGAGATAACCTGCCTTTTGTCGCAGTCACCCTGGCGCAGGATGGTAAGCAAATCCAAATCCCCAATGTGCTGATAGATACAGGCTCCGGCGGGACAATCTTCTCAGCAGATGCAGTGGCGGCGATTGGCATTGTCCCGCTGCCCGATGATACTCTCCGCCATATTCATGGCGTGGGCGGGAGCGAAGTGGTATTCATGCGAAAAGTGGAATCGCTCCAGGTGGGGGCGTATTCACAGCACGGCTTCGAAATTGAAGTCGGCGGCATGGATTATGGCTTCGAGATTGGCGGCATTTTGGGGATGGATTTTCTGCTCGCTTCGGGCGCGCAGATTGACCTGAAACGCTTGACCCTTGAATTCGCCTGATACCGGGACTTTTATGAACCGCACCCAAGCCATCGAACTCATCCGCAACACTTTCGAAGCGCCCTTCGAGCGCGGGCGGTACATCCGCTTTTTGCGCGAACTGCTCACCGGTTTCGACGACGCCGGGGCGCGCGTCAACGCCGGGGCGTACATTCCCGATAAATTCCAGGAGTATGTGGAAAAACTGGAACGGGTCGGGAAGTATGTAAGCGGCAAAAACGAAATCCTGCTCTTCATCGTTTACCTGAAGAAAGAGACTTCCATCGAGCGCGCCCGCACCATGCAGCGCAACTTCGTGGCGCATTATCTCGCCCAGGGCGGAAAAGACGCCGCGCTGGCGGCTTTCGTCTCCACAGACCCGGCCGACTGGCGCTTTTCGCTGGTGAAGATGGAATACCGCCTGGAGGAACGGGATGCCAAGCCCAAAGTGCGGGAAGAGTTCACCCCCGCCCGGCGCTGGTCGTTTTTGGTGGGCAGCAGCGAGAAGAGTCACACCGCCCAAAGCCGCTTCGTCCCCCTGCTGGAAGATGACCAGAACCAGCCCACGCTGGCACAACTCGAAGAGGCGTTCAACATCGAAACGGTGACGAAGGAGTTCTTCGAGACCTTCCGCGCCATCTTTCAGCAAGCCGAAGAGTCCATCAACCCGCCCTGGAGCGCCGAGCAGAAGCGGCTGTACACCCAGCGCTTCTTCAACCGACTGCTGTTCATCGCCTTTTTGGAGCGCAAAGGCTGGCTGAAGTTTGGCGGGCGCAGCGATTATTTGCGGGCGTTGTTCGCCGATTATTACGAGAAGCGCCGCGAGAACAACGCCAATTTCCACCGCTCGCGGCTGAACACGCTCTTCTTCATGGGGCTGAACTACCCCGACGGCGATAAACGCGCAGACCCGGACTACAGGTCCATCCTGAGCCGCATCGGCGAAGTGCCATATCTGAACGGCGGCCTGTTCGAGCAGGAGGAAGACGACCGCGATGGCCCGACCTTCCCCGATGCGGTCATTGCCAAAATCCTGACCGACCTGGTCTATCAGTTCAACTTCACCGTCAACGAAGCCACCCCGCTGGATGTGGAAGTGGCGGTGGACCCCGAAATGCTGGGGAGAATCTTTGAGGAACTGGTGACCGGACGGCACGAGAGCGGCAGTTATTACACCCCCAAGCCGGTGGTGCAGTTCATGTGCCGTCAGGCGCTGAAGGGCTATTTGCAAACGGCTGTGGGACAGGATTCCATCCTGTCCTACGCCATCGAGCGCTTTGTAGAGCAAAACGACGCCAGCGCGCTGAAGAACCCCGAAGCCGTGCTAAACGCCCTGCGGCAGGTGAAAGTCTGCGACCCGGCCTGCGGCAGCGGGGCGTACCTGCTGGGCATGCTGCACGAACTGCTCGAACTGCGCGAGTGCCTGTTTGCCGCCCGCAATCTGGATGCCCGCACCGTGTATGAGCGCAAACTGGAAATCATCCAGAACAACCTGTACGGCGTGGACAAAGACCCCTTTGCCGTCAACATTGCCCGCCTGCGCCTGTGGCTCTCGCTGATTGTGGACTACGAGGGCGCAGCGCCCCCGCCCCTGCCCAACCTGGACTTCAAAATCGAAACCGGCGACGCCCTGACCGCCCCCGACCCCTCCGGCGGATTGCAGCCCGATATGTTCCGCGACCATCAGGTGCGGGAATTTGTGCGCCTGAAGAACGACTTCATGAGCGTTCACGCCGGTTCGGAGGAGAAAGAGAAACTCAAACGGCAAATTGCGGCCTTGAAACAACAAATCGCAGAATGGGCGCATCCCCGCAGCGCGAAATTCCCTTCGCCTGACGATAGTTTCGACTGGCAGGTGGAGTTTGCCGAAGTGTTCGCGCCTGCCCTCACCCCTGACCTCACCCCTGACCCCTCTCCCAAAGGGAGAGGGGGACAACTCCCTTCTCCCCCTGGGAGAAGGGCCAGGGATGAGGGTCTCCCTTCTCCCCCTGAGAGAAGGGCCGGGGATGAGGGCGGCTTCGACATCGTCCTCGCCAACCCGCCGTATGTGCGCCAGGAACTCATTAAAGACCTGAAACCCGCCCTCAAGCGTGTGTATGGCGACCTGTTCAGCGGCACGGCGGATTTGTACGTCTATTTTTACCTGCGCGCCCATCAGTTGTTGAAAAAGGGCGGCACAGCGTGCTTTATCTCCTCCAACAAGTGGCTGCGGGCAGGCTACGGCGAAAAACTGCGCCAGCATTTGCTCGATGCGCAAGCCTTCCGCCTGGTGGTGGATTTTGGCGAACTGCCGGTTTTCCAAACCGCCGCCACCTTCCCGGCTATCTTTTTGTGGCAAAAACAGCCGCGCGGCGAAACGCCCACCCTTTGGGCGGTGGTGAAAGACTTGCAGCAGTGCTACGCCGAAGGCATTTGGGCGCACGTCCGGCGGATGGCTGAAACCGTCCCCGCGGCGCAGTTTGGCAAAGACAGGCCGCGCCTGGCGCGCGCTCAAACCGCCGACCTGCGCGCCCGCATGGAAGTCAGCGGTGTGCGGCTGAAAGAGTATGTAAAAGGCGAAATTTACAGGGGCATTATCACCGGCCTGAACGAAGCCTTCCTGATTGACCAGGCGCAATACGATGAACTGGTTTCTGCCGACCCCGCCAGCGCCGAAATTCTCAAACCGCTCATCGTGGGCGATGACGTGCGCCGCTATGAGATTCACTATCGCAACCGCTACCTGATTTGGACATACATTGGCGTTCCGATAACACGCTATCCCGCGATTTTTCGACACTTGAAAAAATTTCAGCCCAAAGCCGAAACCCGCTGGGACAAGGGCAATCACTGGTGGGAATTGCGCGCCTGCGATTATTACCCCGTCTTCGAGAAGCCGAAGATTGTGTATCCAGAAATTGCACGCGAATCTCGCTGGGTATTGGATACCTGCAATTACTTCCCGCTCAAAACTGCTTTTTCCATTGCGTCAGACGACTATTTTCTTTTGGGTATCCTTAACTCCAGTTCTGCGTGGGAGTATTTAAAACTTATTTGTCCTGTTCTTGGTGATGAAAATCAAGGAGGGCGGCTCACTTTGCAAGCCATCTATGTGGAAACCATCCCCATCCCCGATGCGCCGCAGAGCGAGCGCGAAGCGGTAGCACACCTGGCGCGGCAGGCGCAACGCCTGCACATGCAGCGGCGGGCGCGGGTGGAGCAATTCCTGCGTCAAATCGGTCTCAACCCGGCCCAATCCAGCAGCCGCAACCCGCTCGAAAGCCCCTGGACGTTGGCGGAAGAAGAATTTGCCCGGCGCGCGCGTGGTGCGGGATTCATCCCGCACTACCGGGCCGCCCGCGAAGAAACCGCCGCCCTCAGCGCCCAAATCGCCGGCGTGGAGAGCGAGATAGACGCGCGGGTGAAGGGGCTGTATGGGATGTAGAAGAACCGTCCACGAATGGAACACGAATACTCGAATACCGATAGGCGGGCATTCGCGCATTCGTGGCCGGTTTCGTGGACGGTTGCTCTTCATTTCACCAGACTGTAGGACAAGTCTTAAGACTTGTCCTACACGTTTCGCTGCTCTCCGCCAAACACGCCAACCCTGCGGCGGATGTCTCGGCGTGGGAGATGAGACGAGCGGTGCTGCACATCAAGGATGTTTCGCGAGGCGGACTCGGAGTCGGCTTCCAGCCGACTTCCATGCACTGAGGCGGGGGATTGATCCCCCCGCCGGAGCCGGAGAGAAAGTTACCAGATTGTGCAGGAATTCTTGTCGCAGAAGAAAGTCGCCGTGGTGGGCGTGTCAGACCGGCGCGATACCGGCTGCAACCTGACCTACCGCAAGTTCAAGCAGGCCGGCTACCAGGTCTATGCGGTCAACCCGCGCATTGGCGAATTCGAGGGCGACCCGTGCTACCCAGACCTGAAGTCCATCCCGGAGAAGCCGCAGGCGGTCTTCATCCTGGCCAGCCCGCGCGTCACCGAGCAAATCGTCCGGCAGTGCGTGGACCTGGGCGTCCGGCACGTGTGGATACACTGCATGCTGGGCACCAGGCCCGGCCTGGCGGCGGGCATGACCAGCGTCTCGCAGCAGGCGGTGGAGATGTGCCAGGCAAACGGCATCGCGGTCATCCCCGGCTCATGCCCGAACCAGTTCCTGAAGCCCGATTTCGGTCACGGCATGATGCGCGTGCTGTGGCGCGCTTTCGGCTTCCTGAAAGTGGATTGAGGCGGGCCGGATGGGATCGAACCGGGCGGCATAAGAAAGAAAAATAGTATGCCCGACATCAAATTCGAGATCGTCAAAAAGATAGGAATCGTGTCCAAATCCCCTTCTGGCTGGAGCAAGGAACTCAACCTGATTTCCTGGAACGAGCGTGAGCCCAAATACGACCTGCGCGACTGGTCTCCTGACGGGGAAAAGATGGGCAAAGGGGTTACGCTTACCCGCGAAGAGTTGCTCGCCCTGCGCGATTTGCTAAACAGCCTCGAACTGTAAGGCGCTGCCTGTTTCGGATGCTCATCCCGAATGATGTCACCATCTCCAAACGGGCGGGGCAAGGTCGCGCCCCTTCCATGAAGATTGTCCCAGCAATGTATAGACCAGGGAGCGCCATGCCACAAGAACGAACAATGCAAAACTGACAGGGTAGAGAAACGCCAGCGGCAGCGGAAAACGAAAACGCCAATAGGCAATGCTCCATAAGAAAAGCGCTTCAAGCGTCCCCAGCCACGCCAGCGGCAAGGGATAGGATGGGATGGGCGCGTCGAAATAGTTTGCCCAAACCACAAAGGGAGGCGCAAGAAAGACAAGCGCCATCCATACCCAGGTAATCAAGAAGAGGGAAAGGCGGTAGTCAAAGAATGCAAAGACATTCTTGGTGAAACCATCCACTGCCTGCCAGAAGCCGCGATACATACGGCAGGAGACATGCTGCGTGCCGTCCATCAGCCGCCAGGTAAAGCCATACTGGATGATACGCCGTCCCAGCATCACGTCATCCACAATGTGACTGCGCACCGCTTCATAGCCGCCAATGGCTTCGAAGGCGGCGCGGCGGAAGAGCATGAACTGCCCAATGGTGACAGATAATCCTGCCCAGCCTAACCAGCGCGCCAGCGCCACAGGAAGAAAAGAGAAAATGCCAAAACCGATGACGGGGATGATGAGTTTTTCGCCCCAGGTGACTACCTCCTCACGCGGGAAGGCGGTGACCAGGTCGGCGCGCTCGGCGAGAAGAGCCGAAACACTGTCACGCAGCATAGACGGGGCGTGACGGGTATCGGCGTCGGTGAAGAGCAACAGTTCACCCGTCGCCGCCTGCGCCAGTTGGTGACAAGCCCAATGCTTGCCAAGCCAACCCTCGGGGAGAGGACGCCCATCGAGAACGCGCAGCCGGTTCGAGGTCCGCGCGAGGCGGCTCAGGATGAGGGGAGTTTCGTCTTCGGAATGGTCATCCAGAACAATAACTTCGAAGTCGGGATACTCCTGCATCAGCAGGGAACGAACGCAGGCTTCGATGTTGTCGGCTTCGTTGCGCGCCGGGATGAGGACAGAGACGCGCGGGAAGATGGATGCGCGCGGGTACTGATCGAAGCGGCGGACGGTCAGGTGGTTCGAGAGAGCGGTCAGCAGTCCCAGCGCGAGGAAGACAACAATGAGTTGCGGGAGATGATCGAGGTGTCCGCTCACACGCTCCTCCTGAGCAAGAAATGGGTGACCCACTGCCGCCATTGCCAGGGCGCGCCCAGGTCGCGGCGATGAGTCCAACAGATGATGGCGGTGTTGAGCAAAGCAAAGGCGCTCAACCAGTCTGCGCCGAAACGCCAGTACACAAAAACGGTCAGCGTCATCATGCCGGCAATGGATACGTAGGCATGGACAGTTTGCAGAGCAAGCACCGTCAGTGCGCCAACGGCAAAGACAAGAACTGCCCAAATCCCTGTGAGCGCCAGCCAGACGCCGCCTGTGACGCCCAGCGCTTTGCCGCCGCGCCAGCCGAGGAAAGGCTGGGTGGCATGACCGAGGATGGGAGACAATCCCACCAGCACCAGCGACCAGTCCGCAAGTCCGGCGCGCTGCGCCAAAAGGACGGGGACAAAGCCTTTGGAGATTTCGAGCAGGATGGCGGCAAGCCCGATCTTCCAACCGCCAGCAATCCAGACATTGGTACCGCCCGGGTTGCCATCGCCCACGGTGCGGATGTCACGCCGGACAATGAATTTGCCGACAAGATAGGCAAAGGGAATGCTTCCGCAGAGGTAGCCTGCTGCGATCCAAAAAAGAAGATGATTCATGTCTCGTTCTCCTTGCAAAAGACATTTTTGACTCTACTGCAAAAAGGTCTTGAGTCACAAAGGACACGAAGTACACAAAGAATTTCTGAAAGGCTCAATTGAGAATCTTGAATTTCGGCGCACAATTGTTGAAAAAAAAACTTCGTGACCTTTGCGCCCTTCGTGGTAAAAAAGGCTTTTGCAGTGGGCTCATTTTTGCTATCTACAAATCGGTACTTCAAAAAGCGTTTATTTGGCAGCAAACCAGATCTTTGGGATCCTCATTCTGCTTATCCCAAATTGCTGCTTAATATAACAGAATTCATGTCAATTGGACGCGCTACGGTTGCTCTTGAGGAGTCATAACCGGCGGCACAAACATCTCGTGTCACCCGTCTGTGAAAAGAACTCAGAGAAGCCAGATTTGCACAGACATCATTGCCAGAGATTAGGATGTATACCAGCCCCTCTACAAAGATTGAAATTCTTCCTGGTAGGCCGTCATAATCTGACGATTGAGACGAATGTTCTCCCTGAAACTCTGACGGTAAGCGGCCTCCTTTAATTTGGACAATCTCTCCTGCATCAGGGTATGGGCCAGATACAAGGCGCGGCGCGCAGGCTCGATTTCGCCGCAAGTCCTTAGAACGAGATACGCCACCAGGCTGGCGCGGTAAACATCACGGTCGGCGGCTTGGGGAGAGAAAACAAATGGCAGGGCCTCGTCAATAACCTGACGCGCCGTGTTCACGTCACCCTGCAGCAGGCGGGTTTCTGCCAGGCCGGCCAGGGTAGGCAAGACGGTATCAATCTGCCCCATCTCTCGGCGCAGGCGCAGAGATTCTTCATAGGATTGAGCCGCGGCCTGATAATCCCCTTTGGCGGCCAGCACTGCAGCATAAGCATAATACACCCAACCTTTCAACTCCTGCCCTGCTTTCTCCTTAACCAGGTCAACGGCTTGCAGGGCAACGGCCTCAGCCTGCAACAGGTCTGCCCCGGTTTCGCACAAAATCAATGCCTGACGCGCCCAGCTATACGCCAGGCCGTAAAGGTTCTCTGCCAGTTGATGGGAAATCTCGATACAGCGCTGCAGGCAATTCCAGGCGCGCTCGTGCTGACCAATGCTGAAGAAGAAATCTCCCAGCATGCGCCAGGCTTCTAACTCGCCCACTTTGTAACCGATTTGCGAAGCAAGCGCCAGGCTATGCTCGGCCATTGCAATCGCCGTCTCAACCTGGTCAAGTGTGGCAAAGAGAGCAGCCAGGTTCGAGAGGGTAATGGCCTCGCCCGGTTTATCGCCGCGCCGCTGGCAACTTTGCAAAGCCGCCTGCCAGCAGGATTCCGCCTGGACATAATCCCCTTCGTCATAATACACCCAGGCAAGGATACGCTGCGCCCGCGCCTGCGCTGCCGCCGCATCGCCAGCGGCTTCGACACTAATCATTTCCTGCAGGGTGCGCTTCACAGCCGGGTAGTCGGTAATGTCAAAGTAGTATCCCGCCAGTTCAAACAACGCCTGCGCCAGGCCCTGCGAATCGGCGCCTGTTTTGGCCAAGGGAATGGCCTGTTCCAGCAAGGCGCGCCCATCCTCTAACCGACCGACATGCATCGCCGCGACCGCCTGCAAGATCAGCGCCTGCACCTGGCGGGGGAGATTCACCTCGGGCATCAACGCCCCCAGCAGGTCAGCCTCTTGGGAAATGAGAGCATACTCGCCCAAAATTCGCCCCTGCTTGAGGCGCTCGGCCCGCAAATCAAAAATTTCTGCCGCAGCCGCCAAATCATACTCTGAGACCAACTGCAAGGCGCGGCCATAGAAATCGAAAGCCTGACGGTAAGCCGATTGCCGCGCCGCCTGGCGGGCGGCCTGAACGGTATAGCGGTATTCCCGTTCGACCTGCGCTGCACGGGCAGCATGAAAGGCCAGAATGGCATACCACGGCCCCAGGTCATTGGCATAAACGCTCTCCAGATAGTTTGCCACCCGCTCGTGCAGCATCCGTCGGTTGGCAAATGAGAGCGTGCCATACACCACTTCCTGCATGATGGCGTGCCTGAAAAGATATTCCAGTTCGGGCGAGACACGCTCGATCAGGATCATCCCTGCTTCGCTTGCCCGCGCCAGGTTCTGATGCAACAACTGCTCTTGAATCTCAACGGGGTAAATCGCCAGCAGCCAGCGGCTGCGGAACAAGGCGCCAATTACACTCGCTACACGCAGCGTCATCTTCTCGCTCTCCCCCAACTGGTCCAGGCGGCTGACGATCAACGCCTGCACCGAATCGGGAATCTGGAGCGTTTCGAGTGAGTCTCCCTCGGCCAGATGCGCTTGCACCAGGTTGAGCAGTTCATCCAGAAAGAAGGGGTTGCCCTGCGCCAACTGCTCGATGCGCTGGCGTAATGCCGCCGGAAGGGGCGCGTCGCCCAGTTTGAGACACATCAGTGCTTGTGTTTCCTCCGGTGAAAAAGCGTTCAGGCGGAACTCATCGAAAAAGTCGGGCGGGGCCGCCCAGAGCGCCGCTTGCGTTTCCGTTTCAGGGAGGCGATAAACGGTGAGGAAGAAGACAGCCACGTCAGCAATGGAGGCTGCCAGCGAGCGCGCCAGTTCCCGCGAGAGTTCATCCAGCCAGTGAGCATCTTCCAAAACCAGCAACAAGGGAGCCTGCGCCGCCCGCCAGCGCACCACATCTGCGATGAGGGCAAACAGGCTCTGCCGCCGCAAGTTGGCATCAAAAGTGACGGTCACCTCGCTATCGGGCAGGGTTTCGCCCAACACATCCCCCAGCAATGGCAGACGTTCAACCACGTAAGGGTCTATTGCCGCCAAAAAAGCACGCACATTCTCCGTCTGCTCGGCCAGCGGCCTTTCCTCATCGAGGTCGAATAGAGCGCGCACAATCGGGCGCCAGGCCAGGTAGGGGGTTGTAGCGCCGTGGCTCACGCCGTTACCGGCAAAACCCTGGAAACCCAATGCCAGCGCCCGCCGGATGACCTCCGCAGCCAGGCGTGTTTTACCCATGCCAGCCTCAGCAGTGATACCGATGACGCGACCATGCCGAGTCTGTTTCACCGAGAGGAGATGCTGTTCGATGCGTTCCAGTTCGGCCTGGCGGCCAATCATCGGCAGCCGATAATTGGCAGCAGGCAGCGCATGCGCCTTAGGGTGCAACCGCCGCTCTAACACAAAGGCCGTCACCGGTTGGCTCTTGCCTTTTACTGTCAGGGGCGGTAACGCCTGCCAGACGAAAGACAGCGGCGCTGCGCGGCGGGTGGCTTCATCAGCCCAAATCTGCCCAGGCTCTGCCGCCTGCATCAGCCTCGCTGCCAGGTTGACCACATCCCCCATGGTGGAATATTCCTGACGGTGCGGCGCGCCCACATTGCCGGCAAAGACAAAACCGGTGGTGAGACCGATTTTCTGACGGCTGACTTCGGGCCGCTCTGCCGCCCATGCCTGCAAATCCAGGGCGCACAACAAGGCGCGCTCTACATCGTTCTCGTGAGCCGCCGGCGCCCCAAAGACCACAACGACCTTACTGCCCTTGTCGCCTATCTCTACCCGGTGAATGAAGCCCTCATAGTGATTGACAATCTCAAAAAATGGACGCAAGTAGCCGCCAAGTTGATGGCCAGCATCAGGAACTGTATAGTCAATCCCTTCAAAATTGACAAACAGCGTGCAAACCGGGCGATGTTCATTGACAAAGGCCGAAAGGCCCAGTTTGACGCGCTCATAGGCCGGGCGGGGAAGGAAAGGCCGCAGGCGCTGCTCTACCAGCGGAGACTCGCTCAGCGTAAGCGCGGCCAGCGGTTGTGGTTCGGGCAAGACAGCGACCTCTTCCAGGATGGCAAAACCCTCTCCAATGGGCGTCAGCCGTACACTTTTGGCAGGGAGAAGCGCCTGGATCGAAGCATCTAGCACGATTTGCAAGGGTGAGGCGTGATGTTCGGCCTGTGCAGCCGCGTCGAGCGGCTCACCGGCAAAGACAAACTCCGCGTGCCAGTCATTGCCCACGATGACTTCCAGTACCTCGCCATAGGCTAGGCCAAGTTTCATTTGAAGGGTCACCTGACCATTGGGAGTTTGGACGCGATCGAAGCGCTGACTTCTGTTCAGCACCGCCTGGGCGCAGGCTGCGGCGCGCAAGGGAGCATCCGCGCCGGTAAAAAAGACCGTCATAGAATCGCCAGCAAATTTGCCCACCACCCCGCCCCACTGGTCAATCTCGGCAATCAGGGCAGTGAAATATGAGTTGAGCAATGCGGTGAGCGCCTCCACGCCGCTGGGGCCAGCGCGGCAAAACGTCTCGGTGAGTGGTGTGAATTTGGCCAAATCGGCAAACAACACAGCCGCGTAATAACGACGGCTTTCGTCGAAGTAGTCACGCTCAGGTTCTTGAAGTATGCGAGCGGCCAGGGTCACGGGGAGATAACTGATCAGGGTGGCAAGGGTGGACACGATTCAATCTCCTCGCTGCTCATCATTGCAGCAATGCGCAGCCGAATTATCAAACACAACCACCCTGTTCCTGCCCTCCTGCTTGGCTTGATAGAGCGCCTGGTCCATCCTATGGTACAACGTATCATATTCTGTGCCATGGAGCGGATAAGCAACCACCCCTGCCGAGAGCGTGAGGCAGCCTTGACCATCTGGAAGGGCATCCGTCAATGTTGCAACAGTCTGGCGAATCTGTTCCGCACGCTGGCAAGTGTCCTCCAGGGAGGCACCCGGCATGATGATGATGAATTCATCTCCGCCGATTCGAAAGGCTAGGTCCTCTTTGCGAATGGAATCTGTGATCATCTTTCCCAACGCCTGCAACACCCAGTCTCCTGCATGATGTCCAAACGCATCATTAATGTCTTTGAAATGGTCAATATCAAACAGAATCAGGCCAACCGGTTGCTGGTTCCTTTTGGCAGCGGAGAAAATGCCTTCTAACATCTCGTTCAAGTAACGGCGATTGAACAGCCCGGTCAGGGGGTCACGAATGGCCTGCTCTTGCATAAGCCGCTGGGTTTCCTCTAGACGTTGTTTTTCGATCTGCAAATGAGTGACCTGGTCCTGCAAGCGCCTTTGTCCAATCGCGTTTTGACTGCGCGCTCCATCGGCTTCGCGCAGACGGCTGCTGAGCAGCAACATGATCTGCCAACCACAGTCAGGAGTAGCACCGAGAAATTGTTGGAGTTTTTCGCGAGTAATGCCAAAGAGACGTAGATCAGTAAGGGCTACCACAGAGGCCGAACGGGGAAAATCGTCTAACACGCTCATCTCTCCAATGATCTCCCCTGCACCGCGATAACCCAGCACCAAGGGATCATCCAAATCCCCCTTGAACACGGCTACCTGCCCTGACCAGATGAGATACATGCTGTCGCCGGCCTCACCTTCGCAAAAGATGATTTCACCGGCTTTAGCATCGCACTGATAAAAGTGCTGACAAAGATAAGCCTCATCAGTAGCGTTGAGCAACCGAAAAAAAGGCGAATCCAAGGACCTGCCCGCAACCTGTCCTGATTGCTTGTAAGCACCTAGAAAATTCTTCAATTGCCGGGCGGTAAGAAATCGAGGCGACATAAAGCACTCCTTAAGACTTGGGGATCAGCCAGGATAACCTCGTGGAAATGAGCAAAACGGATATGACTATGGTTTCCCTTGAAAAATTATAGCATGCCAAAGAGAAAATAGAATCAGACATATGTGCAATGGCTATCCGCTAAAACAGCCATAAAGGCAATGATGCCGTTGCTGTTTTTTTCAGGACACCCTGCAAAAGTCATGACAGCGTTTTGCTTCATCTTATAGCCTCCAACATTCTTTTTATTCCCCTCTAACACTCCTCCAACGCATCTTTCCTATACTTCTGTAGGACAACTCTTCAGAGTTGTCCTACAATGACTTATTGGTAGGAGTATCTTATGAACCTCGATAAATTCACTCAAAAATCGCAAGAAGCCATCTTCAGCGCGCAGCAAATCGCGCAGGAATATCATCACCAGGCCATCGAGCCGATTCACCTGGAACTGGCGCTCATCCGCCAGGAAGGCGGCGTCGTGCCGGCCATCGTGACCAAAGTGGCCGGTTCCACCCTCGCCCTGCGCGAGGAACTGGAGCGCGAACTGGCCAAACGCCCACAAATTCAGGGCGCGAACATGCAAGTCGGCCTGGCACAGGCCACCGCAGACGTGCTCACCGCCGCCGAACGCTACGCCAAAGGCATGAGCGATGAGTACGTCTCCACCGAGCACATCTTACTCGGCCTGACCGACTCCATCGAAGGCAAGCGGCTGGCCTCCTACGGCCTGACCAAAGACGCCATCCTCAAGGCCCTGCAGAGCGTGCGCGGCAGTCAGCGTGTCACCTCGCAGGACCCCGAATCCACCTATCAGGCGCTGGAGAAATACGGCCGCGACCTGACCGACCTGGCGCGCAAGGGCAAACTCGACCCGGTCATCGGGCGCGATGAGGAGATCCGCCGCGTGGTGCAGATTCTCTCCCGCCGCACCAAGAACAACCCGGCCCTCATCGGCGAACCCGGCGTCGGCAAGACCGCCATCGCCGAGGGGCTGGCCCAGCGCATCGTCAACGGCGACGTGCCCGAAGGTCTGAAGAAGAAGCGCATCGTCCAACTCGACATGGGCGCGCTGGTGGCCGGGGCCAAGTATCGCGGCGAGTTCGAGGAGCGGCTGAAGGCCGTCCTCAAAGAAATCACCGAATCGAACGGCGAAATCATCCTGTTCGTGGACGAAATGCACACCGTAGTCGGCGCGGGCAAGGCCGAAGGCAGCATGGACGCCGGCAACATGCTCAAACCCATGCTGGCGCGCGGCGAACTGCACATGATCGGCGCCACCACGCTCGATGAGTACCGCAAGCACGTGGAGAAAGACCCCGCCCTGGAGCGGCGCTTCCAGCCGGTGCTGGTCGAAGAGCCGAGCGTGGAGGACACCATCAGCATTTTGCGCGGCCTGAAGGAGCGCTACGAAGTCCATCACGGCGTGCGCATCACCGACCCGGCCGTGATTGCCGCCGCCACCCTCAGCCATCGCTACATCCCCGACCGGCACCTGCCCGACAAGGCGATTGACCTGATTGACGAGGCCGCCGCCCGCCTGCGCACCGAAATCGACTCCAAGCCGCAGGAACTGGACGAAGTGGACCGCGCCATCATGCAACTCGAAATCGAGCGCGAGGCGCTGAAGAAAGAGAAGGACAAGGCCTCCAAAGAGCGGCTGGAGAAACTGGAGCAGGAACTGGCCGAACTGCGAGAGAAATCCAAAGCCATCACCGCCCGCTGGCAGGCCGAAAAACAGGCCATCAGCGAACTGCGCAGTCTGAAAGAAAAACTGGAGCAGACCCGCGTCGAGATGGAGCGCGCTGAGCGCGCCGCCGACCTGGAGAAGGCCGCCCGTCTGCGCTACGGCGAACTGCGCAGCCTGGAGGAGCAAATCCGCGCCGCCGAGGCCAAACTCAAAGCCATGCAAGCCGAAGGCGCGTTGCTCAAGGAAGAAGTGGACGCCGAGGAAATCGCCGCGGTGGTCGCCAAATGGACCGGCATCCCGGTGGACAAACTGCTCGAAGGCGAAACGCAGAAACTGCTGCACATGGAGGCAAAGATTCACGAGCGCGTCGTCGGCCAGGACGAGGCCATCCGCGTCGTCTCGAACGCGGTGCGCCGCGCCCGCGCCGGTCTGCAGGACCCGAACCGTCCGCTCGGCTCGTTCATCTTCCTCGGCCCGACCGGCGTCGGCAAGACCGAACTGGCGCGCGCCCTGGCGGAGTTCCTGTTCGATGACGAGCGCGCCATGGTGCGCATTGACATGAGCGAGTATCAAGAGAAGCACACCGTCAGCCGTCTCATCGGCGCGCCGCCCGGCTACGTGGGCTACGAGGAAGGCGGTCAACTGACCGAAGCCGTCCGCCGCCGCCCCTACAGCGTGGTGCTGTTTGACGAAATCGAAAAGGCCCACAGCGAGGTCTTCAACGTGTTGCTGCAACTGCTGGACGATGGCCGCCTGACCGATGGTCAGGGCCGCACGGTGGATTTCCGCAATACGGTAGTGATTATGACCAGCAATCTTGGGAATGAGTTGTGGAGCGGGAACGGTGAAGGTAGACAGGTAGAAGGTAAACAGGTAGGCGGTGGACAGGTAACGCGCGAGAGCGTGACCCGCTTGCTGCAAAATCACTTCCGCCCGGAGTTCCTCAACCGCATTGACGAGATCGTGGTCTTCCACCCGCTGGGCAAGGAACATCTGGCCGGCATCGTGGACATCCAACTGCGCCGCGTCAGCCGCCTGCTGGCCGAGAAGGGCTACAAACTCGAAGTGACCGAAGCCGCCCGCGAATACCTGGCCGAAGTCGGCTACGACCCGCAATTCGGCGCCCGTCCGCTCAAGCGTGCCATCCAGCGCGAACTGCAAGACCCGCTGGCGCTCAAGATCCTGGCCGGCGAATTCAAGGAAGGTGATACCATCAAGGTGGATAGAGGCAAAGAGGGGCTGACCTTCACCGCCGATATCCCCGTAGTGGAAGGGGAAGTGATGGCGTAAAAGAGAACGTCCCGAAGGCTTTTCAACCTTCGGGACACTTCTGTCTAAAGAGGGAGTGATCAGGATCACTTAGTGATCCATCAGTTCTGGCGGCAGTTACACTGCCGCCAGAAGTGCAATAGCATCCCCTTTGGGGACTGCTGGCGTAACAATCACGGCGATTCCCAGAGAGTCAGTTTCTGACATCTTTCCTCTCGGCGGCTTTCGGGTAGAATTATCCACATGAGACCCATCGGATTTTTCCTCTTGCTTTTTCTGCTCACCGCGTGCGGAAGCGGCGCGCAGCCTGCGGCCACCGTCAGCCTGAGCAACCTTTCGCCCCTCCCCACCCCTGCCCTGGACGTAGTGCCGCTGCGGGTAGCGGTGGCGGCGGTCATTTCGCCCAAAGGGACGGTCGAATCGTATGCGCCCCTGCTTGATTACCTGGGGCAAAAACTCAACCGCCCGGTCGAACTCGTCCAGCGCCGCACCTATATGGAAGTCAACGACCTGATAGAACAGGGCGGGGTAGATTTGGCGTTCGTTTGCACCAGCGCTTATATCGTTGGTGATGAAGATTTCGGCATGGAACTGCTCGCCGCCCCGCAGGTGAAGGGCGAGACGGTCTATCATGCCTATCTCATCGTGCCAGCCAACAGCCAGGCGCGGGATATGGCGGACCTGAAGGACAAGGTCTTTGCCTTCACCGACCCCATCTCGCTGACCGGGCGCGCCTACCCGACGGCGCTCGTTCAGCAACTGGGGGCTACGCCCGAAACGTTCTTCAGCCGCACCTTTTTCACCTACAGTCACGACGAGGCCATCTACGCCGTGGCTAACGGTCTGGCCGACGGCGCCAGCGTGGATAGTTTGGTGTTCGACTACGCCCTTTCGCGTGACCCCTCCCTGGCCCAAAAGGTAAAGGTGATTCACCAATCGCCGCCGTTCGGCATTCCGCCGGTGGTGGTCAACCCGAACCTGCGCCCACAAGTCAAAGCCGATTTGCAGGCCCTCTTGCTGGGCATGAACCAGGACCCTGCCGGTCAGGCCGCCTTGAGCGCCATCGGCATCGAGCGCTTCGTCACGCTGGACGATTCGGCCTACGTCACTGCCCGCTTGCTCATTCAAGAAGTGCCGCTGCCAGGGGTGCCATGAGAGAACGCTTGCGTTTTCTGGCTGCGCGCCTGTGGTGGCTGATTTCAGCGGTCAGCGTGCGCGTCAAAATTCTGGGCATGGCGCTGGGGTTGGTGCTTTTGCTCGGCGGCGGCATCCTGTGGCAGGTGCGCGCCTCGCTCACCCGCACGCTTCAGACGCAAGCCGAAACCGAGAGCGTGACCCTGGGGCGTGACCTGTCCGCCCGAACCGCCGACCTCATTCTGCTCAACGATTTGGTCGGCTTGCAAAGGCTGCTCAATGAAACGCTGGAGAATAATTCCAATTTACGCTATGCTTTCGTGATAGACAAATACGGTCAGGTGTTGGCGCACACCTTTGGGCAAGGGTTCCCGCTGGCTTTGCTGGACGCCAATGACGCCAACGCCGACGAACATCATCATACAATTATTCTGCAGACCGAAGAGGGGCTGGTATGGGATACCGCCGTGCCGATTCTCGATGGGCGCGTGGGGGTGATGCGCGTTGGGGTTTCAGATGCCGGGCTGCGGGCTGCGATTGCCGCCGTCAGCGGGCAGATTTTGCTGACGATGGCGCTCGTCTCGGCTCTGGGCGTGCTGGGGGCGACGTTGCTGACCTTCGTCCTGACCCGTCCGCTGCGCGAACTGGTGGAGGCGACCCGCCGCGTAGCGCAGGGCGACTTCTCTCCGCGCGTACCGCGCTGGGCTCAGGATGAAATCGGCGACCTGGCGGAAGCGTTCAACGCCATGACCGATGAACTGGCGCGTGCCGATGAACTGCGCCGTGAACGCGAGCATTTGC
>Ga0209381_1001582_pt1 | contig 35461 bp, 25 predicted proteins | sample DewCreD2012metaG_FD_184111 | JGI IMG/M metagenome (GOLD analysis project Ga0209381, IMG submission 184111) | Hot spring sediment bacterial and archeal communities from British Columbia, Canada, to study Microbial Dark Matter (Phase II) - Dewar... ... | reverse complement strand
TGTCAGGGTGTCCGGTCTTAATAATCAGCTTATACAAACGAAAAAGGGAAAACGGAATTATTAATTTTTACCGTATGTGTCCTGATTGCCCTTATACAGCATTTTGGCCCGAATGCGCCCTAACGGTTGGCCGGTATGACCAGTAAGGGAGGGGCGAACCCTGTTCCTGTCAGCCTTTACCGGAGGTTTAAGCGAAGGTATAAAAGATTTTATTAAAAACATAAGCCCTTATTGGTTATACCGGCTTGTTAGGGGGCGTTGGAGTGTCGGGGCAGGGCAGGGAGGCACTTGCATATCGCGCTCATGGGCCGGTTTTGTATATTTTTATAAATACAAAACCGTGGATTGCCATATGCAAGTGCCGTTGCGCCGGGGCCGCGAATCCTGTCACGTTACTGCCTGCTCCGATAATACCTGAACCTGTCAGGGTGTCCGGTCTTAATAATCAGCTTATACAAACGAAAAAGGGAAAACGGAATTATTAATTTTTACCGTATGTGTCCTGATTGCCCTTATACAGCATTTTGGCCCGAATGCGCCCTAACGGTTGGCCGGTATGACCAGTAAGGGAGGGGCGAACCCTGTTCCTGTCAGCCTTTACCGGAGGTTTAAGCGAAGGTATAAAAGATTTTATTAAAAACATAAGCCCTTATTGGTTATACCGGCTTGTTAGGGGGCGTTGGAGTGTCGGGGCAGGGCAGGGAGGCACTTGCATATCGCGCTCATGGGCCGGTTTTGTATATTTTTATAAATACAAAACCGTGGATTGCCATATGCAAGTGCCGTTGCGCCGGGGCCGCGAATCCTGTCACGTTACTGCCTGCTCCGATAATACCTGAACCTGTCAGGGTGTCCGGTCTTAATAATCAGCTTATACAAACGAAAAAGGGAAAACGGAATTATTAATTTTTACCGTATGTGTCCTGATTGCCCTTGTACAGCATTTTGGCCCGAATGCGCCCTAACGGTTGGCCGGTATGACCAGTAAGGGAGGGGCGAACCTTGTTCCTGTCAGCCGTTACCGGAGGTTTAAGCGAAGGTATAAAAGATTTTATTAAAAACATAAGCCCTTATTGGTTATACCGGCCTGTTAGGGGGCGTTGGAGTGTCGGGGCAGGGCCGGGAGGCACTTGCATATCGCGCTCATGGGCCGGTTTTGTATATTTTTTTAATACAAAACCGTGGATTGCCATATGCAAGTGCCGTTGCGCCGGGGCAGGGAATCCTGTCACGTTACTGCCTGCTCCGATAATACCTGAACCTGTCAGGGTGTCCGGTCTTAATAATCAGCTTATACAAACGAAAAAGGGAAAACGGAATTATTAATTTTTACCGTATGTGTCCTGATTGCCCTTATACAGCATTTTGGCCCGAATGCGCCCTAACGGTCGAGTGTATGTGCCGTAAGGGATTGCGGAGCAGTTACCTTTCCACCGATAAGAAATTCTGAGCGGGCAACTACGCTTGAATACCCACTAAAAACCTTATGGCATATACACTTTGTTAGCGGTTTGTGGCTATTCTTCATTTTTTGTAAGGTTAAATACAATCTTTGTTTGTTTTAATAGTGGTTCTATTCTTCTTTCTGCAAGTTCAATATATTCTTTGCTTATATCATAACCCACAAACTTTCTGTCTGACTTCAATGCTGCTACTGCCGTTGTTCCACTACCCATAAATGGGTCAAGAACTATGTCTTCTTTAAATGAATAAAGTTGAATTAATCTGTAAGGTAGTTCTTCTGGGAATGGTGCAGGATGTCCAACCCTTCTAGCACTTTCTGCATTCATTGTCCAAATAGATTTTGTCCATTCCATAAATTGCTCCTTTGAAATGGTGTCTTCTTTTTTTCCTTTTTCTCTTTTATAATCACCTTTAGAAAAAACCAAAATATATTCATGTATGTCTCTCAATATTGGATTTGCTGCACTTTGCCAACTACCCCAAGCTGTCGATGGACTTGCACTTGCGGCTTTATTCCAAATAATTTCACCACGCATATTAAAACCAATATCTATCATCATTTTTGAAATATAGTCAGATAAAGGTATGTATGGTTTTCTGCCAAGATTCGCAACATTTATACAAGCACGACCACCATTTACTAAAACTCTATAAGTTTCTTTGAAAGCATTTTCTAAGAGTTGCAAATACTCATTTAATGATAAGTCTTCATCATACTCTTTTGAAACATTATAAGGTGGTGAAGTAATCATTAAATGGACTGAATTATCGGGCAACTCTTTCATATTCTCTGCTGTACCAAGAATAAATTTGTTTTCTAACTCTTTAGGAAATTCATTTTCTTCTTTGTTAAGTATTTTTTTTTCGCCAAGCTCTTTGTAAAGTTTAGAATTGTAAAACTTTGAGCTGTCGTGGTTAATTCTTCCATTCGTTCCGAAAGCACTTGTTTCTGTTCCCTTTGGTCTTTTCATTTTAGCCTCGAATTAAAGTTAAAAATTTCTCTGCTTTTGCAATGTCTGTGTTTTCTTGACTTGCAATTCTTATAATTTCTCCAAGTTTCAATTTTGAAATCATTGAAGAAAAGTAGTTCATATCATTGGTTACAAGCTCTTTACAATTATTTAAGAGTTGCTCTTTGTTTAAAATCGTTTGGAAACCTAATTTCGGTGTGTTTTTGATGTAGTCAGAGTCTGTAGGATTAGGGTTTAATGACCAAAAACCTTGTATTACACCTGAGGTTTTAAGAAAGTCCACTTTTTTTATATAGCTATCAGTTATCGGGCTGTTACCTAAAACAATTATGGGAATTTTTGTTGATGCGATTCCTGATACACGAATATTGATTGATTTCCCAATGGCTTTAAGCATTGAGTCAGAACGAAGTAATGCTGGATTTCCTTTATGTTGTTTGTAGTCGCCAATATATTCAATTTTGTTTGGATGAGTGAATTTGTAATTTGAAACAACACTCATTTTAATTTCAAAAATTAGTTTTATGTTTTCTGATTTTTGAAAAGCGTTATTTGTTGTGCAAAAGGCAAGGTCTGCACTTGACTGTTTTGATAATCCAAGTTCCTCGCAGACTACACTATTGACAGCGCAAAGTCCAAGTTCTTTTGCAATCGGTTCGAAAATAGTTTTGCACCATCTTTCAGTATATTGTCCTATTAGGGAGTTTCTGCTTTGTAAAGTCTGACCTTCTGCATCTGAACCTTTTGGTACATAAGCAAAGTACCCTCCTTTAATGTTATAAAATAATTGTTCTGGAGAAGCAAAATTCTTTAGAGCTTCAGTAAAAAATTGAATTTCGGTATCGTTATTCCAAAGTGTCATTATATTTCCTTTTCTTTTTTACAAAAATAGTCATTTTATCCTTTCTCCATGCCGATGTTTTTTGGCCATAACCGCTAACGGTCGAGTGTATGTGCCGTAAGGGATTGCGGGGCAGTTTCCTGTCCACCGAGTCGAAAGTTTGAGCGGGCTACAACGCTTGAATACCCACTGAAACCCTTATGGCATATACACTTTGTTAGCGTTTCGTTGTTCATTTTTTATGCAGTATTTTTCATTTTTGCTGCATTGTCTTTTTGTCTGAGCGTTAGGTAGGCAAGCTCTTTTGCAGGTTTTGGTCTTAGCGTTGGCTGGTGCGACCTGCAAATGTGCTTGACTCCGAAGCGTTGGCTATTGTCTGTTATATCTTGCGAAATAATCATCAATTTCTGGTCTTAATTCTAATCCTATTCTTTCAAAAATATCGAGTAAGTCGTTATAAGCACCTTGTCCGCCAAGAAAATCCCAAAATTCTGCTGCAACCTTTAACTCATTGTCCAAGTCGAGCATGCCACGCATTGTCCAACGGTTATATGGCTGTGGTTCGTAAGGATTGTAGGGAATGGCAATAATGGTTTGAACATTTGCTGTAGGATTGACGGCTAATGTTGTGGCTACCCATTCTAAAAGTGTTCTTTTAAATTCTTTAAATCCACCTGCATTGGGTTTAGCAGTTTTGAGGTCGATTAAATAAATAGTTCCATCATGACCAACAAGTTTTACATCAACTTTTGTTGGCTTCACTGTTTTCATTTCTCCGGTTTGACAAACGGCTCGTATTGCCCTAATTTCTTCTGTTTTATTTGGTGATGAGGATGCGACAGCAAGAGCATCCATAATATTTTGAATTACCCTTTGTGCTTCTGAAGATATTTGATTACCGGCTATTTGTTGAGATTCGGCACTTGCAAAAGTTGATAATGCCAATGCTTTTGCTACTGGTTCAAAAATGCTTGTCCCAAAATTTGTGTTTAATGAATGGATAAAAGAAAACAAAGCCATTCTGTCTTTGCCAAGAAGCCTTGTATGAAAAGGCATCACTGCTGGTTCTGGATTGTAGTTTTGAAATTTATGTCTTAAACTGTTTCTTAAAACGGTTTCAACTTGCTGTATTTGTTGGTGATTTAGTGGCATTTATTTACTTTTTAAATGAAAAATGATTTCCGAATAAGCCCCTTTATCTTTTTCTGTTCGGTTTAATACTGGTCGTTTATATTGATTAACTATTTGCATTCCGGCATTTTCTGCAATTATCGGATACATATTGTATTTGTCGTTTGCAACAAGGAAAATATCATAATCATCTACAAGAAATCGTTTTGAATTGTTTAAAACCGCACTGATACCCTCAATATAGCTTTGTCTTGCTTCCCTGCCTTGACCTTTGAAAAGTGGTCCTATTTCTAACTCGTCTTTTCGCTCAAATCCAAATAAATCATAAGCGTAAGCATGTTGCTCATGATAGTCAATTAAGCCTACATAGGGTGGGGATGAAAATATTCCTTTGATTTTTTGCTTCTCTACAAGTTTCGCAAAATCGGGATTGATTTTTTTAAGCTCTTCTACAAGGTTAATATTTCTACTATCGCCCGTTAAACAAATTTGAAAAGTATCTTTTCTTAGCTTGTCATATTGAGCTAATCTTTTTACAGTGTCCTTAGAATAGGTTTCCCACCATTTAAGAATTGAAAACAATGGCTTGCATATTTTACCATGTTTGCCACAGTAATATGTAGATGTAACCGGTTCGATTAATGTTGCTAAGTCAGCATGTGTAGTTGCTCTGCAACTTCTAATGGTACGACTCAGAATAACGCTAACGATTTTTTTGGTATCGGGATTTTTAATTTTTTTGATTTCATCAAACACAAATTGAATTTCATCCCGGATATGTTGAGTATACCATTTGTCAAGGAATGTATCTTCTTTATCTTGGCGCAATTTAATGTTATACTCCTTTACGAGCTTATTGAATGTTGGCAAAAACTCCTTTTCTTTTTCTTCACCATAAGTTTTTTCATCAATTTCCTTGCGTTTTACTTTGTATTTGTATTCGGGAACCGGAAAATATTTGTTATTAAAAACATACAATTCTTTTAAAAGTCGTTCTTCAAATTCAAGTGTTTTGTGGTCTGTTAAAAATGATTTTAATGCTTTAGATATTCTGTTTATTTCAGCTTGAACATCAACAAGGTTGTATTTTGTAACCTTACAATTACCAATCATAGCATTAAAGGCAGAAACATCATTGCCAACAGCATGAATTCCTAACTCACAAGCTTGAACCAATGTTGTTCCACTTCCTGAAAAAGGGTCGTAAACAATGTCGCCCGGTTTAAAATAAACCTCTTTTTTGAATTTGTCTGTGTGGTTGTCGAGGAAATATTCAACTAACTGCGGAATAAACTTCCCTTTGTATGGATGAAGTCTGTGTACATGCTTTGTCGTCTCGGCTTCCTTATATTGTTCAAACGACAAAGCCCAATTCAAATCTTCACCTAGCTGTTCTTTCCATTCTTCTTGTCTGGATTTTTTTTGACCTTTGTAATATTCAATCAATTCTTCCTTAATAACCTGAGTTGAACCATTATCTCCTATTTTTTTTATCCTGCCATATTGAATAAGATAGGAAATGTTAGAGGTAGTAACATTTTTATTCAGATACTCTGACGCCCACTCACTTGCTTCTTTTATGGATAGTAATTCTGCCATCTTATTTGTTTTTAGTCACTCTGTATTTAATTGTTTTTTCAGCAACTTTTAGTGCTTTTATTCCTAAATCTTCGTCTTGAATTTCGTAGAGTATTTTCTCACTCAAATATTGGACGAGTAAGGATTCTTTGTCAATTTCAAGTATGTCAGCCAACTTAGTAATTTGTTCTCTTGTTGCTTTTCTTTCTCCACGTTCAATTTTGCTGAGTATAGCTGTGTCAATGTCGAGTTGAGCAGAAACGTGTCGCAATAGCAACCCTTTTTTTTCTCTTTGCTCTCTGATTATTTCTCCGGTCGTTTTCAATTTGAAATTATTAACTTGACAATAATTGTCAAATATAAAAAGTCTTTTTGATTTGGTTGCAATAAATTTTAAAGATTTTATCAACAGTCTGCAATGTCAAGAAGTCGGGTGGTGGGTGGGCTTGGGTGTATAAGCAAAATGAAGGCTCTTTTGGCTTTGCGAAGCGTTGGCATTTGTGTCGGGCAAAGACAAATGTGCCTGAATGTGCTGTGGGGTTCTTTTTTCTTTATGCAGCAAAAAATACTTTTCTCATTCTGTCGTCTGTTTGTCTTTTTACAATGAACGCTAACTTGTTTATACCCGCTGTAAAACTTCGTTTATTTGTCAAAAACGAGTGGATAAGCGAAGTTTTATTGCGTGATATTTTATACCCAAATTTATTTAAATTTTATAAGGTCTCAAAGGGTGAGATAATATTTCTTAAACTCCTCTCCGATACATGAGTGTATATCTCAGTCGTCCTGCTGCTCTTATGTCCAAGCAACTCCTGAATATATCTCAAATCAGTCCCCGATTCCAGTAGGTGAGTAGCATAACTGTGCCTCAGCCAGTGCAATGTTACAGGCTTCCTTATCCTCGCTTTTATTAATGAATGCTTTAAAACCTGCTCCAGACTCCTTGCACTATACGGTTCCCCTGACTTCTGCCCTTCGAAAAGCCATATCCTGGGCCTGAATACTTTGTAATATTCCCGCAACATCTCAATCAATCTGTCCGATACCGGTATTAACCTGTCTTTATATCCTTTAGAATGCCGTATTATCAGCATATGCCTCTTTGAATCAATATCCCCAATCTTTAAATTTAACAACTCACTCCTCCTTAATCCACAGGCATAAATAAGACTCAGCATTGTACGATGCTTTAAATTTGCCGGTGCGGTAATTATCTGCTTTACCTCCTCCTTGCTCAAAACATGCGGCAATTTTTTCTCCCGCTTTGGCCTGCTGAAAGCTACAGGATCAATTACCGACTTATATATAGTACCGTAAAACTTCTTTACTGCACTTATCATCTGGTTCTGAAAAGATGAACTTAATCCTTTTGGCAGTATGTAATCACCAACAAGCCTCTCAAGATCCGTTGCATCACACTCAGCCGCCTCCTTTGGACTTACAAACCTCAGAAATGTCTCAACCATACCGGTATATGTCTTTACAGTATTCTCCGGATACCTGTGCGTTTCAAGCCACCTGCGGAACGACAAAACATCTTCCTTCCCCTTCGTGCTTAAAGGGGTCAGGTCCTTTGACGATTTTTCAGCAGACCTTCCCGATGCTTTATCTCCTCCGGCTTCACGCTTCTGCCTGATCCTCTCTGCCATACTGTCAGCCATTGACGAATAATCAACATAAGCCTTCCCTCTGAAAGCACCAAGTAATGTCTTAATTACATCCGCACTGTCAGGAATATGCCAGCAATTCATCGATGCACTCCACCTCGAACCCGGAAGACTCCTTACAATCATTACCAGTTCCCTGTCATACGGGAACCTTAAACTCACACGCTTTTCATCACGGTGAATCACTTTTTCAGCAATAATTTTTTTCATAACGCAGCGAGACTAAAAACAAGGTAAAAGTAAAAGGGAAATGGCAATTTTATTACTGAAATCTGCTCTGGAAACCGCCGCCTGCGATTCATCATAATTTGCACCTGATGACGAAGCCGACTTCCCTAACTGAAAACTTATTATATTAATCTCAAACTCCCCTTTAAGAGTTTTAAGCATCTTTAAAATATCCACAGCAAACCTGAATAACCTCTCCGAAAGATCATTCTTATCCATTAACCCTTTTCCTTTATCCTTTTGCCTTTTTTCTTTTTCCTTTTGTCTTTTGTCTTCTACTTTAAATCCAAATCCTCTATCGGACTGCGTACCTGCATCAGATTGCGCGCCGAATTCAAAATCGAACTCACCTCCTCTTTCGACAACACCTTCGGCAACGCCCTCATCCTCCTCGGCCGCTCAAGTAACTCCGGATTTACCCTCCCACGGCCACATACCTGGTAATACATCTTTATGGCCGATACCATCTGGTTCTGATACGACGGCGAATATCCCAGCTTTATAACATGTTCAGTAATAAAACCCGATATCTCATCTTTGCTTATCTCACATGGCAACTTTGGACTGAAATACCTGCTTTAAGAATTTTCAGGATAAGCTCCAGATTCTCCCCTGAATCATCCACGTAAAAACACCTGTTGGTGCCACTGTACGCAACACCAGGTATGGTCATGACAATCTCTTTCAGCTCTTCATCATAGCTGAAATAAATGGCTATCCTCCACCGCTCACGGTGATACAGCCTTTTAAGTGTAACCTTTTTTTTCATTATACAGCGAGACTAAAGATAAGGCGAAGTTTTGATCTGTACACGGGGAATATGCTTTTCATGGCACTGTCCGTGTCAGGCGCCGGAGTAAGATTAGAACTGTCACGTTTTCAGAAATTTGTCTGGGAATAGGTTGTCGTCGTTTGTAAGACTTCTGAATTACCAGGCAGAATGTTCTTTTATTGTATTTTCAGGCCAAATGAAATCCGAAGGTTTTTAATAGTTGATACATTAGGTAAATCTGATAAACCGTATGAAAATTCCGACCTTAAATCTACAAACCCTGCGATTCTTTTCGTTATAGGCAACATTACTCCCGCTCCGGCCCAAAACCCATACTGATTATTTATTTCTTTAAGGGCAGGTCCTTCATTGTTGATGGTTGAATAGTTCCCATATAAAAATTTTGTCTCCGTGTTCAACAAGTTGGTGGTTTTCAGGTTTACAGTATTAAAAAATCCTAAATTCAGATACGGAGATATTTTGTTAACTGAAAATGTGTATCTGAGACCAACCGGTATGGAAAGCTGGTCCATACCAATGGTAACATAGCCATTATAAGTAGCATGATAGTAATCTATTCTTTTGAAGGAATTGAATTGGGATTTAAAAAATACTAACTCGCCAAGAAATGATAGTTTCTCACTAAATCGGGGGGATATAAAATTAAAAGATATTCCTGACTGAAACGAGTTTGATTTTTCATATGGTGCATCAACCAAAGATACCTGATCACTTCTTATTCTGCTGAAAATGTCCAGACTTGAATTGATTAATCCGGCCGACAAACCTATTGAAATTTTTATCTTTGGCTTGCCGGACAAAATTGTTATACTGGGTGAGTTAACGCAAGAATTATAAACCTCTACCAGTTTTATAAGGGATTTTTCGCTCAGCGTAGTATTAGGAATTATTGACCTGGCTTTCTCACAATCTGACAAAACCATGCTTAGAATTTCTAAATATTTCTTTGTTACAATATTAACTTTCTGCCCATCCTGTAAAATCTCTTTTTTCAATATTGACAGTTCATATAGCGTGGATTCCCCTTTTTGTATAAAAAATCCCCCATTATAATAATATAATGAAACTGCACCTGTTACAAGTACTTCTACAAACACATTAGGGGGATTATTGGTTAACGGATCAAGGCTTTTTGATACAAATAATCTGTTGTCTGGAAAACCAAATCCGGCAATGTCGTTTGGTCCATAGATCATTGGTTCCTGTTTTTCGGATTGCTTAAAGAAACAATTAGTATAGCCTCTGGATCCCCCGCGGTAGTTTATCAATCCATATAAAGTGTCACCAGATTGCATTAAAACAAAACCCTTTCTGAAATCAGACTGGGAAGAGCAAATCAATGACATTAAAAGAAAAGCTGAGAGAACAAAACTTTTTTTCATAAGTAGCAACCTGAATTTTATATTAAAAATACTCTTTTTCTTTTACCACTTAACTAATACCCCTCACTCCTCACCCCGACAGGCAAGCTTCCGCCCCGTCAGTCACATAGAAAATACCCGCTTTTTGCAACGGTAATAGTATCCGCTATGCCCAACCTCCCTTACAATACAACGATTTACTAAAATAAATAAATTCATTGAAAAGTCCTTTCATAACAGAAAATTTTTTTGATAAATTTTACAACACCGTCGGGTAAAAGTTAACAGCAAAATCGTTATAAGGCAAGAATGCCCGAACTGCCTCAAAAATCGGACTATCGCGTTTTTACTTTGGCCTGAATACAATGTCGGCCACGTCAGCTTTCCCGAAAAACTGCCCAGCAACCTTCCTTATGTCCTTTACAGTCAGCTTCCTGAGAATGTTGTCGAAATTGGCAGGGTCATCAACGTTTATCCCGTTGAAATAATATGAGTATAGCGCATTACTCCAGTAATTATTATGCTGCTTCGCCTCTTCCCTTGTCTTCAGCATGTTGCTGACCGATTTATTAAGATTTTCTTCTGAAGGGCCGCTTTTTATCAGCTTTTCAATTTCACCATAAACTATCTTTTTAAGCGCCTCAACTTTATCAGGATCGCAGTCGAACATTATCAGACCCTGTGCATTCTGCCATGGATATTTCTGCGAAGTAAGAGAAACCGAAACTCCATAGGTGCCTCCTGCTTCCTCCCGTACCTTTTCTGTAAAAACGATATCGAGTATGCCGTTAATCACCTTGAGCGTAACATTATTGAAAGGTGTATATTTCAGGCCGGAAGAATGACTTATAAAAACAGTAGCCTTCGGCACTGTGAGCGGTATGCTGATATCCTTTACAAACCGGCCTTTCGGAGGCCTTACATTCCTGTCGAGAAAGGTTTCCCTGGCGGGCGATGACGGGAGAGACCCTATATACTTCTCTGCAAGGGCCATTGCTTCTTTCTCCTCCACATTGCCAACAATAAAAAACACAAAGTCGGCCGCATTTGCGAAGCGTTCCCTGTATATCTTTTCAATCATTCCGAAATCAACCTTCCGGAGCATCTCATTGTTAAGAACAATTGTCCTTGGACTGTAATCTGAAAGGAATATTGAAACTGAATCCTGCATTATCTTCGACGGATCATTTATCATTCCCGAAACAAATGCCGCATATCTGGCCATTATTGCATCATGAGCTTCCCTGTCGAACCGTGGCTTTGCAAACCGCAGGTATACCAGCTGCATCATTGTTTCAAAGTCCTTTGGTGTTGAGGTGCCGTTAATGCCTTCTGTTATCTGACCGAGCGATACAGAAGCGGTTGCTTTCTTTCCGGCAAGCATCTTCTGCAGTGTGATGTTGTCAAAATCTCCAAGTCCGTACATGCTTATCACCGACGACAACATCGTCGCCGAGGGAAGATATTCAATATCATAAAGCGATGTGCCTCCGGCGCTGTTGGCTGTCATAATTACGTTATCTTTTTCAAAATCTGCCTTGCGGTAAACAACCCTTGCCCCGTTGCCGAGAGTCCATTCAACTGCATCAAACTGCTTAATCTGTAGAGTTTTTACCACCGGAGACCCTTTAAGTTCTCCCTCAATAAGCGACTCACCGGTGAATGCATCCTGGTATGGAGCTATTTCCGATTTGTTCACTTCCTCAATTATTGACCTGACCTCATTTTCACTCAGGTGGTTTATTCCATCTGCCTCCTGTCCGAGTATAACAGTCACGCTGTTTTCCATCCTGAAATGATTTTTAAAGAAAACAGAAATCTCTTCGGCAGAAATTCCGGGAATTACACTTCTGGCAAACTGGTATTCAAAATCTACCGACACGAGCGGTTCGCCGTCGAGAAAGTGGGACTGGATATCATTAAGGTATTCATCATTGGATATTTTATCTTTCTGTTTGTAATAATTATCGTATGATGTGATGAGGTTAGCCTTGGCTCTTTCAAGTTCACCGTTTGTGAAACCATGCCTTGCAGCCCTGACAGCTTCGGTATAGATGGCTTTCAGTGCAACATCCTCGCGGTTCGGATTTGCAGCTGCATTTATTACAAGGGCATCAACACCACGCACAAGATCGGAATAGCTTATGCTTCCGGTTATGAAAGGAGGCTCTCCCTTCTGCAGCAGCTCATTTATCCTTACCGACAACATATTATTCATTAACCTTCTCATGATTTCCCTGCGCATATATGAAAGATTTTTTGCATCTGCTGCCGGGGCATCATGCTTAATATATATTGAAATGATATTCTGCGGCGCCTCTCTGTCGGTAGCCAGAACATATAGCATTTCGTTGTGAAAAGGAACAGTAAAAACAGGCCTCGGTACAGGTGAATCAACCTTAATGAGATTTGAAAAAAGTGCAATCACTTTTTTCTCCATCTCCGAAGCGTCAAAATCGCCCACCACCGCTACCGCCTGTAAATCGGGCCTGTACCATTTCCGGTAAAAATTCCTTATTTCATCAGGAGTGAAACTGCGTATTACATCGAGCTCTCCGATTATGTCGCGTACCTCATATTTTGAACCTTTGAGAATAACGGGCAGATATTTCTGCATCATCCTGAACATTGCATCCCTTCTGGTTCTCCATTCCTCAATAATCACACCCCGTTCGGCATCAATCTCGCCTGGCGTCAGGCTGATGAAATCGGACCAGTCATACAATATCATAAGACATGTATCTGTAAGCCCCGGAGGATCGACAGGAACGTCACTGAGATTGTAAACCGTTTCCTCATAACCTGTGTAGGCATTAATATTATAGCCAAAAGCAACTCCATGCTTCTCCAGGGAACTGATTATCTTTTTACCCGGAAACTTATCGGTTCCGTTAAAAGCCATGTGCTCAAGAAAATGTGCAAGGCCATCCTCGTTATCGTCTTCCAGAAGCGCCCCAACATTCTGTATAAAATAAAAACTTACCCTTTTCTGTGGCTCCCTGTTGCTTTTAATATAATAGGTGAGTCCGTTCGGAAGTTTTCCTGTCCTGATCTCAGGGTCGGGAGGAGGAAAGGAGGAGAGATCGTACTGGGAAAAAGATAAAAAGGTAGAGATCAGCAGAGCCGATGCGGTTAGAAGGAAAAATCGAAGTTTCATTTTAATAGTTTTAAGTGACAGGTTATTTGTTGCAGACTTATTCAAAAGCTAAAATAAATAATTTTCCTTAAGATTAAGAAATAAAAAGAGAGAGGATTTTACCGGGAATCATCTCTCCCTGAATAAACATTTCTTTTTGCAGGTTTTGAAACAAACAATGTTGCAATTAAAACAAACCGTGCAGTTCGGCATTGATCTTGTCGATTACCTCGCTAAGATGGTCGGAGTTATTCGGGAAATTATAATGATCGGCCTCAATGATCAGCATCCTGCCAAGGTCGTATGTTTCGATCCATGCTTCATATCTTTCATTAAGCCTTTTAAGGTAATCAATACGGATGGAGCTTTCATATTCCCTTCCGCGCTTCTGTATCTGGTTGACAAGAGTTGGTACCGATGCCCTCAGGTACAGCAGCAGGTCGGGAGGCTGAATAAGGGAACTCATGAGTTTGAAGAGACTGATATAGTTCTCGAAGTCGCGTGTCGACATTAGTCCCATCGAATGAAGGTTTGGCGCGAAGATGTAGGCATCCTCGTAGATGGTTCTGTCCTGGACAACCGTCTTTTTCGATTTTCTGATTTCAATTATCTGGCTGAAACGGGAATTGAGGAAGTAAATCTGGAGGTTGAAACTCCACCTCTGCATGTCCTCATAAAAGTCGTTCAGGTACGGGTTATCATCAACATCCTCGTAATGGGGTGTCCAGCCGTAATGTTTTGCAAGAAGTCCGGCAAGCGTGGTCTTTCCCGACCCTATGTTTCCTGCTATGGCAATATGCATTGAAAAATGATTTAGGAGTGTAAAATTAGAAAAAATTCATTGTATTCCTGCTATCTTGTAAAGGTCTTCAATATATGTGCGGCTGTTTGATAACCTTGGTACTTTGTTCTGTCCGCCCAGCTTGTTTTTTTCCTTCAGCCACCTGTAAAAGGTACCTTCGGGAACAGCTCTTACCACAGGCATACCCAGATTCAGATCCTTGTATCTCTTCGCCTCATAGTCGGAATTTACTTCTTTAAGGGCTTCATCAAGATCCCGGGTGAATATTTCAAGATCGGCAGGTTCTTTCTGAAACTCAATAAGCCATTCGTGAGATCCCCTGGTGGCGATACCTGAAAAAACAGGTCCTGCCGTGTATTCATTTACTATAGCCCCCGTCGCCTTGCAGGCGGCTCCGATTGCCCTGTCGGCGTTTTCCACTATCACCTCTTCGCCGAAAACATTGAGGAAATGCCTGGTGCGCCCTGTTATTATGAATTTGTGGGGATACAGTGATGTGAACATAACGGTATCGCCGATTACATACCGCCAGAGCCCGCCGTTTGTTGAAATAACCATTGCATAGTTGACACCCTGTTTAACTTCCCCGACAGTCAGCGAATCAGCGTTCGGATTATCTGCTTCGGATACTTTAACGAACTCATAGAAAATTCCGTTATCGAGCATTAAAAGCATATCACTCCCTGACGGGTCATCCTGAATGCCGAAAAATCCTTCCGATGCATTGTAGGTTTCCATGTAACTGAAATCACCGTCACCGACAAGTTGTCTGAAATGCTCACGATATGGTGCGAAGCTGACGCCGCCATGGAAAAATACTTCAAGGTGCGGCCATACTTCCCTGAGATTTTTTTTGCCGGTACTTTCAAGTATCTGCCTTATCAGTACAAGAAACCATGAGGGAACTCCCGATAGACTGGTTACATTCTGCCTGACAGTGATCCTGACAATCATCTCAAGCTTTTTCTCAAAATCCTCAATGAGCGCCACCTTTTTTGAAGGTGTGCGGATGAGATTGAACCAGCATGGAGTGTTTTCTATAAGAATTGCCGAAAGATCGCCGAACAGTGATCTGCTACTGAAGCTGTCTATCTTATGGCTTCCGCCCAGAATGAGACCTTTACCGTTGAAGATTGACGATCCGGGCCTCATCTTCAGATATAGCGCAATAACATCCCTGCCTCCCCTGTAATGACACTCTTCGAGCGACTCCTTCGTGACCGGAATGAATTTGCTTCTTGCCCCGGTGGTACCTGACGATTTGGCGAACCACCTGACTTCTCCCGGCCATAGAAGGTTTTTCTCTCCGTTTCTGAGCCTTTCCACGAAGGGAATTATATCCTCATACGACTGAAGAGCTACTCTTTCCCTGAAATCGCTCAATGATTTTACGGATGAGTAATGATGTTCTCTTCCCCATTCTGTTTCGGCCGCACTTTTTATGAGATACCTGAAAACGCCATCCTGCACTTCCTCAGGGTGCTTTCTGAAATAATCAATCTGCTTCAGCCTGTCCCTGTTGATAAGGTTGATTATTGAAGTGAGGTACGACATTTTACGGTTAAGGTTGAGGTGTTAAATATCGGAAAAAAATAATTGACTTAATATGCAAATCCTGAATTCAGTGTATTTAAATGATACCCTCTCATCATTGTTACGGGCTTCAGGAGGGACCTGGTTCGGGATCGAAAGCATCCTCACCGGTTAGTGTTACCTGAATACCTGCTTTAGCACCTCAACGGAATTGATCTTTTTCAGGGACGGGAAATGAAAAGAATAATATTTAAGGATAGCCCCCAGCGCTTCATTTCTGTCGTTTCCGGTAAGGGGGATATTCTTCATTTCGTCCCAGGAGGAACTGAACACCGAAGAAAGTATTGCCGACAGATGCTTCCCTTCGTAATGACCGTGTGCGGGAGGAATGGCACAGAAGGTGCCGTTAAGATAATCGAAAACCATATCCCCTGCCTCTCTGCTTCCCGAAGGTTCTATGCCCAGGTAACTGCACATACCTGCAAGGAATGCAATATGAAAATTCGGCACACCTTCCTGCAGATTATCGAACCACCTGATCGAATCATAAATATAGTCATACATTTCGGGCTGCGGGGTCTCTTCCTTCAGTACCGAATAGAGCACCTCTCCCAGGAAAAGGGCCATTGCACTTTTTACCGGGTTACCCGATATACCGGCGGGCGAGAAATGCAGCGATATCTCCTTAAGCTGCTGAATCTCCCTTGCCGGTTTGTTGTAAATCATAACCTCAACCACATTCAGGGGCTGCAGATACGACAGATGTTTCCCGCTCTTTCGTCCGCCTGCCCCTTTTACCATTACCGCCAGACGGCCGAACTTTTCGGTGAACAAATGTGTTATTATTCCCGAATCGGAATATTTAAAATTCCTTAATACTATGCCCGAAGTCTTTTCAATCATGGAAAAAAAACAGATCAAATTTAATCAATTGAGTCCTTTTTTGATCCTGGGCTTCATTTTTAAAAATTTGTATCTTTACCATTCAACCCCATCAGCAATATGACCCTTACCGACAGCGAGGAACTTGTACGAAGGATAGCAAAACTGGCAAAGCAGAACCAGGAGCTTGAGGAGCATATAAAAAATCTTCAGAAAGAAAATGAGAAGCTTCTCGGCGAGATTGAGAAATACAAATCACGGGCCGAAAAACTCCCTTCGGGCGACCTGAAGGAGGGAGCTGAAAAGAGAGAGCAGTCGCTGAAATTCAATATGGCGACCGTTCTTTTTGCCGACATCCACGGTTTCTCAAAACTGGTGGAAGGAATGGATTCCTCAACAGTGATGGATGAACTTGACGAGATACTTTATGAATTCGACAGGATTGCCGAAAAATATAAAATCGAAAAAATTAAAACGATAGGAGATACCTATATGTGTGCAGGGGGGATTCCTGTCAAAAACATTACAAACCCGGTCGATGTGGTGATGGCTGCCATGACGATGCGAAATCACCTGCTCGATTTTGAGACCGCAAAACGCGGACCTGAAAACAGGATATGGGACCTGAAGATAGGTATACATACCGGCCCGGTAACTGCCACCGTATCAGGTAAGAAAAAAATCAGCTACGACATCAAGGGTGATACCGTGAATACCGCCAGCCGCATTGAAGCCGTGTCAGAAAAAGGAAGTATCCTGATTTCGGTAATGACTTACGAACTTGTAAAGGAGTTTTTCGATTGTGAATATTTCGGCAAACTTCCTGTCAAGTACAAAGGCGACCTCCAGATGTACGAGGTGAAAGGCCTTAAAAAGGAATTTTCACTGGACGGCGACGGCAAAACACCCAATGAGGCTTTCCGCATTAAATTCGGACTGATCCAGTTCACCGATATTCAGGAAATTATCCTTGATAAACTTGAAAAGGAACTACCCTCATTCCTCTTTTACCATAATGTAAAACATACCGTCGATGTAGTTACCGAGGTGGAACTGATAGGATGGGCCGAAGGTTGCTCAGATGAGGAAATCCTGCTTCTGAAGACTGCTGCTCTTTTCCACGATGCCGGACATACAGTTGCCTACGATAATCATGAATATCACGGAACAGTACTGGCCAGGGAGATGCTTCCTGCTTATAATTATACCCCTGAACAGATCGACAGGATCTGTGAAATTATTATGGCCACCAGGCTGCCCCCCAAACCCAAAAACCTCCTTGAAGCCATAATTTGCGATTCGGACCTCGACTACCTTGGCAGAAGTGACTTTATCCCCGTTTCGAACACACTCTACGAGGAACTGAAAGCGCAGAATAAGATAGGAACCCTGAACGACTGGAACAAACTGCAGGTAAAATTCATTTCGGGTCATCAGTACTTTACCAAGACAGCGCAAAGCCTGCGTGAAGTGAATAAACAGCAGCAGATTGAGAGGATCCAGAGCCTGATTACCGAATAGTTATTTTATTATCAGGACCTTTGTAACTGCAGCCTGCGTTCCGTCCTCACCTGATACGAAGATAAGATAGACCCCGGTTGATACACGCTCTCCCCTGTAATTCATAAGATCCCATGTTGCCTGTCCGCCGTCGGAAGTACACCTGTAAACAAGATTGCCGCTTATGTCAGTGATCCTTACACCTGAGTTTCTCATAAGTCCGGTAACAGTCAGTACACCATTGAAATCCTCCCTTACCGGGTTGGGGAAAGCGTAAATATTTCCGAACGATGACCCTCCGGTTGTTGCATCCCCCCTTACCGAAATAACACCCCTTGATGTTCCTATCCATACGGTTCCTGTTGTGCCGTCAACAGAAAGGCTGGCAATTGTGTTTGAAAAAAGAGGGCTGTTTTCTGTATTATAGTTTCTGATTTTTGTGGTCCCGTCGGCAGAAATAAGATAAACACCCGAATTGAAAGTACCGAGCCATTTTCTGTTTGCACCGTCAACGGATATTGAAGATATTATCTCTGTACCGAGCATGTAATCGGCAAGTCCCGTACCGTCATTCCTCGGAACCTTTACCCTGTAAGCCACTGGTTCCTCATCGAAGATACGGGAAGTGTTGTAATAGATGGCAGGCCCCTGGTCGGTCCCAACCCAGATATTTCCGTCAAGATCTTCCGCAATACTGTAAACGAATGGTGTTACCTTGTTATCTGTATCCTTAACGAGCATTTTTCTGAAACGGTCATCACTGAAGTTATCGGGAGTACCATTGTCATCAAAAACAAAAAGACCGTAGCCGCGTGGAAGTATTATCCATTTCTGTCCCGATGAGGTGACAATAATATCACCTATTGTAGGTGCATCTATTGTAAAGGGAAAAATGATCCATGTTCCGTCAGATCTGAGCATTTTCACACTTCCAGGCACACCCGTCTGGGTAATCCAGATATTACGTTTACCGTCCATCGCCAGTCCGCAGATTCTCGAATATGGTTTACCGGGGATTATGGTTTCGAGAGGAGAATTCGAAGCGTCATATTTGCGGGCGAAAAGGTTATTCTCATATTCCAGAAGCCCGGCTCCCCATGTGGAGACCCAGAAATGATTTTTATCTGCCGGATCGGGGAGGATTCTCATGGCATCATGCAGGTCCTGTCTCATGTCGGAGATCCATTGATTGTTGCCGGAGGTGAAGACCTGCAACGGCCGCCAGAGGTTATTCCATGAATTGTCAACTCCTCCTCCCGCAATATATACTTTTCCTGCTGAAGTCGAAATGCTCAGGTTATTATTGGTTAAGGGTCCGGGAAGATTTAGAAAACCGAACTCATTTCCGTTCACTGCCCTTACCAGCCCCATGCTTCTGTCGGCAATCCAGATATCTTTTCCGTCATACACCGCGTGCCCGATATCAGGAGCGGTGCCGTTATAAGAATCAACCGTTCTGACAAGAGTGCCGCCCTGGTTGTAAATACGGACGTTTGTTGCCGAGGAAACGGTAAAACCTCCGGAATAGCTGTCGAGAGAAAGGTTATGAAGATTCTGGGATGATGAAAAAAAAGCACCCTGCTGAGGGCTCTGCAGTACAAAAATAGTATCCTGTCCGTAGGATTCAATCTTCCGGTTTGCATAAACCATATTATTTACGGATACCACAGCATTCAAGGATGCCCCCGGTTCAGGTAAAACCTCTACTCTCGTCCAGCTGCCGGGATAGGAAAGTCCCGGATTTGTAAGTACTGCATACCAGAGACCTCCTGATGTTGCAGCGTAAACAAGGTTACCGTTAAAAGCCACATCATAAACTTCGAAAGAGAGGTCTCCGGGCTTCCATGTATCATGTATTTCTTTTTTGTTAATGTCAAGAACCACGATACCCATTGTACCTGCAAGGAAGGCATAGCTTTCCCTGCACCTTATTCTGAAAATCTCCTTCCGGCCCGGTATATATTTCATTCTGATATCCGGGATGTTGTAAATATTGTTTCCCTTAATGATATCAAGGTTTGCCGACTCATATGCAATTATAAGCGACCCTGTCTCCTCCGACCATCCTATGGATGAAATACCCGTTTCAGACAAACCCTGAACCCTGCCTGCCTTTCGGAGTTCTCCGGTTTCCCTGTTGTAGATTATGACAGCGTTTCCTGTTGAGGCGTATACTTCCTTACTTCCTGTTGCCACCCTCAATGTAATGCAAGAAGAGGAATGGTCATGCCATGAACCAATTGGTCCCTGAGCGTTGGCAACCGCAGTGAAAAGAAGAAGAAAGATGACAGCACCATGTTTCATGAAAGAAAAACTGCCTTTTAATGAAATTTATTGCACATAGTCAGGTTTTAAGAAGAAACGACCTGAGTTTTCTGAACGCTTCTGCCCTGTGAGATATTCTGTTTTTTTCCTCAAGGGACATTTGCGCAAAAGTTATATTGAAACCTTCGGGAATAAAAACAGGATCATACCCGAAACCCTCCGATCCTCTTCTTTCCTTAGTAATTTTACCACAGACTTTACCCTCGAAAAGGTGCTCGCTGCCATTTCTGATAAGGGCAATTACTGTCCTGAAACAAGCATCCCTGCAGTCATAATTTTTCATCCTGTCCAGTACCTTGTCAATGTTTTTTTCAAAGTTTTTTTCCGGTCCGGCATACCTTGCCGAATGAACGCCCGGCTCTCCACCCAGAGCTTCTATCTCAAGACCGGTGTCGTCGGCAAAGACATCCCTGCCGGTTAAACCGTAGATGTACCTGGCCTTGGCCATTGCATTCTCCTCAATTGTGTCGAATTCTTCCGGAATATCTTCGTTGATACCGAGTTCAGCAGGGCTCAGCAGCCTGATCTCATTACCCAACAGGGCACTTATCTCTTTTAATTTGTGAGAATTGTTGGTTGCAAATATCAGTTCCATCAGAAAAGCTTTCGGACAAAAATAGTCAAATTTGGAAGTCGCATTCTTTACCTTTGCTGTTTAGTATGTATCGTCCTGAGATAAGATGTCAGTTTTTTATTAATCCTGTTTTATAACTTTTTTTTATTTTTTGTCAACTTATTTCAGGACAATACAACTAATAATTACTTTTGAGAAAAGTTAAATCCGGCCGGAGATGGTAATTTTGCTACTGATCAAGATCACGGTAATAACGGCAGCGATTACCGGCATTCCTGATAATGCCGGGAAACAGATGACGGAGAACAACTCTCCAGCAGTATGGGTGAAATATATATACGTTGATCATGATTCAATAGAATTTATCGATGGGAAACTGCCGGAGAGCGGGCATTCTTCTTCAGGAAAACTTGTTTTCGGAAGAAGGCATAACAATTTTTCATTTGTAATATCATGCCCCGACTCAGGACTGGTAAGTTTCAGACTTGAAAACTTTGACCCTGAGTGGACCAGGTGGCAGAAGACCGGAACAAGGGATTACACAAATCTTCCGCCCGGACACTACACACTTACTCCCCGCTGGATGTATCCCGGCAGCGAACCGGTAACAGGAACTCCGGTAAGTTTCAGAATATTGCCTGCATGGTATTTTTCCTTCCCTGCAATCATCTGTTATGTGCTGGTTTTCTGCCTGCTTTTATGGGTATTGTACGAACAACTGAAATACAGATTTGCCCGTACTCAATATATGCTTGAACAAATAATAAACACCAGAACAGAGGAACTGATAATTGAAAAGGAAAAAACGGAAAACCTTCTTCAGAATGTCCTGCCGAAGAACACCGCCGACGAACTGATGGCAAAGGGAAAGGTGGCAAAGACAAAATATAATTTCGTTACAGTGCTCTTTTCCGACATACAGGGTTTTACAAAAATCGCCGAAGAAACAAATCCGGAAATACTTATTGACGAACTCGATAAGTTCTTTTTTCATTTCGATTCAGTTGTTGAAAAATACGGTATTGAAAAAATAAAGACAATCGGCGATGCCTATATGTGCGCAGGCGGTATACCCGAAAAAAACAGAACAAATCCCGTAGAGGTAACACTTGCTGCCCTTGAAATGCAGGAATATATGAATAATCTTAAAGCTACCGCAGAACTTGAGGGGATGAAGTTCTGGGATATCCGGATCGGCATTCATACCGGTACAGTAATTGCCGGTGTGGTAGGTCAGAAAAAACTCTCGTACGATATTTGGGGCGATACAGTAAACACGGCAAGCCGTATGGAGTCGTCGGGAGAACCAGGGAAAATCAATATATCCGGAACAACCCGCGAATTTGTAAAAGATTTCTTTATATGCAGGTACCGCGGAAAGATGCCGGTGAAGTACAAAGGTGAGATAGACATGTATTTCGTTGAAGGCATAGCCGATGACCTGAAGAATGAAAACAACAGACCTAACAGGAAGTTTCTTACAAAGATGAAAATGCTGAAACTTCTTGATATTGAAGAGGCAGTTCTTAAATATTTCGACGACGAGGCTCCTCCCAATCTCTATTTTCATAACAGCACACAGGTGAGAAGCCTCTGTAACCAGATTGACCTGCTGGCAAATGCTGAAAAGACAGATGAAGAGAATTATATACCTCTGAAACTAGCCGCAATTTTCCTGTATACAGGATTTATCATTGACTATGAGTCACCTTCCTCTGCCTCATGCAATCTGATGGAAGAAATGCTTCAGAGGTATGGTATCATAGCAGAAGACGCACCCAGTGCTGCCAGACTTATAAATAATTCTTTCAGCAATATTATCGAATCCGATTGCGATAAAATTCTCCATGATGCAAGGTACGACTACCTGGGAAGAGTGGACTATATAAGGATGACAGACAGACTCTTCAGGGAAGAAACTGAATACGGAAAAGTGGAAAACAGGGATATCTGGATCTCCCGGCAAAGGGCACTTCTTGCAGACCATGATTTCCTTACCCAGACTGCTTCACTGCTCAGGGGAGTAAGCGCTGATGGACAGGCGCTCCTGCTTCAGGAATACGGTAAGGAAATGAAATGACATTATTATTTTGCATGGTCCGAATAATGAATTATTTTTGACACTGTCAGAATCAGGTTACTTATGAAGAATTTAGACTGGAAAAACCTGCCGTTCGGCTATTCGAAAACGGATTGTAATATAAGGAGTGTATACCGCAATGGCAGTTGGAGCCCTCTTGAAATATCTGATTCAGAATATCTTTCTGTCCACATGGCAGCCACAGGGTTGCATTACGGGCAGGAAATATTTGAGGGTCTCAAAGCATATATGGGCAAAGACGGGCGCATACGGCTTTTCAGGTGGGAAGAGAACGCAAAGAGATTTATCAGATCGGCCAATGGTCTTATTATGGCTCCAGTACCTGAAGAGATGTTCAGGGAGGCAATCTTTAAAGCTGTCTTACTGAACAGGAACTATATTCCTCCATACGGATCAGGTGCTTCTCTGTATATCAGACCACTGCTGTTCGGAAGCGGTGCCGAGGTGGGAGTGAAACCATCAGCCGAATATGTATTCGTGGTCTTCGTAACCCCTGTAGGCCCCTATTTCAGGGAAGGAGTAAAACCTGTTGATATGCTTATTGTCCGCGATGTCGACCGTGCAGCACCGAAAGGGACCGGAACGTTCAAGGCCGGAGGTAACTATGCCGCAAGCCTGAGGGCTATAGTGGCCGCCCGGAACGGAGGATTTGCAAATGTGATCTTTGTCGATTCGGTTGAAAGAAAATACATAGACGAATGTGGTCCGGCAAACTTCTTCGCAATCAAAGGCAACAGGTATATTACTCCGGCATCCGAATCTATTCTTGAATCCATCACGAACATGAGCCTGATGACACTGGCAGAAGACATGGGATTGAAAACCGAACGGAGAAAGATCCCGGTTGAGGAATTGTCAGAATTCGAGGAGGCCGGAGCCTGCGGAACCGCAGCCGTAATAAGTCCCATAGCCAGGATATTCGACCCCGGCGCCGGTAAAGTGTACGAGTTCTGTAAAGACGGTAACCCGGGCCCTGTAAGCCTGAAACTTTACAATAAACTTACCGGAATACAGTACGGTGACGAACCCGACACTCACGGCTGGATTACTTTCGTGGAGTAAAATCCACCGTTGCATCAGTTTCCATAATGTTCATTACCTTTGCGGTAAAACAGAGGCAGGTGAAGAAAAAAGACCAGACTCTCTCAAAATCAAGGATTACAGGTTCATATGTGACTCTGGTGATAAGTATTTCACTGGTACTCTTCCTGCTGGGACTGCTCGGACTGGTTTTGCTCAATGCACATGGATTGTCACGCTATTTCCGCGAGAGCCTGTCATTCTCAGTAATGCTCGACGAAAATGTACGTGAAGCCGATATAAGAATGCTTCAGAAAGACCTCGATGCCAAGGTCTATGTGAAATCAACAAAGTACATCTCAAAGGAAGAGGCAGCCTTCAAACTTAAAGAGGACCTCGGAGAGGACTTTGTTGACTTTCTCGGATATAACCCTCTCAGTCCGACAATAGATGTGTTCCTTTATGCCGGCTATACACACCCCGACAGCGTGGCGAAAATTGAAAAATATATCCTCGAATATCCTATTGTTAAAGAAGTCTATTACCAGGAGTCTCTGCTGTACCTTATAAACGAAAATGTCAGGAAGATCAGTCTCTTCCTTCTCGTTATGAGCTTCTTCCTTTTGATAATTGCCCTTACAATCATCAACAATACAATACGGCTTTCGGTTTATTCAAAGAGGTTCCTTATTCGTACCATGCAACTGGTGGGAGCCACAAGGGCATTCATCCGCAAGCCGTTTCTGGTGCGCAGTGCAATCCACGGCCTGATTGCCGCACTGATTGCAATGATACTGATCCTGAGTCTTATATACCTTATTGAAAGTGAGTACCTGTTTCTTATTTCATACCAGGGAATAAGCAGCCTGATTTTACTCGGAGTGATAATTATAGCACTTGGAATAATTATTTCTGTTATTTCATCATACTTCTCGGTAAACAAATATCTGAGTATGCCGGAAGATAAACTTTATATTTAGGTTATGGCAAAGAAAGAGCTGGCAAAGGAAAAAAAAGAATTTGCATTACCTCCGGAGAATTATAAATACATTGCGATAGGTTTTGCAATTATTGTCGCCGGGTTTCTGCTTATGCTCGGAGGAAAGTCGGATAATCCTGATGAATTCAGCCGTGAAATTTTCAGTTTCCGGCGTATCACACTTGCCCCGGTTGTGGTGGTTGCCGGCTTCGTTTTCGAGATCTGGGCAATAATGAGAAAACCACGCAGACAGGAATAATACCGGAATCTGACAATGAATATATATGAAGCACTGATCCTCGGTCTTATCCAGGGTCTTACAGAGTTTTTGCCGGTCAGCAGTTCGGGACATCTCGAAATTGCAGGGACATTGTTCGGACTGAACCCTGAAGAGAGTTTTTCATTCAACATAGCGGTCCACGGAGCAACGGTAATGGCAACCATAGCTGTATTTCTGCCTGAAATAGTTACACTTCTGAAGGGGTTATTTAAATTCCGCCTTAATACCGAAACGGATTATATTCTTAAAATCATTGTTTCAATGATACCTGTCGGGATAGCAGGCTTCCTGCTTAAGGAACCCATCGAAAGACTATTCGGGGGGAGGATCCTGCTTGTCGGTATTATGCTTATGGTTACCTCCATACTTCTCCTGGCTGGCCATTTCTCAAAAAACCGTAACAGAAACATCAGTTACCTCGATGCCTTTATTATAGGAATAGCCCAGGCAATAGCTGTAATACCGGGCCTTTCACGATCCGGCGCCACAATCTCGGCCGGGCTGATGCTGGGAAATAAAAAGGAGGAGGTGGCAAAATTCTCATTCCTGATGGTGCTTTTGCCCGTAATAGGTGCAAACCTGGTTGAATTAACCGGGAAAACCCCTGCCACTGCTGACACCGGGGCATGGGCATTGCTTGCAGGATTCCTGGCCGCTTTTGTATCCGGATATCTGGCCTGCAGGTGGATGATGTCACTTGTCAGGAGAAGCAAAATGATATGGTTTGCAGCCTATTGCGCCCTGGCAGGTATAATTTCCATGATTATTGCCTGATATGAAAAATTACCTGGATGAACATCCCCTTGTAAAGGGACAGGTTCTGCTCTTTAACAAACCTCTCTACTGGACATCCTTCGATCTGGTAAATAAGGTAAGAATCATGATAAGGGAATCCACAGGCATAAAAAAGATAAAAGTGGGACATGCAGGAACACTTGATCCGCTTGCAGATGGACTGATGATCCTCTGTACCGGGAAAGCAACCAGGAGAATAGCAGAGTTTACCGGCCTCGATAAGGAATATGTTGCGGAAATTTATATCGGCAAGACAACACCTTCATTCGACCTCGAAACAGAAACCGACGGAGAATACCCCACATCACATATTACAGATGCCCTTGCAGAAGAGGCACTCAGAGGCTTCCTTGGTTTTCAGGAACAAATTCCCCCGGCCTACTCAGCAAAGCTTGTAGATGGTAAAAGAGCATACGAGTTTGCAAGAAAAGGCATAGAAACAACCATCAAACCTGTGAAAGTAATATTCAGGGAAATAGAGCTTCTCAGCTTTAACCTGCCTGTGATTAAAGTAAGGATACTATGCAGTAAAGGAACCTATATAAGGGCATTCGCACGTGACCTCGGTAAAACCCTCGGCAGCGGAGCATACCTCTCTTCACTTACCAGAACAGCCATAGGACCTTACAGAATTGAAGATGCAACAGGGATTGAAAAATTTCAACTTTTATTGCAGAAAATGAAACAAACTGGAAATTTTTCCGTATAAAGGTTTCAATATATTTGCAGCATGCTGCATTTATTATAATTTTGCCGGGCTTTTGCAGGGCTGCAAAGTAATTTATAGGAGAAGATTAAACATCAGGGAATTATGAAGTTATCACAATTCAGGTACACCTTGCCCCAGGATCTGATAGCACTGTATCCTGCTGCTAACAGGGATGAATCGAGATTATTTGTTGTAAACAGGAAAACAGGAAAGTTTGAACATAAGGTCTTCAAGGACATTGTAAATTATTTTACTGAACATGATGTAATTGTCTTCAACAATACCAAGGTTTTTCCTGCACGCCTGTACGGAAATAAAGAAAAAACAGGCGCTGAGATAGAGGTTTTTCTTCTGAGGGAACTTAATCGTGAACAAAGGCTGTGGGATGTTCTTGTCGACCCGGCAAGAAAAATCCGAATCGGGAATAAACTCTATTTCGGTGAGAATGATCTTCTCGTCGCAGAAGTTATTGATAATACAACATCCCGTGGCAGAACCCTGAGGTTCCTTTACGACGGACCTTATGAGGAATTCAAGAAGACCCTTTACAGCCTTGGTGAAACACCCCTCCCGAAATTTATAAACAGGAAGGTTGAACCTGAAGACAACGAAAGATACCAGACCATTTTTGCAAAACACGAAGGGGCTGTTGCGGCTCCAACGGCCGGACTCCATTTCAGCCGGGAACTTCTTAAACGGCTTGAGATTGTGGGAGTCGATTTTGCCGAGATAACTCTCCATGTGGGGCTGGGTAATTTCAGAAGCGTTGATGTGGAAGATCTTACAAAACATAAAGTCGACTCCGAAAGAATAATCATTACGGAGGAAGCTGCTGCTATTGTCAATAATGCCAAGGAAAACAGGAAAAAAGTCTGCGGCGTCGGGACAACAGTAGTTAAAACACTCGAAAGTTCGGTTTCAACCGACGGGTTCCTGAAACCATTCGACGGATGGACAAACAAATTCATCTTCCCGCCATACGAATTCAGAATCCCTGATATGATGATCAGCAATTTCCACCTGCCTTATTCCACACTCCTGATGATGGTTGCTGCATTCGCCGGGTACGACCTCTGCTTTGAGGCATACAGAACTGCCGTAAAAGAAAAATACAGGTTCGGAACTTACGGAGATGCAATGCTGATCATTTAGAGGAACCTGATTCAGAGGCCCCGGTTCAACTTTTATAGTCACGGCAAGGTTGCTCATAAACAAAATCGTGCCGTCCGTCAAAATCTTTTTCAACCGTTTAAAAATTGTTTTATATTTAAACTTGTTTTAAGGTTGCCGATTGCAACTTTGAAAGAATAAACGAAGTCTGTAATAAAGACTTTTAAATAGTCCGTTTATTGCTAAACTGCTTGAGAGAGCGGACTCATTATATAGATTTTCTCCTGCCGGAAAAGGGAAAAAGTTCCGGCAAGGATTTTTATTTGCTTAAAATCAGAAATATGCTGGTATAAAATATCAAGGAGGTTATTATGAAAACGGTGCACAACAAACTAACATTACCCCCCGGAAGGAACGGATGTTCCTTTATGAGGGTACTTTTCCGCAGCTTAAGGACTGCACTTACAGTTCTTATTTTGCTCACAGCCTTCACTGGCCGTGAAGCCAAAGCTCAGGGTGTGGGCATCAGTGAGGTGACCATCACTGCCGATCCCTCTTCAATACTTGAACTGAGGTCGACGGCAAGAGGTCTCCTTTTACCAAGAATGACCACCCTCCAGAGGCTGGCTATCGCCTCCCCGGCAACCGGGCTTATGGTCTATGATACCGATACCAGATCTTTCTGGTATTTCGACGGTATCTGGAAAACAGTACCGGCAAGCCTTACCGGCGGACCAAACCAGATACTCGGCATGGATGCCGCAGGAATTGCAAACGAATTCAAAACACTTCAGGGGTCATTAAACCAGGTGTTTGTTGCTCATGCACCGGGCAGCATAACACTATCCCTTCCCCAGGACATACATACGGGAGCGACCCCTGAGTTTGTCACTGCCCTATTCAGCGGACTTCTTCCTAATGCCGGCGTATATACTGATGCAAACAGGCTTCTGACCACCACACCACCCACCAGCGGCATCATTGGCTACTGGACACGCACCGGAACGGTTCTTTCGCCGTCGAATGCAGGCGATGACATCACCACCAGCGGCAACATATACACCACCGGAATAGGAACGATCACCTCTGCAGGTCTTCTGACAGGACAGAACGGACTGACGGTAACAGGTACGACCGGAATAACGGGAGCGACGACAATCTCGGGAGGGGTAATCAGACTGAATGAGGACTCGAACTATAATACGAATATCAACACTGGAACATCAACGGGTAATGTAACGATAGGCAATGGGAACAGTTCGTTGTATCTGCCGAAGTTCACCACTGCGGGGGTATTGCATAATGATGCAACGGGGCTCGTCAGTTCAGGCCTGATAGTTAATGATGATATTCAGAACGGAACAATCGACCTTACACAGAAGGTAACAGGTATTCTTCCTATAGCGAACGGTGGAACAAACTCGGGTACGGCACTCAGCGGTCAGTCGATAATGATATCTAATGGTAGTGCTATAGTTCAGGGAGAATACGGTACATCAACGACGGTTCTGCACGGGAATGCATCTGGAGCGCCGTATTATGCGAAGGTAGATTTGGTTAACGACATAACGGGAACCCTTCCTGCCGGGAACGGAGGAACAGGTCTTACGACTTTTGGAGGTAACAATACAGTGTTGTTTACCTCGGCACCGGATGTACTGACATGGGTACCGGCCTCTACGGCTGCGGGACAGTTTTTGCAGACTACCGCGGCAGGAGGAGTGCCCACTTGGAAGAGCATACTTGATGTGGCAAATGGAGGTACAGGACTGAGTTCAATAACACAGAACAATCTGCTATATGGTAACGGAACAGGCGCGGTTAATCTGCTTGCGCCGACGGGTACGGCAGGAGTAATACTTACGGAGAGTGTGACGGGAGCGCCTGTATGGAGCACCCTGAACACATTGCCTTCCACATCGGGGATCTTGCAGGTACAGAACGGAGGAACGGGGTATAACAACACATTTTCAAATGGTCAGTTACTGATAGGCAACTCACTTGGAGGATTGACGCGCAATACACTTACCGGAATAAATAACCAGGTAAATGTACTGAATGGAGACGGGAGTATTACTTTATCGCTTCCACAGGACATACATACAGGAGCGGAGCCTACATTTACAGGTCTTACGTTGAGTGGTCTTACGCCAAATGCCGGAGTATATACCGACAATACCAGCCGTCTGACAACCACCCCGCCGTCGAGTGGCATACTTGGTTACTGGAAACGTACGGGAACGGTCTTGTCACCCTCCACGGATGGGGATGATGTGACCACCAGTGGTAACATATCCACAACATCAACAGGAACTATCACTTCGGCAGGTCTTCTGACAGGACAGAACGGACTGACGGTAACGGGTACGACCGGGATAACGGGAGCGACGACAATCTCGGGAGGAATAATTAATCTGAATGACAATTCAAATTATAACACAAATATCAACACTGGAACATCAACAGGCAATGTAACGATAGGCAATGGGAACAGTTCGTTGTATCTGCCGAAATTCACCACACCCGGGGTTCTGCATAACCTGGCGGGCGGCGAGGTTACATCGGGACTGATAGTTAATGATGATATTCAGAACGGAACAATCGACCTTACACAGAAGGTAACAAATATTCTGCCATTGGCCAATGGGGGTACGAATGCGGATCTGAGCACCCAGGTCTCGAATGGAGGCATAGTATGGAGTAATGCAACACAGATGCAGATACTTCCGGGAACTGGTACAGCAAACAGGATGCTGTTCAGTGGAGCCAATACGACGCCGTCATGGTCATCGTACACGATGCCCTCATCACTGGGAGGGGGCGGGGAGTTATTGTATTCGGTGAATTCGGCATCACTATCCAGTCTTGCCGCCGGAACGGCTGGCACATATTTAAGGAGCAACGGTACGGGAGCCCCGTCGTGGCAGAGGATAGATTTGTCATCGTCTTCGGAAGTGATGAATGTGTTGCCTGTAGGTAACGGGGGTACCGGATTATCAACCTTTGGAGGAAGTAATACGATGTTGTTTACCTCCTCGCCTGATGTACTGACATGGGTACCGGCCTCTACGGCTGCGGGACAGTTTTTGCAGACTACCGCGGCAGGAGGAGTGCCCACTTGGAAGAGCATACTTGATGTGGCAAATGGAGGTACAGGACTGAGTTCAATAACACAGAACAATCTGCTATATGGTAACGGAACAGGCGCGGTTAATCTGCTTGCGCCGACGGGTACGGCAGGAGTAATACTTACGGAGAGTGTGACGGGAGCGCCTGTATGGAGCACCCTGAACACATTGCCTTCCACATCGGGGATCTTGCAGGTACAGAACGGAGGAACGGGGTATAACAACACATTTTCAAATGGTCAGTTACTGATAGGCAACTCACTTGGAGGATTGACGCGCAATACACTTACCGGAATAAATAACCAGGTAAATGTACTGAATGGAGACGGGAGTATTACTTTATCGCTTCCACAGGACATACATACAGGAGCGGAGCCTACATTTACAGGTCTTACGTTGAGTGGTCTTACGCCAAATGCCGGAGTATATACCGACAATACCAGCCGTCTGACAACCACCCCGCCGTCGAGTGGCATACTTGGTTACTGGAAACGTACGGGAACGGTCTTGTCACCCTCCACGGATGGGGATGATGTGACCACCAGTGGTAACATATCCACAACATCAACAGGAACTATCACTTCGGCAGGTCTTCTGACAGGACAGAACGGACTGACGGTAACGGGTACGACCGGGATAACGGGAGCGACGACAATCTCGGGAGGGGTAATCAGACTGAATGAGGACTCGAACTATAATACGAATATCAACACTGGAACATCAACGGGTAATGTAACGATAGGTAATGCGAACAGTACGTTATATCTGCCGAAGTTTACCACGGCCGGGGTTCTGCATAACCTGGCGGGCGGCGAGGTTACATCGGGACTGATAGTTAATGATGATATTCAGAACGGAACAATCGACCTTACACAGAAGGTAACGGGTATTCTTCCTATAGCAAACGGAGGAACGAATTCAGGGACGGCCCTTGTGAATAACCGGTTGATGATATCGCGCAACGGCAGCATTGTAGAGTTGTTCGGGTTAAATGATGGCCAACTGGTAGTAGGAAAGACAGGTGATGAACCCCAGGTAGTTACCATGAGCGGGGATATTACAATAAACAGCATCGGCATAACCGCCATAGGTGACAGCAGGGTATTAAACAATATGCTTGCGGACAATTCGGTTACAACAAACAAAATAGCAGATGGAGAAGTTCAGACAGCAGATATTGCTAACGGAAATGTCACTACAATAAAAATTGCCGATGGGAATGTTACGACAGTGAAAATAGCCGACGGTAATGTAACCACGGACAAGCTTGCAGATAATGCAGTAACCAATGAGAAGATAGCGGATGATGCTGTCAGTACATCGAAGCTTCAGAATTTAAGTGTAACCACACAGAAGCTATCAGACGGGTCAGTTACCAACTTAAAACTTGGGGCAGACGCAGTAACCTCGGATAAGGTTCAGGACGGGACACTTACGAATTCAGACATTAATGCATCGGCGAGTATAGAGTTTTCGAAGCTTGAGAGTCTGACCAGCGGTAATATACTTGTTGGGAGTGCGGGTAATGTAGCCACACAGGTAACGATGAGCGGCGATGTTTCGATAAATAATACAGGTGTCACGCTGATAGGAAATGGTGCAGTAACCAGTGCCAAGATACAGGACGGGACAATATTGAATGAAGATATTGCGAACAATACAATAGATCTGACTTCAAAGGTAACCGGGGTACTTCCGGTAGCCAACGGAGGAACGAACTCCAGTGCTGCACTCAATAATAACCGTATAATGATTTCGTCAGGGGATAAGATAGTTGAGGCACCTGCAATGACTGACGGGCAGTTTATAGTAGGCAAGACGGGAGATGCACCGCAGTTTGTAACCATGGGAGGAGAAGCGACGATAGACAATACGGGGGCTCTTACCCTTAATACCACGGGAGTTACAGCGGGTTCTTATGGTGATAATACTCATGTAGGCAGGTTTACGGTAGATGATAAAGGAAGGCTGACTTTTGCAGAGAATGTAGTGATAACAGGAACTTCCCCGGTGGGTTCAGCACTTACGAGCGGGTATATCTGGCTGGGTAACGGGTCGAACCAGGCAGCGGAGGCGGTTATGAGTGGAGATGCGACGATTACAAATTCAGGGGTTGTGACAGTAGGCAGAATAAATGGTTCGCCTCTGGGCTCAACCACACCTACAGACGGAAACATACTTGTAGCCAACGGTACGCAGTGGAACTCGGTCTCCACGAGCGGAGATGTTACTGTAAGCAACAGTGGAGCAATGACGATCAGCAACGGCGCGGTTACCAACGCAAAACTTGCTGCGGATGCAGTGACTACTGACAAGATACTGAATGGTACGATAAAAAATGAAGATATAGGAGATGATGAGATAGATTTGACACAGAAGGTAACAGGAGTTTTGCCGATAGCAAACGGAGGAACGAATTCAGGGACGGCCCTTGTGAATAACCGGCTTATGATTTCGCGCAACGGTAGCATAGTTGAGCTGTTCGGACTAAATGATGGTCAGATGGTCGTAGGAAAAACAGGAGATGAACCTCAGGTAGTGACGATGAGTGGCGATATTACAATCAATAGTACTGGTGTTACTATAGTCGGATCAGTTGGAGGAGCAACAGCAGCAAATGTAGCAACGGCTACCTCACTTGCTTTAAATTCAACAGATCTTAATACAGCGAATACAATAGTAAGGCGTGATGCGAGCGGTAATTTCAGTGCCGGGACGATTACAGCGGATTTGAATGGTAATGCGGCTACAGCAACCAATGCGACAAATGCGACAAATGCGACAACGGCTGTTAACTTTACCGGATCATTGGCAGGCGATGTGACAGGGACTCAGTCGGCGACGGTTGTATCGTCGGTTGGCGGTTCATCAGCTGCCAGTGTCAATTCTGCGACTCTTCTTGCCAATGCTGCAACGGATGCCAATACGGCAAGTGCCATTGTAAAACGTGATGCCAGTGGCAATTTCAGTGCAGGGACCATTACAGCGAATCTTAATGGCAATGCTTCAACTGCAACGAATGCCAATAATTTTACCGGATCACTTTCGGGAGATGTGACAGGAACACAATCGGCAACTGTTGTATCATTAGTTGGCGGAGCAACAGCAGCAAATGTAGCAACGGCTACCTCACTTGCTTTAAATTCAACAGATCTTAATACAGCGAATACAATAGTAAGGCGTGATGCGAGCGGAAATTTCACTGCCGGGACGATTACAGCGGATTTGAATGGTAATGCAGCTACAGCGACCAATGCAACTAACGCCACAACTGCGGTTAATTTTACCGGAACTTTATCAGGCGATGTAACCGGGACTCAGTCGGCGACGGTTGTATCGTCGGTAGGTGGTTCCTCGGCTGCCAGTGTCAATTCTGCAACTCTTTTAGCCAATGCGGCAACAGATGCCAATACGGCAGGTGCAATAGTGAGGCGTGATGCGAGCGGAAATTTCACTGCCGGGACCATTACAGCGAATCTTAATGGCAATGCTTCAACTGCAACAAATGCCAGTAATTTTACAGGGTCACTTTCGGGTGATGTAACAGGAACACAATCGGCAACAGTTGTATCATTGGTAGGCGGGTCAACGGCAGCCAATGTAGCATCGGCTACTTCGCTTGCTTTAAATTCGACTGATCTTAATACAGCGAATACAATAGTAAGGCGCGATGCGAGCGGTAATTTCAGTGCCGGGACGATTACAGCAGATTTGAATGGTAATGCGGCTACAGCAACCAATGCGACAAATGCGACAAATGCGACAACGGCTGTTAACTTTACCGGATCATTGGCAGGCGATGTAACAGGGACTCAGTCGGCGACGGTTGTATCGTCGGTTGGCGGTTCATCAGCTGCCAGTGTCAATTCTGCAACTCTTCTTGCCAATGCTGCAACGGATGCCAATACGGCAAGTGCCATTGTAAAACGTGATGCCAGTGGCAATTTCAGTGCAGGGACCATTACAGCGAATCTTAATGGCAATGCTTCAACTGCAACGAATGCCAATAATTTTACCGGATCACTTTCGGGAGATGTGACAGGAACACAATCGGCAACAGTTGTATCATTGGTAGGCGGGTCAACAGCAGCCAATGTAGCAACGGCTACTTCGCTTGCATTAAATTCAACAGATCTTAATACAGCGAATACAATAGTAAGGCGCGATGCGAGTGGTAATTTCAGTGCCGGGACGATTACAGCAGATTTGAATGGTAATGCGGCTACAGCAACCAATGCGACAAATGCGACAAATGCGACAACGGCTGTTAACTTTACCGGATCATTGGCAGGCGATGTAACAGGGACTCAGTCGGCGACGGTTGTATCGTCGGTTGGCGGTTCATCAGCTGCCAGTGTCAATTCTGCAACTCTTCTTGCCAATGCTGCAACGGATGCCAATACGGCAAGTGCCATTGTAAAACGTGATGCCAGTGGCAATTTCAGTGCAGGGACCATTACAGCGAATCTTAATGGCAATGCTTCAACTGCAACGAATGCCAATAATTTTACCGGATCACTTTCGGGAGATGTGACAGGAACACAATCGGCAAC
>Ga0209381_1001581_pt1 | contig 35476 bp, 46 predicted proteins | sample DewCreD2012metaG_FD_184111 | JGI IMG/M metagenome (GOLD analysis project Ga0209381, IMG submission 184111) | Hot spring sediment bacterial and archeal communities from British Columbia, Canada, to study Microbial Dark Matter (Phase II) - Dewar... ... | reverse complement strand
ACCAGCACCAGCGTGAACACCACCACCGTCGAGATGCTGCCCACCAGGATTTTGATGTTGCCCCACATCGAGACGAAGCTGAGCTGGAACGCGCGCTCGGATTCCGCCCGCACCTCGGCCGAGGTGTTGGCGAAGGCCCGATTGATGGCCTCGATCACCCGCGGCATCTCCTCCGCCGAGCGCACCTTCACCCACCAGGTCCCCACCTCCCCCGGATTGCCCATGGATTCGTCCAGCAGCTTCTGGTGAAACAGCACATTTCGGTCGTCAATCGTGCCGGAGTAAATCCCCGCCACCTTCATCTCCAGCGTCACAGGGTAAATCTCGCTGGTAAAGGTGATCTTGTCGCCCCGCTTGATTCCGTATTTGTCCGCCGTGAGCTTGCCAATGATGCAGGAATTGCGGTCGCTCTCGAACGCTTCGTAAGCGCCCGGCTCCATCTTGGCCTCGCCGAAGATCGCCCGCAGCTTGGCGGCGTCCATGGCGAATTGGGCAAAGGTCATGTGCGCTTCGCTCTTGAACTTGCCGCCGAACCAACTGAACGGCGAGACGGCCTCCACCCCCTCGATCTTTTCGATGATGGCCCGCTGCCGGGCCGGCAGCGGCTGCGCCAAGGAAATTTTGCTGCGCACCACCACCCGCAAAGCGGCCCCCAAATCCTCCGGCGGCATCGTCAGCTCCCGCTGTGTCACCAGCAGCGTCACCAGCAGGAACATGCTCGCCGCGACGCTCAGCACCGACAGCGCCGCCCGGCGCTTGTTGCGCAACGCGTTCTTGACGATGAAGGAGCCGATGCTCATGCCTCGCGCCTTTCAGCCGCTAAGTTCCCCTTTCTCCAAATGAATCGAGCGCGTCCCATAAGCCGCCGCCTTGGGGTCGTGGGTCACCAGGATAACCGTCTTGCCCGCCTTGGCGCTCAACGTCCGCAGAATGCCCAGGACCTCCTGCGCCGAATGCGAATCCAAGTTGCCCGTCGGCTCGTCCGCCACGATGATGGCCGGGTCGGTGACCAGCGCGCGGGCGATGGCCACGCGCTGCTCCTGCCCGCCCGAAAGCTGGCGCGGCAGGTGATGCGCGCGGTCTGCCAGCCCCACCAGCTCCAGCGCGGTTTCCACTTGCCGCCGCCGCTGCCGCCGACCCAGCGCCGTCAGCAGCAACGGCAGTTCCACATTCTCGAACGCCGTCAGCACCGGGATCAGATTGAAGGTCTGAAACACAAAGCCGATGTTCTGGTTGCGCCAATCCGCCAGCTCGGTCTCACTCAATTGCGCCACATCCAGCCCTTGCACCAGGCACTGCCCGCTGGTGGGCCGGTCCACCCCCGCGATGATGTGCAGCAGGGTGGACTTGCCCGAGCCCGACGGCCCCATCAGCGACAGAAATTCGCCGGCGGCTATATCGAGGGAGATGCCGTTGAGAGCCGCCACCTGAATATCGCCCTGTTGATAGACCTTCGTCAGGTGGCGAATCATGACGATGTTTTCCGCTTCCACGCGGTCAATTTAGCATCCTCCCGCCCGATTGGCCCGCAAATAATTCCCCTCCCGGGACGCGAAATTTCGCGGCTGCTGGCGGCGGCGCCCAGCGGGGTCAGAAACACACGGCGGGCCGCCTTGAAAATTCGCCGGGATTGATGCCCGCGCGGTTTGCCGGTAATCTGGACCGGACATGAGCGACATATCGCCGCAGGAAGTGAAAGACCTGCATGACCGCATTAACGCGGAGCTGCAGAAAGTCATCGTCGGCCAGGAGAAGATTGTCCAGTTGCTGATGGTCAGCCTGTTCGCGCGCGGGCATTGCCTGCTGATCGGCGTGCCGGGCCTGGCCAAGACGCTGCTGGTGAAAACGCTGGGGGAAATCCTGCGCCTGAGCTTCAAGCGCATCCAGTTCACGCCGGACCTGATGCCGATGGACATCATCGGCTCCGAGCTGCTGCAGGAGAAGGACCGCAAGCTCGAATTTGAATACAAGCCCGGCCCGATCTTCGCTAATCTGCTGCTGGCCGACGAGGTGAACCGGTCGCCGCCCAAGACGCAGTCGGCGCTACTGGAAGCGATGCAGGAGCGCAAGGTGACAGTGGCGGGGGTGTCGCACCCGCTGCCGGACCCGTTCCTGGTAGTCGCGACGCAAAATCCGATCGAGCAGGAGGGAACTTACCCGCTGCCCGAGGCGCAGCTTGACCGTTTCATGTTCTCGCTCTTCCTGGATTATCCTTCCAAGGAGGAGGAGATCGAGATCGTGCGCCGCACCACGCTGCGGGAACTGCCGACGCTGACCCCGACGGTGAACATCGAGGACGTCCTGCGCGTGCAAAAGCTGGTGCTGGCCGCGCCGGTTTCCGACCATGTGATTGACTATGCGGTGGAACTAGCGATGGCTTCGCGGCCGCGCGCCGCCTCCGCCGCCCAGGCGGCCAAGGATTATGTGGAATGGGGCGCGGGCCCGCGGGCCTCGCAGTATCTCATCCTCGGCGCCAAGGCGCTCGCGCTGCTCAAGGGGCGCGTGACCCCGGAGACCGCCGATGTCCGGGAGGTGGCTCTGCCGGTGTTCCAGCATCGCGTCATCCCCAATTACCGGGCCACCGGCGCGGGTAAAAAAGCGGCGGACATCGTCCAAGCCCTGTTGGCGAACGTCAAAGAGAAGAGCTATTGAAGGAAGCTGCCCGCTAATAGCCTTGAAAGTGTGGGAAACAGGTGGGATATTTCGGCTGTGATTAGTACGGTTCAACGACACGGGCAAACGATCGTGCCGGCTGAGGTTCGCAAAAAGTTGCGTCTTGAGCCGGGGTGCGCTCTGGAATGGACGATCGGCCAGAGTGGCGTTTCGGTGGTGAAAGGTAAAAAGACAAAGGCCAAACGGGCAGGTAGTTTTTTGGCAGCACTGAAGGTGTTGGGAGGGATGCCAGTGGCGGAAAGAAGCCAGGAAAAGGTTCAACCGCCTTCGGGTGAGTCATGAGGTTTCTGCTCGACACCAACGTCATCAGCGAGGTCGGCAAATCGCGGCCTAACGCCAAGGTGATGAACTGGTTGTTGCAGCACGAAGCAAATTCGGGGGTGCCGTCCATAGCCATAGCCGAACGGGCGCAAGGCATTTGCTCCATGGAGGAGCCCAAAAGAACCCAATTGCTCAAGGAGTTGAAGGCCTGGACGCAGGAACACTCGGAGAAAATTGTCGCCTTTGACGATGAGGCAGCCATCGTTTGGGGCGAATACGTCCAACGACCTGCCTTGCGGCTGAATCCAAAAGGCGTTTGCGACACTCAAATTGCCGCCATTGCCCTGTCCAGAAACCTGATTCTAGTCACGCGAAACGTCGATGATTTTCCGGAGATTCAGGTGCTGAATCCATGGGACTAGCTTCCACGATGCTGGCGTGTATTCGAAAGCGTTGGGTTGACACCGCGAGGTCATGGAGTGCGGCAGCCCTCTACCGCTTTACTTGCCGCAACCACTTGGGAGACCGCAGCGGCACGGTTCCGTTAACACCTTGCTTTAGCAAGGTGACTTGCCGCCCAACCAATTCAATCAACGGTTTCAACCGTTTGCCGAACAGGGGTGGAACCGTTAAAACAGTTGGTCCCCTTCAAGGCCCGGCGACCTACCTTGCTGAAGTGCGAATGGTAGAATGAATGCGGCGTTCGAATTCCGCGAGGTCTTGGAGTGCAGCAGTCCCCTGCCGCTTTCATGGCCATGGTACCGCAGGGTAGGACGGTCGCGTTGGCTTTGTGGCGCAGGTTTCCAACCTGCTGTATCGCCGACTTCCAGTCGGCAGAATTTCAAATCAGCAGACGCCTGGCAAAACACCCATGTCTGGCGGATTGGAAATCCGCGATACGGCAGACTGGAAGTCTGCGCTACGAGGCTGGGGCGACATCCAAAGCCCCGTTGGATAAAATGACTAATCCCGGCAAATTACCTCCGGTGATTCCGCCGGTGATAGGCAGCCCACGGCCGCCGCCGTTGCCGCCCGTGGTTGGTCGGGCGGCTCCCCGTCCCTCGCCACCCGTCATCAAAGCCAGCATCAAAGAGCCCATTGCCCGGCAGACCCGCAAGGCCAAATCACCCCCTGCCCTTTTCACCCCCGAGGAACTCGAGCGGTTCAAAAACCTGCTGGTCTTTGCGCGAATGGTGGTCGAGGGATATTTCTCCGGCAAACACAAGTCGCCGTTTCACGGATCGTCGGCGGAATTCTCCGAATACAAGGAATACACGGCGGGTGACGATCCGGGGAACCTGGACTGGCGGGTTTACGGGCGCACACGCCGGCTTTACCTGCGGCAATACGAGGCGGAGACGGACATGGTGGTTTACCTGATGCTGGACACCAGCGGCTCGATGAGCTACGCGGGCACGGGCCGGCAGTCCAAATACCTGCTGGCGGCCAAGGTGGCGGCGGCGCTGGCCTACCTGATGATCCACCAGGGAGACAAGGCGGCGCTGGCGACCTTTGCCGAAAAAGTGACCCAATTCCAACCGCCCGGCGGCACCCGCAAGCACCTGCACAACCTGGTGAGCGAATTGGAGAAGGTCCAACCCAAGCTTTCCACCGGCATGGCCGCGGCCGTCGAGGAATGCGCCAATCTCTTTCGCCAGCGCGGGCTGGTGGTGATTCTCTCGGACTTTTTCACCGCGTATGAGCCGCTGTTCGACGCCCTGGGCCATTTCATGCACCGGCGCTTTGAAATTCTCCTGCTGCAGGTGCTCGATCCTGACGAGTTGAATCTGCCGGCAATGAACGTCGCGCGGTTTGTGGACCTGGAATCCGGTGAGGAAGTGCGGGCTGAGCCGGAGGAAATCCGGGCGGCGTTCCGGGCCACCATGCGCGAGCGGGTCGAGGCGCTCGCCTTCCAAGCGCGGCAGCGGCGCATCCGCCACGCGGTTATTCACACCGACCGCCCCTATCTCGAAGCCATCGAGGCCTACCTCGGCTTTCGCGGCCAGCAGGATTTCAAAGCATGAGTAACAGGACTCCAAGCTGTTTTTGCGATGTTGCCATGATTAAATGGCAATGGTATTATTTAATGGTATGAAAGATGTTTTAGTTCCGATTGATGGGGCCGGCCGAATCGTTTTGCCGAAGGAGGTTCGGGTGGATCTCGGCATTAAATCCGGCGATTTGTTGGCAGTTTCCGTGCATGGCAGCCTGGTGACCCTGGCGCCCAGGAAAGCCGCGGCTGGTTTCGTGCGCAAAGGAAAAGCGCTCGTCTTTGCCACCCATCAGGGCGTCACGCTGGACCAGGACACCGTCAACGCGGTGCTGGAGGAGGGCCGGGAGGCGGGGTGCAGCCGCGCCATGGGGAAACCGCGCCCGGCGAAACGAGATTGATGAAAGTATTTTTTGACACGAGCGTTTTGGTGGCGTCAGTCCTGGCCGACCACGACTGCCATGCGCGCGCCTTTGCGGTTTTGGAGCGGGTGCATGGCGGCCAGGATGAAGGAGTGGTTGCGGGGCACAGTCTGGTTGAATTATACGCGGTGCTGACCCGGTTGCCGCCACCGTTCCGGCATTCGCCAGCCCAAGCTCTCCTGAGCATCGAAACCAATGTGGTTTCTCACTTTCAGATCAGCAGTCTCACTGGACGCGAGTATGCGGCCCTGCTCAAGGAATTGGTTCTGGCGGGAATTTCGGGGGGAACGGTTTATGATGCGGTTTTATTAAAGGCCGCCGCCAAAACCGCGGTGGACCGCATTTACACCTTTAATGTCAAACATTTCCAAGAGGTTTCGCCGGAGAATCTTCTCCCCATCATCGCTTCACCCTGACGGACCGGGAAATTATTTCGTGGAAACTTGATCGAGCATGTCTTTCCTGAACCCAGCCCTGCTCGCCGCTTTCGTCCCGCTGCTGGCGCTGCCGCTGGTCATTCACCTGCTTAACCGGCATTTTCCGCATCGCTTCAAGTTTTCCGCCGTCGAGCACATCAAGGAGACGATGGCCCGGCGGTCCTGGCTGCACCGCTGGCGGCACCTGATCCTGCTGGCGCTGCGCACGCTGATGCTCGCGCTGCTGTTGGTCGCCTTCCTCAAGCCGTTCCTGCCGAAATTCGGCGCCAATCCCGCCGTCAAAACCGAGCGCGTGGTCCTGCTCATGTTCGATCATTCTCTGAGCATGGAACACAAAGGTGACGGCCCCTCCGCCCGCGAGCGGGCCATTCACGAGGCGGAAAACCTGCTCAACACCCTCAAACCGGAGGATTCCGCTAACGCGGTGCTTATCGAGCAAAGCCCGTCCTCCTGTTTCGTGGATTTCTCGCAAAACCACGCCGAAATCAAGCGCTACCTGCGCGCCCTCAAGCCCGGCCTGACGCGCGGCGACGTGAGCCAGGCCAACGCGCTGGCCGCCCGGCTCCTGGGCGGGTTGAAAAATACCGGCGCCGGCGCGGAGATCTATTACCTCTCCGATTTCCAGCGCAAGAACTGGGCCAGCGCCGATTTCACCGGGCTGCCGCCCAAAACGCGGCTGTTTTTCGTGGATGTCGGAAGCCGGAAGCGTGACAACCGCGCCGTGCTCGAAGCCCGCCCCAGCCAGTCGCAGATGCTCGCCGGGGACACGGTGGCGCTCGAAATCACCGTCGGCAATTTCAGCGAGCACCCGTTCCAGGACCGGTTGACGGTGACAGTGGACCGCAAGCTGGGATTGGACCAGGACCTGTTCATCCCGCCGTGGTCGGTCAGCAAGGTGGCCGTGCCGGTGCCGGTGGGCCAGCCGGGCCTGCACCTGTGCGAGGTCTCCCTGCCGCGCGACGCGCTCGAATTGGACGACCGCCATTGCCTGGCGCTGCCGGTGATGGAGAAAGAGGAGGTGTTGATCGTCTCGGATGAGCCTCCGGATCGCAAAGGGGTCGCCTTTTTTCTGAAAATGGCTCTGAATCCGTACGAGGATTTGCGCGGCTCGCTTTTACCCAAGGTGATTCCCTCGAAGGAAATCTCCGCCAGCCGCCTGGCTGGCGTGAAAAAAATCTTTTTCACCAACCTCGGTCGTCTGGAGGAGGAGGCAGCGGGGGCGCTGGCCAAGCATCTCTTCCAAGGGGCGGGGATGGTTTATTTCATGGACGGCCCGGCTGACCGCCAGAACCTGGAAGCGCTTGAAGCGGCGATGGGGCCGGGGACCCTGCCGCTGCGCCCGACCGCCTGGCGCGAGGCCACCAACGCCCTGACCGGCGCGCAGCAGATCGTCAAGGGCGACTTCAAATCCCGCTACCTGAAATTGTTTCGCGGCACCGCCCGGCAGGATTTGGGGCTGATCGAGGTTTACGATTACTGGCAGGCGCGCGGCACCGGCGCCGGCAACGTGATCCTGGCCTACGGCGATGAATCGCCAGCGATGGCGGTTTGCGGCCACGGCTTGGGCACGCTGCTGCTGCTTAATTTCTCCGCGCGCGAGACGGCCAGCAACCTGGCCCGCCAGCGCCTGTTTCCCGCTTGGATGCAAGAGCTGGTCAAGATGGTCGGCGCCGACGAGCCGCCGCCGACAGCATGGACGGTGGGGGAGGTGGCACAGGCGGAAATCTGGCGGTCAGACCTCGCCAATGCCGAATTTATCAGCCCGCTCGGCCGGCCGGTGACCGCGAAAAACGAACTGCGCGGCGAGCGCATCGCAGTTTCCTTTCCGTTGGACCAGCTCGGGTTCTATACCTTGGGACCGAACCGTCCGACACAGGCCTTCGCCGTCAATCCCAGCCCGGACGAGGCCGACCTGCGGCCCATTGACAAGGAGATGCTGCCGACCGCGATGGGCGACGAGCAAAAGGCCTTTTTCGTCGGCGGCCGCGACGATTTCGAGGGCCTCGCCAAAGGCGAGCCGCTGCTGCACTGGTTCGTCCTGGGCGCGGTGGTCCTGCTGATCCTGGAAAGCGGTTTTCAACTGCTGGTGCGGAGGGCCAAAGCATGAACTCGCCGTTTTCGGCGGAATCCCGTAGGGACGGCCTGTTTATAGAACGCCGGCGCCCTTGGTGATTCCAGTCCCAGCGGGACGGCATAGGGGATGAATGGTGATCTCCTTGGCTACCGACACGCCGCCCCGACGGGGCTGGGGCATTCGTTGCGGGCGCGGTCTATAAACATGGTTCTTCGATGTTTTCGGTGGAATTGCCGGAAACGAATTACGGTGTATAACGTCAGGCTTGGGGTTTTCGATAGCGCGGTTTCCCCTCACCCCGTCCCTCTCCCCGGGGGAGAGGGAGACCCGTTCGCCAGTGCTCGAAGTTGTCAAGAGCCGCGGTTTCACAAGGCGCCGCCAGCGATGTTTCCCTCTCCCTGGTGGAGAGGGACCAAGGGTGAGGGGAAAAGGCGCCAACGAATACGAAGGGTTTCCGTTGTCAAACAGCGGGCTGACGGATGCTCCTTGCCCCGCCTTTACCCACTGGAAACGTCGAGGAACCATAAACATTCCATCCCTACGGGATTGGGATATTCAACTGGCCCAGCGCCGGCGCGGCAGCGCGCCTGGGAGGGCTATATGTTTTGAAGTTGAAGCGCGGTTTACTGACTCACTCAATTCAATTTGCGTTTTTGTGGAACTGGAAAAAACCGAGTATAATCCTGCGCCGCGTGCAGGACACGAATTGCCAGAATCGTGTTTTGGAACGGGCGGTAAAAGATGAGATAGTTCCGGTATTTGGGCACCACAAACCAGCGAATCTGCGCATGGCGCTCGCTCGCGTTAATAATCCTTCGCCCGATGGCGGGATTTGATGCCAGCAGGTCGCTGGTGTCGAGAATTGCTCCCCGGACCCTATCCGCGCTGGTCGGGTCATCAGCAGCGATATAGCCGTGAATACTCGCTAAATCCCGTTCCGCACTGGCGCTGAACTTGGCGAAGGTCATGCGCCTCGGCGCAGTTCCTCGGTGGTTTTTATGGCCTGCGGTTCTTGTTGTCCCTCATCCAGCAGCTTTTCCAATTCGGGGGTCATTATGACCTGCCGGTTTTGATGGCCGGCTACGCTATCCCACAATTTATCAGCCAGTTGGGCGCGCTCTTCAACCGGCAAAGTCAGGGCTTCGCGCTCGATTTGTTCCAAAGTCGCATTCATAATCGAATAACTCATTTAATCTACCAGATTCATCCCGACGGTAAAGCGTCTTTTCGTTGACAATTGTTTGGCCGCGGGCCGGAAAACTGCTATGGATGACGCCAATTTATGGGCGCAAACCGGCTCTGGGGATGTCTGTTCTTGCGGATGCTTGGCATCCTCGCCATCGGGCATCTGGCGGGGTTGCAGGTTTCCGGCAAGGGCAAATTATCGGCTGGATCCAAAGAGAGCGGACCTGGAGGTCCGCGCTCCTATGGCGCAAGCCCTCCACACTGCCCCAACGCTGCCGCATTCGGAGCGCGGACGTCCACGTCCGCTCTTGCCGGTGCTGCGATTTCACCGGGCGCCATCGAATATCAAGGGCTTCCGCTTTTAAGCAGCCGGGCGGGCGGAGGATGGACATCGCCAACTTGGGGATGCACCGCATGAAACCGCTCTGGGCGGAAATCGTCCTCGACCCGCTGCTGCCGATCCCACTGGTGACGGCACTCGGCCTGGCGTTGGCAGTCCTGACCATCTGGCTTTACCTGCGACTGGGCGAAAACGTCAGCCGCGCGCGGAATGTTTGCCTGACTCTGTTCCGGCTGCTGGGTTTGGCGGCGGTGCTGGTGTTGCTGCTGCAGCCCTCGCGCATGGAAACCATCCCGCCCCCCACGACCGAGCGGGTGCTGTTGATCGGCCTGGACACTTCCCGCAGCATGAAACAGGAGGACGCCGGGCGCGCCAGCCGGCTGGACGCGGCACGCAACCAGTTGATCGCCGCCGGTGTGCTCAACGCCGGCGGCTTGCCGGTGAATCCCAAAATCCGGCTGTTCGAGTTCAGCGACGGCGCCGCGCCGGTGGCGGGGTCCGCCCTGCAACTGGCCGCCAAGGGCGCCAGCACGCGCTTTCATCGCTCGGTGGTTTCCGCCTTTGGCACGCTGGCGTCCGGCGAGGCCGCCTCGGCGATGGTGCTGCTGACCGACGGCCACGACTTCGAGATGATCAATCCTTCGCGCACCGGGGGGCTCGCCAAAAACCGGCAAACGCCCATTTACGCGCTGCCGCTGGGCGAGCAAGGCAAGGTGCGCGACGCGGCGGTGCGCATCACCTCCTACCAGCCCTACACCTATGTGAAGCAGCAGGCTCGCATCGCGGCGACCTTGCGCTTGGTCGGTTGCGAGTTCGAGGACATCACCGTGCAACTGCTGCGGGACGGGGTGGTGACGCAGACCAAGCGGCTGAACGCCGGGGATTTGCAGGAGCTGCCGGCGGAATTTGAGGTGACCGAGCCGCAGGTTGGCCAATACGAATACGAGGTGCGCGCCATCCCCCTGCCCAAGGAAAAGGAGACCGCCAACAACAGCGCCATCACCTATCTCAATGTGATTGATCAACAGATCAAAGTTCTGCTGTTGGAGGGTTCGCCCTACTGGGACACCACTTTCCTCCAGCGCTCCCTGATGCGCAACGACAAGTTCAACATGAACGCCCTGGCTCGTTATGCGGAAGGACGCGTGCGCCCCATCCGCAAGGAGGACCAGAACCAGGAGCTGAAAATCCCGGAGCGCGCCGAGGATTTCGCCCAATATGACGTCGTGATCCTCGGGCGCGAGGTGGATGCCATTCTCAGCCCGGCCGGGCAGGCGGCGCTGACGGAATATGTGCAGAACCGAGGCGGGACGGTCATTTTCAGCCGGGGCCGCGCCTTCAAGGATCCCGCCGCCGGCGAAACCCTCGAACCGGTGCTGTGGGGCGGCGCGTTCCGGGAAAAAGTCCAGCTCAAGGTTTCCCGCGAAGCGCGCGCCGCCTCGCCGTTCCGCGGTTTGGCGAACGATGCCGGCGAGGTGGAGGGGCTGCCGGACCTGGTGGGCGGTTACGAGGCGGTCGAGCCCAAGCCGTTGACGGCCACCATGGCCTACGCCGCCGACCGCCACGATGGCGGGCTGGTTCCCGGAATGGTCCATCGGCGGCTGGGTTCCGGCCAGGTGGTCAGCGTCGGCGTCGAGGGCCTCTGGCGTTGGGCGTTTAATTCCAAGGTCGAAGGTCCCAACACCGCCTTTGACCGTTTTTGGGACCAGATGGTCCTCTGGCTGCTGGCCGCCCGGGATTTTGTCCCGGCCCGGCAGTTCTCCTTCCGCCCCAGTTCGGCCAATATCCCGCTGGGCGAAAAAATTTATTTCCGGCTGCTGATGCGCGAACCGAATCCCGCCATCAAATCGGTGCCCCTGCGGTTGTTTGCCGGCGACCGCGAGGCCGCCCGCGCGAGCTTCGCGCCGTCGGCCGGCGATCCCTCCCGACTGACCGCCGAATACCTCCCGGAAAAACCAGGCCGCTACCGTGCCGTCGCCGATTTTCCGGATGGCACCTCCCAAGAGTCCCGCTTCATTGTGTTCTCCGAAAACCTCGAAGAAACCGAGGTCGCAACCGATGTGGCATATTTGCGGCGGTTATGCGAGAGTAGCGGAGGCCGGTTGATCCTGCCGGAAGAATTGGGCCGGCTGCTGGATGAATTGAGGAACGAAAGAACGGACCTGTCGCCCAAAACCCGGCTGGTGAGCGTGTGGGACCGGACGCGGATTTTCTATCTTATTGGTCTGTTGTTCGGGGTGGACTGGTATTGCCGGCGGCGCTGGGGATTGAGCTAAAATGCACAGCGGGCGGGACAAAATCATCAGGCGTTTGCAGTGGGCGGATCGCGCGCACCAGCGCGAGGCCGGTGGCAGTCTTTTGTTTCGCGGCGTCAAATGGGTGCTGCTGGGCTTGGCGGGCTGTTTCGTCTTGGATGTCTTCCTGCACTTGGACGCCGGCTGGCGTTTGGGATTGACCGGCGGCTTGGTGATGATCGCCCTCGGGTTGATCGGCTGGAGCGCCTACGTGGCCTGGGTGCGCCAGAATCCCCCCGAGCATATCGCGCGGCTCCTGGAGGAACGCGACCCCAAGCTGGGTTCCCAGTTAATCAATGTGATCCAACTGGAAGGCCAAGCCGACGACCCCGCGCTAGCCGAGCCGACCCGGCAAATGGCCCGGTTGGCGGTGGAGGATTACGCAAGCCGGCTGGCGAAGGTGCCATTCGAGCGCGCCGCCCGCAGCGGCCTGACCGCCCGCGAATTTAAGCGGGCGGGCCTCGCCCTGCTGATCTTCACGCTGCTGCTCGCGGCTTTCTTTCCAGTAACGCGAACGGAGGTGCCGCGGTTCCTCGATCCTTACGGCGATCATCCTCCGTATTCGATGACCAAGCTGGAGATCGTCAACCCCGGGCCGGAAGGGACCAACGTCATTTACGGGCGCGGCTTCATCGTGCAGGTCCAGTCCTCCGGGCACCGGCCCAAGGAAATCTTTTTGACCGCTCATCCGCTGGGCGAACCGGAAAAGGCGGTCACCCTGCCGATGTTCGACAAGGGGGAGGCAGGCTACTACCAGGAGCTGGCGGAAATCCGCAAGCCGATGGTGGTCCAGGCCCACACGAAAGACCGGCACAGCCTTTCTAGGCAGGCCCGCCTGGGGGTCATTCTCGTGCCCCAGATGGAAAAGGCTTTCCTCCAAATCAGCCCGCCCGCCTACACCGGCCTGAAGCCGGAGGAAAAACCATTTCATTTCAAGGGCATCCAAGCCCTGGCCGGCAGCGAGGTGCGCTTCCGCCTGCAATCCAACCGTCCGCTGCGCGAGGGATTCATCGAGGTGCAGATCGGCGGCGCCGAGCCCGCCCGGTTCCCGCTGGCCCGAACCGCGGACAGCGAAGTCACCGGAAAATTCCCGGCTTTGGATTCCGGACGCGTCAAGCTGTCCATCGTGGACACCGACGGCATCGCGTCGCAGGCGCCCTGGGAGAGCGCGCTGACGGTGACGCACGACCTGGCGCCGGAGATTTCCATCGTCGAGCCGGAACGCGACACCTTTGTGGCCATGGATTTCAGAATGCAGCCACGCATCGAGGCCAGCGACGATTACGGTCTGAGCACCATTCGCATTCACCGCGGGCTCAACGGAACCTTCGGTCCGCCGCGGATTTTACGCTTCACGAACATCGTCCGCGCCGCGCGCGAGACGCTGGAGTTCGATTTTCGCGATCTTGGGGTGCAGCCGGGGGACGTCATCAGCCTCTTTGCCGAGGCGGTGGACAACTGCCCGGAGCCGCACCTGGCCCGCAGCCAGACCGTGAACCTGATGGTCATTGCCGTCGAGGAATACAACGATTTCCTGCGCGAGCGACTCGACATCACCATGCTCTCGGAGAAATACGGCGAACTGATGACCATCCTCAACGACCTGATCGAGGAGCAGAAAAAGGTGGGCGAAGAGGCCGCCAAAACCGCCGCGCAAGCGGAAAAGGCCGGCGACGCCCAAAAGGAGGCGCTGGCGCGCGAGCTGGACGCCCTCTTGGCAAAGCAGAACGAGCTGAACCGCCAGTTGAATCAGCAGGCGGAACGCATGGAAAATTTCGTTCGGGAAAATCCGCTTTACGACGTTGAACACGAGTTGCAGAAGGAACTGCGGGACGAGGCCCGGCAAATTCGGGAATCGGTCAAACAGAACGACGCCGACACCGGAGGCATCGCCCGCCGCAGCAACCCGGAAACCGGCGGGCGACAGGTTTCCAGCGATTCCTTCAAGGACTTCAAACAGGCCTCGGACGATCAGGTTAAACGCTTGGGCGGCGTCGAGGAGCAGGCGCAGGAGGAAGTGGCCGGGGCGCTTGAGGATCTCTCCGCGATGCAGCAGTTGATCAAGGATTTCAACCAGTTCGAGGCGCTTTACCAGGCGCAGCAAGCGCTGGCCGGCCAATGCCAGGCGTATAATCGCGAAGGCCAGCTCAGCCGCGAGGACCAGCTCGCCCTCAAGAACCTCGCCGCCACGGAAAAGCAAATCGCCGACCTTCTGGAGGGCATGGCGGACCGCCTGCGCGAGGACGCCAAAGCCGCGGAGGAGAATTTCCCCAAGGCCGCCCGGAGCGCGCGCGACCTGGCGGAAAAGATCGAAGACGCCCGTCTGGATTCGCTGGCGCGCAAGGCCACCGACAAAATGCTGGAGGCCAAAGGCGACGCTTCCGCGCAGGCCGCCGAGCGCCTGCGCTCGGAGATGGAAAAGCTCTGTTCCCAATGCAATTCGTCCGGCGGCCGTCCGCAGCAGGGCGAGCTGGACCAATATCTAAAGGCGCAGCGCGCCATGAAGGCCGGGCAGACGTTCTCCCAGATGATGCGGACCCGCAACTTCAGCCGGCCTGGAAAGCAGCGTGGGATGGGCCAGGCGGGCGCTTCCGGCGAGGGCGAATCCGGCGAGACCGGCTATTCCATCTCCAACCAGCAGGCGCTTGACGTGATGGGCAACGAGTCCATGATCAATCGCTCCGCCGTCACCGATCGCCCCTCCAGCCGCGCCGGCATGGCTCGCGGCAAACCGGGCGATAATTTCACCGAGCCCGCCACCGATAAGACCGACACCATGAAGCGGCTCAATCCGGTCAACCGCCAGTCCGGCGCGGTGCAGTCCGAGTCCATCATGGAGGAATACCACGAGGTCGTGGAAAAGTATTTCCAGGCCATCACCCGGGAGCCGAAAAAATGAACAACAGTGTGATTCGCCGTTTTATGGGAATTCGGAGGGAACGAGTTGCTGTGTTTGACGTTGGGCTTTGGATTTTTGCGGGCGCTGTTTCCCCTCACCCCCTGCCTGCGCCGCGGGCGCGGCAGGCAGGCGCCCCTCTCCCTCAGGGAGAGGGAGACCAGTTCGCCGGTGCTCGAAGTCATCGGAAGCCTCGGTTTCACAGGATGCCGCCAGCCAGGTTTCCCTCTCCCCAAGGGAGAGGGATTAAGGGTGAGGGGAAAGGATGCCACCGAATATGCAGGGCTTCTGCTTTCGAACAGCATGTTGTCCGATCATTTCCGCTCCGGCTTACCCACTGGCAACGTCGAGGAGCCGCCAACTTTCGGCCGTCAACCTCCGCTGGGCCTAAAGGCCGCCGACGCTGCCAGGCCAAAATCTCATTAACACCCCGCTTTAGCGGGGTGGCACGAAGGCTGGCGAACCGCTTAACCGTTTTAACGGTTTCCCCGCTTTGGCAAACGGTTAAAACCGTTGCGTCATCCCTTGGCGCCGCTGACACCTTGCTAAAGCAAGGTGTTAATGAGAACCGACGGTCACCCCATCTATTGGGATCCTGGTTATCGGGGTTCGCTGCCAGTTTCTTGCTTTTGTGCGCTTTGATCATGCTGCCCTTCGCCGCTACGGGCGCGCTGATCAAGGGCGCCAAACCGCCGCCGGCCACCAACGCCGGCCCCGCCAACCTCACCCTCCTGCAATGCGGCAACCTGGTCTATGCCGACAACAAAAGCTCCGTCTGTTTTGCCGACCGGTTCCTGGGCGATGTCGCGCGCGAGACCAACCTCAAGGTGGCGAAAAATTTTCACTACGTTAAGCTCGGCTCGGATGAGCTGTTCGATTTTCCCTTCTGCGTGATGTCGGGAAACGAATCCTTCTCCCTCTCCCAAAAAGAGCGGGATAACCTGCGGAAATACCTTTCCGGCGGGGGATTCATCCTTGCCAGCCCGGGTTGCTCCGATGCCGTCTGGGACAAGGCCTTTCGCACCGAGCTCAAGCTCTGTTTCCCCGACAAGCCGCTCAACAAGATCCCGATGGACCACCCGATTTTCTCCACCGTCCACAAGATTTCCCGGCTGACGGAGAAACACGGCAAGGAGGCGCTGCTGGAAGGCCTGGAGATCAACGGGCGCCTGGTGCTGGTCTATTCCAAGGAAGGATTGAATGATGTCGCCAACGCCAAGGGCTGTTGCTGTTGCGGCGGCAACGAGATCAACAATCCCGCCAAGGTCAACGTGAACGTATTCACCTACTCGGTTCTTTATTGAGCGAATGCGGGCCGCCATTTTTCGTAACCGGAATCTTGCAAATGTCGGCGCAATGGCTGGACGCTGGCCATGGGCACGGACGGTGGCGCTGGGATGTTCGCCGGCGCGGTTCCCCCTCACCCCCTGCCTGCGCCCGCCTGGCGAGCGGTGGGCGGGCCGCGGGCGCGGCAGGCAGGCTCCCCTCTCCCTCGGGGAGAGACTTCCCCGAAAACTGGTTTCGCGCCTTGCCACCCCTGAACCGCGTAAGAGCCGACGTAAGGAGGCTCTGATTTCATGGCCATCACGCCCGGGCACAAATTTGAGCCTCCTTACGTCGGCTCCTACAACCAGGGGGTTCATGGGGAGGGAAACCCGTTCGCCAGTTCTCGAAGTCATCGAGAGTCGTGATTTCACGAGGCGCCGCCAGCGATGTTTCCCTCTCCCTAAGGGAGAGGGATCAAGGGTGAGGGGAAAGGGGGTCTTCGACAAAACCACGTTTTCCCCTGCTCCCCCACTCCCCTGCTCCCCTGTTCCCCCTTCCAACTTCCAACTTCTAGCTTCTAACTTCTTTCTGCTTGCCCTCCTCCTGTTTGTTAGCGGCTGCCGCCCCCCCGCCCCGCCGCCCGCCGCCGAACTGCTAGTGCAGTTCACCTGCGACACGCGCGGGCGCTTGGTGCCGTGCGGCTGCTTTTCCGGCCAATACGGCGGGCTGACCCGCTTGATGACCGTCCTAAGGGAGCTGCCTGGCGCCGGCGCTTCCGGCGTGCGTGTAGATGTGGGCGATGCCATTGGCGGCGTTGAGGATTATCACGTGATGGAATACCGGCGCATCCTCCAAGCCTACGCGCTGATGGACTACGACGCCGTCAACCTAGGCCATCGCGAAGCCCGGCTGCCGCTCAGCGTGCTGCGGAATTTGAAAGCGACTTCCCCAGTGCCCCTGATCAGTGCAAACCTGCTGGACAAGACCACCGGCAAACCTTTCCTTGATCCGTACCGCCTTGTTCAGCACAACGGGCTGAAGGTGGCAGTGGTGGGTGTGCTTGATCCGCGCGGCGGGCTCGGCGAGCAGCTTGGCGCGGGTCTCGCGGTCGAGCGGATGGAGAGCGCCCTGGCCCGCGTCCTGCCGGAGGTTCGCGCCCGCGCCGACGTGGTGATTCTCCTGGCCTTCACCGACGAAGACACCCTCGCGGCACTCGCGCGGGACTTTTATGAAGCTGACATCATCCTCGGCGGCAAAGTGCGACAGCCGGCGCAGAAGCTGGAGAAGGCCAACCGCAGCCTAGTCTATTTCACCACCAACGAGGCCCGCACCCTCGGCCTGCTGCGCGCGCGTTTCGAAGGCCGGGGGCGGCTGACACCGCTTGAAAACGATATCCTGTTCCTCAAGGACACCATACCGGAGGACGCGCAAATCATCGCGCTGGCCAAGGCCTATCGGCAGGAAGCACGGCAGGCCCGCCTCGATGTGGACTCGCCGGAGCGACTGCAGGAAAACCTGGTGCCGGGCGTGAAAAGCGTGTCCGCCTACGTTGGCAGCGAGGCCTGCCTGGAGTGCCATCCGACTTCCGCAGCGACTTGGCAAAAGTCGGCCCACAGCCATGCCTTTCGCACCCTGGTGAACGTCGGCGCCGATGCCGATCCCAAATGCATCGAGTGCCATACGGTCGGCTTTGGAACCGCCACCGGCTATCGGCGGATGTTTGGCTCCGTCAAGCTGGTGGATGTCGGTTGCGAAAGCTGCCATGGTCCCGGCAGTCTGCACGTCCGCCAGCACAAGGGCGACAAGACAGTGGCGTTCAAGTTCCGCCCCTTGGGCGCCGGCGACTGCCAGAAATGCCACTACGGCGAATTTAGCCGGCCGTTCGACTGGGACCAATTCTGGCCCGCCGTCGCCCACGGCAAGGAACCGCCCAAGCCAAAACCGGTGCTATGAAAACAACAAGGGCTTTCCTTTTGTTGCAAAGAGCGATGGAATCCGGCTGGTGTTCCAAAGACCGACGATGGACATTCCTTGGCCCCATTTCCCCTCACCCCAACCCTCTCCCTAAGGGAGAGGGAGCCGCGTTTGCCGATTTACGATGCACCCGAACGCTGCGAATTCAAAAAGCGCCGGCGGCGAGATTTCCCTCTCCCCAAGGGAGAGGGATCAAGGGTGAGGGGAAAGGAAACCTGCAAATAACGACGCGCATCAAACCGTTTTTCATTCTCCTGCTGTCCCTGCTCGTTCCCCCCGTCGCTGCCGGCGTGCCGGAAGGCTGGAGCACCAACCTGGCCGGCGTATTGTCGGTGGCCCAAACTAATCGCCAGCCCGTGCTTGTTTATTTCACCGCCGACTGGTGCGGCCCGTGCAAAATGATGGGCCGCACCACGCTGAAGGGTGCTGGAGTGCTGCGCCGCTTGGAGCGTTTCCAATGCGCCGGCCTGGATATTGACAACCAGAAAGCCGCCGCCCGCGATTACGGGGTCAACGCCGTGCCGACCTTCCTGGTTTTGGACGGCGCGGGAGACGAGGTGGACCGCACCAGCGGGTTCATGGAAGCCAGCCTGTTCCAAGCCTGGCTGGTATCCGCTCTGGACAAGCACCTGGTGGCGCTTCAACGCCAGGAAAAATTCCGGCAGCAGCAGGAGCGCGTGCGCCGCGATTTGCAGGACGCGGACTCCGGCAAGAAGGCGGCTGCCCTCAAAGCACTCTTCGATTTGTGCGCCCGGCGCGAGCAGTCGCATCACCAATTCGCGCTGGCCGAACTTAAGGCGCTGGCCGCGCGGGAGCCCGCGCTTTTGCTGCCGGGGCTGAACCATCCCAGCCTGGCCGTGCGCCTGCACCTGACCAACCTCCTGCGTGAAAAATGGGGCGACGATTTCCAATTCGATCCCTGGGAGCCCAAAGCCATCCGCGCCCGGGCGGCGGAAGCGCTTCAAAAAAACTCGGACTAATACGACCAGAGATGGCCAAGCGCCAATGGTTATTCGTCGCTGGGAAGGCCGCGACCTTTGGTTTCGGGGGCAAAGGGAAGGACGGCCAATCCAACGAGAAAAACGGCGCAAAGGGAAATTCCGGCCATGCGCAACGGCTCGGGATGATGCTTGAACACCTGGCTGGCCAATAGGCCAAGCGTCAGCGGCCCGAGGGCGGCAATAAACCGTCCCACATTGTAGCAAAAAGAGACGCCGGTGCTGCGCAGGCGGGTGGGGAAAAGCTCCGGGAAATAAATGGCGTAACCCGCGAACAAAGCGAACTGGCAGAAACCCATCAAGGGCACCAGCCAGAAAATTTGGCTGATATCCCGTAGAAACCAAAAACCGGCGGCGGAACTGGCCATCGCCAGCAGGAAACCCGCCGCAAAGGCGGCGCGCCGGCCCACGCGCTCGGTGAATTTGGTAAAGGCGAGCATGCCAAAGAAAGCGCCAATATTGATCATAATGGAGGCCATGCCCGCCCAAAGGTTCAACTGGCCGGCAATTTGCGCCGCCGGCAGGCCCCGCGCCTCGAAAGCGCTCCGGAGCACCGCCCGGATAAGATCTATGCTGAAAAACAGAATGCCCCAGAGCCCCACCACGCCCACAAACGCCAGAAGCATGCCCACCAAGGCGTGGCGACGCCAGCGCGGATGTCCGAGCAACTCCGCCAGGGAACCCAACCGCGCGCCGCCGCGATCCGCGGCCGCCGCCCGCCAGCGTTCCGGCTCCTTGAGCCGGCGACGAATGATCAATACCAGCAGCGCGGGAAATGCCCCCACCACAAACATCAGGCGCCAGGAACCCACATGCCCAATAAGTTGATGATGTTCCAAGACGCCCAAGCCCATGCCCAGCAGGGCCGCCGATATGTTGCCGACGGTTGAGAGAGCCTGCAGCAATCCCAAAGCGTGCGGCCGGGCTTTTTCCGGCATTACCTCCGCCACCAGGGCCACCCCCACGGCAAATTCCCCGCCCACCCCCAGGCCGGTCAGAAAACGATAAAGGGCAAAATCCCAAAAGCTGGCGGACAAGGCGCTCAGTCCCGTAAACGCGGAATAAACCAGGATGGTGAGAACCATGGTGCGCGCGCGTCCGATGCGATCACCCAACACCCCAAAAATCAGTCCGCCAGCAGCCCAGCCCAGCAGAAAGATGGCGGTGGCATAGCCCCCATATTGCGCCAACACCTTCACGTCGGACACCCCCAGGAGATCGCGCAGGGCGGGCACACGCGCTATGTTGAAAATTTGCTGGTCCAGGCAATCGAACATCCAGCCGAGGGCGGCCACCAACAGCACAAACCAGTGGTAGCGGTCCAAATGCCGCCACCAAGCGGGTTCTCCTTTTGCGTTTGCGGTCAAACCAAGCATGACCGCCAACTTACCATCGAAAGGCGGATTGCCAAAAAAAAGCCCGTGCGGGGCACGGGCGTTCGCTCAATTGAAGCCGCAGTCCGCTTAAGCGGTGGCTTCGGCGGTCTTGGCCGGGGCGGAATCCTTGGTCTCGGATTTTTTCTCGCCGGCGGTTTCCGGCGGTGTCTCCGTTGCGGGCGCATAATCAACCCACTCCAAAATGGCGGTCTGGGCGGCGTCACCCCGCCGCTGGTTCAGCCTGACGATGCGCGTATAGCCGCCACGGCGCTCCTTTTGCGCGGGAGCGATCTCATTAAAGAGGATTTTAACCGCGTCCTCCTGGTGCAACCGGGCCGCCGCCAGGCGGCGATCATGAATAGTGCCGCTCTTGCCCAAAGTCACCATTTTTTCGGCCAGCGGACGGGCGGCCTTGGCCTTCGCCAGGGTGGTGCGCACGCGCTTTTGCTTGATCAGACTGCACACCAGATTGGCCAGCATGGCGTTGCGATGCTGGAACTGGCGTCCGAGTTTGGCGGTTCGTTTTAAGTGTCGCATGGCTTTATTCGGTCTCGGTTTCTTCCTTCTCGTCCGGCTCGGCCACCGGCAACCCCTCCAACAACTCGGGTTCAAAATGCATGCCGAGTGACAATCCCAATTGGGCCAGCTTTTCCTTGATCTCGTTGAGGGATTTTTTGCCGAAATTCCGATACTTGAGCATCTCGGCCTCGGTCTTCATGGCCAATTGGCCGACGGTGGTGATATTGGCGTTATTCAGGCAGTTGGCGGCGCGCACGCTCAGCTCAATTTCGTTGACGCTCATGTTGAGTTGCTTGCGCAGCCGGCTCTTTTCGTCATCCTGCCGGTCTTCCTCCTGCTCAAACTCGACCGCGTTTTTGTCGTAACCCACAAACACATCAAGATGCCGCTGCAGGATGGCCGAGGCCTGGGTCAAAGCGTCCTCGGGCGCGATGCGCCCGTCGGTCCAGATTTCGAGCACCAGACGGTCATAATCGGTGCGCTGCCCGACACGGGCGGCTTCCACCGCGTATTTCACCCGGGACACCGGCGAGAAAATCGAATCAATGGGAATAACCCCGATCGCCTGATCCGGCTTTTTGTTTTCATCCCCGGGACAAAAGCCGCGGCCCACCTTGAGGGTGAGCTCCATCTCGAGTTTGCGCTTCCGGTCCAGGGTGCAGATGTGTTGCTTGGGGTTGACGATTTCAACATTCTGATTCAGTTGAATATCGCCCGAGGTGACCTCGCCCTCCTTGTTGACGGAGAGCAGGAGGGTCTGCTCCTCGCGGGAATGCGCCTTGAAAAGCACCTTCTTGAGATTCAGCACAATCTCGGTGACATCCTCCACCACGCCGTCAATGACGCTGAACTCATGCATGGCCCCCTCGATTTTGACCGAGGTGATGGCCGCCCCTTCAAGCGAGGAGAGCAGCACCCGGCGCAGGGAATTGCCGATGGTGTGGCCGTAGCCGGTTTCAAACGGCTCGGCAATGAACTTGGCGTAGGTCCCGGTCGCGGTCGCCTCTTCCTTGTGCAACCGCTTTGGCATTTCGAATCGTCCTAAACGAACTGGCATTTCTTCCTTTCCGGCAAATTTAACCTGGCCCCCGCCGTCTGTTTGTTCCCGCTCCGGCGCGGACCCTTATATTTGCCTTGCCCCGCAGGGGCGGTTGTTGTTTTAGCGGGAATAAAATTCGACGACCGCCTGCTCGTTGGCGACCGGCTGGATTTCCTCGCGGGTGGGGATGCGCATGACCTGGCCGCGAAAGGCCTCCTTGTTCAGCAGCAACCAATCCGGCACCAACCGGCTGGTGGAGGACTCCAGGCTGCGGGCGGCCATCTGCCGCGAGACGTTGTTATTGCGCACTTCCACCACATCATTCACGCGCAACGCAAAGGACGGGATGCTGACCCGCCGGCCATTGACGGCCACATGGCCGTGGTTGACCATCTGCCGGGCCGCGGCGCGCGTGTTGGCGAAACCAAGGTGGTAAACCACATTGTCCAAGCGGGTCTCCAGGATTTGCAGCATTTGCTCGCCGGTCACGCCGCGCCGGCGCAGCGCCTTTTCATAAACCCCGCGGAACTGCCGCTCTTGCAGGCCGTAAAAATGGCGGAGCTTTTGCTTTTCCAACAGGCCCTGCGCAAAATCAGTGATCTTGCGGCGCATTTTGGGGCCATGCACGCCGGGAGGATAATTCCGGCGCTCCAAGTATTTCGAGGGGCCGAAAAGCGCCACGCCAAAACGGCGGCTGATGCGGGTTCGGGGTCCGGTGTAGCGAGCCATGGTCTTATTTGTCTGGTAGAATGGTTAACGACTAAAATTAAACGCGGCGTTTCTTGCGCGGGCGGCAGCCATTGTGCGGCACCGGGGTGACATCCTTGATAACGGAAATCTCCAGGCCAATGGCTTGCAACGCCCGGATGGCGGCCTCGCGACCGGAACCGGGGCCTTTGACCCGCACCTCGACTTCTTTCATGCCGTGGGACATCGCCTGGCGGGCGGCCTCCTGCGCCACTTGCTGGGCGGCAAAGGCGGTGCTTTTGCGCGAGCCCTTAAAGCCCACCCGTCCCGCGGTGGCCCAGCCAATGACATTGCCTTGCATGTCGGTGATGCTGACGGAGGTGTTGTTGAACGTCGCCAGAATGTGGGCGATGCCGCTGATGATGTTCTTGGCGCCCTTGGCCTTGATTATCTTGCGGGCGCTGGCGTCGTCCGAAAGCAGGTCGGCGGCCGTCAGCGGCGCGGGCGCGGCGGCCTCGGGTTTGGCTTCCGCCGGCGCGGGCGCGGCGCTCTCCGCGGCCTTTTTCGCCGTTTTCTCCGCGGGCTTTTCCGCGGCGGCGGTCGTTTCCGGTTTGCCTTCCTTTTTCGGAGTGGCGGCTTTTTTCTCTTTGTCTTCTGCCATAGCAAAAATTCGGTGGTTTAGTGGATGCCGGTCTTGGCGTTGGGATTGCGGACCACGCCGACAGTCTTGCGCGGCCCTTTGCGGGTGCGGGCGTTGGTCGAGGTGCGCTGGCCGCGGACGGGCAATCCGCGCATGTGGCGGATGCCGCGGTAGCATTTGATGGCTTGCAGCCGCTTGAGATTCAACCCCACCTCGCGCCGCAGATCGCCCTCAATGACGTACTTGCCATCCTGAATGGCCCGCACAATCTGGCTGAGCTGCTGCTCGGTCAGGTCCTTGGCCCGGGTGCCCAGCGGAATTTTGGCCGTTTGCAGGATACTCAAGGCATTGCTGGGGCCAATGCCATAAACATAGCGCAATGCGATCTCGATCCGCTTGTCGCCCGGTATTTCAACACCAATGATACGTGCCATACTTTTTCAGTAATCCATTAACCTTGACGCTGTTTGTGGCGCGCGTTCGTGCAGATCACACGAATCACGCCCTTGCGTTTGATAATTTTGCAATTCTCGCAAAGTTTCTTAACTGACGCGCGCACTTTCATAAATTGTTTCCAAAACTCATAGTTTGGCCTTAATCCGGCCTTTTGACAAATCCAAAGGCGACATCTCCACCGCCACCCGCTCCCCCGGCGCCAGGACCGCCCGGGCCTCCGGCGCCCGCGCCGGCACGAAACCCATGAACCGATGGCCATTGGCCAGTTCCACCCGATACAAACGTGGCGCCAGCGCGGCCACTACGATCCCTTCGGCGCGAATAATGTTTTGCTCGTGCATGTCAGGATTTCCGGCCCCGACTCGCTCACCAAAACCGTATGCTCGAAATGGGCCGACAGTTGACCATCCGCCGTCACCACTGTCCAGCCATCATTCAGCCGCCGCACCTCGGCCCGGCCCGCGTTGACCATCGGCTCGATCGCGATAGTCATCCCCGGCCGCAACCTGGGCGAGGGCCGGCCTGGCTCGACAAAATTTGGCACCTGCGGCTCCTCGTGCATGTGCCGGCCAACCCCGTGCCCGACAAATTCCCGCACCACGCTGAAACCGTTGCTTTCCACATGCTGCTGCACGGCCCGGGAAATGTCCACCACCCGGTTGCCCGGTATCGCCTGCGCGATAGCGCGGTAGAGAGCCGTCTCTGTCACGTCCAGCAGCTTTTGGGCGGCCAAATCACCCCCCCCGACCGGCACCGTGCGAGCATTGTCCCCGACAAATCCGTGGTAGAACACCCCGACATCAATGCTCACCAAGTCCCCAAATACCAACCGCCGCCCGCTGGCGAGCCCATGCACCACCTGCTCGTTCACGGAAATGCAGGTGTGGCAGGGATACTTTTTCCCGCCGGCGCGGTATCCCAGAAAGGCGCTGCGCGCCCCAAGTTTGCGGATGCATTCCGCCGCAAACTCGTCCAATTCCCGGGTGGTAATGCCGGGCTGCACCATCGCCGCCGTTTCATCCAACACTTGCGCGGCCACCTGGCACGCCGCCCGCATGGCTTCCAAATCCCGTTCGCTCTTGATGATGATCATCGTTTTGCGCCGAGTTTCAGGCTGCCGCCCCCGGCCCGCCCCGCTCAGAATCGCCCGCGCATGCGGCCCTTTTTCAAAAAGCCGTCGTAATGCCGCATAAGCAAATGGGTTTCCATTTGCCTCATGGTATCAAGCATGACGCCCACCGTGATCAGCAAACTGGTGCCGCCAAAGAACGTCGCCACGGCATAGGGCACGGTCATCACCTTATACAGCAAATCGGGAATGACAGCGATGATGGTCAGGAACACCGCGCCCGCCAGGGTGATGCGGCTCATGGAATGGTGCAGGAAATCGCTGGTGGCCTGGCCCGGCCGCACGCCGGGAATATAGCCGCCGTATTTTTTCAAGTCGTCCGCAATCTGCAATTCATTGAACTGGGTCGCCACCCAGAAATAGCTGAAAAACAAAATCATCAGGCCATAGACAACGAAATAAACCGGCTCGCCATGGTTGAGCATGGCGCCGACGGAACGCAATAGGCTCTTCAGGCCCGGGCTGACCCCTTCAATGCCCGCCATGAACTCAAGTATCTTCTGCGGGAACATAAGGATGGCCTGAGCGAAGATAATGGGCATGACCCCGGCATAGTTGACCCGCAAAGGCATGAAGGAGGTGCCCCCCTGGTAAACCTTGCGTCCCACGGCGCGCTGGGCGTATTGCACCGCCACCTTACGCTGGGCTTGCGTGACGGCGACCGTGCCGGCCACTACCGCCAGCAACAGAATGATCAGGGCGATGCTGTGGAACAGGTTAAACCGCTCCGCCATCGCGCCGGTGCTGCCGAACATATCCATCAGCGATTGGCCGGCTTGGGGCAACCGGGCCAAAATGCCGATAGTGATCACCAGCGAAACCCCGTTGCCGATGCCGCGCTCGGTAATTTGCTCGCCCATCCACATCAACAGCAGGGTGCCGGTGGTCAGGATCAGCGTGGTTTGGATGCGATACCACCAGCCGGGGTTTTGCACCAGGTTGCCGTCGAATCCCTGAAAGATCTCCCGGGCGTTTTCCCAGCCCACCGCCATGACCATCCCCTGCCCCAAGCACAACAAAACCGTGAGGTAACGCCCGTACTGAATCAATTTGGGGCGCCCCCCTTCCTCCCGCGCCAGCTTGCTGAGCTGCGGCACCACCGCGGTCAACAACTGGATGATGATGGTCGCGCTGATATAGGGCATGATCCCCAGCGAGCCGATGGCGCAGCGCTCGAGCGCGCCGCCGGTGAACATGCTATACATGCCCAACAGACCGCTGCCGCCCTGGGTGGTGGAGAGCTTGCGGAAGTATTCCATCAGCGCCGCCCCGTCCAAACCGGGAATCGTAATGATGGATACCAACCGGCAGACCGCCAGCACAAACAGGGTGAACAAAATCCGGGATTTGAGTTCCGGAATGCGGAAACAGTTCGTAAAGGTGTTGGCGATTTTGGCGAACATAGGGCCGGATTATTGCTTTTTCGCCTTGGCTTCTTTGGGCTTTTGCCCCGCCACTTCGCAGCTTCCGCCCCGCGCCTCAATTTTGGCCTTGGCCGACGCGCTAAAAGCCCGCGCGCAAACCGTCAGCTTGCGCTCGAGTTCCCCGCCGCCCAAAATTTTTACGCCCTCGGCGCGGCCGTTGGCCAAACCCGCCTCGCGCAAAACCGCCTCGTCCACTCGCGTCCCGTCCGCAAAGCGGTTGAGATCGGACACGTTCACCGGCAGGTAAACGGTGGCGAAGCGGGCGTTGTTGAATCCCCGCTTGGGAAGGCGGCGCACCAGCGGCATCTGGCCGCCCTCAAAACCGATGCGGATGGAGGAGCCGGACCGGGCGGTCTGGCCTTTGCCGCCGCGCCCGCTGGTTTTGCCATGCCCACTGGATTCGCCGGCGCCAAGCCGCTTGCGCGGATGACGGGCGCCCGGACGCGGTTTAAGAGTATGTAAACGCATAAAAATTTATCAGGCAACAGCCGGCGGGGCTTCCGCCGCCTTGGTCTCTTTGATCTCCAAACCCCGGCTGCGGTATATGTCCTCACGCCGGCGCAATTGCAGCAAAGCGGCCAGGGTGGCTTTAACCACGTTGGCCGCGTTCTTGGAGCCGAGCGACTTGCTTAAAACGTCCTTGACCCCGGCGGACTCGAGGACGGCGCGGACCGTCTTGCCCGCGATAATGCCGGTGCCGGGCGACGCCGGGCGAAGCAGCACTTTGGCGCCGCCAAAGGTGCTGTAAACCTCGTGCGGAATAGTGGCCTCCTTGAGGGAGACCGAAACCAGGCTGTGTTTCGCCACTTCCCCGCCCTTGCGAATGGCGTCGGCCACCTCGCCGGCCTTGCCCAAACCGACCCCCACCCGCCCTTTGCGGTCGCCGGCCACGACAAGGGCGCTGAAACTAAAGCGCCGCCCGCCCTTGACCACTTTGGCGGAACGATTGATAAACACCACCTTCTCGGTCAACTCGTCGCCCCCGCGACTTTCGCCCAGGCCCTCGCCGCCGTCCCCGTGCGGACGCCGCCGCCCGCCACGCCCGCGCGGACCGCCGCGCCCTTCCGGGGGATTGGATTTGGTTTTCTCTTCTGCCACAGTATTATTCTCCGGTTAAAATTAAAATTGCAGGCCTGACTCGCGGGCCGCTTTGGCCAGCGCCTCGACTTTCCCGTGGTATTTAGCCCCGCCACGATCAAAAACCACCGCCGTTATCCCCTGGCTTCGGGCCGCCTCGGCCGCCAGCTTGCCCACCGCCGACGCGGAGGCCACGTTGGCCTTGAGCTGCTCGCGACCGGCCAGACCCTTGGCCCGTGTTGAAGCCGAGGCCATGGTTACCCCCCGCTCATCATCCACAAATTGCACGTAGATGTGCTTGCCGGTAAAACAAACACACATGCGCGGACGCGCGCGCGTCCCGGAAATTTTCCGGCGAACACGCCAATGGCGCAACCTTTTCAACCGTTGTTTTTCTTCCGTTTTCATTTTTTAGGCTGGCCGCGAACAGGGCCGCGGCGGTCATAAATTCATTGGCCTTCCAATACTATTGGACAGTTTTGCCTTCCTTGCGCACCACATGCTCGCCCACGTAGCGCACCCCCTTGCCTTTATACGGTTCGGGCGGGTAGAACGCGCGCAGGTCCGAGGCCACCTGGCCGACTTTTTGGCGGTCGGGCCCTTCGACGGTGATCTTGGTGTTATCCTCCACCACCACCTTGACCTGCTCCGGCAAATCGTAATTAATGGGGTGCGAATAGCCCAAATTCATCGTGACCGTCTTGCCCGTCACCGACGCTTTGAAACCCACCCCCTGGATTTCCAGTTTTTTGACAAAACCTTGCGACACGCCCTTGATCATGTTGTTCAGGAGGGCGCGGCTCAAACCATGGTAAGCCTTGTCCTGCGCGCTGTCCGATTCGCGGCTGACCAGCAGTTGGCCGGCGGCGATTTTGGCGCTGGTGCGCGGCGGCAGGGTCAAATCCAACTTGCCTTTGGGCCCCTGCACGGCCACCTGGCGCCCCTTGATTTCCACTTTCACCTGGGGCGGTATGACAATCGGTTGTTTGCCAATGCGTGACATAAGATAATTCTCCGGAAATCACCAAACGTAACAGAGCACCTCGCCGCCCACGCCGTTTTTGCGGGCCGCATTGCCGGTCATAATCCCGCGCGAGGTGGACACAATAGCCACTCCCAGCCCGCCCCGGACCCGCGGCATGTCCGCCGCGCCGACAAACACGCGCCGGCCGGGACGGCTAACGCGGCTGAGGCCCTCGATGACCCCGCGGCGCCCCTCGTATTTAAGTTTGAGCTTCAGGCTCTTGACTTTGTCCCCCGCCACCGTGTACTCGGCGATGTAGCCCTGTTGCTTCAAGATGCCGGCAATTCCCTCCTTCAGTCGGGAATGCGGTATTTCCACCGTCGGCAACAAGGCGGCCGAGGCGTTGCGCAGGCGGGTCAGCAGGTCGGAGATCGGATCAGTCATAAATGTATTTACCAACTGGCTTTGGTGACACCCGGAATCATGCCGTTGAGGGCCAGCTCGCGGAAGGTCAGGCGCGAGCAGTTGAACTTGCGCAGGTAGCCGTGGCGCCGACCGCTGATCGGGCAGCGGTTGGTCACCCGCACCGGGCTCGAATTGCGCGGCAGCTTGGCCAGCGCCGCGTAGTCGCCCTTGGCCTTCAATTCGGCGCGCTTGGCGGCGTATTTTTGCGCCAGCAGCTTCTTCTTTTTGTTGCGTTCAAACCAGGATTTTTTAGCCATGTGAGTCGGTGGAATTAGCGGTTTTCAGCGAAAGGCATGCCCAGCAGCTTCAATAAATCGTGGGCCTCGGCGTTGGTGCGCGCGGTGGTCACCAGGGTGATGTCCATCCCTTGGGTGCGTTTGATTTTATCCATTTCGATTTCGGGGAAAATGGTCTGTTCCGCGATCCCCAGGGAATAGTTGCCCCGCCCGTCAAAGGCGCGGGTCGTCAATCCGCGAAAATCACGGATGCGCGGCAGCGCGGCGGCCACCAGGCGGTCGAAAAACTCGAACATGACCTCGCGGCGCAGCGTCACGTAGCAGCCAACCGGATGGCCCTTGCGCAGCTTGAAATTGGCGATGCTCTTCCGGGACTTGGTGATGACCGGCTTGCGCCCGGTGATGGCCGCCAAATCCTTGGCGGCGTCCTCCACAGCCGCCTTTTCCAACTGGGCGCTCACCCCCATGTTGATGACAATCTTTTCCAGGCGCGGAACCTGGTGGATATTCTTGTAGCCGTGCCGCGCCATCAGCGCCGGCACGACTTCCTGCAAATACTTTTCCTGCAATCTCGGTTTCATCTCGCGGTTTTTCTGTTAGCGCGTTGGCGATGGCTGGCTCAGGCGGCGGGGGCCGGGCTGGTTGACCGGGCGGACCGCCGCGCCTCGAAACGGTCGGCCCGCATCACGTTGGACAGATGGAGCGGGCCCTCCCGCTCCAGGATGGCGCCTTGGGGATGCGCCTGGCTTTTCCGCACATGCTTCTTGATCAGGCGCACGCCTTCAACCAGCACCCGCTGCTTGCGCGGCAGGACTTCGATTACCCGACCGCGCTTGCCTTTGTGGGCGCCGGAAATAACCACCACTTCGTCGCCCTTTTTAACGTTTTGCTTGCCCATACTTCAAACCACCTCCGGAGCCAGGCTGATAATCTTGGTGAACTTCAAGTCCCGCAGCTCGCGCGCCACCGGCCCAAAAATGCGCGTGCCGCGCGGATTCTGCTCCTTGTCAATGATGACGATCGCGTTGCTGTCAAACCGCAGGCAGGAGCCGTCGCTGCGGCGGATCGGATTGCGGGTTCGCACCACCACCGCGTCCACCACCTCCCCCTTTTTCACGGTGCCATCGGGCGCGGCCTCTTTGATGTGCGCCTTGATGATGTCCCCCACCCGCGCGTAACGCTGGTTGCGGCCCAAGACCCCGATGGCCGCCGCGCGCTTGGCGCCGGTGTTGTCGGCCACATCCAATATGGAGCGAACTTGCAACATAATTCAAATCCTTCGTTTAGGCGCCCGCCGGGACGGCCCCGCGCTCGACGATTTCCACCAGGCGCCAGCGCTTGAGGCGCGACAACGGACGGGTTTCCACGATGCGCACCGTGTCCCCGGGCCGGGCTTCCCCCTTCTCATCGTGCGCGTAAAGCTTCTTGTAGCTGGTCACTATCTTGTGAAAGCGGGGGTGCGGATAACGGCGGCGCACCCGGACCACAATGGTCTTGGACATCCGGTTGGAAACGACCTCGCCCAAGCGTTCCTTGCGGTTGCCCCGGACGTTCGTGTTGGTTTCGGTTTCAGACATAATCAATCATCAGGCAGCGGTTTTCTGGCGGCTGGAAATCGCGGTTTCAACCCGCGCAATGTCGCGGCGCAGCAGCCGCAAGCGCGCCGGGTTCTCCAACTGGCTGCCGGCCTGCTGGAGCCGCAGGTTGAAAAGCTCCTGGCGCAGGTCTCGGCTCTTGGCCTGCAATTCAACCAGGGTTAAATCCTTTAACTCGGAAATTTTCATGTTGTCTTGCTCCTCATCCGTGGCGATGCCGGCTGATAAACTTTGTGGCGATCGGCAATTTGCTGGCCGCCAGCCGCATGGCCTCGCGGGCGACCGGCTCCGGCACGCCGTCCACCTCAAACAGCACGCGGGCGGGCTGGATGACCGACACCCAGGATTCCAACGGCCCCTTGCCTTTGCCCATGCGCGTTTCCAAAGGCTTTTTGGTAAAGGACTTGTCCGGAAATATTCGAATCCAGACCTTGCCGCGCCGCTTCATGAACCGGCTGATGGCGACCCGCGCGGCCTCCAACTGCTTGGTGTCCAACCAGCACCGCTCCAATGATTGCAGCCCGTATTCGCCGAAGGCGACATGGCTTCCGCGCATCGCCAAACCGGCGCGGTTGCCCCGCTGCATCTTGCGGTACTTCACTCTGGCAGGCATCAACGGCATACAAATATCTCCTTCTACTTGGCTTCACGAGCCGGCGCGGGCTTGACCCCCGCCTTTTCGGGTTTGTTTTCCCCCCGGCAAATCCAGCACTTTATCCCCAGTTTCCCATACATGGTCTTGGCTTCGGCAAAACCATAATCAATATTGGCCCGCAGGGTGTGAAGCGGCACGCGACCCTGGAGATACTGCTCCACGCGGGCCAGCTCCGCCCCGCCCAGCCGACCAGCGCACCGGATGCGAACCCCGTCCGCCCCGTTTTCCATGGTTTGCTGGACCGCCTTTTTCATGGCGCGCCGAAAGGACACCCGGCGCTCCAGTTGCTGCGCCACATTCTCGGCCACCAGTTGCGCGTCCAAATCCGCGTTCTTCACTTCCTGGATGTCCACATAAATCTCCCGCCCCGTCTTCCGGCTCAACTCCTCCTTGAGCTTGTCAATCTCCGCGCCCTTGCGGCCGATGACCACGCCCGGCCGGGCGGTAAAGATGGTGATGCGGCAACGATTGGCGGCGCGCTCGATCAAAATTTTCGGCACGGCGGCATCCTGCAGTCGTTTCTTGACCAAGTCGCGGATTTGCCAGTCCTCGTACAACTGCTTGCCGAACTCCTTCTTGGTGGCATACCACTTGGACCGCCAGTCGCGATTAACCGCCACCCGCAAACCCACCGGATTGGTTTTTTGACCCATACTATTGTTTATCGTCCGTTAAAATGATTTTGACATGGCAACTGCGCTTCAAGATAGGCCCGGCGCTGCCGCGGGCCTTGGGGGTGAAGCGCTTGGCGGTCGCGGCGGTTTGCGCCACCGCCTCCCGCACCCGCAAATCCGCCGCGCGCAGTTGTTTGTTGTTCTCGGCGTTGGCGATGGCCGACTGCAGGGTTTTCGCGACCACCCGCGCCGACTTGCGCGGAACCGCGCCCAGAGCCGCCTTGGCGGCCAAAGCCGGCATCCCCTGAATTTGGCGCACAACCTCGCGCATCTTCTGCGCGGACATGCGGACGTTGCGAGTGATGGCTTGCACTTCCATGGGTTTACTTCGCCTCCGCTTTGGCCGTATGCGCGCCGTGTTTCTTGAAGGTTCGGGTCAGGGAAAACTCCCCCAACCGGTGCCCGACCATGTTTTCGGTGACAAACACCGGATTAAAAACCTTGCCGTTATGCACGTTGAACGTCATCCCCACAAAATCCGGCGTGATCACCGAACGCCGCGACCAGGTCTTGATCGGCGCCTTGGATTTCGCCTCCTTGGCCTTGGCGATTTTATCCAGCAAATAGGGGTCCACAAACGGCCCTTTTTTAATTGAACGTCCCATAATAAGTTAGCTTATCTGTTTTTCATCGGCCGTCCGTCACGGCGCACCAAAATAAAACGGTTGGAACTCTTGTGGCGCTTGCGGGTGCGGTAGCCCTTGGCCAGCAAACCCCAAGGGGAACATAACTGCTGCCATCCGCCGCCGCCCTTGGATTTGCCCGCGCCACCGCCGTTGGGATGGTCCACCGGGTTCCGCACCATGCCCCGGTTCACCGGCCTTTTCCCGCGGTGCCGGGCGCGCCCCGCTTTGCCCAAAACCACATTCTCATGCTCGGCGTTGCCCACTTCGCCGATGGTCGCATAACATTCTTCATTAATGCGCCGGATTTCCCCCGAAGGCAGCCGCACGGTGGCGTAACCCTGGTCCCTGGACATCAGCGTCGCGGAACCGCCGGCGGACCGCACCATCTGGGCGCCACGGCCGGGATTCAATTCCAGATTATGCAACGGCAGCCCCACGGGCAGCGCTTTCAAAGGCAGACTGTTGCCGACCTGCAAGCTGGCGTTCACGCCGCTCATCACTTTGGCGCCCACCGCCAAACCCTTGGGGGCCAGGATATAGGACTTCTCCCCGTCCGCGTATTCCAACAACGCCAGCCGGGCCGAGCGGCAGGGATCATATTCGATGGCCTTCACCGTCGCTTCGACGTTTTTCTTGCCCCGCTTGAAATCCACCAGTCGCAATTTCTGCTTGTGGCCGCCGCCGATGCCGCGCGCGGTGACCCGCCCATAGCAATTGCGCCCGCCGGTCTTTTTGCGAATCTTTACCAGGCGCTTTTCCGGTTGCGCCTTGGTGATCTCGCTAAAATCGGCCACCGTGATATAGCGGCGCGAGGGCGTCAGGGGTTTAAAGGTTTTTACAGGCATATAGCGGTCCTCGTTAAGTCAGGTTAATACGGTCGCCAGGCTTGAGCGTCACCACCGCCTTCTTCCAAGCGGCGGTCTCCCCTGCTTGCGCGGTGCGCTGCCGCCGCATTTTGCCGCGGACGTTCATGGTGTTGACCTTGGTCACTTTGACCTTGAACAGTTCCTCGACCGCCTTGCGAATTTGCGGTTTGCTGGCGCGGCCGTCGGCAACCACGGTGTATTGGTTCAATTTTTCACCCTGGCGCGTCCCTTTTTCCGTCACGCGCACTGTTTTTATGATTTCGAAAGAATTCATGGCCATCATTTATCCTTGCAGGCGCTGCTCGACTTGCGCGAAGGCGCCGCGGGTGAAAACCAATTTGGCGGGCTTGAGCGCCTGATATACATTCAGGTCGCCGCCGGTCACCAGTTCCACTCCGGGAAGGTTGCGCGCGGCCAGCCGGAGGTTCGCGTCCATTTCCTCGGTCACGAGCAAAACGCTGCGCGGCAAGTCCAGCGCCCGCAGAACCGCGGCTAACTCGCGCGTTTTGGGCGACGGCATCTTTAAATCATCAACAACCAGCACGTCGCCCGCTTGGAGGCGTTCAGAGAGCGCCTTGCGCAAAGCCAGCCGACGGGTGGACTGATTGACCTTTTTGCTGAAATCACGCGGCTTGGGGCCAAACACCACGCCGCCCCCGCGCCACAAAGGCGATTGAAAAGAGCCGGCGCGGGCCCGGCCGGTGCCCTTCTGCCGCCACGGCTTCTTGCCGGTGCCGGCCACTTCGCCCATGGTTTTCGTGCAAGCGGTGCCGCGGCGGCGGTTCGCCCTTTGCGCCACCACCGTTTCGTGGACCGCCTGCGTTCCCCGTCCGTTATCAATCAGGTCGAGGCGAACCTCCAGTTCGCCCTGGTCCTGTCCCTTCAAATCTTTGACTGTAAGCTTCATGAGTGGTTACTTGGCGCCCGGCTTGGCGCCCGCCTTGGCCGCGCCCTTTTTGGATTTGTTTTCCGCCTTGTGTTTTTCCAGCAGGGCCTGGCGCGCGGCTTCGAAAGCGCGGGACCGTTTCTTGGCCTCCCGGATGACCACGTAATCGCCTTCGGCGCCCGGCATTGAGCCTTTGATCAGCAGCAAATTATCGTCTTCCCGCACTTGGATGACCAGCAGATTTTGGGCGGTGCGGCGAACCTGCCCCATGTGACCCGGCATGCGCAAACCACGGTTGACGGTGCCAGGGAACAAACGGCAGCCGATGGCGCCGCTGCGCCGGTGCCAGCCCTTCGCCCCGTGCGTCATGTCGCCGCCCCGAAAACGATGCCGTTTCACCACTCCCTCGAACCCCCGCCCCTTGGTCACCCCAATGGCGTCCACATAATCGCCCGCCTTGAATAGACTGGCGCCCAAAATGTCGCCGGGCTTGACCTCCGCCGTAAAGTCGCGGAATTCCCGAATGCAGCGCACCGGCGTGCCGTTGAACTTTTTCAAGTGCCCCAGTTGCGGTTTGCTTAAGCGGTGCTCCTTCTGCTCATCAAAACCCAATTGCACCGCGCGGTATCCGTCGGAAGCGTCCGTCTTGCATTGCAGCACCCGGTTGGGGCCGACCCGGACCACGGTCACCGGCACCACCACGCCGTTCGCATCATAAACGCGAGTGTGACCCAGCTTTTTTCCAAGTAATCCTATCATACCAGTCTAAATTTTAATTGTGATGTCCACCCCGGCCGGCAGGTTAAGCTTTTTCAGCTCGTCCACCGTCTTGGCGGTGGGATCAATAATGTCCAGCAGCCGCTTGTGCGTGCGCTGCTCAAAAGTCTCCTGCGATTTTTTGTCGGCGTGAGGCGATCGCTGCACCGTGAAACGCTCGACACGCGTCGGCAGAGGAATGGGGCCGGCCAGCCGGGCGCCAGTGCGCTTGACGGTTTCCACGATCTCATGCACCGACTGGTCCACCACCCGGTGGTCGTAAGCTTTTAGGCGAATTCTAATGCGTTGTCCTGGCATATTAAGAGCTTTCCCTCGTTAAGTCCTCGCGGCCGGGCGTTCCTTGGCTTGGTCGAGGATGTTGTTAAGCACGCTGGCGGGCACTTGGGCAAAAGTTTTGGGCTCCATGGAATAGGAAGCGCGCCCCTTTGACAGGGAACGCACCGCGGTGGCGTAACCAAACATCTCCGCCAACGGCACGCGGGCGGTTAAGACCGTGATATTGCCTTTGGCCTCAATATGGTCAATGTGCCCGCGCCGACGGTTGAGGTCGCCAAAATGTCCCCCTGATACTCGTC
>Ga0209381_1001579_pt1 | contig 35495 bp, 32 predicted proteins | sample DewCreD2012metaG_FD_184111 | JGI IMG/M metagenome (GOLD analysis project Ga0209381, IMG submission 184111) | Hot spring sediment bacterial and archeal communities from British Columbia, Canada, to study Microbial Dark Matter (Phase II) - Dewar... ... | reverse complement strand
CAAGGGGATTGATTTTCTTGTCCATTTCGTCCACAAGGTCCACGACATCCAGAGGATAGCACGTAGAATCCGATCTTGACTGCCGAATCCAGGATGAATCTAAATTCATCCGTCGAAACCGAAGGCTTCCGGCTTATCTCAGGAACGTGGTGGATTTTTACGGACGATCTCTGGCTCCGCAAGGCTTTTCGCCATCCAGGTGAAGTCCACTGGGTCCACAACGTCCATCTCGTCCATCTCTAATCGCTTATCGGCGCCTCCAAGGCGGCGGCAACCGCTGTCCATGGCAATTCGGCGCATCCGATTCGGATCGGATAATCGCGGACCCGCCCGAGCATGGCAAGGGAATCGAGCGGGGCCGACTCCGCCCGGCCATTGAGAAAGGCTTTCATGAAAAGACCTCTTTTTTTCACTTCCTCCACAGCCTCCCCCTGCAGAGCAACGGTCATAAGCGACGCCGACGCCATGGCCACGGCGCATGCCTTGCCTTGAAAACTCGCCTCGGCCACGATGCCGTCCTCGATGCGCAGAAAAACGGCGATATGGTCGCCGCACAGCGGATTGTCCGCCTCGCCATAATGTGTGGCGCCGGGCATGGAACGGAAATTCCGTGGATTCCGGTTATGGTCGAGCAAGGCCTGATCGTAAAGGTTCATCGAAACATCCCGCGCACACGGTCCAACGCCTCCATCGTAAAGTCAATTTCTTCCGGTGTATTGTAAAAAGCGGGCGCTATCCGCACGACTCCCGGAACGCCCAGCGCGGCCATCAGCGGCTGCGCACACAGATTGCCTGCGCGCACGGCAATACCCTCTCCATCGAGCATCTGGCTCACATCATGCGGATGCACGCCCTCCAAAGAGAAAGAAACCGCCGCGGCCCGTTCGGCGGGATCGCCATGGACTCGGACGCCTGGAATGGCTTTCAGACCGCACTCGGCCCGATGAATCAGCGTCTGTTCATAGGCCGAAATGCGCGCGCGCCCGGCCCGCTCGATGTATTCGACGGCCTCAGCCAAAGCAATGGCTTCGGCTACGGGCGGCGTGCCGGCCTCGAATTTCGCCGGCGGTTCGCGGAAAGCGGACGAATCGCGTCCAACGTGCAAAATCGCGCCGCCGCCCCCTTGCCACGGGGGCATGTCCCGTAACAGTTCCCCGCGCCCGTAAAGGACCCCGATGCCCATCGGCCCCAACATCTTATGGCCGGAAAACGCATAGAAGTCGCAGCCCAGCGCGGCTACATCCACCGGCAAATGCCCGGCCGCTTGCGCACCGTCCACCAGCACGGGGACCCCTTTCGCATGGGCGATTTCGATGAGGGAACAGATAGGATTGACAGTGCCGGTCACATTGGAAACATGCACGAGGGCCAGCAAGCGGGTGCGCGGCCCCAGGCGCCGAGCCAATTCGCCGGCCCGCACTTCGCACTCCCGGCCCACGGGAATCCATCGAAGAACCGCGCCACGCTCCCGGCAGACCATTTGCCATGGGACAATATTCGCGTGGTGTTCCATTTCGGTCACAAGGACTTCATCTCCGGGACCGATTCGCATACGCCCGAAAGTCTGGGCGACGAGATTGATGCTTTCCGTCGTTCCGCGCGTGAATATGATCTCGCGGCTGCTCCCGGCTCCAATGAACCGTGATACCCGGTTCCTCGCCCGTTCAAACAAGGCCGAGGCTTGATCGCCGAGCCGGTAAATGCCGCGATGGACCGGAGCGTTCTGTAGCGCGTAGAACCGGGCAAGCGCATCAATGACGGCGCGCGGCTTTTGGGTCGTTGCGGCATTGTCCAGATAGACGACCGGAACGCCGGAATCGGACAACAGGGGAAAATCGGCGCGCAATCGCCGGACATCTTCCTCGTAAGGCGGTTTCAATTTATTCAGAGGAGAGTCCATTTCACGGAACGCCGGTTAGTTGGCCAAGAAAGGCGATTGTCTTGGGTGTGTCCCACGCCGCGGCGCCCGTATGGCGAAACACCAGTTGTCCGTCGGGCGCAAAGATCATCGTTGCAGGGATCCCGGTTACAGCCATGAACGCCGGAGGACGCTCTTTCGCCAGATATACCGGAAGCGTGTACCCTTCCGCCTTCATAAACGCGCGGACAGTATCCGCCTCTTCCCGCGACACAAAGGCAAACGCCACGCCCTTGTCCTTTGCCGCGTCGTAAAGTCGTTGCACGCTGGGCATTTCGGAACGGCACGGCATACACCATGTCGCCCAGAAATTCAGGAAAAGCGTTTTACCACGGAACGACGCCATCGGCACTTCCCGCCCGTCGAGATCGTAAACGGACCACGCATAATAATCAACGGGCTGGAGCGGCAGCGCGGGATAATTCAAATTATCGTCGTCCAGTTCGATCATCGCCGGCTTGCCTGCCTTGCGAAACACCTCGGCCCAATCCGTACGAAACAAACCAGACCATGGCGTGTCGAAAACCAGCACCAATGCCGCAAGACACAGCGCCTGCCACGCCATCGCGCAACTGGCGCCCGGAAGCCCGGTCCATCGCAAAAAACGGCCGCGAATCTGCATGAGTCTGCACACGCTCAGCACGAAAGCCGGCAGGACAACCAAGGTCGCCAAACCCAATAGCAACACCGGTACGTAGATGGGTCCCAAACGAAGGCTGCGCGTCCCATGCAGCCAGGATCCGCTTCCCCAAACAACCATCATACCCCAGTAAATAACCAATACCAAGCCGCTCAGAATCGCTATGGCCCCGTAAAACGCCTTCGTGCCTCCCATCGTCCATCTCCTCCAAAAGGCCTAAACCCTTATACAGGATTGAATCCCTTTCAGACAAGGAACGCTTATTTACGAAAGCCTTGCTTCTTGAATCCAGCGCCCAGCACTCGCAGAAAAGTATTTATTGAATCTGCGATTATCTGCGTCATCTGCGGAAAATCATGATCTTCCGCAGATGACGCAGATGCGCGCAGATAAAAAAGCATAGGGGGGTTCGAATCCCAGCGTAAACAACAACGCATTGTCTGGGACTTCGCCCAGAAGCGGGGACGCCTTCGGCGTAGCCGAAATGCACTCGGCATCAACATGTTACAAACATCGACAATTTGTTGTCGAAGTGCGGGCCGTAAGGGCCTACTCCTCCGCCGGACCTGGAGATGATTCTTCGCCGTTATCGTCCCACGAAATTTTTTCCAATTCTTCCAGTTCCTCATCGGCGACGGTTTCCCCTGGGAGCAAATGCCGGGGCAGGAAGGCATAATTGGCAATCATCGTGGGAACCACGGCGCTGCCGATGACTACCGCCACCAGAAACGAATACTGGTCGCGCGTAACGATGCCGTGCGAATATCCGTAAAGCGCGGAAATGGTCCCGAACGTCAGGCCGGTGGACATCATGAGGGTGTAGTACCACCGCGCCTTCGTTTCTTCGTGAAAGCGTCCGATAACGGGATATAGTCCGAAAATTTTTGAGACGACTTTTCCCGCCAGCAGGATCACAAACACGATCGGCGCGCCTACAACCGCTGGAAGGGATACCAGCGATCCGGCGCGAATGAAATAGAAGGGCGTGAGGAGTCCGACGGTCAGGGTGCGCAAGCGGCGGATCCAATGATGATCTTCCGCGGCAACGCCGGCCAGTATCATGCCGACTAGATAGGCGGGCAGCACGGCTTCGCTACCCGACCACAGCGCCAAGGCGCCCAGTCCAAACAACACGAACAGGACCCATTTGGTCCGGATCGCCGCCGTGCGAAAGGCATAGAGCGAAATCAGGCGCGACGTGACAAAGGGAAGGGCCGCCATGACGGCCACACATGCGCCGATGAAGAGGAAGGTCTTGTACGTAAACGGGGCGAAAAGAATTCCCAGCGCCAGAACGGTGCCCAAATCGTTGATGAAACACGCGCCAAGAATGCCCTTGCCGAAATCGGTTTGATTGAACCCTGTTTCGAGCATGACCGCGTACACGACCGCCATGGAGGTCGTGGACAAGGCGACTCCCGCCAGCCAACTCGCCCGGACATCCCATCCCAAGGCAAAATGCGCCACGGCCGCACAGCCCAAAAACGGCGCCACGAACCCAATCAGGCCGACGACCGACACCTCTTTCCATTTCTTGCGAAGCACGGCGGGTTCGAGTTCCGCCCCGGCCAGAAACGTAAGGAGCACTGCGCCCGTGCCCGCCAGAAAACGAAGCCAAGGCAAGTCACCGCCAAGGCTGCCCTCGCCGAAATAGCGATCGGCCACAAATCCCGCGGTAATCCCGATGCAGATTTCAATCAACGCGACGGATATCCGCAAATGATTCGAAAACGAAGTAGCGACGACCGCCAGCCCCATCCATAAGGCCGCTATTGCAAATGCCGATTCCATAACATGTCTCCATTCATCAGATCCTTGAATGAACTGATGCGATTGGAAGGATAGGGACCATCCCTTTCGGCGGGGTTTTCAAACAACAAAACGCCTACCGTATCCTTCGACACGATAGGAGTTATCAGCCTTTTAGCAGTTTTGGGGAACTCCATCCCCATCGCTGAATATCGTATCAGCCACTCGAAAACATTGTCAAACCGACCGCTTCCGAGTACGCTTCCGAGTATACGATTCATGTGCCAAGTGGGGGTATTTGCCGCCCCGGCCCAATTCATGGGAAAATAGTTTTCATCTTGGCGTGATGCCACGCCGCCGGCATCCCGTTGCCGGAAAAGAGAGAACCATGGCCACCTTGCGAGAAGCGATCGAACGTCAGGAATTCGAGCGGCTCAGCCCGTTCGCCGCGCACGCCGCGGAATCGCGTGGACGCGCGATGCCCGAAGAAGAGCACGATTACCGCACCGCCTTTCAACGGGACCGCGACCGCATCCTGCACTCGAAGGCCTTTCGGCGGCTCAAGCGCAAGACTCAGGTTTTTCTTGCGCCGGAAGGCGATCATTACCGCACGCGGCTGACACATACGCTCGAAGCCGCCCAGATTGCCCGGACGGCCGCGCGCGCGCTGGCGCTCAACGAGGATCTTACGGAGGCCATCGCGTTTGGCCACGATCTCGGCCACACGCCCTTCGGCCATGCCGGCGAGGCCGCGCTCGACGAGGTCTATCCCCCCGGTTTTCGCCATGCCGAACAAAGCCTGCGCGTCGTTGAGAAACTCGAACCGGGACGGCACGGACCCGGTCTCAATCTGACTTTTGAAGTCCGCGACGGCATTTTGAACCATTCGAAAGGCCGGCATCTCTTACAGGGCGCGCGCGGTTCGCACGCCGCCACCCGAGAAGGGGAACTATTCAGCGTATGCGACGCAATCGCCTATGTCAACCACGACATAGATGACGCCATTCGCGCCGGCATCATCACCCTGGACGATCTGCCGAAAGCCGCTATCACGGTGCTAGGCACGACCACCTCCGCCCGCATAAACGCGATGGTTACCGCCCTCATCCAAGGCAGCCGGAATGGAACCATCGGCATGACATCCGAAATACTCGAAGCGACAAATGAATTGCGCGCGTTCATGTATGCGCAGGTTTATCCGTGCAAAGCCATCACCCATGAAATTGGCAAGGGCAAGAAATTGTTGCGCGAACTCTATGCTTATCTGCTGGAAAGTCCCACGGACGACAGCGCCGCGGGCGACCCCGCTGAACCACTCGACCGGCGTACGGTGGACTTTCTCGCCGGTATGACCGATCAATACGCCCTGCGCCTCTATCAAGACCTTTTTTTTCCCCAGGGCTGGCGGGCATGAAACAGACGCTAGCGTGGCTCATGGCTCATCAAAATAAGGTTGATCGGAATCATTTTCTGTTTCAAGAAAAGCGGGGTATTTTTTTTAGTCACCTCACGGGTTGCGTGTATGGAGGCAATTTCATGAATTCATTTTACCGAATGGTGTTGTCCGGCCTTGTAACCGTATTGACGATTGCCGGAGGATTGGCCGCATGGGCGGAAAGTTATGCGCTGAAGGTATTACCTCCGGAGCATCAACGGATGGTAGATACAGAAACAGGGGTAACGTTGACATTTCTAACGTCCGATCCGGCGGCGGACACGAATTTCTACTTCCATGAGCGATCATGGTCCACGGACAGTTCCATCATTTATTTTTATTCGGCGCGCCGGGAAGGCGGGTTGATGGGCTATCTGACCCAGACAGGCGAACTGGTCCGGTTTGACACGCCCCATGGACCGGTTGGCGCCGCCACGGCGTCGCTCAGCCGCAACAGCGTCTATGCTCTTCGTGGCCAAGAGGTGCTGGAACTCACGCCATCCATCGAAATCAGCCGGAATCCGGCGAAGAAGCGGTCGCGCGTGACGGTTACGGAACGATTGATCGCAACGCTCGCGGGATATTCACCCCATACCGCGCTCAACGAAAGTTGCGACGGCAGGCATCTGGCGGCCGGCGTCAGCCGTTTCGACGACGCCGATCAACCGGGCATCATCACCATCCAAGTCGAAACCGGTGAGGTGAAAACCGTATGCCGTTTCCCCAAAGAGCCCGGTTACGGTGGCCATGTGCAATGGAGCCGGACCCATCCGAACCTGCTGAGTTTCGCGGGCCGGATCGAACGGTTGAACATCGTGGACATCCGCGACGGCCGTATCCGCATGCCGTACAAGGCGATTCCGGACGAACTGGTGACACATGAGTCGTGGTGGGTGAACGATCAATTGATGTTTTGCGGCGGTGTGCATCCGAAACCGATCGAAGACTCTCACGTGAAACTTCTCAATATCACGACGGGAGAGGTCCGCATTGTCGGCGAGGGCGCATGGTGGCCCCAGGCAACGCCGGAACAGGTTGCAAAGCGGAACTGGTGGCACGCGAGCGGCAGCGTGGACGGTGTCTGGGTTGCCGCCGACAATTGGCATGGCGACATCATGCTGTTTGAGGGCCGCACGACGCGCCCGCGCCTGCTGACCACCGGTCACCGGACATACGGTAAAGGCGAACATCCCCACGTGGGCTGGGACCGCAAGTCCGAACAGGTGGTCTTCACCTCGCACAAACTCGGCAGCCCGGACGTATGCATCGCTACGATTCCGGCGGAATGGCGTCCCAAGTAGCCACCGGATCATTCCGCGCCCACAACGATTCGGCAAGCCGGATGAGTTTCTTGCGGACCATTTGGGTCATTTTCCCTTCGACGCGCCGCAATTGTTCGGGCCACGCGAAGAAACGCCGTGGAATCTGAAAACGCGGGAGGACCCTCCCGAGTTCCTCGCGCAAACGTTTCTCATCGAGCCGCGGTTCCATAAGAACGAACGCAACGGGCAACTGGCCGAATTCGTCATCGGCAACCGGCACAACGGCCGCCGCGCCGACGCCGTCTATCGCGCACAGCGCATGCTCGATGGTTTCCGGGTGGATATTTTCTCCGCCCGCGATGAACATGCGATCCACGCGGCCTGTCACGCGGAGATAACCATCCGCATCGAAAATGCCGAAATCACCGGTCGCGAACCAACCGTCATCCGTCAATGGAAGATGCAGCCCTGTATCGGAACGATAACCGAGAAAAAGTGATCCCCCCCGTACTTGAATCGCGCCATCGCGCGCAATGCGCACGGTGTCCGGCGCGAGCGGACGCCCGGACGTCAGCCATTTTTCCAGCGCGTCTCCGGGGCGAGTTGCGGTGATTTGGCTCGCGGTTTCGGTCATGCCGTAACTGGTATGAATGCGCAGGCCGAGGGCGGCGGCGCGTCGAATCAAGGTTTCCGGAATTGCGCTGCCGCCGAGCAGAATGGCTTTGAGACCCGACAGGGCTTCAATGCCGCGATCCGATTGCAGAAGACGGTAAAGTTGCGCCGCGACAAGCGACACATGTGTCGCGCCGCATCGTATGATGCCGTCTTCAATGGATTCCGCCGTCGCGGGAACGGCAACGGCGGCGCCCGCAATCGCACAGCGAAACAACACCCCCACACCCGCCACATGAAACAGCGGCAATGAAAGAAGCCAGCGGTCTCCGGGCGCAAGCGGTATGTTGCCATTGGCCGCGGCGGCGCTGTGCGTAAGATTCGCAAGGCCGTGCATGGCCGCTTTCGGTTTTCCCGAACTGCCGGACGTAAAGATACAGAGGCAGGCGGATCGCCGGGACGCTGGTTTCATGCGCGGGGAAACCGTCTCCGGCGCCTTGCCGGAGAAAGCCGAAGCGGCAAGACGGCGCGATTCCGCCAGGGCGAAAGTTCGGATGCCCAAATTCTCGATTCGCGCGGGAAGGAACAAATGCGTCGCATGCAGGGGACGCAAGGCGTCGAGGATTCCCCGCATGGGCCAGCGTGGATTCAGGGGACATGCGACAGCGCCGGCCCGCATGAGTCCCATCAAGAGCAACACATAATCGAGACTCGTGTATGCGGCGATTCCCACACACGCGCCGGCGTGAATATCCCACGTGGGGAGCTTTTCCGCAATGACGCTGATCGCCGATTGATACCGCGCGTAGGAAACCGTCTCATCCGGCGCAAGAATTGCCGGGACCCCCGGATTTTTTCGGGCATATTTCCCGATTGCGGCAAAAAGGTCAGCCACGATACACCTCTTCAAGGGCGCTGAAGTCACTCTCGGCCACGCATGCATCGGCCTCTTCCAAATCGAGCCGGCCGTTGCGAATCGCAAAACGCCTCGGCGACACATCGGCGGCGAGCCAATCGTAGGTATCGAGCCCGGCGGGTATGTCCTCCGTGGTCAATGCGCTGGCAAAATGCGCAAGCGCGGCGATGCCAATACCCGATTCGAAACACGCGCTGACAACCGGGCGGATACCGAATTCAAGCGCCTCGTTGGCTATGCGTTCACAACGGCGAACCCCGCCGATGAGCGTCGGCTTCAATACAAACGCCGCGGCCCATGGAAAACACCGGCCCAGCCCCTTCGTGTCGCGGCGTTCGACAATGGTTTCATCGAGGGCGACGGCCAAATCGCCTTGCGCGGCGAATGCCGGCAGCCGATCGGGGTCTGACAGCGGTTCTTCGATATACTCGATGGATACGTCCTGGATGCCGTGCGCAAACGCCATGGCGTCCTGCCACGTCCAGGCGCGATTGGCGTCGAGCCGGAGGGCCACTTCGATAGGCAACGCGGCACGAACAGCATGCACGCGTCCAATATCGGCGGCGACGGATTCCTGGCCGACTTTGAGTTTGACGGCCCTATGCCCTTCCGCGCGAAATCGTTTGGCCTCGGCAAGCGGATCGCCGGTTCCGCCGATAAGACCATTGACGGACACCATGCGCCGCGCCGGATTGTACAGACCCAGCGACCGTTCACTGCCGATGGCGTGCCGGAAGGAAAAAGTAGCGCATTCGATGCCGAATTCCACCGAAGGAACGGTTTCGAGAAATGCGAGCGATTCTTCGCGTTCTGCCGCCGCTTTCGGAAGTTGTCCAAGCATTTCCGCCCAGCGCACGACAGCCTCTTGGGCTTCTTCTATCGTTTCACGGCTGAATCCGGGCAATGGCGCAATATCACCGTAGCCCGTGCCGTACGAGCCGCCGAAAACAAGGATCAGCCCTTCGCGTTCATGGATTTCTGTTCCGCGCAACCGCAACGGTTTGGCCAGCGGCAAACGATAACGGTATAGACGGACTATCGGGGCGTCCATAGGGTCCAACCTGCCGAGAAGAGGAAAGCAAACAACAATAGCAACCGGCCGGTCCGGGCCAGCGCATCGTTCAGCGGGGGGCCGTCTGTCTTTTCCAAGACCGTACGGATCGTCGGCGGCGCCGCCACAAGGACAAGAATCGAAGCCATAGCGCCCCAATGCCCCGTGCGCCACGCGAGCGACAACGGAATGATCGTGCAAGCGGCGATGATGGACACGACATATTCGACACGGGCAAACGTGCGCCCCAGCCGCACCGGCAATGTTTTCTTTCCGGCCTGGCGGTCTTGCTCGATGTCGCGCAGGTTGTTGACGGTAAGGATCGCGACGGAAAACAGCCCAGGGGCCAGTCCCGCTATCACGGCTTCCGGAGGCAAGGCCAGCGCCTGCACATAGTACGTTCCGCCTACGGCGACCGGACCGAAAAAAACGAGCACGAACAAATCGCCCAAGCCGAGATAACCGAGCGGATACGGCCCCCCCGTATAAAGCACACCGCACAGAATGGAAACAAGGCCGATCGCCACAAAGGGCCATCCGCCACGCCATACAATGTAGAGTCCTGGCGCGCACGCCGCCAGAAAAACGATTCCGGCAGCCCACCGCATTGCGCCCGGCGAGACGAGTCCCGCCTGCACGGCCCGAACCGGGCCAATGCGTTCTTCGGTGTCGCAACCTTTCACGGCGTCAAAATAGTCGTTGGCGAAATTGGCGCCAATTTGAATGAGGATCGCGCCCGCAAATGCACAAAATGCAGACAAAGCATGGAAACGCGCATCCGCCGCGGCCATGGCCGTGCCGACGACTACCGGCGCGATCCCGGCGGCCAGCGTCTTGGGGCGCGCGGCCTGAAACCAAATCGAAAGCGCCGGATTTGCCGTATCGTTTCGGGATCTGTTCTTCGCCATGCTTTTCATTTACTGGCGCCCGTCATCGTACGCGTAATCGTACCCATTCAAGACAGTGATAATCACGCGGACTCTCTTTTTTCACCTTGTGCGCACGCGGGGAACGGGTTTCGGCTGACGAATCCAGGATTGCCGGAAGCAGGAAATTTACGGCCTTCGCGGAAACCGGCTGAAATCGGGCGGGCGTTTTTCGAGATAGGCATCGCGTCCTTCCTGGCCTTCCTCGCTCATGTAAAACAGCATCGTCGCATCGCCCGCCAGTTCCTGCAATCCGGCCTGTCCGTCGCAGTCGGCGTTCATCGCCGCCTTGATGCAGCGCAATGCAATGGGCGAATTCGCCAGAATTTCACGGCACCACTGCACGGTTTCTTCTTCGAGGCGGGCCAGCGGCACCACCGCATTGACCAGCCCCATTTCGAGCGCCTGGCGCGCGTTGTACTGCCGGCACAGGAACCAGATTTCGCGCGCTTTTTTTTGGCCGACGATGCGCGCAAGATACGCCGATCCATAGCCCGCGTCGAACGAACCGACGCGCGGACCGGTTTGACCAAAGATCGCGTTATCCGCCGCAATGGTCAAATCGGCCATGAGATGCAGGATATGGCCGCCGCCGATGGCGTATCCCGCGACCATCGCGATGATGGGTTTCGGACAGGTCCGCATTTGCCGTTGAAAATCGAGCACGTTCAGCCGCGCCACGCCCCGTTCGTCCATATAACCGTCTTGGCCGCGGACACGCTGATCCCCGCCCGAGCAGAAGGCCTTGTCGCCCGCGCCCGTCAGGATGACGACGCCGATCTTCGGATCGAATCGCGCATCGTTGAGCGCATGCATCATTTCATCCACCGTCAAGGGGGTGAATGCGTTGCGCACTCTCGGACGGTTGATGGTGATTTTCGCAATGCCTTCCGCCTTGTGATAGAGAATTTCTTTGTATACGCCGGCCTCCTGCCACTGGATAGGCGGCACGTTTGCTTCCGTCGTTTTCGTCATGCGCGAAATGCCTCCGGGTAATCCTACAATGCCTAAAGGTCCATCAAAAACCGTTGAACGGCGGCAGTATATGACGTGGGATCTTCCCAATGCACATTATGGCCGCAACCGGGAACGATCCGGACTTGTGCGCGGGGATTTTGCGCGGCCATTTTTTCCGCCAGCGTGGCATATCGGGCGTCGCGCCGCCCGGCAATCAGAAGCGCCGGTATGCGCAGGGACGGCCATTCGTCGCAGGCCGGCGGCCAGACGCCTGCGCCCATGCTTCGCAATCCCAGGGCGAGTTGTCGGGGGTCTTGCCGCATGCGACGCCGGAGGAGTTCTTGCAAGCGGATCGGATCGCGATGGACTGTTTCAAAGATCGGCTGGGCGTACCATTGTTTCAAAAACACCTCCATATCGCCTGCATCCAAGAGGGCAATCCATGAAGCGTCCGCCTGCCGACGGGCAAGCCGATCGCCGTCCGTCTGAATTCCCGGGGATGCGGATTCGATCACGAGCCGCTCGATACGATCGGGCGCGACGGCCGCCATGCCCAGCGCCACGCGCCCACCCATCGAATAGCCGATCAGCGTGCAACGATTGATGTGGTGTTCATCGAGCAGTGCGCCAAGGGCATCGAAGACGTTTTCGGGCGTACAGGGTTTTTCGATACGCGATGCGCCATGGCCGGGCAGATCCGCGCAGAGGCATGAAAATCGCCCTTTCATTAGGGCCGCGATTTCATCCCAGTCTCCGCCATCGCCGAGGAAACCGTGTAAAAAAACCAGCCACGGCGCGCGGCCCCTTCCGTGAATCCTGCCTCGTAGCTGAATGGCGATATCCTCTTTGTCCTTTTTCCCTTATGCCCGTATGTCCGGAGGAGTTATTCCCGCAACCGCCGATACGACGGCCGCACGCAGGGCTTGATGGCGTAAGAGGTTTTCCGCACGGGAAGAGCGGACCTCGATGATGGCCGAAGCGCCTTGAGCCTGAAATTTCCGGTACGTTTCGATAAATTCCGCCCGATCCCGGACTTCATGATAGGGCAGGCGGAACATCGCGGCGGCGGAATCGAAGCGCAATCCGTGCGGCGCCGCAAAAAAGGTTTCAAAATGATGGGTGTAGGCCGATACAGGCAGGAACGAGAAAATACCGCCCCCATCGTTGTTGATTGCGACAAGGATTACGCGCGCGCGTTTCAGCAGGGACAGCGAATTGAGGTCGTGCAATACGGCCAGATCGCCGAGGATAGCCGTCACGAGGGTATCCGTGCCGAGGCTGAAGCCCGCCGCCGCCGCGATACAGCCGTCAATGCCGCTCGCGCCGCGATTGGACATGACGGGTACGCGCGGCCCGTCCGGGACGGCGAACAAATCCATGTCGCGGACGGGCATGCTGTTGCCCAGGAACAACGCGCCGCCCGATGCGATATGGCGCGAGACAAGCCTTGCGATTTCCGGTTCGCTCAAGGCGTCCGAAGCCGCGAGACATGCGTCTATTGCGGTATTTGCGGCCCCGGCCCATTGGGCCCATGGATCGAGCCATCCACCGGACGGCACGGGTTCGACGCATGCCGCGAGCCATTCGCAAAACGGCGCCACATCCGCTTCGAGGCGTTGTGTGACGCGCCCGTGCGGATCGTGGCGGAAGGGATGCTCCGCCACCATCCAATACAGGCCGGGCGGATATGTTTCCCAATGTTGCGCCAGGCGTTTCGAGGTGGGTTGTCCGCCGATGTGCAACACGATCTCCGGACGGCAGAAGGCCTGTATCTCTGGCAAGGACAACAACAAATCGCCATAAGGAACAAAGGGAGGGTCTGGCGTTCCCAGACGCAATCCGGAAGTGATATCGGCGAATACGGGCCAGTTCAAGGCATGTGCAAGCGCCAAGGCCGCATCGGCATCGCCGGCCCGTTGAAAACGGCCCAGGATGAGCAGACCGCGCGCCGTTTGCGTGACGCGGTGCAGAATCGCCTGATGGGTCCGGGTATCCGGAGAACGTTCGGGCGCGGCGTACGTGGTATACGGGACGCGGCCTTGCATCCAACCGCGCAACGCGGGACAGGTAAAATCGAGCGCGGAAGAATCGGGCGGCACAGCGGGCATCAACGGTTCGCGGAACGCGCAATTCAGATGAACGGGACCGGCGGGTGCATGGGTGGCGCGGCATACAGCCTGGGCGATGGACGTGAGAATGGCTTCCGGCGGAACACCGGCGTCCGAACACGGCAATGGAAATTCCCAGCGCACATAGGGACCGTACAAGCCGGCCTGACGAATGGTTTGATTGGATCCCGTGTCCATGAGTTCCGGCGGCCGGTCCGCTGTCAACACAATCAACGGTATGCCCGACATCGAAGCCTCCACGACGGCGGGCAGATAATTGGCCGCGGCCGTGCCGGAGGTGCAAATCAGCGCCGCGGGACGCCCCTCGGCACGCGCCCAACCCAATGCACAATAGGCCGCGCCGCGTTCGTCCGCGTGTACGACATTCCGCACATGCGGATGTTCCGCCACGGCCAAGGCCAGCGGTGTGCTGCGCGAACCGGGAGAAAGGCAGAAAAAATCAACCCCCTGCCGGACCAGTTCCTCGACAATCAACGCACCGTTTCGGCGATTGAGGTTAGCGATATCGGCAGGGTTATCCGGCATGGCCGTTCAACGCATCCAGAAAAGGTTGTATTTTGTTGTTCAATTCGTCCCACTCGGCGGCGGCCACGGAACCGGGGACAATACCCGCTCCCGCAAACGCATGCACGGTATTGCCCGCGATCAGTCCCGAACGAATGGCAACGGCAAACTCCGAACTATCGTAGCCGATCCAGCCTACCGGTCCCGCATACCAGCCCCGATCGAAGGGCTCCGTTTCCCGAATCCATGACAAGGCTTCGGCGGACGGTGTTCCGCCGACCGCCGGCGTGGGATGAAACGCGCGCAACAGGTCGAGGTCCTCGTATCCGTCCGCCAGCAACCCTTCGTACCGCCGGGCCAGATGCTGGCAGTTCGGCAAACGAATCAACGACACGCCGTCATCTTCCCGCATCGTGTCGCACACCAGTTGCAGAACGGTTCGGATGCCTTCAGCGACAAAGCGGTGTTCTCGCAATTCCTTGTCGTTGTGCATGAGCGCATCGCCCAGTTCCCGGTCAGCGGACGAGGATCCGCCCCTTGGACGGGTCCCCGCGATGGCCTCGCTCTGGACATATCCTCCGGCCCGTTTCCACAGGCGCTCCGGAGAAGCGCCCAGAAAGGCTTTTCCCGGCCCAGGCTGGAAACAGAAAAGGTAAGCGCCGCGCGTATGATCCGCGAGCCGGTCGAGCACACGCCATGGATCCACGGGACCGCTCATTTGCAAATCGGTCCGGCGAGCCAGCACCACCTTGTCGAAGCGGCCGCCCTCGCAGGCGTTCAACGCGGCGTTCACCCGGCGGATCCATGGACCGCGTTTGGGATTGTCCGTTCGGCCCGTAACGCGCACGGATCCTGCCTCGGCCCATTCGTCCACTTCCCACCGGATTTGTGAAAATCCCGCGCAGACCGCTTCGATTTCCCGGCGGTCGGCGGCCGTATCGCCGCGAATCAGCGCGTTGCAGGCCATCAATCGTATTTCACCCATGCGCACCAGTTCGAAGCGGGGTAAAACGAAACGGTACGAACCAAACGCCTGCCACGGATCCTGCAATCCGCGGGCGGGATCGAAACAAAAACCGCCGTAATACCTCAAGCGCGGATGGGCAAAGGTCAGCCATGGGGCCATTTCCGCAAAGAGGGTCTCCGGATCGCCCCCGTCGCTTGCGAAAAGGTAATCCGCCGCGCCAAGGCAAGCACACTCGAATACGCCGTCACGATCGCGCCAATACATCTTTTCCGGATGCGGTTGCGCGGCCAGCCACCGGCGCAGCGACTTTTCCTCGACGGGGATCTCGATTCGGGCCGCATACGGGGCTTCGGACTTCAGCGAAACGGCATCGCTAAAGACATCGGCCAATATCTGTTCGTTGAAACCGGGTATCAATTTCTTACGTCGCATCAGTCCCGTCTTCTATCGGCGCAAGCCGGTATACAACGTCGCGATGCCTCCACTCATGGGGCGCGCTTGCACATCGCCGAATCCGGCATCGCTCATGATCTTACAAAACGCGGCGCCAAAAGGAAATGTCTCGACGCTTGCGTTGAGGTAATGATACGCCGCGCGGTCCCCCGCCAGCCAGCCGCCGATGCGGGGCAAAACATGGCGGAAATACAGCAGGTACGCCGAGCGGAGCCATGCATTCTCCGGCAGCGAGAATTCGAGCACGGCCATGCGCCCGTCCTTTCGCAGCACGCGCGCGAACTCGCCCAACGCCGCGCCGGGATCCGCGACATTGCGTATGCCGAATGCGATCGCCGCCGCATCGAACGTTTCGCCGGGAAACGGCAGGCGTAACGCATCACCCCGCGCCAATAGGCAGGGAACGCCATAGGCCTTGCGGCGGGCCACGTGAAGCATCTCCGCCGACATATCCACGCCGGCCAGACATGCGGGCCGCCGCGGATGCCGCGCCAGCGCCATGAGGACTTCGCCCGTACCCGTGGCGATGTCGAGAACGGATGCGGGCGCGCTGCCGCAAATGCAACCGGCCAGCCGCCGCCGCCAAATCCGGTCGCTGCCCATCGAAAGAAGCGTATTGGCGGCATCGTAACGCCACGCAATGCCATCAAACACGCGCCAGACTCCTGATGCGTCGCGTACAGGCGTCATGTCAGCGCATCCTCCGGAACCATGCCGAAGCCAGTGTGCGGTAAACTCGCATCGAATCCCGCAGCCGCCGGAAATGCGACGTGGGATTTCCCGTCTCGTAGACGGTGCGTATGGGGGTTGTCGCGACGGCATACCCTTCGCGCAAGGCCTTCAATACAATCGCCATTTCGGTTTCGTAGCGTCCGCCGGGGATCGTTTCGACGATCGATTCCAGAAAGCGCCGGCTATGCAGCCGGAACCCGCTTTGCGTGTCGGGCAATTGAATTCCAAAAAGCCAAGCCATCACGCGGACCGTGGCCATATTTCCGAACCAACTCCAAAACGGCACGAGACGCCGGTCGAAAGTCCGGGCGCCGATGACCAAGTCCGCGCCCGTTTCCCGCCACTTTTCGCACAGCGCCGGAATTTCGGAGGGATCGTGCTGGCCGTCGGCGTCCAGCACCACGGCGGCCTCCACGTCCGGCATGGCTAGCGCCGTGCGAAAACCTTCCAGCAAGGCAAACCCCTTGCCGCGATTGGTTGGAAAAACGATCATCGTAACCGGCATCGAAGGGAGTTGCGCCGTGCACCCGTCCGTGCTGCCGTCATCCACGACAATCACGCGCGACGCGGCGGCAACCGTTTGCGCAACGACCGATACGACCGCGTTTCCCGCGTTGTAACAGGGAATGACAATCGCGATCCGCCCTCTCGCTTCCCCGGTATTCGCAATGGCCAATCCGCGCCCTAGCCTTTCCCGGCCAGCGCTCTGCTGCCCAGCAGGGCTTTCGCTTGCAGACTGGCTTCCGCCACCAGTTTCGCCACCGTTTCCGCCTGTTTGAAAATATCGGACGTCAATGCGTTGAGTTCGTCGCTTTGCGGCAGGTTCAACGAGAGAATATCCACGGTTGCATACAAGGTCTGAAGCGGATTGTTGACCGCGTGCGACAATTTGGCGAACTTGCGGAGGGTTTCGTCTTCGCCCGGCGCGGCGGACGACATCCGGGCCGCCAGTTCTTTGTGCAACGCACTGATGTGCAGCGTCGCCCTGACCCATGCCCGCAAAGCCACGTCCTCGATAGGCTTCAGGAGATAGCCTTCGGCGCCGGCCTCCAGCCCGTCGCGGATACTGCGGTCGTCGGTCCGAAAACCGGAAATTAGCACGATGGGAATGTGCTCCGTCTGGGGATTGCTTTTCAATGCGCGGCAAAGCGTAATCCCGTCCGTATCCGGAAGAATGACGTCGAGCAGGATTAGATCGAAAGCCGGATCGAGCGTAACGAGATCCAGAGCCGCTCCGCCGGTGTCAACTTTGCAGATGTCGTAGCCTTCCCGATCGAGCAATCCCTGAATAACGGCCATGCTGACGGGATCATCGTCCACAACCAGAATGCGCGCTTCAGACACCATCCGCATCTCCATTTGTCTCTTGCTTGAAGCAAACGCTCTTCAACGACGGGAATCAGCCCAGCACTGCCCTGTATCCGTCAACTCGTATTATGACATGAACGCGTCCAAAGGTCAACCCCGATTTTCGGGTGATTTACCCAGAGATAATCTGTTCTTTCTTCTTTTTCCCTCTTATTATCGGTTATAATCCAAAGCAAAAGTCCAAAGATCATTGTTTCTCCCGGGTTTCTCCCGGCGGCAGGAGGAAGACCCCGGTAAGGGGAATCATGTTTTCGTGTCCGTATTGGCAATCGAAGAGGCATCCTGCAACGAAAGTCGTTGGAGAAAATACGTAACGATTTAGCGGAATGCTCCGGGCGCTTATGAAGAAATGACGAAACCGCTGGCGCAGACCGTTGCCTCTGCACGGATCGACAGAAAAAGGCCCGTTGTGTAAATATTTCACCGTCTGCGATAGGCGGCCGGAATTTTTTATAATACTGAATTTCCATGTATTTTGGGCGTCATCAATTCCGATCACGAGCATGAAGGCCCAAGAAGGATGGGCGTGGTAATGGTAACCTGAGCCATCGGTATGAACATTCTCGGCATAGGCGGATATTCACACGACTCGGCGGCGGCTTTGGTCTGTGACGGGCAGTTGGTAGCGGCCGTGGCCGAGGAGCGGCTGACGCGCCGTAAGCACCAGGGAGGCGTGCCGCGCAACGCCGTGGCATGGTGTCTCGAAACGGCCGGTCTCACACCCGGCGACATTTCCCATATCGGCTGTTACATGCGGCCGGGCTTGCGCATGGCGCGCCGCTGGGCGTACCGACTGGGGCAGTTAGTCCGAAGTCCCCTCTATTCCGCCGGTTATATGGGGTATGAAGCGTTTCACAATGCGATGTACGTCCACGGAATGCGCGAGTTGCGCGGACGCGCCACCCGGCTGCATTTCATGGAACACCATCCCGCCCACGCCGCCGGCGCCTTTCTCACGAGTCCATTCGAACGCGCGGCGTTGTTGTCCATAGACTACGTGGGCGAATTTGCGGCGACATGGATGGGAATAGGCGAGGGAACGCGCATCCGGAAATTGGAAAGCCGGAATTACCCCCATTCATTGGGTGTTTTCTATTCCGCAATTACCGATTACCTTGGATTCCTGCGCGCCAGCGACGAGTACAAGGTCATGGGGCTGGCTTCTTACGGTGAACCGGAGTACCTCGGCGAATTCCGGCGAATTGTCCGGGTGCATGCCGATGGAAAATATAACCTCGATCTGTCCTGGTTTTGTTGCCATTACCGGCCCGGCCCCCAATCGGGTTATTTTTCAAGAAAATTTTTGGACCGTTTCGGCCCTCCACGGCGAAAAGGCGATCCGGTTGAAGAACGCCACCGAAACGTGGCCGCCTCGGCGCAGAAAATACTTGAGGAAGCCGCGCTGGCGCTGGCCAGCCGGCTGCAACGCGCAACGGGCCTCAGGCATTTGTGCCTTTCGGGCGGCGTGGCGCTGAACTGTTCGATGAACGGCCGCCTGCGCCGCGAATCGCCGTTCGATGACATCTTCATCCAACCCGCTTCGGGCGACGACGGAATAGCCATCGGAGCCGCGCTCCAGTTGCATCACCGGCTGACTGGCGCGCCGCGCGCATTTGTCCTGCGCGACGCACGGCTGGGGCCGTCGTTCTCCGATGGAGAAATCCGCGCATTTCTCGACCGGGCCAAGTTGACGTATGAAACGCCGCCGGACCTCGAATCGCGTGTCGCGGATCTGCTCGCGGAGGGACGCATAGTCGGCTGGTTCCAGGATCGGGCCGAATTCGGCCCGCGTGCGCTGGGCGCACGCAGCATCCTCGCCGATCCGACCCGGCCCGGCATGAAGGATCTGCTCAACTCCTGCGTCAAGCATCGTGAGGAATTCCGGCCCTTTGCGCCCAGTTGCCTGGAAGAGCGCGCATCCGAATTTTTCACCGGATGCGCGTCGTCGCCCTTCATGCTGTTCGTCTATCCGGTCGAACCGGCCCAACGCGGACGTCTGCCCGCAATTACACACGTGGACGGCACGGCGCGTGTACAGACGGTTGCGAAGGATGTCCAGCCGCGCTACTATCGCCTTATCGAGGCGTTCGAAAAACGCCGGGGAGTTCCGATGGTCTTGAACACGTCGTTCAACGTGATGGGCGAACCAATAGTGAATACGCCCGCAGACGCCGTCCGCTGTTTCTACAGCACCGGCATGGACGCGCTCGCCCTCGGCAATCATGTGCTGGTGAAACGGTGAAGATTCTCATTCCGACCGCCGACTATCCGCCCATTGCGGGCGGAATCGCTTCCGTGGCGCTGCATGTTTCCCGGCGCATGGCCGCATTGGGCCACGAGGTGACGGTCGTCGCTCCGCATTTTCCGGGAATGGAGGCCTTCGATCGCGCGGAACCGGCCCGGGTAATCCGTTACGGCGGATATGGTCTCGGCTGGCTGCGCCTGCTTCCGCTCATGGCCGCGGCGTGGCCCCATACCCGGTCCGCGGATCTCATTCTGCCGATCAACATTGCCTACGGCGGCGCGCTGGCCTATTTTGCGGGACGGCCCTACCTCGCGTTCGCCTATGCCTACGAGTTTCTCAAGTTCCGGCATGTCCCGCCGGTGGCGGCGTTCTACCGCCGCGTCTATGCGCGGGCGCGCAAGGTAATCGCCATCAGCGCATTCACCCGGAACAAACTGGCCGAATTCGGCGTACCGGTGGATCATATTGAAATTGTCCATCCCGGCGCGCCTGAAGCACATCCGCTTCCGCCGGAATATCTGGATGGATTGCGGCACCGTTTTGTGCTGGACAGCAACGGTCCGATCATTCTGGCTGTCGGCCGCCTGGTTCCACGCAAAGGCCATCAGACGCTCGTGCGCGCAATGCCGCGTATCCTCGAACGATACCCGAATGCGGTCCTTGTCATTGCCGGACAAGGCCCCTCGATATACCCGATCACCCAGGAGGCATGGCGGCACGAGATTCGCAATCAGGTACGGATCCTTGAGGGATTGAGTGACGAAGACATTGCCGGACTTTATCAGGTCTGCGATGTATTCGCGCTACCCACCCGTGAAGTATTTTCATCCCATCATGGACACGTCGAGGGTTTTGGACTGGTATTCATCGAGGCCGGCGCCCATGGAAAACCGGTCGTCGCGGGGCGTTCCGGTGGCGTCGTGGACGCGGTACGGGATGGGGAAACGGGCCTGTTGGTCGAACCGAACGATCCGGATGCGCTGGCTGACGCCCTTTTATCGCTGTTGGACAATCCGGACTACGCCCGCCGGCTCGGCGAAAATGGACGCCGCCGCGCCGAAACCGAACTGAATTGGACGGTCTTCGCCCGGCGTTTGCTCGAAATCGCGGGAACAACGCCATGAAACGTTTCCGCATCGCCCATGTGATTACCCGCTTGTGCAAGGGCGGCGCGCAGGAAAACACGTTTCACAGTGTCCGTCTCGCCAATCGTGATCGGTACGAAGCGGATCTTTTCAGCGGTCCAACCTTCGGCGACGAAGGCAGCATCGAAGACGCTGTCCGGGCGGCAGGCATCGAAATTGTTCGCGTGCCGCATCTCGTTCGGCGTGTGGCGCCCATTTCGGACCTTTTGGCGCTGCGCGAATTGCAGCGATTGTTTGGAATGAGGCGGTACGACATCGTGCATACACACACGTCAAAGGCCGGGTTTCTTGGCCGTCTCGCCGCCCGCCGGACCGGCGTGCCCATCGTCGTTCATACCCCCCACGGAAACATCTTCGACGGATATTTCAACCGTTGGACGACGCGTTTGTTCATCGGGATGGAACGCTATGCCGCGCGCTATGCGGATCGTATCATCGAGTTGACTCCCGGCGGAATCGAAGCGCATCTGGAACGGAATATCGGGCGCCGCGAACAATTCGAGGTCGTTTTCAGCGGGATCGATCTCACGCCATTCGATTCGGCCCGCGCGCGGCGGGACGAAACACGGCGGACGCTTGGTTTTCCGGCGGACACGTTCCTCGTGGGCGCGGTGGGCCGCCTTGAACCGATCAAAGGCTTCGCGTATTTTGTGGAGGCGGCGCACATGGTCGCCGAACGGTTGCCGAAGGCCCAGTTTCTGGTGGCCGGGCAAGGTTCGCTCGAACAGGAGTTGCGCGCGATCTCGGCGCCCCTGGGTGATCGCTTTCGTCTGTTGGGACCGCGCAGCGACGTGCCTGCTATCATGGCGGCGCTCGACGTGTTTGTACTCGCATCGCTGAACGAGGGCATGGGCCGCGTGTTGCTGGAAGCCGGCGCGGCGGGCGTTGCGTCCGTGGCGTCCCGTGTCGGCGGTGTGCCGGAGATCGTCGAGGAAGGAAAAACGGGCTTGCTGGTTCCACCGCGGGATCCGAAGGCTATCGCCGGGGCCATCTGCGCGCTTGCGGCGGACGACGCCCGGCGCAAAGCCATGGGCGAGGCCGCCCGGGCAAAGATTGTGCCCGGTTATGGAATCGAACGCATGCAGGAAAAAATCGAATCTTTGTATGAAGCCCTTATTAAGGAGAAGCAACTTGACACCTGAAGATTCCTTCCTGGCCGCGCAGCGATTGCTGGTCATCGCACCCCATGCTGATGACGAATGTTTCGGATGCGCGGGAACCATCGCGCGGATCAAATCGCTCGGCGGCAGCGCCTATGTCGTTTGCTGTTCGGTGGGCGATCTCAAGCACTATGACGGCAAAGACGGTATCGTCACGGCCGGCAGGCGCGAGGAAGAATTCAGCCGCGTCATGGCCTTTCTGCAAGTGGATGACTGGGACATCCTATACCGCGACACCGAAACGCACTTGCGGCTCGACACCCTTCCCCGGCGCGACCTGATCGCGAAGATCGAACGAGACGGCAAACTCGCCCTCGACCGTCTTCAGCCAACCATGCTCGCCATTCCGGTTTCGTCGTACAACCAGGATCACGATGCCGTTTTCCGCGCGGCATTCACGGCGGCGCGCCCACATGTGCCGTCCATCAAACCTTTCCAGCGCATTGTTCTCGGCTATGACAACACCTCGCTGTTCTGGAGTCTCGAACGCGAAAAATTTCACCCAAACTTCTACGTTGACATCTCCGGTTTCCTTGGCGTTAAATTACGGGCCCTCAGTATGTACGAGTCGCAAATGCGCGACGCGATCCACCATTCCAGCGTGCAGAACGTCGAGTACATCGCCCGTGTGCGGGGCCGCGAAGTCTCCGTCGAGGCCGCGGAAGGCTATATGGCGTTCCGGCACGTCTTGTAACGCGGCAACGCGAAGAGGTTTTGCATCCCATCCTCAAGATTGGGACAAAGAAACCTATCTTGGCCGTCGAATCCACGTTGAATCGTGCTCTTTTCGCGTATGGCGGAAAGTCCAAGGAAATCCTGGATTCGGCAGTCAAGATCGGATTCTACGTGCTATCCTCTGGATGTCGTGGACCTTGTGGACGAAATGGACAAGAAAATCAATCCCCTTGCGGGTGAAGTCCACTGGGTCCACAATGTCCATCTCGTCCATGGTTTGGTCGAAAGAGCCGCGTTCAACTGCCGATTTTAGGTATCCGGAAAACCCTATCCGCTTGCGCGTCACTGGAAGGACTTGCTATGCTCCGGAAGCCATTGGATTGACCCAGGCGTTTACTGACTCGTAGAGGTTGCAATGTCTGATTCCCAGGAATATTCACCGGCGGATCCCGCTTCTTCCGCCGAGCCCGCTCCCCCTCCGGCCCAACACAGAAAGGCCGTCCGCGCGAAAACGCTGAAATTTATCGTCGTATTCATGATAAGCGTGCTTGTCCTTTTGGTCGGATACGAAACCCAAAAACAAAGCGTTGCAAATGATTGGTATTTGTTGCAGGTAGCCCGCAGCACGGCATGGCTGCTGCGATTCGTCGGATATTCCTGCACGGTGGGAGGCGTCGAGCGCTTCAAGGGGCGGGAAGGAATGGTCCGGGCGTCGGTAGCGGCATGGAAACGCGGGGAAGACGCACCGGCCATGACGCCGCCCGACGCCAATACATCGCCGCTCAGCCCTTGGGAAGTCTGGGAATACCAGGCGGCCCAACTGCGTCACGAACGGAACAAACTCGAAGCCCAACTCGACGCGGCCATTGCCGACACAACGCAGGCGGAACCAGAACGTTCGGCGCGCATCGGGGATATGCGCATGCGCCTGATGCAGATGAAATCGCAGGAAATGGGTCCTCTGGTCTCCTTTGTCTGGAAGGCCGGCCCGGAACGCCGGCTTGCCGACGCCCAAAAAGAAATCGCGGATGTTCAAACCCGGACGGATATTGACGAATCGGCTCGATCCCGGCGGCTTATGGCCTTGCGGGAACATGTGGCCGGTCTTGAAAAAGAAGTGCAGGCCGCCGCCTCGATGCCGCGCGACAAGCGCCAGCGCGAAGATCTCATGTTTCCCTTTATCGTGGTGCCCGATTGCGGCGCGATTCAGTCCATGGCCATTTTTTTCGCGGCTATCCTGGCCTTTCCCGCGCCGTGGTGGAGACGGCTGGCCGGACTGCTGATCGGTATTCCCGCGTTGTATTGGGTAAATGCCTTCCGGCTCGCATTTCTCGCGGTGATCGGCGCGTGGGACGGGGGCGGCCCCCGGTTCAAATTCGCGCACGAATACGTCTGGCAGGGCATTTATATCGTTTTTGTGGTAGCCTTGTGGATGGCATGGGTGGAATTGCTGGTGCGGAGGAAGCGGACATGAGCGATCTTCGCGGAAAAGCGACCCTCTGGCTTTGCGCCAAATTCATCGCGCTGGCGCCGGTTTGCCTGGTGCTTTGGCTGCTGATTTTGCCGCACTATACGCTGGCGCTGGGCCACACGACCGCGGCCATCATACGGATCACGATGAAAACGCCCATCGAGTCGGTGGCCGTCACGCGAGACGGCGAAGGCATTCTGAACACCGACGTGGCGCTGTCCTACCGGTACGGCGCCCATTCGCCCACGATGCACGATGTCGGCCATCTGGTGACCAACGTCGCTCCTTTTGTGGCGCTGGTGCTCGCCACGGGCGGTTTGGGCCTGTGGCGGCGGCTGCGCGTACTGGGAATCGGCATCCTTATCCTGTTCGGATTCCACGTTCTTACCATTGTGCTGCGTTTTTCCGCCGGCCGAACCCCCTTGCCCACGGCAGTCGGATTCGCCACGATTACGCTTCCGTTTCTGCTTTGGATCGTTCTGGCCTATTGGGACAAACTGTCCGTGTACTTGGGTTTGGACGAACGCGACGGACCGGCGTCAACCGGGAACGGCGGCCAGACGTTTCAACAATAAGAGGAGGCCGCAATGAAACACGCGGCGCATGCGGGTTGCACGGCACGTTCCAATTTGCATGAGACGTGCCGGGTGTGGTAGGTTGGTTTCGTCTTCGCGCCCTTTCGGAAGGCGCAATAACCGAGGAGATAATGGAATGAAGAAAGTGTTTTCACCCATTTTCACGGTAGGGCTGGTGTTTTTCCTTGCCGCGTGCACGCCGTGCGAATCGCCGGCGGCGGAAAGCGCCAAGACGGCAAAGCCCAAAGCGCCTGCGGTAAAAAAGGCCGCTCCGGCGGCGTCCAGCGCGCAAAGTACGGGCAAACAGGCCCCGGAAAAGGCCCAGGCCGCGAAGCCGGAAGCCCCCAAAGCGGCGAAAAGCGATACCAAAGCCCCCGCCAAGCCCCAGCCGGTTCTGCAGACCGTAAAGGAATGGGATTTCGTCAAGAACGAAGCCAAGAAAATGGGCTGGACCACCGGCGCCAATCACAGTCCGGGAGGCCAGAAGGCCATGTGGATCGCTTTGAAAGAAAGCCATGTGGACGTGGTCAATAAGGGCGTTGACATAAAGGCCGAAGACGCCAAGGCATTTCGCGCGACCTTCAAAATCGTCTTACAGAAGGACAAAGGGGTGGACGTGCCGATTCGGAAGACCAAGGCAAGACTGTATTGGGCAAGGACCCAGGATATCGTCAAGGGAAAACATCCCTTTGCCGAAAGTCGCGCTATTTATCTCAAGCAAGCCGATCCTTCGAAACCGGACTTGTGGACGGGCACGCTATCCGGGCACAAAGAATGGAATGGCGACATCAAGAACCTCCAGTTGAGACTGTATGCTCCGGAAGATCCGGCATTGAACTCCAGCGGGCAGATGAAGGCCGTTCTCAGTAAGTGCGAACTGCTGAAATAAGTCGCCCGTTTGCGGAAAAAACATCAAATTCCGGGTAGGGAAAATTGTTTTACACGGTTGTCTCGTCTATTTCCCGAACTCATGGCAGGAATTCGATGAATTGCACCGCTGCGTCGGCCGGTTTTCCCGGCGGTTCCTGACCGGACGGTATTGTAATGCCGATCGTCAAGGAACCCACGATCCCCTTCCATCGCGAATGGGCTTTCATGATGCCGGAAAAGATGAAAGGATCGTTAGGGTCGCGCGTGAAAACGACAGCGCGCTCGTTGGAATAGGGCCATTCACCAGGCTTGGCCGGTCCGGACGCAGACCACATCGCCTTGACATTTTCCATGGGGGCATACGATGCCTGTGAATGGCCGGCCAGTTTGTAGGAACAACGTATACGGATAATCGCCACGGAATCCGCGGGAAACGGATTCCCGGTGAAGGTAACGAAACTTTCCTTGCCCGTTACTCCCGCATACATGGCTCCTTCCGGCGTAATTCGTTTGGCGTCTCCTGGCATTCGCCAGTTTCCCCTGTCTTTTAGTCCTGCCGTGAAAAACCATCTTTGATGGCCCCCATCTGTTCCAATGGCATTCGGCAACTGGCGCAGACCACCTTCCCAATTTCCGATGACGCGCGATCCAGAGGTCATAAGGAATTCTTTGATTACGGCCTTTTCGGCTTCACGGGTATACGGCACATTGTCGCCTAGTTTCTTGAATTCTGGACGGCGTGCAAGAATTTGTTCTTCCGAGAGCCTGTTTTCGAAGGTAATCACATAACGTATTTTGTGATCGGCACATATTTTTTTGAGGGCCTCAACATCATACGGAAACGGGAAAGGGTCTATTTGCGACAGGAATAGGGCATTGGAACCGAAATAGATGTCGTGCGTCAACCCCCAACGCCCTTCTTTGAAAAATTGGGCATGGGGCGCTCCCAACGGAAGAATCAACAGTTTGTTGTTTTCATTGACCCATGTTTTCAATTTGTCATAGGTGAGACGTATGCCACGCGCGCTTGGGGCGAGCCAGAGTTTCGATGTCTCCGCAGAAACGACAGGCAGGAAATGGACGGCAAGGAGTGCCAATGCAAGAAACGGCAGGACGGCGTATCGTCCTGCTAACCGGGACAAACCATAGAGGTACCATATTGCAATTGAGAGCACAAAAACAGGCAACAGCGGAATGAACAAGCGGAACATTCGATCGGGAAAATCGCCAATGCCCAACCCGTAAAGAGCCGCATAGATCAGGATAAGCGCCGGCGGAGCGAACAGCGAAACCTTGGCGTCGCGCCAGCGCATCAATGCGCCGCATACAATGGCCACCGCGCCAAAGAAAGCCCATAGGAACCAGACGCGTCCCTCGAATAGTTTCGTTATGCTCGTGTGCAGCACTTTCCATGCAATAACGGGAAAACCAGGCGCGTCAGTACCGGCGGAATACACGCCCCTTGAATGAAACAACTCGTTGGAAAAGACGCGGATTACAGTATCGGGTCCGAAGAAGACGATACCGGCCAAATAGGGCATTGCAAATCCGGCCGTCAAAATTCCTGCCATACGCACAAAAGGCCCGGCAAAACCCCGGAGACCAAACTGTGCCAGCGCCGTTCCCAGAAGGATCGCCACGAAACCCGGCCCCAACAGCGCCAAATCGGGGTGGATGTTGGCCGCAAACCCCAGCGCCGCGCCCGTCAGCGCAAGCAATGCCAGAGACAGGCGTCGCCGTTGGGGGATTTCCATCGCGATCACGAAAGCCGCCAGCGCCAGCATCACGAAGAAGCCGCTGGGCACATGCGGGATTTCACCGAAGATATATACAAGCAACCGCGGAATGTGAAGGCCATAAATCCATGCAGAAACAACGCCCACCCAAGGGCTTCCGGAAAGACCCCATGCCAGCGTGAACAACAACAATACAACGCCCATATCCATGACAGCATTGAGCAACTTGATGGAATAGTCGTTATATCCCCACCATGTGATTGCAAAGAGGTGAAGCAGGTGCGCCCCCGGGCGATAAAAGAGATCGGGTTCGTTGTACTTTCCATTCATCCATGTGTAACGTCCTTCCGACCAGTTCTTGGCTGTATCGAGATATTTCCATGCATCAACATCGGAATGGACCATGCCGCGTTCGGTAATGCCGTCGAAACGGTAATAGGCGCTCTGTCCAGCAATGACAAGGAACACGACCAAGGCCGTTGCGATATTCAGCCGGTGCCGGAACGGCGTTGATGATCCGAAAACCGGTTCCTGCGACAGCGGTAGGCCGTGGCGCATTTCCGTTTCCTGGGGTGATTTCATCTATCCTCCTTCAGCATCCAAAACGCCCATATGGATTTTTCCTATGGCGAATTTGATGGATTGTACACAAATGCGGAGCCATATCGAACATGAACATTGCGCCGGGAAAACTTTCATAAAATCTACGGCTACTTGCCTCGATGCAATACGGCCAGGCGCAGGGCTTCCTCGTGGTTCCTCCGCGAACGGGCCTGGACTTCGGGCAGATGTTCGCGCATGCGGGCTTTGATGCTTTCGGCCTCGTTCACGATCCGCTCGAACCCCTCGACCAGCCGCTCATACGACAATTCGGCGGCGTCGCGGCAATAGGATTCCAGTTCGAACTCGGCCAGCACTTCCCGGTATTTCTGGTAGCCCCAGCCAATCACGCTCACCGGCGTTTCGGTACACAGCGCTGAGATCATCGAATGAAACCGGCTCGCGACGTAGTAATCGGCCAGTCCCACCAGCACCCGAAGTTCCTTGCAGTCGTAATGCTTTTCGACGATATGGATATTCTCCTTCGACGGAAGCCGTTCATAAATTTCATGCACGGGCACGAGGTCGTTGTTGTGCAGGCTCTTGCTGCCGGGGCGCATGCTGTGGGGAATCAGGAGGACGAAATAGCCGCGTTCCTGAAGGTAACCGATAAAGCGCACCCAGATGCCGTTGTGGTCAATGCCCAGCGCGTTGCACTTGCCCTGGACGATCGTGTTGACGGAAATGCCGACAACGGTCCGGCCTTCCAGCAACGGCCGGTATTCCGCGCGAATCGCTTCCTCGACCTCCCTCGGCACGACCAGCGTAAAAGCGGAGTCCGGCAGTTCGATTGGATTGGAAATTCCCAGATCTTTCACATGTTCATAACTGCCTTTTCCTCGCGGGACGACTACGTCCATCCGGCTCAATACCCATTTCGCCCAAAACCGGTTGAAGGGGTGGTTGAAAGGCCCCATCGTCTGCGAGTAAAACATCGAACGCTTGCCGAGGATAATGGCCGGAGCGGCGCATGCGACGTTGTAGATGACTTTGAACTTCTGCGCGTCGGTAAAGGTGGTCCCCCCCGCCATCACGCACACGTCCGATTCGAGCAGCGCCTGCATGTCACGGCCCCACCAACGGGGCGGCGGCGCAATTCGTAGGATCTTCAATACGCGCCAGAGCATGCACATAGGGATAAGCCACAAAACGAGCCGGATCGGGCCGCCATTGCGAAGGTCCACGCGCGGACGCGGTTTTGCCAGGCGCGCGTCTTGTTTCGGATATACGGTGAACACATGAACCCAGCCCTCGGCCGGCGCGGCCGTCAGATGATCGATGGCGCTTTCAAGCATCGAAACCGCGCCGCGGTTGCCTGTGCGCGAAACCGCGAAGAACGCGAATACCGGTTTTCCATCCCGCATATCAAACATCCTCCAAGATCACCGCCGTCCAAATGAGTGGTAAAGCAAATCTACAATACCGCAAGGAGGCATATTTTCACATCTTTACATTGAATTTTGAGCCGGTGAATGGGTCAATGATGATCTTCATTCATCTTCACTCTTATCCAAATTCCGAAGGTCCATTATCAGCGCAACGGTGCAAAGAACGCGGAGAATTGAAGAGATTACCGCTTGACAACTTTTCGACCAGCGGACATAGACCTCAAATGGACGAAAGCGATTTCGTCTCCAGCCGAGCGGCTACGTGCTCCTTTTCCGTTTATCTACACACATCTCCGAACCGGTGAAAAAAAGCCCGGCCACGTGGCGCAGACTGTTCTGGCGTGGCGCAGACTGTTCTGGCGTGGCGCAGACTGTCCAGTCTGTGCAAAAGGACTTTTTTTTGCTGTAGATCCGCGCAGACTCGACAGTCTGCGCCACGGGTATCGTCATTTATTCACAACCTCTTTGCGATCCTTTGCGTTCTCGGCGCCTCTGCGTTGGAGTTATTTTGGACAGCAGCGATTCATCTTTTCGAAATCTGCGTGTATCTGCGTCATCTGCGGACCGTATGGCCTTCCGCAGATGACGCCGATACACAGATTGAAAAACTGGGTATAGGTGTTCGAACCGATCGGCCAAGCAATTTCCATAATTGAATGCGGGACGCAGGTACGATTCTTCGCCTCTTCCGCGTTTTTACGTCGAGTTCTTTTTCAGCAATTTGGACATGAATGCTCCAAGATCATGTTTTAGACAGTCCCTTCACCAGAATCGCCGCGCCTTTGACGGCAATGGGCGGAAGGGCGTAAAGCATGCGCCGGCCCCACGGTGTCCTGGAAAGACGATAGAACAGGAAGAACAGGGTCCAGGACAATACGTGCAAGGGATGGCAAAATCGGAGGGGATGCGGCGGAAGCCGGACGCCGGCCAGTTTCGCCGCCAGAGTACGCGAAGCGATCGAATTTGAAAACGCTTCGATCTTGCGAAATGTTTGCCTGTACCGCTGCGCGCCGAAAAACTCGAACGCGATCCGGCCCGATTCCGCCAGACGCTGCACGATCGCGCGTCCGGCTTCCGTCCTCGGAATGAAACAGGAGTGCTTGATTTCGCGCCGTTCGTACTCCGGCGTGAAGATGTCGCCCACGGAAATATCCGCGGCCTCGGCCAAATGTTCCGTGCAATGCAGGCAGCCTGGATGGGCGTGAAAACCGGCCGTCCGGTAAGCGTTCATTCCGAAGAAACTCAGTGGAACGATTCGCCCGTCGTGCAAGATAACGCGGACCTCGCCTCCTACGTGGCCTCGCGTCACCTTGACGCGCTGGACTTCGCCGGGATTGATCCCTTTCTTTCGGAACAGGTCGTCGTAGAATTCCGGGCCAACGGCGCCGCGGCAAAACAGGCCAATGATCAGAACTACGTTCCGGCGAAGATTGGGCCGTTTTTCGATAAGTTTGCGAATGCTTCGCGCCTGGCACGGCAGGGCAACCACGGCAACGCGACGGTCCGTATTTTCCAGTTCGCGCACCGCTTCGATCACGGGCGTATAGATATAGGTGCTTCCGGCCTCGGCGAGTACGTCCTTGCGGTTGTCCGCCAATCCCGAAACGGCCCTGATATGTCCGTTTTCGGAAGCAATCCACGATACCAGGGCGGCGTCAACGACGCCCGTTTCCAATACGTCAGTCAGGATGCTTGAGACAATGCCGCCGGAAGAGGCATGCGCCCTGATTTCGGCATCGTTCGCGTAGCCGCAGTACAGTTCTCCCAGGGCCGGCGCATCCGCGTCGCATCCGCGCGCATTCGAGGCGCCCGGCGGACCCTCATTCATGGAGTTCTCTCCGCAGGGCCGAGACCTGATCGCACAGCAGTCCGAACAAGAATACCAGCAGGGAGGCCACGCCAAGCAGAACCGTCGAGTCGCCCAGATTGAAACGTCCGCTGACGACGACATCAATCGCAAAACTGGCCAGCGTGAAGCAGGCCAGAATACCCGATGCCACAAGAAACACCTTGAGCGGTTCGAACAGAACCGTCAGGCGCAGCAGCAGCAGCAAGGTCTGGGGTCCATGTTTCCACTGGCGCACCGTGCTTTGCCCGACGCGCGCCGCGACGGTAATCGGAATCCACGCGATGTGCCGGTTCGTCTTGAGCATGGCGAAGGTGCTCGTCGTCGAAAACGAAAATCCGCTCGGCATCAAATGCAGGTATTTCAGCAATACCTCGCGGCGGATCATGCGCAATCCGGAGTTCAAATCCGGGATCTTTTCGCCCGCGAGATAATCGGCGAAGATCGTCAGGATGCGTTTGCCGGGACGGCGCGCCAGCGGAGCGTGGGAATCCTGCCCCCGCACGCCGACCACCATATCGTGCCCGTCGCATGCTTCGATAATCCGCATAACGTCGTCCGTGGAATGTTGTCCGTCCGAATCGCAGAACAACACATACGCGCGCGATGCCTGCAAGGTTCCCGTGCGCAGGGCCGCGCCGTAACCGCGGTTTTTCGGATGGCTGATGACCATGGCGCCTGCCGCCTGGGCTATCGCGGCGGTATCGTCGGACGATCCATCGTTGACGACGATAAGTTCCGCTTCGGGCAATCGGGCCCGCAGGCTTTCGACGACCGGCCCGATCGCACCCGCTTCGTTAAACGCGGGTATGACGATGCTTACATTATCTGCTTTCACGATTCGTGTTCCGCCTGTACCATTCGATTGTCCGCTTGATGCCTTCGGCAAAATCCACTGAAACTTCGTAGCCCATGTCCGCCTTCGCCCGCGAGATGTCCGCCTTGGAAACCCGGACATCGCCCACGCGCCGGGGCGCGAATTCGGGCTGAATATCCGTGCCCAGCGTTTCGTTTATGGCGCAAACGAGGTCGAGCAAGGTAATGGAATCTCCGCAGGCGATATTATACGCCTGTCCCTTGGCGTCGAAAGAAGCCGTCGCGGCCAACACGTTCGCCCGCACGTTGTTCCCGACAAACGTGAAATCGCGCGCCTGCAATCCGTCGCCGTGAACGATGGGGCGCCGGCCTTCAAGCATGGCTGTGATAAACAGCGGGATCACGGCGCTGTAAGGCGAACTCGGGTCTTGGCGCGGACCGAACACGTTGAAATAGCGCAACGACACGGTTTCGACACCGTAACAAAGGCTGAACGAGCGCAGATAGTGTTCGCCGGCGGCCTTGGTCGCCGCATAGGGCGACAGGGGATTGAGCGGAAGGTCTTCCGATTTGACGTCCGCCTGCTGATCGCCGTACACCGAACTTGAACTGGCGAATACCAGCCGTTTGACGCCGGCGTCGCGCGCGGCCACCAGGAGATTGACAGTTCCGGTCACGTTAGCCTCATTGCTGAGCAGCGGATCCGCCACGCTGCGCGGCACCGAAGGCACCGCGCCCTGATGCAGCACATAGTCCATGCCCCGTGCCGCCTCCTCACAGGCCGCCTTGTCCCGCAAGTCGCCTTGCATGAATTCGATGCGATCCATGACGTGCGCCAGATTCTCGCGCCGCCCTGTGGCCAGGTTGTCCAGCACACGCACGGCGTGCCCCTCTTGCAACAAATAGTCAACCAGGTTCGATCCGATGAATCCGGCGCCGCCCGTTACCAAAAAGTTGGCCATGCCCGTCCTTTCATGCCTTCACGATGTTCGGCGCGCCAGCGAACATACGGCCGGTTGCGTTTCGCGTATCTACGATGAGCGCCGCATTTTCGACTATCCGCGCAATGTCATAGCACGAATGCGCTGTCGAGATCAGCACGCAATCATACGACCGGATGTTTTCCGGGGTAAGTTCAACGCTTTCCATTTCAATGTTATGGCGGCGCCCGTGCGTGATTTTTGGAATGTACGGATCGTTATAGTCAACCTGCGCCCCGCGTTCGCGCAGCAACTGGATCAGGCGAATGGACGGGGACTCGCGGATGTCGTCTACATCTTTCTTGTAGGCGGCGCCGAGCAACAGAATTCGCGACCCTTTGACGGGTTTTCCCCGTTCGTTTAGGGCTTCCATCAGGCGCATGACCACATAGAGGGGCATGGAGGTGTTGATTTCACCCGCCAATTCGATGAAACGCGCGGCAAATCCGAATTCGCGGGCTTTCCAACTCAAATAAAAGGGATCGATCGGAATACAGTGGCCGCCGAGGCCCGGTCCGGGATAGAACGGCATATATCCGAACGGTTTTGTCGAGGCCGCCTCGATAACTTCCCAGATGTCAATGCCCATCCGATCACAAAGCACCTTGAGTTCATTCACCAGAGCGATGTTGACGCAGCGAAAAATGTTTTCGAGCAGTTTGGTGAGTTCCGCCGCCGCGGGGGTGGACACGATCACCGTCCGCTCAAAAATCGTTCCGTAATATTGCGCAGCCAATTCCGAACAACGGGACGTCAGACCCCCGATGACCTTCGGAATCGTGCGAATTGTGTACTGGGTGTTGCCGGGATCCTCCCGTTCGGGCGAGAAAGCGAGAAAGAAATCTTGCCCGCCCCGCAGGCCGGAACGTTCGAGAATGGGTAAAACAACCTCGACAGTCGTACCGGGGTACGTCGTGCTTTCGAGAATGACCAGTTGTCCCGGCCGCAGGGTTCGCGCGATGCTTTCCGCCGTCGAGACAACATAGCGGAGATCCGGTTCGCTATGTTCGTCCAGCGGAGTCGGTACGCAGATGCTGATGCAGTCCGTTTCGCTCAGGCGCGCGAAATCCGTTGTCGCTTCAAAATGCCCACGCCTGACCGTTTCCGCGATCCAAGCACTTTCGATGTGCTTGATATAACTTTGCCCCTTGGCAATCCGTTCGGTTTTCGCCGGATCAATATCGAATCCCAGGACGCGATAACCGGCATCGCATAGATGCTGGACGAGCGGTAGGCCAACGTAGCCCAGGCCAATGACACCGCCAATGGCCGTCTTGTCCGCCAGTTTGTGCTGCAATGTCTCGAAACTGCCGCTCACGATTCCCCAATCCTGACGTTTCCCTGCGGAAACGGTGCGCAAAGTGCATAAATTCTGCCATTTAAGGAATCTTCGCACATTGGGGCTGTTGATGCAAAGTCCAGCCCTTATTCCAGAGATCTTTCACGTTCAGCCAGGGGAAAGCGCCATTTTCCAGGAGTGGACACCGGACTATTTCAAGAGTGAAATCGTTTGAACAGCGACGTGTCCCATGGCGCCCGGTTTCGATTCCGGCGGATCGAACACAATTTTGATCCCGATGCTTGCGATAACGCCATCCCAATTTTTTCTTCCGCGCAGCACACCGGAGAAAAGGTATGGATTGGCAGGATCCGGATTGAGCGCCACGGCCCGTTCGTTGGCATACGGCCACTGGCCTTCCGGAGGCATTTCACTCGTTCGAGCCCAGAAGACAGTCACCTCTTTGGGCGGGATCTCCTTGCTCCTCTTTTCGGGATCTTCCTGATCACGCCAATGGCATGAAATGCGAATCGAACCAACGCTGTCCGCCTCAATGCCGGCGTTGCGAAGATTGATCCAACCTTCCGCCTGCGCATTTTGCGTATAGACCGCTCCGGAGGACTGCTGATTCTTCGATCCGCCCGTAAAATTCCACTGCCACCGATCCGGCGGAAGTTCGGCAAAATGCCAGGTTTTCCATTCGGCGCCGGGCAAATCGGCCACAGGCGCCTCCTTCACCTCCGCCGGCGCCGCCGCGGGCGGCGGGGCCTTTTCGGAACGCGACGGCTCCGCCAGCGGCTTCACCGGTTCCGCGGGAACGTTCGGAACGGACGGCGAGCCGCCACATCCGAAGACAGACAGCGTCATCGCCACAAGAAACACTACTCGGATTCTCAGATTCATAATTTATCTCCTATAAATATAAATATATATTACAAAGCAAGAAAAAATATTGTATCATCCGGCGGATTCAAGTTCCAAGTGCAACATCCAGGTTATGGAAGACTTCATAGGGCGTTCGGTATCCAAGGGTTTTCCTGGGCCTGTTGTTGAGTTCATTGACGATACTGTCAATCTGCGGTTTGTCGAG
>Ga0209381_1001577_pt1 | contig 35515 bp, 28 predicted proteins | sample DewCreD2012metaG_FD_184111 | JGI IMG/M metagenome (GOLD analysis project Ga0209381, IMG submission 184111) | Hot spring sediment bacterial and archeal communities from British Columbia, Canada, to study Microbial Dark Matter (Phase II) - Dewar... ... | reverse complement strand
GATTGACCGAAGAAATGTGTACTTTTATCCATGTGTATCATAAGTTTAAGCAACTCAAAGTTACACATAAAGAGCTATGAAGGCTAATTGCCTTCTGGCTCTTTAGAATTTATTCCGGACAACAGTGTTAAAAAATCAAATAATCTTGATAAGGCAGATCATTTTGTATCCTGTGTCTTTGTTGGGGAAAATGTTCTAGGTTTTATTTCTGGGATTGGTTGTGTGTTTTTGTTTGTAATTATGGGTGATGATGTTGATTGTATTGTTATTATTCTCTATGGGTAAGGAATTTTTATATTCTGACTCAGTGGTTGTAATTGTTTACCTTTGTGATGTGAAAATAATTTTACAACAACTGAATCTTCCGGATATTGAGCTGAAGATTACCGATGAAGGCGGCTCAGCATTGGTATTTGATATTCTTCGAAAAAAGTATGTTCGCCTTACACCTGAGGAGTGGGTGCGACAACATATCATTCATTATTTTATTCATCAATTGGGATATCCTGCAGGACTTATTGCTGTTGAGATGCAGATCAGATTAAACCGGATGGTCAGGCGTTGTGATATTATCGTATTTGACAATGCGGGTAATCCATTAATGGTAACCGAATGTAAGTCGTTTACCATGCCGTTAACTCTGAATGCTTTCGAACAGGTTATCCGGTATAATAGTGTTCTTAAGGTAAATTATATTGCAGTATCTAATGGGCTCGATCATTATTGTTGCCGGATGAGCAGTGATGGGAGCTGGGAGTATCTGCCGGCTTTTCCTGCTTATCATGCGCTTTTTGGTTGACGGATCAGTTGCAGAAACAGTTCATCCATCCAGCCATTGGAGTCCTTTATCCATTCTTTCCGTGTTCCTGTAACCTCAAATCCGGCTCCGGTGAATAATGCTATGCTCGCAGTATTGTCTGCATTGATGTTGCAGTAAAGCTGGTGCAACTGTAGTATCTCAAAGCTGTAACGTATAACTAAAGACAGCGCTGTTTTTGCATAACCTTTCCGGCGGTTTTCGGCACCGGCAATTAAAATTCCTATGCCGGCACGCATGTGGTATGGATCAAAATCGAAAAGGTCAATTGCACCCACCGGTTCTTTAAACTGTATTATCAGCCGGAGCTGTTTGGTCTCATAGATGTCTTTGTGTGCGTGTTTCAGATATTCATTAATGATGTATCTGGAGATGGGCGTAATGGTTTCGCCTGCCTTCCAGATGGTGGTGTCATTTTCCCATTGATACAGTAATTCGGCATCGTCCGGCTCTAAAGCCCGTAAACTGATATTTTCAGATACAAGAAGGTTCAACAGTATTTATTTAAACCGGACAATATAGATGTCCTCTTTCATTTCTTTCTGCTCTGTGTTGATTCTTGAAATATAGCCGTAATCGCCATTTCCTGCAGGACAGAAATAAAGATCATCATCGGTGGTGTTTAGCGGGTATCCCACATTTACCGGCTTGCTCCATCCATTGCCGGTTTTGGTACAGTAAAAGATGTCATATCCGCCCATGGTGGTGTGGCCTTGTGAACTGAAAAATAGTTTTTGTCCATCGGCAGTAATAAATGGCGACTCTTCGTTAAAAAGAGTATTGACATTAATTCCCATATTTTCTGGCTTCCCCCACTCTCCATTGCTCTTCTTCTCCATCTTGTAAATATCAACCCCGCCTATACTATTCTGATAGGTTGCTGTAAAAAAAATCGTGTTACCATCAGCCGAAATACTTGCATGACCTTCATAGTATTTTGAACTGAGGGGTTTAAATTTTTCAATTACCGTCCATTTCTTTTCTGTACTGTTGTAGTGACTGGTATAGATGTTGTAATTGTCGTAGTCGTTTTGAACAAAGAACATTTGTTTGCCATCGGATGAAACGGAACAGATATAGAGTTTGCCATCCGATTTAATTTCCTGATTAATGTTTCTCGGCTTAGTCCATGTAGCTTTTAACGGGTCAATCTGCATCAGATATAATCCGTCGTAAAATTTCAGACGATTCATGAAAATAAACAGCGAGTCATTGGCGCATCCCACAGGTCTGAAATTGGGGCTGTTATTATTGATGTCATCATTCATCCGTTCAAACGTAATAGGAGAGGGCTTGGCCATCATCTGTTTGGCATTGGAGCATGCAGTAATCTGCAATTTCGAAAATTTCAGATTATCATCGTTTTTGTCCAAAAAAGAATTGTATTTACGGTAATTTAGCACGGCTTTTTCAAAGTCGCCGGCAATATGATAACCGATAGCCAGCCAGAAGAAGGTCTCAGTCGGGCTGGTTGTTTCTTTGAACTGGCCTTCTGTGAAATCCATACTGATACTTTGTGAGGCATTCTCAAGATAAGGGATGGCCTTGGTTTTTTCGTTTTCAAGATGAATATAACAAAGTCCGATATAATAATTGATGTTCGCATTGTTAATGCCTTTGTCAAATACCTTTTTGAAGTTAAACAGGGCTTCACGGTAATCTTCGATGGCAACAAAATAAATACCATCGTAGAAGTATTGTTTCAGTTCCTCCTGCATTTGTGCCGATGTGTTGTTGCTGCTGAACGAAAGAACAACAACGAACAGGATGAGTATTTTTTTAAGCCAATTCATTCTCTGTAATTGTTACAAAGATAATAAAACATTAAATAAATTACAATAATGAAGTTGAAAGCTGTATAAGGGGTTGGTTCAGGGTAATGTAAACCTGTAGATATAAGCGTCATGGTGGCCTAATCCTTCTCTTTTAAAAACGGATAAAATTCCTTGTGAGCCATCCTGTATCGGGAAGAAAAAGAGGTCGTCATCGGTGGTATTGATGGGATAGCCGATATTCTGTGGCTGTCCCCAGTTATTTCCATTACGATCCGACACAAAAATATCAAACCCACCCATGGAATTATGACCCAGAGAGCTGAAGAATAATTTAGTGCCATCATCGGTTAAAAAAGGCGTTTGTTCATCAAACCGCGTATTAATGGCAGCGCCTATATTTACTGCAGGCCCCCATTCACCTTCATTATCTTTTTCCGATTTGTAAATGTCAAGTCCGCCTTGTCCGCCCTCACGGTTGCTGGTAAAGTAGAGTGTTTTACTATCTGATGTGATTGCTGCATGTGACTCCCAGTACTTGGTATTAATGTTTTTATTCAGTTTCTGGATCAGTGACCAGCGTTTATTAAAATAGCGGCTTACAAAGATGTCACCGCCAAAATCAATGGAGACATAAAAATAAATTTCGTCACCGTTATATGAAATGGATGTAGGATAACACTTATTGTCAATACCTAACTCAGGAATAATATTTACCGGTTTTCCCCATTTACCGTCTGTTTTGCGTCGCGCAATGAATACGGCATCATAAAATTTTTGTTTTGTAACATAGACCATTACGCTGTCATTCCCCGAAATCAGAACATTTATATTGGGCATATTATCATTGGGCGGCATGCCTAAGTTTTCAACCGACACTGTAACCGGATTAGCTATCATTTTTTTTGCCGTCTCGCAGGTTTTAATTTCTTCCCATGCAACTTGTTTATCGTACAGAGTGCTGTCGGCTAATGAAATGAATTTTTTATAACTTTCGATGGCTTCATCCAAACGATTATTAATACGGTATGCAACCCCCAGTTGAAAAAGCGCATCCATCGGGGCACGGGTTTCTTTCAGTGATGATTCTTTGGTCGTATTGGCTACTACCTTGCTTGCTGACTCGAACGCTTCTACAGCATTATCTTTCAGATAGGGAGTGTTCAGCATACATAGCCCGATACGGTATTTAAGATTATAATTGTTCGGAATATAAGATGACAACAAACGGTAGAGATGCAGGGCGTCCTGATAGTCACCGTACAGCAGAAACGACTCGGCTTCAATAAACATTTCTTTGTAATTCCCCTTGAAGTAATTGAAGTTTTGTTTCTGTGCCTGTGTGGCGATAAAAAACAGCAGAGAAAAAATTGCAAGTAATGTAAGCCGCATTCTTTTCAGTATTAATCAAACAAAAATAACATTTTTTATTTATTCCGGCTATCCCTGATATGTTTATCTAACCGGTTGATATTGTTGAGAATAATCTGTATGTCATGGGTTATGCTGTATTCTTTGGCATAAATGATATTAATTTTTGCTGGTTCGGCGGCGCTTACAGTATTTGGTTTAAGCCCGTCAGCCAGATCCAGAACACCTGTTTTCAGCGGTGGCAAATGGTCTTCTGGCGGCTTGACAGGAATATACCCAACCCATGTTTTTTTTCCTGTTAATACATAAAAAATATTTAATAGCAAATGAATGGGCTTTTTGATGAACAGGAATAACAGAGGGGACAAGAGTAAGAAGAACAGGGAAAGGCCGATGTCTAAAAGTCGTTTATTACGGCGGTTAACGGGTTTATTTATTGAACTGATCTCGACAGTATAGAGATCGCCGGAGGTGTTAACTGAATTGCTGCCAATCACCGACATGCTTTCGGGAGGTGCAATTTTAAAATCTACTTTTTCGCCGGCCAGCTTCAGCATTTCGCTGATAATATCGCGGGTAGTAATTTCACGGGCGCAAAAAATTATTTCTTCAATGCGGTGAACCGAAATCATTTCCTGCAATTGAAAAAGTGTACCGATATACTGGGGCGGATAATCGCCTTTCTCCGGATAGATATAGCCCGCGATGTCTGCAGCCGTGGTGGTTGAGTGAAGGATGGCTGTAACACGGTCGGCTTCTTCGGGATAACCGACTATTGCGATGCGTTTTTTTTGGAACCGTCCAATCAGCAATGTCCGGTTATTAAACAGTAAGGTTGAAAGAATTCTTGTAATCAAGAGCGCAATGAGACACCAGCCGCTTCCTAAAAGAATGAGCGCCCGCGAGAACCGGAGGTGTTCTGGCAGTAATGCATATAAAACAAGGATAACAATAGTTCCTGCAATCACACCTTTAAGAATGGATGATAAACGTACCGGTTTATCATATCCTCCCGTAAAGTAAAGGGTTGTGAGCCAAATGATGATATAAGCCGGAACGACAAAAAAGTTAAATTCGGGAGGATAAGCTACAGGCGCATGAATTCTGATTTTTTCCCATAGTGGGATCAGGTAATAATAACCCATGTAAACGGTGGCTGAATCGGCCAGTGGTAAAAGGATTCCGGCGATCAGCCGCCGGAGTATGGATAGTATGGCGCGAAAATAGATGGCCCCCTGAATGAGGATGGTAAATAAGCGGATATTGGCGCGTGAAAAGTGTTTATTTGCGAAAATAATCATCGCTTTGTAAAAAAGCAATACATAGTTTAGCGTGCTTTTTTTTGTGCTTTCTCCCTTGTAATGGATGATGGTAGTGTTTGGTAGATAGAAATTTTTATATCCTTGTTGTTGCATTCGGTACGAGAGATCAATGTCTTCTCCGTACATAAAGAATGATTCATCGAGCAATCCGGTTTTTTTCAGGGCTGCGCTGCGTATCATCATAAATGCGCCACAAAGAACATCAACCTCGTGTATCTGGTTTTTATCAAGGTGCCCCAGGTAATAGCGGGCAAAGGTTTTGGATCTTGGAAACAGAGATGATAACCCTGAGATACGATAGAAGGCAGTGAGCGGTCGTGGCATCCCGCGTTTTGATTCGGGAAGAAAGCGTCCCTTGCCGTCAATCATTTTTACACCGGTCATGCCTGCTTCAGGATGCTGGTCCATAAATTCAATACATTTAACGATTGTATCTTCCTGTAATACAGTATCGGGATTCAGTAACAGAATGTATTCGCCGGTGGCCAGCCCTATGGCCTGGTTATTTGCTTTACTGAATCCCCGGTTGACGGTATTGGCAATCAGATGAACCTGTGGAAATTTATTTTTGATTAACGGTATGCTGCCGTCAACCGAATTGTTGTCTACGACAAATATTTCCGTATCTGTTTTGGTAGTGGCCGAAATAACACTATGCAGACATTGTTCAAGAAAATGCTTGACATTATAGTTGACAATAATGACCGACAATTTTTTCATATCTGCTGGTTTGGCCGTTAGGGATTTCCGGCGCTGCAGTTGAGTACAACCATTTTGCATGCATTGGTATTGCCTAGTCCACAGGCCGTATGAAAGTTACGGCATGCCTTTCCATATTCCGAAAGACGGAAGTAAGTCATGCCCCGGTTGTAATATGCCTCGTTCGGGTTTTCGTATTTCTCTTTCGACTGTTCGATGAGTTCAATTGCTTTGTTGAAATCTTTTAGCGCCTCGGGATAATAGCCCAGCCGGTAAAAGGTTACGGCCCGTGCATGAAAGGCGCTGGCATGTGATGAATCAATACCGATGGCCTTGTCAAAATCATCTTTGGCTGATATCAGCAGGTTCATGGTTTGCTTTACATTTCCGCGGTTCAGGTAAATCTCGTACCGGTCAATATTTGTGCTGATGTCAAGCGCAAGATTGAAGTATTCGATGGCATCCTGATATTTCTGGCGCATATTCATGATCTTTGCTTTGTAAAAGAAATAGTCGCCATAGGATGGGTCTTCTTTTATACATGCATCGGCCAGTTCCTGCGCTTTAACAATATCATTCATCAGAATATAAATCTGGATGCGACCTGCTTTTGCCGGTTTAAAAGATGGATTGATATCCAGTGCGGTATTAAAATCAAGCAGTGCACGGTCATATTGACGTTGGTAGATTTCAAGCCATCCGCGTACATAATAGGCCTCTGGGTAGTTATTATCAATGCTTAGCGCTTTTACGATATCACGCATGGCCTCTTCATAAAATGCGGAATAAATGCAGGCCATAGCCCTCCCGGTATACGCTTGCAGATTAGATGGTGCCATATTGATCACCCGGCTGAAACTATTGATGGCATCAGCAAACCGCCGCTGTGATATTTCAACGGATCCTTTGTTTAGCAATTCGTCAACAGACAGGTATTGCGGAAATACGGGCGTAAGCCAGATACAAAAAAAACCGATATGAAGCAGGTATCGTCTCATTTCATTGTCTTATCCGGGTTGCCGCACACTGATGGATTGTTCATACGAAACACGGTTTATCAGCGACCGGGCTAATGTTATCTCGTCGGTGTACTCTAACTCATCGCCGATGGAAACGCCCCGCGCAAGGATACTCATGTTTACGGCGTACCGGCTGAGCCGTTTAAAGATATAATAATTCGTAGTGTCTCCCTCCAATGTGGGACTCAACGCGAGAATCACCTCCTGAATAGTATTGTTGGCTACTTTTTTTTCGAGCGACTGGATATTGATATCATTTGGGCCTATGCCATCCATCGGGGAGATGATTCCTCCCAGCACGTGGTACAAACCTTTGTACTGGCCTGTGTTCTCAATGGCCATCACATCGCGGATGTTCTCAACCACGCAGAGCTGCGAATGGTCGCGCAACGGGTCGGCGCATACCGGGCAGAGGTCATGATCGGAAATATTATGACATATCCGGCAGTATTTGATTTCCTGCCTGAGCCGTATAATAGCATTCCCGAATTCTTCATTGGTTTCTTTGTCTTGACGCAACAGGTATAAAACAAGCCGCAACGCTGTTTTATAACCGATTCCCGGGAGTCGCGCAAAAGCATTGATGGCCTGTTCCAATAGTTTTGACGGATAATGATGCGGAAGCATATTAAAAACCTTTTTGCAAATTTAACTTATTTATGATATTTTTTCATATCATCAGCCAATCAATTGATTGCTGAGGGTTAAAGATAACGATTTTTTTTGTTATTCTTGCAGCAGAAATGGACAGATATCTTGTACTTATTGTATTAGCCGGATATTTTCTGGTTTTGCTGTTTATCGCCTGGCTCACCGGCCGGAAAGCCAACAATATGGCTTTTTTTCTGGGAAATAAAAAGTCGCCCTGGCCGGTTGTGGCTATTGGCATGATTGGCGCATTAATTTCCGGTGTAACCTTTGTTTCGGTTCCCGGTTGGGTAGGCGAGAGCCGGTTTGGTTATATGCAGATGGTGCTTGGATATACCGCCGGTTATGGCTTAATCGCTTTTATTCTGTTGCCGGTGTATTACAAATTGAACCTGACATCTATCTATACTTATCTGCGTGAACGTTTCGGCTTTTGGACCTATCATACCGGCGCGTGGATTTTTCTTGTTTCGCGGACCATCGGTACTGCTTTCCGGCTTTTTCTGATGGCTGGTGTGCTGCAGATTATCCTGTTTGGACGTTTTGGTATCCCTTTTACAGCAACGGTTGTAATTACCATACTGCTCATCTGGCTCTATACATTTAAAGGAGGAATTAAAACAATTATCTGGACCGATTCGCTGCAAGCCATTCTATTTATTACCTCGGCTATTCTTGTCTTTTCATCGGTCTCGGCTGCTATGGGGTGGTCGTTTGCAGAGGCCGTTACTGCAATCAGGAAAAGTGAATTTTCGCAGATTTTCTTTTTTGATCACTGGCAGGATAAGCAGTATTTTGTTAAACAGTTTTTTAGTGGTATGTTCATCGCTATTGTGATGACAGGGCTTGATCAGGATATGATGCAGAAAAATCTTAGCTGCCGCAATATCCGTGACGCGCAGAAAAACATGATCCTTTACAGCATATTGCTCATTCCGGTTAACCTTTTGTTCCTTTCTATCGGAGCCATTTTGTATATGTATGCTGCCGCCAAAGGGATATCGCTGCCTGCACGCAGTGACGACCTGTTTCCGCTCATTGCTACTACCGGCGGTTTGCCATATATGGTTTCTGTTGTTTTTATTCTTGGTGTTATTGCTGCTGCCTATTCGAGCGCCGATTCGGCATTGACTGCCCTTACTACCTCTTTTACTCTCGATATTCTTAATGCAGGCCGCCTGCCCGAAGAGCATGCACAGAAACTCCGCAAACGGGTTCATGTCGGCATTTCGGTTGTTCTGGTATTGATTATCCTTGGTTTTAAACTCATCACCAACAGCAGTATTATCAGCGCAATATTTACTGTGGCCGGATATACCTATGGGCCCCTGCTCGGATTATTTACCTTTGGTTTGTTCACCCGCTGGAAGATTAATGATGCTCTGGCGCCCTATATCGCAATCATTTCGCCTGTCCTCTGCTTCGGTATAGATAAACTCACGCCTCTGCTTTTCAATGGTTATTCTTTTGGCTTTGAATTATTGATAGTAAACGGGTTAATCACTTTTTGCGGATTATTGCTCATAAGAGAAAAAAAATGAATCAGGGTTGAAATCACTTTGAAACTTTAAAAAGCCGTATCTTTGAGCATCCTGCAATTTATAATTACCCTGCTACGTTTCCCTGCAAGTGATAAAAAAAAATGGTTCATCAGATATATTAAATAATGATTATGTTTATATTTGTATTTCATGATTTTATTATTAAAAACACAAAAACAGTTGGCATGAAAAAAATCGGATTACTATTGATTAGTGTTTGTTTAGCATACACAGTGTTCGCTCAGGATAAACAGATTAGCGGTGTAATCATCAGTTCGGAAGATAACCTGCCGATGCCCGGAGTAACTATTGTGCAAAAGGGAACAACCAATGGAACAACTACGGATATTGACGGCAAGTATTCAATTACCGTACCAAAAGGGGCTGTTCTCCAGATAACCTATGTGGGTATGGAGAGTATGGAGGTTACTGTTGGTGATCAGAATGCATATAACATAACCATGAATCCCGAGGCGCTGGTTACCGAAGAATTTGTTGTGGTTGGTTATGGTACTATGAAGAGAAAAGACAATACCGGTTCTCAGGCAACTGTTAAATCGGAACAAATTTCAAAGATTTCTACATCATCTTTGGCTGATAATATTCAAGGTACATCTGCCGGTGTTCAGATCAGGTCTGCTAATGGATTGCCCGGAGCAAAAGGGTCTCTGGCCATCCGCGGTAAACACTCTATAAGTTTAAGTAGTGATCCGCTTTATATTATTGATGGCGTTGAGATGCACGGTGGTGAGGGTGATCAGGATCCCATGTCGCTTATCAATCAGAATGATATCGAGTCAATTGATATATTGAAAGATGCCAAGGCAACAGCCATTTATGGTTCGCGCGGCTCTGCCGGAGTAGTGATTATTACAACCAAGGGCGGCATGAAGGAAAAAGCAGGCAAATCGGTTACGAATATCAGCTTGACAACGGGAATCAGCGTAATGTCGAAAAATCCTGAAAAAATGAATTATGCTAATACCGAGGAATATTTTAAAATAGTTGATAAAGCGCGGTTAAACTCAGCAAAAGGAAATACCGACTCACTTTTCGATCCGGTAAGAGTTTATCAGTTTTTTAAATATACCTCTGATGACCCTGTAGTTCCTATCACACGTGAACAGGCAATGAATACCTATACTAATTGGTTTGATGAAGTGCTGACTACCGGAACATCCAAAGAGTTAAATTTTTCGAACCAGACGTCATTTGAAAAGGCAAGCATTTATGTGTCTGCTAATTATAAAGACATGAAGAGTGTTGTGCGAAATAACGATTTTAAAAGTGTCAATACCCGTATTAATATTGATTATGAGCCGGTGAAAAATATCAGGATGGGGAATAAGATGTCTTTTGGATATACACATAATAACCAGGTGAATGGCGGGGCCGGTTATGGTGGTAATTTTGGACTTACCAATCGCGAACCACTGCCCTGGTTCCCTATGTATAATCCGGACCACCCTTCGGGTTACTGGAATCCGATGTCGGGATATAATATTAAGGCATTGAATGACCGCAATCTGGCCGATGACCGCAGTGATCAGTACAGGGCCATTAGTAATAATTATTTTGAATTTAATCTGCCCTGGCATTTTACTAAAGGGCTGAAGTTCCGTACTGAGGCAAACTTTGATTTTATGCAATCGAATGTTTATCAATGGACAGAGACCTACTTGCGTAAAGACGGCTCAAATGCTATTGATGATACTAAATCAAAAAGGATTTTCCTGTATAATGCGTATTTTAATTATACACGTGATTTTGGAACTAATCACTCGGTTACTGCTGCATTCGGTACTGAGGCAGAGCAGAAGTTCACTGACTATAAAAAACTCGAAGCCGATAAATTAACTACTTCTTATCATTATATCGGGGGTGAAGACATGCCGCCTGAGGTGAAAAAGATTATCGCATCGTCATTATCAGACGAGGAATATTTTGCATCCTATTTTGCACGTGCCGATTATAAATTTAAAGAAAGATACCTTATTGCGGGAAGTTACCGCCGTGATGCATCGTCCAAGTTTGATAAATCGGGCCGCTGGGGCGACTTTATGGCAGGGTCACTGGGTTGGATTGTGTCCGAAGAAAATTTCTTTAAATCCGTTGGTGCTTTTGAAATAATTAGTCTTTTAAAAATTCGTGGCAGCTTTGGTCAGACCGGAAACAATAAAGTAGATAAGTCAGTTTTTAAAAATAAGTACACTAATAAGGCAAAGGATAATATTTATGGTACGTCCAACCTTATTCCCGGAGGCACAACCATTACCAATGTTGGTAATCCTTACATAACATGGGAAACAACAAACAGTTTGGATTTTGGTGTGGATTATGGTTTTGTTGATAACCGGTTTGAAGGGTCGGTGGCCTATTATTCCCAACGTATTGATGATTTGTTGTTGGAGACACCAATGCCAGAATCATCACCGGTTGAAAAATATTGGAAAAATGTTGGCTCAATGAAAAACTTTGGCTATGAGTTTAATATCAATGCCGTTGTTATTGATAAACCGCTTTCAAAGTTTAAATACAAAGCTGACTTTAATATCTCGTCAAACGAAAATCAGGTTTTAAAGATTATTGGCGAAGATAAAGATGCAATTATTGAGGGCGGTAAAATAACCATGGTTGGACAGGAAATAAGAACCTTTTATATGGCTGAATGGGCTGGTTTGGACAGGGAAAGGGGCGTTGACCTGATTTATGAAATTGACCAGGATGTATGGAAAAACGAACAGAAAATTGTAAAAACAGGAAGGAAAATACCGGCAACAAAAACCAACATGGAAAATAATAAGGTGGTTCTGGAAGGTAAATCTGAAAGTGATTCCTATTTTGGTGGTCTCGGAAATAAATTTGAGTTAAAAAACTTTGACTTTGGATTTCGTGTAACATTTGCCGGTGGCGGTTACAGATATGATTATATTGAACAACGTTCGACTATCGTTGGAACCGGGACATTTAATCTGAATGCCGATTTATTAAACAATACCTGGACACCGGAAAATACCGGTGCCAAATACCCGCAATTGGTTTGGGGTTATAAATACCGCTACGACTGGGACGAAGAAAAACACGAGTGGATTGATTATGAAAATCCAAGCGACCCGAATTATGACCCGAATAAGAGTGGTAATTATTCATTAATTGATAATAATATCCTTTCAAGGTATTTATACAGGGATGATTATATCCGGTTAAAGTCAATTGAGATTGGTTACAACTTCCCGAAGACGTTTACGTCAAAACTGCAGATCAACAGTTTGCGCTTATATGGATCAATATCGAATTTGTGGGTTTATGCTTTTTATTATAAAACAGGGTGGGATCCTGAAGCCGGCGAAAGCACTTTCCCGCAACCACGTACATTTATGATGGGTTTTAATATCGGATTATAATTACTGAATTTTTTTTGAAACTGTTAACAGAACTAAACTTATGAAACAATTAACGATTTTGATATTCCTGGCTGTAGTATTGTCGGGATGTTACAAGGATAAGTTTTTTGAATTGAAAAATCCGCCCGAATTTCCATGGCAATCGGTGCGTGAATTCGAAATGGCTGTCGCTGCTCCATACAATAAGATATTTTATACCGGATGGGGCGGTTCATTTGTGATGAGCGATAAGGTTATTTTTGATGCTATGACTGATATTATTTACCTCATTCCCGGTGTTGCCGAAAACTGGCCTCACGACGAGGTTTATTACCGGCAAACCACAGTCCGGAATGAAATCGCTGATCAGTGTTTCGAGAGCGCCTTTAAAGCCATCAATAATATTAATTTTGCCCTCGATTATGTCGAGCCCATTGATAATCCTGATCATCCGTTTGGTAATATACAGGGAAATCAATTAACCGAACTAAAACGCCAGATTGGTGAATTGCATTTTTTACGCGCCTTCAGTTATTTTCATCTCGTGATGAGGCATTGCCCTGCTCCCGGATCATCAGGATTCTCTTCGGCAAATATAATCCCCTTCAGGAATCAGTGGACGTTTAATACAGATACGATGCGGCAGCCACCATTGGCCAGCGGCCGCAAAGTGATTGAGGAAATTGTTATTCCTGATCTTCAAATCGCCAGAGCGTATTTGCCATTAAAATATACTTCATCCAATCATGCATCGTATCAATTTGGCCGTGCTGACCAGCTGGCGGCGTATGCCATGTCATCGCGTGTTTTTCTTTGGCTGAAGCAAGAATCTATGGGATATGACCCATGGGATTCCGCATATATTTATTCTGATTATGTGATTACTAATGCGGCTGCCGGAGGCCACGATCTCAGCGAAGAACCTATTATTGCTTTTTCAAGATCCACTGCAACGCTTGCAAAAGAAGTGCTGTGGGAAGGGATATTTTATGATACAGAATATCCGCATACACCTAAAGATGCAACATTGTTTACATGGAACAGATATGCTGCATCTTCTGGCTGGCCCGATTATACGCCTAATGTTCCATATACAACAACTAATGACAGTTTATTCCTTTTACAAACCCGTAATAACCGTTGTACCTGGCATACTTATTGTATGAGTTTTGAGACGGCAAAGTATATTGATTGGATTGATAAAACGGATAGCAGCCAGACACTTAATGCCGCAAATGATAAAAGGTACAAGCAGCTTTATCTGAGAGTTGATCCAGTGCCAACGGATATATTGAATGCATCTATCTGGAAATTGTATGAGAATAAAACGCCATGGGTTCTTAAACCGCAAATTTGGTGTCATAAGTATTTCCGGGGCGCAAAAGGTGATTATTCCAATGTTCCGGTTATTCGTTTGCCGGAAATGTATTTAACCCGCGCTATTACTGCTCTTGGTAGTACAAATCATAAGAATGCCGGTCTGGCATTATCCGATATTAATGTTATACGGGCAAGAGCCGGCCTTACCGCTCTTCCCGGCCCGGTTACTGAAGAAGATATCCATAAGGAACGGATAAAAGAACTTGCTTTTGAAGGTGACCGTCTTTTATACCTTATTGCTATAGGCCAGACCAAAGACAGCGACGGCGTGAAACATAATGGCATACCCCCGGGCGACAGAACAGACAGAACGGATATTCCCTTGGGTGATGCTCGACTTTACTGGCAGTTACCGTTAACGGAAACGCAGTTCTACGAATAACGGGTTCTATACTGGAAAGAATTACGGCAGCGCAATAATTCCTGCGCTGCTGTTTTTTTTTGCGCCTGTAACCGAACACAGAATATTGGTTTGTCCGGTATATCGCAATAAACCGAGGAAGGCAAAGATCATGGCTTCTTTAAATTCAATCAGTTGTTGAGAGGGTATAACGATTTTTTTGTTTGTCAGTTTTTTTATGTTATCCATTAGCAGTGTATTAAAAACACCGCCACCGGTTATCAGTACATTGCTGATGTGTTGCTGTTCGTTGATGGCTGCTGCCAGCCGGCGGGCAATGTGTGTGGTTGCTGTCATCAGTTGGTCGGCAATGCTTGCAGTGCTTGCATTGAAGATGGGTAGCACTTCTTTTTCAAACCACTCGCGGCTTAATGACTTGGGCCAGGGCCGGCTGTAATAGCTTAACCGGTCGAGCGATTGAATCACATTGTGAAGTACAGCGCCTGTCGCTGCTATCCTGCCGTTATCGTCAAATGGTTTACCGGTTTTCAGGGCTAAGTGGTTGAGCAGGATATTTACCGGACAGATATCATAAGCCACACGCATGGCTTTACTCCGGAACGACATATTTGCAAATCCGCCCAGGTTAAGGCATATATCATAATTGCCAAATAGCAGTTCGTCACCGATGGGCACTAAAGGCGCTCCTTGTCCGCCTTGCAATACATCTGCTTTGCGAAAATCAGCAATCACCGGAAGCCGGCAAACAGAAGCAATGGCCGTTGCATCGCCTACCTGCCAGGTGAGCCGGTTCGGGGGCTGGTGAAAAACAGTGTGTCCGTGTGATGCAACCAATGTTGGCTCATTTTTACACTGACTGCGGAATTCATTTATCCGTTCGCCGATGTAGAGCCCATATTCAATATTCAGCATACTGAATTCGTGCGCATCGAGATTTTGCGCACTGCCAAGTCGCTGCCGCCATTCATCATTGTAGGTAAAGGTTGTTGCTTCTTCAATAGCATACCGCCATCGCCCTGCAACCCGGCTGAAACGGCAAAGCGCTATGTCAAGCCCGTCAAGCGATGTGCCTGACATTACACCAATAACGCGATATGGCCTGCTGAAAAACATCAGTACCTGAATTCCATGTTAAACATTGTAATATTTTGCCGGTTATCTACAATTACCATTTCAAGATAATGATTTTCGGCTTGTGTAATTCTTGTCGTATCAAAGAAATATTCAATAGTATTGCTTTTTACGTCATATTCAAATAAAGCCCATTTTCCATCAATATACCCGTTGAAACTTAATACACCCGAAAAATCATCTTTCATACTGAAACGTATTGAACGTTCTTTGGTGTAATCGCCGCCGGGTTTGCCGTTCAGCAGTTTTAGTTCTGGTGCAGTGGTGTCTATCCCTACCGTAAAGCGTCCGAACGAGCGTACCTGCGTGGTAATCCATCCGTTTTTGTAGATACCGCCGGGACAGCTTCGCTTATTGTCACTCGTGAACATCGCGATCACGGCTTTGTTTACCAACGAATCGGGGAGGCCGTTGGGTTGAAGCGAAACGGTTATGTTTTTATGTACTGGTGTAAATTCATTATGAAGAGTATGTATTGGAGTAAAGTATCCGGCGGGTATTGTATCGGTGCATTTGTATTCAAACAGCAGGTTGTTATAAATGGCAAGGGCGGGGATGGTAATCTTTATTCCGGTTGTATCGAACCGGTTCTCCCGGTCGTAATTCATGAGAGCCGAAAAGGTTTGTGGCTGATAGCGAGATAATAATTGTGGTAATATACTGTCGGCTCTGAACGTAAAACTTAAGGTGGATGTATTGCCATGGACATCTCTGATAATATATTGTCCTGTATAATTTTTATTTTTTCCGGTAAATATGCCTTTGTGTTTTAGAATGGAATAAATGCTCAATTCATTGAATGGAGCAGCAAATGAGGTATGTATTTCACGTTTTGATTGTAATTTTTCGGCATAGTCCATATAGGTGTTAACAAACCGTGTTTCGTCGAAGGACACCTGGTTAAATGTAACGGAGCAGATGATTTGGGTATCAATAATCAACTGTTGGGAGTATATGCCGCATTTATTGTTTGACCCATCAAGCAGATCGTAGGTTTCAATCCCAAAACCAACAGGCCCCATTAGATGAATATTGCTGTCGGGATGGAGGGTATAACGGCCATCGCTTTTTTTTATTACCGGGATAATTTGTTTTATGTTTTTGCCGTTAATCACCGAGTTCAATGATTGCGGATAAATGATGAGAGAGAGTATTTCGGGTTTAATGTTATCGGTGATTCCAAAGCCATACGACAGTACATTTTCGGGATGAGTTTTGCGTACCTCAAAATGGAGATGTGGGCCGAATGAGTAGCCGCTGTTTCCGGTATAACCAATTAATTCGCCTTTTTTTACCGGGAAACGGCCGGATTCGGGCTCTGTGTCCACGGCAAACTCCTGCCGGCTGTATTGAACTGTCCGGATAAATTTTTCAACTGCAGGCGTAAATCTTAACAGGTGGCCGTAAACAGTCGTTGTGTTGTTCGGATGAATAATATAAAGTGATTTGCCATAACCTGCAAGCATTATTTTGACCCGCGCGATATAACCATCGGCAGGCGCATAAATGGGAAGTCCGGTTTTCCCCTGGGTTTTGATATCAATTCCCGAGTGGAAATGGTCGGGCCGTAATTCGCCAAATGTTGCAGATAAGTAAAGTGGTATATTCAGGGGAGAACGGAAATACGTGGTATCAATAAATTGAGCCGGGCAGCGATTTATTCCGGCGTGCAGGAAAATCAAGATAAAAATGTATATTTTTGCCGCTTTCACAGCCACAAAAGTACTATAAATATTATACGAAGCGGTGTTTTTTTTAGTATGGCTGATTATTTATATTTTAATAAAAAATACTATATTTGTGTTAAGATTAGTGCTGTATGCCTGAAGATAAAGTAATACTGAATGAACTCACAGATAAAGTTGAAAAGTTGATTACTTTATACGGGAAGCGTAAAGCCGATAATGAAGAAATAGTAATAAAGAATAAAAAATTAATTAAAGAGATAGAAGAACAAAAGAATAAAAATGAAGTCCTTGAACAAAAGTATACTAACTTGAAAATAGCGCGTAAACTTTCGGAAAAGGATGGCAATGATGATTCTGTTAAAAGCAGGATTAATAAGCTGGTGCGGGATATTGACAGATGTATAGGACTTTTAAACCAGTGACAACCGGATGGACAAGGAAAAATTATCAATAAGGGTTAGTGTAGCCGACAGGTATTATCCGTTGAAGGTAGACCGGAATGATGAGGAAAAGATCAGGAAGGCGGCTAAATTAATCAATGAGAAAATTTTGCAGTATAAGTCGAGATATAACGACAAAGATAACCAGGATTTTCTGGCTATGGCTGCATTGCAGTTTGTTACCCGGCTGATCGAATTTGAAGGCAAGAGTGATGCAACTCACCTGGTTGAACGGATCAAAGAGTTAAACCGTGAACTGGGCGATTTTCTGAAGATGGAAAGTCAGTACAACGTTCTTTAAAATAGTACAATTTTACCCGCATTGTTTCTTCATTCCTTGTGAAACTCAGCAATCTAAAACGATTGGAGTATTGCTCGGAATATCGAAAGCAGGCCGCATCCCTCGTGGATCTGTCGTTTGACGGACAGCGGAACCTTGAAATATACCGGCCGCTCCACCCATATATTAATTGGGGTTTCTATAAGATCGAAGAATATAGTGCGGGTTTTTTCATTTTATAACTATATAATTTAATTTAATACAATGAATCTGATAATGATAAGTCAATGGCTGACATCCTATATGGTTGTCGCTCCTGTATCGTTTACTGTTGGGCTTTTCGGTGGTTACCTGTTTTGGAATATAATGCTGAAGGGTAAGCGTACCCGTTTATTAAAGGAAGCCGAACAGGAGGCCGAAGTCATCAAGAAGGATAAAATCCTTCAGGCAAAAGAGAAGTTTCTTCAGATGAAGAGTGAGCATGAGGCCATGGTTAACGACCGTAACAGCAAACTCTCCGTAGCCGAGAACCGTATACGGCAGAAAGAAACCACTCTGGCTCAGAAGATGGAAGAGAACGATCGTAAACGTCGTGAAATGGATATTCAAAAGGAAAACCTCAATAATCAGCTTGAAATTCTGAATAAGAAAAAGGATGAGGTTGAACGCCTTCGACAGCAGCAGATCAGGCAACTTGAAACTATTTCGGGATTGCCTGCCGAGACAGCAAAGCAGCAACTGATCGAGTCGTTGAAAGATGAGGCCAAAACACAAGCCATCTCGTTTGTCAACGAAATTATGGACGAGGCAAAGATGACTGCTACCAAAGAGGCCAAGCGACTCGTATTACTGAGTATGCAACGGTTGGCCGGTGAAGCTGCCGTAGAGAATGCCGTAACAGTTTTTAATATTGAGAACGATGAGATAAAAGGTCGGATTATTGGACGGGAAGGCCGTAATATCAGGGCACTGGAAGCAGCAACAGGGGTTGAAATTATTGTGGATGATACTCCTGAGGCGATTGTGCTTTCGGCCTTTGACCCGGTACGCCGTGAGATTGCCCGGCTGGCACTACACCAGTTGGTTGTTGACGGACGTATTCATCCCGCGCGTATCGAAGAAGTTGTTGAGAAAACCCGTAAGATGGTTGAAGAAGAAATTATTGAAACAGGTAAACGAACAACCATTGATATGGGCGTACATGGACTTCATCCTGAACTGATTCGCCTGATCGGTAAAATGAAATACCGTTCATCCTATGGTCAAAACCTGTTGCAGCATTCACGTGAAGTGGCTAATTTGTGTTCAATCATGGCTGCTGAGTTGGGTTTAAATGCTAAGCTGGCGCGACGCGCCGGGCTCTTGCATGATATTGGCAAAGTGCCTGATGATCAGCCCGAATTACCACATGCATTGATTGGAATGAAACTGGCCGAAAAGTATAAAGAGAAACCAGAGATTATTAATGCTATTGGTGCCCATCACGAAGATGTAGAAATGACTTCACTCATCTCTCCATTGGTGCTTGTATGCGATGCTATTTCGGGTTCACGACCCGGTGCTCGTCGTGAAGTCGTTGAATCATATATCAAACGTCTTAATGATCTTGAAGCCCTCGCATTATCTTATCCCGGAGTAGTAAAAACATACGCTATTCAGGCCGGCAGGGAGTTGCGTGTGATTGTTGCCAGTGAAAAGGTAAATGATAATGATACCGAGAAGCTGGCTGCTGACTTGTCAAGAAAAATACAGACCGAAATGACCTACCCGGGACAGATAAAGGTTACCGTGATCAGGGAAACAAGGGCTGTTGGTATTGCTAAATAGTTTCAGCATTAATAATTTAAAGCGAATGACTATGTCACAAACCAAGGAGCATAAGTCAAAGGAAAAGCTCGACAAAGCTTTTTATGAGAAAGAACTGGAGAAACTTCAGTTGCAACTTGTAAAACTGTTGGAGTGGATTAAGTTTAAAGGGTTGAAAGTGGTGATTCTTTTTGAAGGCAGGGATGCTGCCGGAAAAGGCGGTGTCATCAAGCGTATCACCGAATGCCTGAATCCACGCTATTGCCGTGTGGTTGCGCTCGGTATTCCTACTCAGCGCGAAAAATCACAGTGGTATTTTCAGCGTTATGTTTCACATTTACCGGCTGCAGGTGAAATGGTGCTTTTCGACCGTAGCTGGTATAACCGTGGCGGTGTTGAAAAAGTAATGGGCTATTGTACAGAAGAAGAGTATGAGGATTTTCTCCTTTCCTGTCCGGAGTTTGAAAGGATGCTTATCCGTTCAGGTATTATTCTGATTAAATATTGGTTCTCGGTAAGTGACGAGGAACAGGAGCAGCGTTTCAGGCAACGGCTTAACGATCCGGCAAAGCGGTGGAAGATAAGTGAAATGGATGTGGAGTCACGCAAACATTGGGTGGATTACAGTATTGCCAAGGATAAAATGTTTGCTCACACCGACACCAAACAATCACCCTGGTATGTAGTTGAAGCTGATGATAAACAACGCGCCCGGCTGAATTGCATCAGCCACCTGCTTTCGCTGATCCCTTACAAGGAAATTGATTATCCAAAAATTAAGCTGCCGCAGAAACAGGATGGATCATCGTATGTGCGGCCGCCCAAAGATACCCAAACCTATGTTCCGGATAAATATTAGTTGTACGCAATAATTTAAACATGATTAAAAAGCTTTTTACTGTTAAGCCACTGGGACAATTGCTTGATGAATCGCTTACCGGCGAACATGCGCTGAAAAAAACGCTTACTTCATTTCATTTGGTAACATTAGGTATTGGCGCTATTATTGGCACCGGTATTTTTGTGCTTACCGGTACGGCGGCTGCCGGTCATGCAGGGCCTGCGATTGTTCTTTCGTTTATCCTTTCGGCTATCGGATGTGTTTTCGCCGGTTTATGCTATGCCGAGTTTGCTGCAATGATACCTGTTGCCGGCAGCGCTTATACATATGCCTATGCTACGCTCGGGGAATTTTTAGCATGGATTATCGGATGGGATCTGATCCTTGAATATCTTTTTGCATCATCAACGGTGGCAGTGGGTTGGTCGGGTTATATGGTCAGTTTTTTACGTGATTTTAATATAATAATCCCCGATGCATTGTGTAACGCGCCTGTAAATTTTATTGAAGGCCGCGGTTGGATGCTTACCGGCGCAATCCTCAATTTTCCGGCTGTAGCAGTAATACTGCTAATTACCGCTTTACTTGTGATTGGCATCAAAGAGTCGGTACAGTTTAATAATATCATTGTTTTAATTAAGCTGGTTGTTATCCTGCTTTTTATTTTTTTTGGAATGCACTACATTGATACAAGCAACTGGATACCCTTTATTCCTGAAAACACCGGTGAATTTGGCAAATTTGGATGGTCGGGTATTTTTGCCGGCGCAGGGGTAATTTTTTTCGCTTATATCGGGTTTGATGCTGTCTCCACAGCCGCGCAGGAGACAAAGGATCCTCAACGGTCAATGCCTATCGGTATTCTTGTGTCTCTGCTTGTGTGTACTCTTTTGTATGTGGCTGTGGCTGCTATACTCACAGGCATTGTACATTACAGTGAACTGAATGTCGCAGCGCCCATTGCTCTTGCGCTCGAACATATCGGCTCTGCATTGAATTGGCTGAAACCACTCATCAAAATTGGCGCTATTGCGGGTCTTAGCTCAGTAATGCTTGTGATGTTGATGGGGCAACCGAGAATTTTTTTCTCCATGTCGCGTGACGGACTGTTACCCAAAAGTTTCGGAAAAGTTCATCCCCGATTTAAAACTCCGTATATTCCAACGATTATCACCGGTGCTGTAGCTGCGGTTATTGCCGGTCTTTTTCCTATCAGAATACTGGGCGAACTGGTATCTATCGGTACATTGCTGGCATTTGTGATTGTTTGCATAAGTATTATTGTTTTACGTAAAACAAAACCGGATGCCCCACGGCCTTTCCGTACACCCTTTGTCCCTTGGGTGCCCTTAGCTGGCGCTTTAGTTTGCCTTTCACAAATGGTCTCCTTGCCGTGGGCAACATGGGAACGTTTGATTCTCTGGCTTGTGATTGGTCTGCTAATCTATTTTATTTATGGCATACGGCACAGCCACCTGCGGAAAAAATGGACTGACAAGTGATGGCTATTTCCTGCAGTAGTTTTTAATCCACTGCAATACTGTTGTATCGTTCGTCAGGGAATAATAGTTTTTCCATTCGTCGCATGCTGCTTTAATGTTGCCGGCAGCGCTGTATGCCAAACCCCGGTTGTAGATAGCTTGTGTATAATCCGGTTTAAGCAGCAGCGCCTGTGTGTAATCAGCAATGGCCTTTTCCGGAAACCCGGAATAAAAATGGGAAATACCCCGGTTATTCCAGGCATCATAGTTTGAAGGGCTTATAGAGATGGCATGAGTAAAACTGTTGATTGCGTCAGCGTATCGTTTTAATGCATTTTCGCATAATCCTTTGTTGAAATATCCTGTCATGGATGAAGGATTTCGCTTAATTGTTTCTGAAAAGTCGTTTAGTGCATTGACATAATCGCCCGTATGATAACGGGCAACACCGCGGTTATGCCATGCATCGGCATAGCTGTTTATCAATTGGAGCGAACGACTGTAATCATCAATGGCGGCCTTGTAATCGGCCGATTCGAACAACGCTGTTGCACGATTAAACAAGGCATTATAGAAGTCGGGTTTATACCGGATGGCAAAAGTGTAGTCGTTAATCGCTTTTCTCGTTTGTCCGGTCGAATAGTAGGCAAGTCCCCGGTTATTATATGCCAGAGCAGCGCGGGGATTAGTGGCTATGGCATCGGAATAAAAGGATATGGCATTTTGATAAATATAGGATCGCCGGACGGATAAGATCATCAGCAGTATAAGATAACTGATGAATAGTAACTGTTGATTCTTTTTAATTAAGTTGACCTGTATGGCTGATACTGCAAGAAATGAACCGGCAAGAGGAAGATAAGCTCTGTGTTCGAGATAGTGGTAAGCAAATTCGGGCTCTGAAACACTAAAGGCCATGCCCGGTAACAGGAAAATAAAAAACCATGCGATTCCTGTCCATATAATTACATCTGTAGTTGTTTTTTTTATGATAAATAATGCTGCAAGCAGTAGCATACATATTATCCCTGTAATGGTGTTTAGTGGCGTAAAGACAGGCATGGACGATTGCAGGATGGGAAATATTGTTTTAGCAATGATTTCAGGAAGTACTCTCCAGTTTTTTATTAGCACTGCTAAGCCGTATTTATCTGCGGAGACATCATTGTTAATGATTTGATGCCGTGAAAAGAGATAAATGAATATAATCAGGAGATGTAAGATGCACAAAACAAAAATCGGGCGGATATTTTTTTTGTCTTTTAAGCAGGGGAATAGAAAAGGAACAAGCAGCATCGGATAAAACAATGCAATTTCTTTTGAAAAAATCGCCGGGAAATAGAATACAACAGAAAGAAAAAGCCATATTATCCGATGTTCATTTTTCCACCGGATAATCATCAGAAAGGAGAGAAGGATAAATAATGCGCACAGTAGATCGCCACGAGCCGGAAGCCATAGTATTGCCTGTGTTTGCAACGGATGGATTGCAAAGATTAATGATAAAAGGAACGATGCTGTTGTTTTTTTTGTAATGGCGCCGATAATCAGATAAAGAACAATGCAGCAGAGCAGGTGCAGCATCAGATTTGTAATACGGAAGAGGTGATATTTTTTGCCCGATAGTTTTGCATCAATATAAAAGGACAGGTTTTGGGCAGGCCTGTAAAAATCAATTCCTGCATTGCTCATGAATGCATCTTTGCGAATAATTTCTGTTAGTGAAGCGGTGTTCTTGAGCGTATTCAGATTTTTTATCAGAATAACATTTTCATCAAGCTTATCCGGTGGATACGACAGGGTATGACCAAATAATAAAAGCAGAGTAGCGCAAAGAATAAAAAAAACAATAAGTGGATTTTCAGTGAATTTTAAGAATGTTTTTTTTTCTTTATTCATGTTTACTTTTTGATTGGAACGGGGAGTTGGGCATTGACTGAAATCATCCATTTATCAAGCATTTCGCTTAGCTGCTGAACCATTGCCGGCATTAGGGCTGCCAGATCGTTTTTTTCCGACATATCTTCTTTAATATTATACAGTTCAACCTGTTGATCTTCATGAAAGCGTATTAGTTTGTGATTGTTATAAAGTACGGCCGATGCTGGTTTTCCGCCCTGATTGCTGTAATGCGGATAGTGCCAGTAAATGGCGCCGCGGTTATAACCTTGCCGGCCTTGTAGCAGCGGAAGATAACTAATTCCGTCCGTATTGCTGTAATCTGCACCGCTTATATTACAAAGTGTGGCAAAATGATCGGGGCTGATGGTCACTGCATCAGTTGTTGTTCCCGCCTTTATCTGTTGAGGCCAGCGCACAAGCATTGGGATGCGTACACCGCCTTCATACAGATATCCTTTGCCATTACGCAGGGGATAATTATTGGTTGCAGGCGTATGTGGTCCCTCGAATGAAGCCAGCCCGCCATTATCCGATGTAAAGATCACTATTGTATTCTTTGTTAATTTCATCGAATCAAGCAATGACATGAGCCGGCCAATATTTTTATCGGTATTTTCAAGCATGGCTGCATACACCGGATTCGCCAAACACGAATCACCATAGGAATTCTTTTTTGCTTCGTATTTCCTGATCAGTGAGTCCGGCGCTTCTAAGGGTATGTGGACTGAATACAGCCCGAGATACAGAAAGAAGGGTTGTTTACCGTTCTGCCGGATAAAACGCATTGATTCATCAGTTATCCGGTCAATGATATATTCACCTTTTTTACCTGATATATTACGTGTATTAAAAGTTTCTGTCCATTCAGGGTAAAAATATTTCTTTGCGCTTCCTCTTCCGCCAAGCACAACATCAAATCCTTGCTGTGCCGGACTGTTCAGCGAATCGCCCAAATGCCATTTCCCGATCAGCGCGGTTGTGTATCCAAAGGGTTTTAGTTTTTCAGCGATTGTTACTTCATTCAGATCCAGGTTGTTTTTGATAACCGGACTAAGAAGTATTTCTCCGGGGTTGGTTCCGTCTTTCTGGCGGCCGGGAATCCAGTCAGTGATACCGGTGCGGCAGGTGTATTTTCCTGTAAGGATGCTGGCCCGGGTAGGAGATGAGACAGGACAAGCTGCATACGCGTGGGTAAATCGCATTCCATCTGCAGCCAGTTGATTGATCTCCGGTGTTTCGTTAAATGTGTTTCCATAACAGCCGAGGTCGCTCCAGCCCAGATCGTCGGCCAGAATAAAAATAATATTCGGATGTTCTGTTGGCTCGATATTTTTGTTATGCTGTTGTGTGCAGGCGTTCTGTGCAATACAGGAGAGCAGCAGTGCAGTTGCCGGTTTAATGTTTGTACTCATTTAATTGTGCTCTATTGTTGTGTCACCTTCAGCAGGATTGAGCCATGCCTGGGCAGTTTGACACTGTATTGTTGATCAAATATCCCTATATCTTTTTGTCTCCATACATCGCGCAATTTACAACGTGATGTGGCTTTTATAAGGGAAAAGTCGAAATCAACAGCAAGGGAGTCTTTACTGATATTAAAAAGCCCGGCAGCCATTGAACCGTCATCGAGCCGCCGTATCCATATTTCGCGTGTTGTAGTAGTATATACGGGCCTGGCCTGTTCGCCAAGGATGTCCTGGTTGATATCAATCACTTCATCATTAGTCAGCAGGTTAAGCGTGAAGCTGTCGAGTTGATTCAGGTCGCATCCCAAAAGCATAGGGGCGGCGAGCAAAGCCCACAAGCTGATATGTGTGTATTGTTCATTTGGACTCAATCGTGAGGGACGGATGTTCGAGCTCCATCCTACAACACCAACAACGAGCATATCAGGGTCGTTCCATCCGCCGGGACCCGCATATGGATAAAGTTTATCCTGTGCGAACCCGATAGACAATAAACTGCTCCAGGTATCAGTGATATCACCAGTTGTGCGCCAGAGATTACCACCTACATCAATACCCCATTGCTCAACATGGCCCATGCCATATTGACATAAGCTGTAAACAATGTCTCTGTTTGTGTTTCGCAATGCATTGCCCATGGTTATGTAGGGTTTCTGATACTCGGCCAGAGTGGTGTCAATTGCTTTGTCTTTATACGAGCACCAGTCGTATTTCAGAAAATCAACACCCCAGGATGCCCATGTGCGGGCATCTGTTTCTTCGTAACCGTAACTACCGATGAATCCGCCGCAAGTTGTTTCTCCGGGAGAGGAGTATATACCATATTTTAATCCCTTGCTGTGAATGTAATCACCCAATTCTTTCATATTTCCAAATTTTTCATTGGCAAGCAGTTCACCCTTGTTATTCCGTGAAGATGCCTCCCATCCATCGTCAATATTGATATAGTTCCATCCGTGGTCGGCCAGTCCTGACGAAATCATCCGGTCGGCCGCAGCCATGATCTTTTCTTTGGTTACTGATAGTCCCCATACATTCCAGCTATTCCATCCCATCGGAGGAGTTAGAGCCAGCTTGTCGCCTGAAACTATTTTGAGTATTCTGGATGTTTCACCTTTTTGGTTTTTTGCATACAGCGTGATGTTGTATTCGCCGCGGGGAGGTGTTTTTCCGGTGATGATACCTGTTGCCGGATTGAGAGATAAGGAAGCCGGTAACTGTTGGGCAGCAAAAATCATTGGCCGGATACCTGTAGCCGGAATACGGTAAAGAAATGGTTTTCCGGGTGTTGCCCCGATAATTTTCGGTCCGTTTATGCGAGGTGTTTCGGCCGGCGCAGGGGTTAAAATATAAGGATGCTCCGGTGTATGGTAATATATCGTTGGCGTTGCTCCGGTATATTCGATGGCAGGAGATATCCAGCATCCATGGTCATGTGCTGTGCCATTGCCGCAATCGCCGGTGACGAGTATCAGTTTGCGGTAACCGCGGATATTTACATCAATAGCTTTTGCCGGCATATTGCTGGTCATTTTTCCTGTGGTGAAAAGGAGTGTTGTATCACCGTAAACTATAAATTCAATGGAGCCGCCATTGATTTTTGCCACATGATCGTCAACACCTGCCAGCCCGGTGAATCGCTGTGCTTTGCCATCGAGGTCAATCTCCACCTCGCTGATTGCATGGGTACAAAAACCGTTCGGGTATTTGATGCCATTGACAGACATTGTGTCGTTAAAAAGATTTTTATTGATATGTACAACATTCCATCCCTGATGAACTTTAGACAGGTCGAGGTCTTGCACATAGAGTATCGATGTTTTCTTGCAGCCCGTAGCAATGAATACAACGGTTAGCATAATGAGAGAAAGATTTTTCATCCTTTAACAGCGTTAATTGGTTATGATTTTAAGCATTTCTTTATTTAATTCTCCGGTTTGATGATTAAACAAACCGAATTCACCGTAGTATCCCCAGATATCCCATGGTATCCGGTATTTATTAAAAATCCAGATCATATCACGGTACCATTGCATACGTGTGGGGTGGTCAATTATCTGGCGGCAACCCCATTCACCGCAAAAAACCGGCAGGTTTAATTCGTTGGCACGGTTGATGGCTAAACGCACGAGCGATTCAAGCGTGTCACGATTGAAAAGGGTATTATGCTGTTTAATGACATCTTTGGTGCTGTCGGGAAGTGCAGCGAAGATTGGTTCCGGAATAATCTTCCCGGGATATACTACCGGGCCTTTAAAATGTCTGATATATGTCCACGAGGCCTGATGGTGAGTAAGCAGAAAGGGTTCGTAGAAATGAAAACTGAGAATAAGATTAGAATCATTTTCTGGTACTCTCAGGTCTTTAAAGGTAGTTGTGGATTGCCACATATTCGAGCCAATAATAATTTTTCGCAGGGGTTCCAGTTTTCGCAACGTGTCAATTGTCCGCGATACAAGATGATTCCAGTTATCCGGGTTGTCGGTCACCGGTTCGTTCATTAACTCATAACCGATGAGCCAGACAGGATATTTTTTCATTTCGGCTGATAACTGTACCCACAGATTAACAAATTTATCCTGCTCCCTGATATCGTCCCAGAGTTTATTGTCTTTACGATTGAAATGGAATGACCGCAGAATGTGCAGGTCGGCAATCACTCTGAGATGGTTGGCCTGACACCAACCAATGGCATTATGCAGGAGTGTAAATGCTGTGTCATTTTTCTTTCCTGTATCATCCCATAATTGTTCTTCATCAAAGGGCAGACGGATATGATCAAAGCCCATGCTTTTAATATACACGATATCTTTTTCAGTAAATACCGTGTCACGGTAAATTCCCCGTTTATGGCTTTGGGATAACCAGTGATTAATGTTTACTCCTTTGCTGATGATGAATTTCTCGTTTGTTCCGGATAAACAGGAATGAAGTAAAAAAATAATTCCGGTTGACCATAGAAATAGATTTTTCATTTTTTAAAGAGTAAATACAGTTAGTTTAGATTGATGATATAGGGAATACGGGTTTGTATTGAACTTCCGGTGGTAAACGATTGAAGTGTTTTGTAGAGAGGATAAAGTTCTCCGAGTGTTTGACGCAGATAGCGTGAATGTTTTGTTTCAACGGTTTCCTGAAAAAGATCTTCCAGAAAAGAGGATTGTTTAGGTAATTCAACAATAGTATAACTGGCGATGCCTGCTGCTTTTGCCGCTATTTTAATCGCTTGCTGCATGCTGCATAACGTATCAACAAGCCCCAGTCGCACGGCATTAGGAGCATCCCATACCCTGCCTTTCCCAATGCTGTCGGCATACCGGGTAGTGAGGTTACGTCCATCGGCTACATGTTGAATGAATGTTTCATAGGTGTTCTCAATTAATTCCTCAAATAGTATTTTTTCTCCGGATTCCATTGGTTTATCAACACTAAAATAATCGCTTCGTGCATTGGTATTGACATTGTCAAATGTTATTCCTAATTTGTTATTGAACAATTCTTTCATATTGGGAATGACACCAAATGCGCCAATAGACCCGGTGATGGTATTTGGCAATGCCGTAATGATTGTAGCATTGCAGCACATATAGTATCCCCCCGAAGCAGCCACATCACCAAACGAGGCAATCACGGGTTTTACCTGGCGGGCAAGGGTTACCTCGCGCCAGATGATCTCGGCCGCCAGCGCGCTGCCACCACCTGAGTTAATGCGTAAAACAATGGCTTTAACTGCGCTGTCGGCGCGTGCCTTACGGAGGGCTTTTGAAATTTCACCGGAATACATGTTGTCATCATCGCTGCCTTCTCCTACAGTCATATCGCCGGTGGCATAGATTACAGCAATTTTATTCTTTTGGGTTGATTTTTTGATATCTTTCACAGTTGTATGATAATCAGAAATACTGATGCATGAAATTTCTTTTCCTGCCGGAGTGCCTGTTATTTCATGTAATTCATCCAGCACCTGGTCTTTATATTTCAGTCCGTCTATAATTTTATTGCTGACTAATGTAGTGTCGGCTTTTAAGCGGAAATTGTCGGCCTGCCGGTTCAGGGCTTCGGCTGTAGTGTTTCGTGAAGCAGCAATATCATGAATCAGATTGTTCCAAAGCGCGTTGACAAACAACGATGTCTGGTTGCGGTTTTCAGCGCTCATATCCTTGCGGGTAAAGGTTTCAACTGCGGTTTTGTAACGGTTGTCATTCCCACGGGCGACTTGCATCTCAATCCCGAGTTTGTCGAGCGTTCCTTTAACAAAGGCCAGTTTGGCATTTAACCCACGAAAGTCAATGATGCCTTCCGGATTCAGATATACTTTATCTCCAATACTGGCAAGGTAATAAGCGCTTTGTGTGTACATCTCGGCATAACTGTAAATGAATTTCCCGGACTTTTTAAATTCTGCAAGCGCTGCTCTTAGTTCTGATGCTGTACTCAGTCCTGCCATCAGCACGGGAGTTTCAATGTATATCCCTTTAATATTACTGTCGGATGCAGCTTGCTCAATACCGGCAATCATATCATGCAAGCCCAGACGGACCTCAGGTTTAAATTCATTCCAGTTAAAATTTTTGAATGGATGGACGGGCGAACGCTCTTCAACAGGATAATTGATCTTTAGCGTTAGTATTGATCCCTTTTTTACATTTACATGCTTTTCAGAAGTAATTGCAATCATTGCAGAAACGATACCAATAAAAATGAAAAATAAAATAACCGACGATACGATGATGCCGGTAATGGTGGCCAGAGTGTAAATCAGAAAGTTTTTCATAATTGTATTTATTTATTCGGCAAAGTAAATAATATTTTTATTATCTCTACATTTACCGTTATTAATTTTGAGTGAATAATTCTATGGCTAAAGCAGATCTGCTGTTAGGCAGTAATTTGGGTGATCGTGCCGGCTTGTTAAACAGGGCTGTTGAGATGATTAGCGCAGATGCCGGTGAAGTATGTGCGCAATCGGCCATTTTTGAAACCGAACCATGGGGGAATACAAAGGGGCAGTGGTTCTTAAACTGCGCCATACAAATTAACACAATGCTTGAGCCACTTTTATTACTACGAAAGTTGAAGGATATTGAAAGAATGCTTGGCCGTATAAATATTGAAAGTTCCGGATATGAAGCACGAACCATGGATATTGATATTCTGTTGTATGATGATTTGGTTTTGGAATCTTCCGGACTGATTATCCCGCATCCGTTATTGCATTTACGACGGTTTGTTCTGGTTCCGTTATGCGAAATGGATCCACATCGCATACATCCTGTACTCGGTCAATCCATTGGTCAGTTATTGAATGATTGTTCAGACGGGCTTTTGGTAAAACTGTACCCGATGTCCGGTTCGCGATAACCCGACTCAGTTTTTTATCAGCCGCTGCCTGAAAATTATGGTACCTTCATTATTCCGGATTATTAAAAAATAGATACCGGATGCAATATGTTGTGTTGAAACGGATAGATAACTAGCAGATGTTATTGTCGTAATCAACGGTTTCCCTGTAATATCACAAAGCGTAATCATACAGCTTTCTCCCGGCAGGTTTCCGATATTAATCATTCCTTTAAAGGGATTAACCCATGCCCGGATATCCGTGATGGTTGATACAGCAGTTAAACTTGTGAATACACTGCCGCTCTCGATAAAGATTTTTCCTTCGGTGTAAAGTTTTGATGTATTCCTGGTGATCTGACCTCCAAAATATTAATCAGTAGTGTATCGAAGCTGCCATTTGGAATACTGTTGGGTATGAGGTTAAACGTGTCGCCTGCTGCGAGGTTTAATCCTGCAGGGATGTTTAGTTTAAGTATTCCGCCCCATTCCGGATTTGTTACATCAAGCGTATCGGTAAGGCCGATAGACAGTGTAGCAGCAGAATCAAGGTGAATACTGTCTATCCTGACCATAGGATGATTAATTGCCAGCGTTGCGCCATTGCTGACCTGTATGATCAGGTTTTGCGAATCAACAGCCACGCCTCCGGAACAGTTTAACGATACTTCATAGCCGGCATTGGCTGTGTCGGTATACGCATCGGTTTTAAATTCTACGGTACCTTCAAGAATTTCCAACATTGAGCCGATATCAAATCCGCAGTCTCCGCTCAATGTCAGGGTGTCGGGACCGGTTTTATGCAAGGTGCGCGGGGCTCTGGTAATGCAGTCACTGCGCATCAGTAGTCCGCCGGGATTCAGAAACACATAACCGTCGGCAGTGGAAATGGAACGTCTGCCGGATATCTCAAGTTTTTTTTATGTTTCAAGCGTTAGGTCTCCCGATTCGAGCCATAAACCGCCATTTAGTATCTGGTTGTTGGTGGTGATGATCCATTTTGTTTTTTTACCTCCGTCAATCACTAGATGTGAGTTGATGTTATCTCCACGCATATAAACAGGTAAGCTCCGGGTGTGATGGGTGAGAAGGATGATATCATAAATCCTAAGTGATCCTGTACCTAACCCAAGGTTCCCGTTATTGGTTTTATCGGCAATATAGCCCTCTTCAATCTCAAAGATGCCTGTGCCATCTCCCCACATCCATATTTGCCGTGTGTACATGTTTCCAGACATGATCAGGTCAATGGTGGATGAATCGTCCACTACAAAGCGCCCTGAATCCTGTAATACCAGCCCGCCCTTGGCCTGGCCTCCATCGCCGGAGTAGAACCCTTTGAAATGAAAGACAGTACCTGATCCATGCACTCCAATCAGTGGACTGGAGAAAAGATTTTCAGCAGTGAAATCGTGCGTCATCTCATTACGTACACCATTGAAGAAATGAATACCATGAGTAAGCATGGCCGTGGTGTCGTATGGATTGATCCGGTTACGGATCATGATATTGGTGGTGTCCGGGAATACCTGTCCTGTGATGTATGCAATATAGTCGGTGTTATTGTTGACTACAGCGGGCTGTCTTGCAAGCTGGTAGAACAGGACGGAAATGGGATATTAAGGTGTGTTTCATTTTTTTTCTTAAAAGTATTTATTTTTTTTAATACCGGCATATTATTTATAGTAGTCAATTAATTGGGTTTAATTCACTTTTTTTATTTTCCGGCATTGTACATTATCATAGAATCAGTTATTTTTACTCCATGATGAGTGTCCCGGATATTGATTTGATTCTGAAAACAGCCATTCATGCAGCGCAGGAGGCCGGTAAGGTGGTTTATAGCGGATTTAGCGAACTGCAAACCATAATGGATAAGGGCAGGCATGATGTAGTGACTTCAACCGATCTGGCATCCGAAAAAATTATATTGGATATTCTTAAGTCGGCTTTTCATCAACATTCCGTTTTGTCTGAAGAGCAAGGAATGGCTGACCGGCACAGTGATTATTGCTGGATTATTGATCCGCTTGACGGCACATCAAATTTTGTTACCGGTAATCCATACTTTACTGTTTCGGTGGGATTAAAATACAAGGATAAAATGATTTGTGGCGTTGTGTTTAATCCTGTTACCGGCGAACTATATCACGCGTCACTTAACCAGGGGGCATTTCTGAATAATCAAAGAATTCAAACATCTGCACGCTCTCAACCCGCCGATTCGTTTATTGCTGTTGCATGGGCGGCAGAGGAGGAAAAAATAAGTGAAGGTATTAAAATGCTGGCATCTCTGAGCAGGCAATGTCGCCGTACTGTAGTTAATTTTGCTCCGGCGCTTGATCTGTGCAATATTGCCCGTGGACGGCTCGATGGCCTTATTGATAATGGAAGTACTCCCGAAGATCATGCTGCTGCATCCCTCATCCTGTCTGAAGCCGGAGGGAAATGTGAAAACCTGTACCGGCCATTATGGAATGTCATGAAAACAGGTATTGTTGCCTCAAATGGAACTGTAACTCCCGCATTTATCAAATCTCTTTTTGTAAATGATCTGGTATCCTGATGTTAGGCGTGTCGGATTTTTTTCGCGAACGCAGTAATTTTTTATAAACGATTATTGTGGTTATCTTTATTGGCGAAATTTTTATCTCATGTCAGGTGTTGAGAAATCAAATAGTATAAAAAGCAGGATGTTGAATACATACATTCGTAGCTTTGGCATTATGCTGCTTGTTTTTTTTTCCGGCATCATTCTTGATTTGATTTTTCGGAGTGACGCTGTAAGGTTCGCTTTTCCTCAGAATATTGTTCTTGGCATAGTGTTTATTTTCTTACTTTTTTTTCTGCATCTGTTCTATGGTATTCATCCTCTTATCCGCTGGTTTACTTCGGTTCCGGTTGCTCTGGCGGCAATTACCGGCTATATGACGCTTAGCTTGCTAATGGGCTTGATTCCACAGAAATCTCCTCATGAAGGGCTTCTTGCTTTTTTTTATATCCGTAGCAGTTGGCTGTATTTTTTTGTAAATGTTTTTTTTCTTTTTATCCTCGGTCTGACAATGTTTAAGCGGTTAATTCCTTTTCGTTTGCATAATGCAGGGTTTATATTGAATCATGCCGGGTTATTTGTGGTGATTCTGTCCGGAGCCCTTAGCTATGGCGACCAGCAGCGAATGACGATGATTCTGTATCCCAATGAATGGAACCGGAGGGCAGGTGATAATCAGGGCAATTCATATGACCTTAATGTGGCCTTTAAACTCCGGAAATTTATTTATGAAGAATATCCTCTGCAGCTTATTCTTACCGATTCGACCGGTGAAGTACAAAGGAGTAAAAAAGGAATGACGGCGACCATTGACAGCAATACAAATCAGGTGGCCATAGACCGGTATACCATAGTAATTGATACATTCTGCAATAAGAGGTTTTTCCCGGGTAAAGCCGGCAGATCATTTCATTTGCGGGCTGTATACATTCATGTATTCCGGAATAGTGATAGTATTACCTCGGGCTGGATAGTTGCAGGTAACAGATTTTTTCCACCAGCACTGGTCCGAACGGGTAAAAACGAATTAATCGGGTTTAGCAGGCCCGCATCGAAACGATTTGCATCAGAGCTGACTCTTATGGCTCGTGATGGTAAAACCCGTGATGTGCTGCTGGAAGTGAATAAACCATTTACTCTCGATGGATGGAAAATATATCAGTCGGGTTATGATGAAACAGTAGCCGGAAATTCATACATAAGTATTATTGAACTCGTCAGTGATCCTTGGATTATTGCTGTATATGTTGGTATGTTTATGTTGCTGGGCGGAGCCATAATTATGTTGATTCAAAGAAAAAAACAATACAAAGATGACAGCGCAATTTGAAATTTTTGCTTTATTAACATTCGGACTATGGCTTACGGGCCTGGTGCTGATCTATGCCCGAAAGCAGCCGGGGGTTGTTTTAATAGCACTTGGAACAGTTGTAATGACTTTGTTTACAATATATTTATGGATAGAACTTGAACGGGCTCCTATGCGTACTCTGGGTGAGACACGGCTGTGGTATGGTCTCTTCCTTCCATTCATTGGTTTGATTGTTTATCTCATTCATCAATATAAATGGTTTATAACCTATAGTATTGTACTTGCAATGCTGTTTCTTTCGATAAATATTTTGCATCCCGAAAATTTTGATAAATCGCTTATGCCTGCGCTTCAGAGTATCTGGTTCGTTCCGCATGTTATTGTTTATATGTTGGCCTATGCATTGCTGGCTGCATCATCGCTGGTTTCGGCTTACGATTTATATAAAATGTATTTCGGGCAAGCTGGCACAGATCATCTGGCTCTGGCCGATAGTTTTGTGAATATTGGTTTTTCTTTTCTTACAATGGGAATAATATTTGGTGCATTGTGGGCTAAAACAGCATGGGGTCATTACTGGACATGGGATCCCAAAGAAACATGGGCGCTGATTACCTGGATGAGTTATTTGCTATATCTGCATGTTCGTTTCCGCCATCCCAGTCATACGGTTATTGCGTTGTGGATTCTTGCACTGGGTTTTGTGGTTTTGCTGTTTTGCTGGTTTGGAATTAATTATTTGCCTGCCGCACAAAGTAGCGTACATACCTATTAGGTTAATGTTCGTATTAATTCATTTACCCTTGTACAGGGTCTCAGAAAGGTTAGTGGGGTAATTCAAATTTTTTAAACCGCGATTTTGCAATAGAAATTCCTTAGATACTATAAAACCAACATTTCTATTACATTAACGCGGTAACCCCGCCTTAGAAAATCTTATTGTTAGCAATTAGCTAACGATTAG
>Ga0209381_1001571_pt1 | contig 35658 bp, 31 predicted proteins | sample DewCreD2012metaG_FD_184111 | JGI IMG/M metagenome (GOLD analysis project Ga0209381, IMG submission 184111) | Hot spring sediment bacterial and archeal communities from British Columbia, Canada, to study Microbial Dark Matter (Phase II) - Dewar... ... | reverse complement strand
CCCAGAAATGCGTCCGCGCGGGCGGAAAACACAACGATCTCGAAAATGTCGGCTACACCCGCCGCCATCATACATTTTTCGAAATGATGGGCAATTTCAGCTTCGGCGATTATTTCAAGGCCGAAGCCATCGATTACGCCTGGGAGCTGGTGACAAAAGGCTTCGGATTGCCCAAGGACCGCCTCTACATTACCGTCTTCCGCGAGGACGACGAAGCCGAACAGCTCTGGCAGAAAGTCGCCGGCGTCCCCAAAGACCGCATCTTCCGCCTCGGTGAAAAAGACAACTTCTGGCAGATGGGCGAAACCGGCCCGTGCGGCCCCTGCTCGGAAATTCACTACGACCTCGGCCCGGAAGCCGCCGCGCCCGGCCGTGAACACGAGCAGTTCCCCGATGACGCCGGCGGCCGCTTCGTCGAAATCTGGAACCTTGTCTTCATGCAGTTCGACCGGGACGCCGAGGGCCGCCTCACGCCTCTGCCCAGGCCCTCCATCGACACGGGCCTCGGCCTCGAGCGCGTCGCGGCCATCCTGCAGGGCAAGCTCTCCAACTTCGAGTGCGACCTGCTCTTCCCCATCGTCGAAGAAGCCGGCCGCCTGCTGAAGGTCTCTTACGGAGAAGACGAAAAGACCAACGTCGTCCTCCGCATCTGCGCCGATCACGCCCGCGCCGCCGCCTTCCTCATCCACGACGGCGTCGTCCCCTCCAACGAAGGCCGCGGCTACGTCCTGCGCAAGATCATGCGCCGCGCCATGCGCAACGCCCGCCGCATCGGCGCCGCCGAGCCCTTCCTCTATCAGCTCACAGGCTTCGTGGCCGAGTGGATGAAGCCCGCCTATCCCGAGCTGCTCGAAAGCGTCCCCCGCGTCGCGCGCATCGTGCTCGACGAGGAAAAGCGCTACGCCTCCACCTTCCAGATCGCCGAGCGCGTCTTCCACGACGAAGCTCGCTCCGCCGCCGGAGGCGTCCTGCCCGGCGCCGCCGCCTTCAAACTCTACGACACCTACGGCATGGCGCTCGACGAGCAGCTCGACATGGCCCGCGAGCTGGGCCTGACGATTGACATGGCCGGCTTCGAAGAGGCCATGCAGCGCCAGCGCGAGCGCGCCCGCGCCAGCTGGAAGGGCGCCGAGAAGGCCCAGATCGCTCCCGTCTACCAGCAGGCCGCCGATGCGGGCCCCACGCAGTTCCTCGGTTACGACCACCTCTCCGTCAAACCCTGCGAAGTCCTCGCCCTCATCGTCGATCAGAACTCTGTCCGCGAAGTGGAGGCCGGCATAGAGTGCGAAATCGTGCTCGACCGCACGCCCTTCTACGCCGAGTCGGGCGGTCAGATCGGCGACACAGGTTGGCTCAGGGACGCCGAAACCGGCGAAGTCATCGCCGAAATCGCCTCCTGCTACCGCCCCGTTCCCGGTCTGCATGTCCACAAGGCCCGAGTGCTGCGGAAACTTCGCGCCGGCGATGCCGTCGAAGCCGCCGTCGATGAGAACGCCCGCCGCGCCACCATGCGCAACCACACGGGCACCCACCTGCTCCACGCCGCCCTCCGAAATGTCCTCGGCGCCCATGTCAAACAGGCTGGCAGCGTCGTCGAGCCGGCGCGCCTGCGCTTCGATTTCACGCACTACGCCCCGGTTTCGCCGGAAGAGCTGGCCGAGATCGAGCGCCTCGCCAACGAAGCCATCCTCCGCGACATGCCCGTCAGCGTCCAGCAGATGGAGCTCGAGAAGGCTCTCGAAACCGGCGCCATGGCCCTGTTCGGCGAAAAATACGGCGATCGCGTCCGCGTCGTCAGCGTTGGCGATTTCAGCCGCGAGCTCTGCGGCGGCACCCATGTCCGCCACGCCGGCGAAATCGGCCTGCTCAAAGTTGTCTCGGAAGGATCCATCGCTTCCGGCGTCCGCCGCGTCGAAGCGTTGACCGGCGCCGGAGCCCTCGAAAAATTCCAGCGCACCACCGCCGCCGTGCAGCAGGCTGCCACCCTGCTCCGCACCTCGGAACACGAGCTTCTCGACCAGATCGAAAAGCTCCTCGCCCAGCAGAAGGCCCTCGAACGGCAGATCGAGGCGCTCAAGGAAAAGGCCGCCCGCGCCGCCGCCTCCGAACTCGAATCGCAGGCGCGCGAGATCCGCGGCGTCAAGGTCCTCTCCGCCCGCGTCGACTCCCTCGACCGCGCCCAGATGCGCAACCTCGCTGACGCCCTCCGCAACAAATGGAAGAGCGCCGTCATCCTTCTGGCCTCTCCTGACAACGGCCAGGTCGCGCTCGTCTGCGCCGTCACCAAAGACCTGACCGCGAAAGTCCACGCCGGCAAGCTCGTCGGCCAGGTCGCCCAGGCGCTCGGCGGACGCGGCGGCGGACGTCCCGATCTCGCCGAAGCGGGCGGCAAAGATGCCAGTGCGCTGCCCGGCGCTCTGGCCGCGGTCTATCCATCGGTCGAGCAGATGCTGGCATGACGGCCCCGGACTCAGAGCTGCTCGATGCCATCATCGTCGGCGCCGGCCCCACCGGACTGGCCTGCGGCATCGAGCTCAAAAAGCGCGGCCTCTCGGCGCGCCTGTTCGACAAAGGCTGCCTGACCAACTCGCTCTACCACTACCCCGCACAGATGACCTTCTTCACCACGCCGGAACTGCTCGAAATCGGCGGCATTCCGATGACGAGCCTCGGCGAGAAGCCCGTCCGCGTGGAGGCGCTCAAATATTACCGCCGTGTCGCTCAGCACTACGGGCTTGACGTCCGCCAGTACGAGCCCGTGCTCTCCTTCGAAGGCGCGCCGGGCGGCTTCACGGTCAGAACCCGGGACCGCTTCGGCCGCGGGAACCTCTACCGGTGCCGCTTCGTGATTCTCGCCACCGGATACTACGACCGGCCGAATCTCTTGAATGTCCCCGGCGAGGATCTGCCGAAAGTCTCCCACTATTACAAAGAGCCGCACCCCTATTTCGATCAGGACGTGCTCGTGATCGGCGGGAAAAATTCCGCCGCGATCGCCGCCCTCGAGCTCTACCGCGCCGGAGCCCGGGTGACCCTCGTCCACCGCCGCGAAAAGCTCTCGGACAGCATCAAATACTGGATCCGGCCCGATATCGAAAACCGTATCAAAAACGGAGAAATTACGGCCTTTTTCTCGACAGTCGTCACGGAAATCCGCCAGGAAAGCGTCGATCTCCGGACGCCGGACGGGCCGGAAACGATTCCGAATGACTTCGTCTTCGCCCTCACCGGATATCATCCCGACACGGAGTTCCTCTCCCGTCACGGCATTGTGTTCGATCCCGCCAGCCAGCGCCCCAGGGTCGATCCGCAGACCCTCGAGAGCGAGCGGCCAGGCGTCTACCTCGCGGGAGTCCTCGTGGCCGGCATGCACACCAACGAAATTTTCATCGAGAACGGCCGCTTCCACGGCGCGCAGATCGCTGAAGCGATCGCCCGGCGCCTGTCACGGTGAGCGCCTCGGCGGCTCGATCCGGAACAGCCCGATCCCCCGCTCGATCAGGACCGGCTTCACTCCCCAGCTCGCCGGACGGTCCCGCAGCGAACGTCCCAGCACGGCGTAGCTCAGATCGTCCACCGGCGCCGCGATCCACCGGATCCCCAGTGCATACAGGTGCAGCGCCGCTTCCCTCCGCCATTGCCGTCGCCGGATCAGCACCCGTTCGGGCGCGGGCGTGACGTTCTCCCACCGCCCCGCCGTATTGAGAACCAGCACGGACACCGGCGGCTGCGGCTGCGCATCAGGAACGGAGAATACCACCGCATCCACCGGGCGCGGTCTCGTGAAGGCCGCTTCCCAGAAAGCCCCTGCCTGCGAATCGTCCCACGTATACCAGCGCGTGGCCGGATTGCGGTCCAGCGCCAGCCACGCGTCCCCAGGATTCGGATGCGCATCCAGCAGCCAGCGCGAAGAAACCTCAATCGGCCGCCCCCGCCACTCCAGTTTCACCTCTTCCACGGACCACATCCCCGGCCAGTCCTTCTCCAGCCGCAGCCGCACGGCCCGGATGAACCGCCCGCCGAGCTCCGCCCGCAGGACTGCCATCCGGTCCGGCGTCTCCGTGAACCCGCTCTGGAGCGCCATCGACGCGTTGTCGAATGCAGCGGGCGCATGCGGTCCCAGCGGAACGCTGTTCAGGTACGCGTAAGGCAGCCCGTAGAAGTCGATGATCCGGCCGTCCTTTGCCAGCTCGCGGACTTTTTCGGTGAACGGGTATTCGTACAGACTCCTCCGCAGGAATTCGGCCTCGGGTTCCATCCTCAGGGCTGCCTGCCACGGCCACCCGCGCAGCCGCCACGCATGCTCTCCCGCATAGCGGTCTATAGCCCATGGCGAGCACAGAACCGCCTGAAGAATCAGAAGCCCCGCCATCCATCGCCACGGAACCGCCGAAGCCAGCGCCAGAAACAGAAAAGGCAAGGCCGGCATTAGAAACCGCGCTCCGATGTTCCGCGTCCACGGCAGCAGCAGCAGCAGCGCCGCCGCCAGCAGCGCCCGCCCTTGCGCAGACCGCGTGGCCAGCAGGCTGAACGGCAGCACGAACAGCGCCGGCCCGATCAGCCCCTGCAGCCGGTCGCCCCCGATTGCCAGCGCATGAATCGCCTGCCGCGCCGTCACCCCGCCATAGCTCGAAAGATTCCGCGAAAGCGCCTCTTCGCTCGAGGCATGGAAAAAGTCGTTCGGAAAGATCCTGTTGCCCAACGGCGCCAGCGGATTCCCCGTGAGCAGGGCGTTGCGCCCCACCCACGGTCCCGCGCACAACAGGATGCCTGCCAGACACAGCAGCGCCCCGCGCCGCCCGCTCCGCCACGCCGCCCACGCCAGCGCGCCCGCTGCCGCCACGGCCCCCGTCGGCTTGACCGCGTAGGCGAAGCCCGCAGCCAGTCCCGCGTGAAAGACGGCCCCGCCCGCCGCCAGAAGCCCTCCGAAGGCCGCCATCGGAAAGAAAACAGCTGCCGCGTCATTGTAGGCGCAGGATCCGGAAATTCCCGCCACGGGCGTCAGAAAATACAGTCCGGCGGCGGAAAAAGCAGCGTAAGAATGCACGCCCAGCCGGCGTCCAACCCATGAGATCAGCGGAATTGTCGCCGCAAAAAAACCGAAATGCACCAGCTTCGCCGCGCTGTGCCCCCCCAGAAGAAACGCCGGATAAAACAGCGTCTCCAGCCCCAGCGGCAGCATTTCGTAAAATCCGATCCGCCGGCTCATCCCGTGCTGCCGCGCCCAGTCCGCCACCTGGCCCAGATGGTAGCCCGCGGCGTCCGGCTGGATCTCCGGCGCCAGCGCATGAACCAGATAGTAGATCCCGAACGCCGCTGCCGGCGCGGCCAGCCAGAACGGCAACCCGGCGCCCTCAGGCCGCTTCAGGCCGCGGAACAGGAGCGCCGCCGCCGCCACGCACAGCGGCAGAATCACCGCCGGATGACCCCAGTGCAGCCACAGTAGGAAGAACAGCGCCGTGCCCAGCAGCGCCGATCCGGACGCCAGCTGCAGCGTCCAGTGCGGGGCGCCGCGCCAGGCCGCGCGGCCCAGCCCCAACGCTGCCGCCAGCGTCAGCACGGCGCCGCCAACAATGCCGATCAGCGGATGCAAGGCTCCATTGTAAGGCCGCCCCGGCCCGTCTTCAGTACTCGCTGAAGCAGAAGACTTCGTTCGACCCGTCCGGCGACAGGCAGTATTCGCCATCCTCCAGCGGCTCGTTCACTTCGATCCGGAACAGCCCCGGCTCCAGCGGCGTCACCAGCAGGAAGACAGGCTTCGGCCCGTCCTTCCGCCGCCGGCCCTGTTCCGGGAACAGCAGCGTCCGGTTTCCGCCGCGGGGCGTCATCCGGTACAGCGCCAGCGAGTCGGGGTTGATCTTCTCCGAGCGGAACAGGAAGATGGGCTCCGGCACGGGAGTCTTCACCGGACTCTCGGCGCCCGGCACGCTATACAGCGTCCCCTCTTTCGTCTTCGTCTCCGTCGCCTCGCTTTTCTCGGTTTCAATCAGCTTCGTTGCGTGCAGCAGGTAGGGCACGTCCGCCTTGGGCGGCCGCGGCCCGGAATACTTCTTTGGCGCCTGAGCCGCGGCAGGCAGGATCGCCGCAAAGACCAGCACAGCGGCGCACCGGACAAGGAAGCCTGTCATTGCATTCGTCCTCACTCTCACATGGATGGCGGCGGAGCCCCGCCGGTTCCCTCGAGCAGCGCCGGCAGGTCCTCCAGCGAATGCGAACTCGGCTGCAGCGGCAGCGACGGAACCCCGGGCGGCGCGGGCCGCGACGCCGTCGCCAGCCACCCGGTCGCAGGCACGTGCGCTCTCAGACGTGCCGCGATTTCTGCCCATCCCAGGTCCCGCACCAGCGGCGACACGAACGCCGCGTCGAAGCGCAGCCGCGCCGCCATCTCCAGCGCCTGCACCGCGTCCGCTGCCGGCACCACCCGGTGGCCCCTCTCGGCCAGAGCCGCGATCAGCGGGCGCAGAGCCTCCGGCTCCGGATGCACGAGCAGCACCGTCATCGGCCTCTCGGGCGCCGGAGGCCGCCGCTGCGCGTCCTGCGGCGGCGCAGCCTGGTGCAGCGGGAAACGGAGCTCGTACCGGACCTCCCCGCCCGTCCGCTGCTCATGGAATTGCCCGCCGCAGCCTTCCAGCAGGCTGCGCGATGCGGCGACGCTTTCTGCCGTCCACGCCGCCGCGTCCGCGGGCGCCGGAAAGGCCAGCGCCAGCACCGCATGGCCAGCCCGCACGGCTGCGTGGATTTCCATGCGCGGTTCGGCCAGACCCTGTTGCGCCTGCTCCGCCGTCACCAGCAGCCCCAGCAGCGCCTCTTCCACCAGGCCGCGCGGCGCGCGGACGGGCATCGCCTCTTCGGGGAAGCCCGCCTTCACTTCCAGCTGCATCAGACGCCATGCGTGTCGCCTGAAGCTGCATAGCTCCCTCACCGCGGCGATCAGGTCGAACACCGCCGGCCGCGCCATGTCCCGCTGGCCCAGCGCGGCCAGCCGGTCCACCAGCTCCAGAGCGGATTCCGCCTCCCCGGCCAGTCTGCCTGGTCCGGCGCGCCGGCCTTCCTCCAGCAGCCTCTCCAGCAATGGCCTCAGTTCGCGCGCCACGCTCGACATCAGAAGGCTGGCCGCGGCCAGCTGCTCGCCCCGCGCCACCTGCTCCTTCAGGTGCCGCTGCTCCCGCATCTCCAGCGCAATGGCCGCGTGCAGCGCCAGGTCCGCCAGAGCCTCCCGCAGTTCCGGGTGCAGTTCCAGCCCCGTCTCCGCCCAGATCAGCAGCGCGCCTTTTTCCGGATGATCCGGGTTCAGCGGAAATTTTATGGCATTCCGCGGCCGATCTCCGTTCTCCATCCCGTCGCCCGGCAGTGACATTGCCGCCCGGATTGCGGGATTGCCCAGGATCCGCCGCAGCCCCTCTTCGATCCGCGCCGCCGCGCCCGCCGCATCGGGCGCATGCACAATCTCCCGGCTCAGATGACGGATCGCCGCCACCTGCCGCCGCAGCCGGTCCAGCCGCGCCAGCCGCCGCCACCACACCAGCGAGGCCAAAGCCACAGAAACGGCCGCTGTCGCCAGCGCCGTCGCCGTCAGCGGGGTGTCTGCCGGGAAATCCATGGCATCAACAACGGGTCGTGGAAATCGCGGATCGCGAGCTCCGCCTCCGGGGCTTCTTTCAGCGTCGTCAGCACCGCCACCACCCGCCCTCCGGCGGCCCGCGCCGCCTGCAGTCCCCCGGGCGAATCCTCGAAGATCACGCAGTTGTGCGGCGCCACCCCCAGCCGCTCCGCCGCCGTCAGATACACTTCAGGATCCGGCTTCGGCCGGTGCGCCTGATGCCCGTCCACGATCGTCTGGAAACACTCCCGCAGCCCGGTCCTGTCCAGCACGAAATCCACGTTGGCCGGCTCCGCATTCGTCGCCAGCGCGCACGGAACCCCCTGCCGCCGCGCCTCGCGCACAAACTCCGCCACGCCCGGCACCACATGCTGCTCGAACACTGGCCCCATCATCTCCCGGTACAGCCGTTCCTTGTCGGCCCCATGCCGGTAAACTTCGTCTTCCGTGATCTCCGGCCCCCACAACACGCGCACGATCTGATCATTGCGCTTGCCCAGCATCTTCTCCATCACCCCTGCCGAAGGAATCCCGTGCCGCGCCAGATACTCTTCCCACGCCTTCGTGTGAATGGCCGTCGATTCGATCAGCACCCCGTCCATGTCAAACAGCAGCGCCAGCCCCGGCGCCACCGCCAGCGTGTTCTGCATTCGCCGCCATGATACCATCCCGCCCTTCTGCGGCCGCTGCGGCAGGCCTGCTCCGCGGGCGCGGATACAATAGAAAATCGATGGACCTGTTCGAGGAGATCGTCCGCCTCCGGCGCGCCGGCAGAAAATCCGCTCTGGCCACCATCATCAAAGTCAACGGCTCCATCCCCAGCTTCCCCGGCGCCAAAATGGTGATCCGCGACGACGGCTCCATCGCCGGCACCATCGGCGGCGGCTGCGTCGAGGCCGAAGTCTGGCAGGCTGCCCGCGAGGTGATGGAGTCGGGCAGGCCCCGCATCCTTTCTTTTTCTCTGGCCGAAGACGTTGCCTATGACAACGGGTTGATCTGCGGAGGACAATTGGACATCTATATCGAACCCGTCGAACCGCAGCCGCGCGCCTTCATCTTCGGCGCCGGCCATATCTCCAAAAGCCTCTCGAAGCTCTGCTCCCTGCTCGGCTTCTCCGTCGCCGTCATAGACGACCGCGACGCTTACGCCAACCGCGAGCGATTCCCTGAAGCCGATGAAATCTTCGCCGGCAATTACGAGGACATTTTTCCGAAACTCGACATCCATTCCTCCTGTTACCTGATCATCGTCACCCGCGGCCACCGCGACGACATGCGCGTTCTCCGCTGGGCCGTCGCCACCCAGGCGGGCTACATCGCCATGATCGGCAGCCGCCGCAAGGTGATCAGCGTCGTCAAGGAGCTCCAGAAAGAAGGGCTGGCGCCGGAGCTTTTCGAGCGCGTGCACGCCCCCATGGGCCTTGACATCGGCGCCGTCACGCCGGAAGAAATCGCCGTCAGCGTGGCGGCTGAGATGATCGCCGTCCGGCGCAAGGCGGCCTCCGGTTGGCGCGCTCTCTCCCTCAGCGTCCTCGGCGCGGGCTCTCCCGCGGCGGCCTCGCAGTGACTCTCCGCCTCAGCGCCATCCTTCTCGCTGCGGGCGCGTCGTCCCGCATGGGCAGGCCCAAGGCCCTGCTCGAGTACCGGGGCGAGACCTTTCTCGACCGCCAGATCGCCCTCTACGCCTCCCTCGGCGCCCGCGTGATCTGCGTCCTCGGCCACGACGCCTCCTTCATTGCTTCCCGTCTCCGCAGGGCCGGCGAAGCCCTCCTCGTCCTCAACCCCGCGCCGGAATCCGGCCAGCTCGGCTCCCTGCAATGCGGGCTCCGCGCACTCGGCCCCGCGGACGATGCGTTCTTCTTCACGCCCGCCGACTCTCCCGGCGTGCGTCCGGAAACCCTCGCCGCTCTCCTCGCCGGCTTCGACCCGCAAACCGACGGCTTCGTCCAGCCTCGGCACAACGGCCTCCATGGCCATCCCGTGCTCGCCGCAGCCGCCATGGCCCCGCGCTTTCTCTCCCTGGCCCCGCACCAGTCCGCACGGGATCTCATCCGCAACTGCCGCCGCCGGTTCATCTCCGTCGACGACCCGTTCGTGCTGCTCGATGTCGACACCCCGGAAACGTACCAGGCGCTTGCGGAGGGCCGGCTCGGATGATCTCCGCCCGCCGTTTCCGTCTCGCCGTTCTGGCAGGGCTCCTCCTGCTGGCCGCGGCGCTTCTGTTGCCCTTCTTCGATATGCCGGCGCTCGTCGCGCCCCTCCGTTCGGCCCTCGCCCGCTCCCTCGGCCGCCCCGTCGAGCTCGCCAACGTCCGCTGCGCGCTCCTGCCCGTCCCTGCGCTGCTCGCGGAGAACCTCGTCATCGCCGAGGATCCCGCCTTCGGCCTCGAGCCGTTCGCCTACGCCGACGAATTGCGCGCGCCGCTCCGGCTCGGCCCGCTCCTGCGTGGCGCCGTCGAGGTGAGCGCCGTCCAGCTGACGGGCGCCAGCCTGAACGTCGCCCGCGATGAACAGGCCGGATTCAACGTCGCGGTTTTTCTCCAGAAAGCATTTTCTTTTTCCGCTTCCGCCAACCCCGTTCCCGAAATCATTCTCCGCCAAAGCCGCATCAATTTCAGGACCGGAGCGACAAAATCCGTTTATTACCTGAACGACGTCGATCTCGACCTCCGCCCTCCCTCCCGCCCCGGCGATGAGCTCCAGTGGCGCTACGAAGCCTCGCCCGCACGCACGGACCGGGCCGAGCAGGGCTTTGGCCGCTTCACCGGCTCGGGCCGCTGGATTCCCGGTCCTGCCGGCGGCCGGTTCGCCGTCGACGTCGACCTCGAGCGCAGCGCCGTCTCCGAACTGCTGGTTCTTCTCACCGGCCGGGATCTGGGCCTCCAGGGCCGCTTCGTGGCCCGCGCGTTTCTCGACGGCCCCTTCGACGGGCTCGACCTGCGCGGCACGCTGGAAATGCAGGATCTCGACAGACAGGCGTTTTTCGATTTCCGCTCGGCCAGCATTCAGCTCCCTTTTCAGGGAAAACTCGATCTCGACAGGCAGACTCTTTCCCTCGCCTCCGCCCCGCCTCCGCGCGGCCGCCAGGCGCTCCCGCTCGGCATCCGCCTCGAAGGCAGGCGGCTGCTCACCGCGCCCGGCTGGCAAGCGGAACTGGTCTTCGAACAGATCCCCGCCGAGGGGCTCCTCGATCTGTCCCGGCGCCTCGGCATGTCTCCGCCCCCCGCCCTTCTCATCCAGGGCCCCGTCTCCGGCTCTGCTTCGTTCGCAACCGGCCAGCCCCCCGGAGGCCAGCTTCACGCCCGGGCCTTGCAGCTCAAGTTCGACGGCGGCCCGGCCGTCGAAGCGGCGGATGCGTCGCTCCGGCTCGACGGCGGCCTGCTGGTGCTGGAGTCGGCCCGCATCACCACTCCCGCGCGGTCCCAGGCGCAGGTCTCCGGCTCCTGGGATTGGGCGGCCGGGCGCCTCGCCTTCGAGGTCAGAACGCAGGGCATGGAAATCGCCGAACTCAACGGCGCCCTCGCCGCGCTCGCTCCCCTCAGCGCCGTCCCTTTTCTCGAACACTGCGCCGCCGGCCAATGGCGCGGCCGCCTCGCAATGGTGAGAGAGTCTCCACCCGAGCGCGGCTCTGCCGGCCCTGCCTGGACCGGCCAGGCATCCCTTGCCAACGCCCGCTGCGCGCTTCCATGGCTTCCCGCCCCGGTTCTCCTCCGCGAGGCCGTGTTCGAGCCGGCCGGCCCCGCATGGCGCCTCCGCCAGGCCCACATTTCGCTGGGCGCCGTGCTCGTTCAGGCCAGCGTCCGCTTCGAGCCCTCGGCGAAACCGCCCCTGTCCGTCTCTCTTGCTGCAGACGCGCTCTCGGGCGCGGATCTGGAGTCCGTCCTGCGCCGCGCGCAGCCGCCCCGCCGCAGCCTCCTTGACAGAACCCTCCGCCGCCGCGCCGCCATGCCCCCGTGGCTCCGCCAGCTGGACGTCGCCGGCGCCCTCCAGGCCGGGCGCTTCACGCTCGGGCAGCAGGAATTCGAAGATTTCGAGGCCCAATTCCATTGGCGCGCGTCGCGCATCGCCGTCCCCCGTCTCGGCGCGCGCTGGAAAGGCGCGGCGATCTCCGCCGCTGCAATGGCCGACCTTTGGCGCGAAGAGCCCCTGTATCGCGTGCGCGCCGTCCTTTCCGGGCTCCAGACCGGCCAGGGCGTCCTCGATGCGGAACTCGAAGCCTCCTCCTCCTCGCTGGGCGCGGGCATCGCCGGCAGGACCCGCGGTTGGGCGGAGATCACCACGCCTGTTCTCCGCCTCCCGCAGGCGGGAACCCTGCGCCAGTTGCATCTCTCCCTCCAGTACGACGGTGCGCGCCCGCAGCAGCCCTGGCGTCTGCCGGAAATCACTTTCTGGATGGACGGCCAGTTCTTCGCCGGGCGCGGCGCTGCGGCGTCCGACGGCGCGCTCCGCGCCGAGTTCCCCGCCGCCGGTCTCCAGTGGGAAGGCGCCCTCTGGCCGCCCTCCGCTGCGCGCGCCGGACGCTGACGCCGCGATACACTGCACTTCAGCAGGCTGTTTCGAGCGACTCTATGGAACCCGCAATGCCGCAACAGGAAGGCCTCGATTTGTTTGAGCGTGAAAAGCGCACGGCCGAGGAGCAGATCGCCGCGGCCTGGCAGCTGCACGTCGAGTCCGTCCAGGAACTCCTCGAGCGCGGCTGGCAGCAGCACCTCAGCCGCGCCCTCGAGGAGCGCTTCCAGGCTTTCCGCGAGGCTTTCGCCCGCGAGCTGGAATCGCGCGTCGAGCGCCGCCTCGAGCAGGAGCTGGCCAGGGCCGCCTCCGCCTCGGCCCGTGCGCTCGGCGAAAAACTCAACCAGATCGCCCGCCGCCTCGCGCACGCCGAAAAGGCCGCCGATTGGGCCGCCGCGCTGCTCGACGGCGCTCTCGAGTTCGCCCCGCGCGCCGTGCTGTTCAGCATCAGCGGCGGCAAGGTCCGCTACGAGGATCACCGCGCCGCTCCAGGATTCGAATTGCGCAGGATCCCGCAGCTGCCTGCCTCGCTCGACCATGCCCCGGCCTTCCAGAACGTCGTGCAGACTCTCGATGCCGTCATCAGTCTCGCCTCCGCCGGCGAACTCGGCCTCGAGTTCAGCGAGGCCCTCGACGGCGACGAGGAAAAACGGGTCTGCCTCCTCCCCGTCATCTCCGTGGGACGCGATGGCGCCCGCCGGGTCTCCGCCGTCTTGTATGTGGAAAGCGGGGACGATCCCGTTGACCTGAACCTGCTCGAGGTAATCACGGCTCTCGCCGGTCCGGCGCTCGAAGCCCTGCAGGCCTCCGGCGCCGCGTCGCCAGACCGGGCGCCCGTCATCCCCATCCTGCCCTCCGCTCCCGTGCCCGCCCCGGCAGCCGCCGCTTCCGCGCCCGAGGCGCCGGAGTGGTCGGCCCTGCCCCGCGAGGAACAGGAGCTCCACGCCAAGGCCCAGCGCTTCGCCCGCGTCCGCGTCGCGGAAATCAGGCTCTATCACGCGAAAAAGGTCAGGGAGGGCAGGGAAGTCCGCAACATTTATGCCATCCTGAAAGAGGAAATCGACCGGAGCCGCGCCCAATTCCGGCATGAATTTTTCCGCGTTCCGTCGATGATCGACTATCTCCATCTGGAAATTCTCCGCACGCTGGCCAATGACGATGCCACCCTTCTCGGGCCGGATTATCCGGGTCCTCTGGCTTGAGGCGGCGGTTCTCTGCTGCCTGCTGCCCGCCCAGCCTGCGCCGGAAAGCGCCGCTGCCGCGGGCGGCGGGCTCGCCTCGGCCGCGGCCGCTGCCGCCCGGGGAGAGCCGGGGGCCGCCGACCGGCTGGCCGCGCTCGCCCCGCGCTATCCGCTGATCGCCGATTTCATCGCCTTCTGGCGCGCCCAGGCGCTCGCCGCGCAGCGGCGTCACCAGGAAGCCGCCGCCGCGCTCGACCCTGTCTGGCGCACCCGCTTCCCCTCCTCCGTCGCCGCCCGCGCCGCCCTTCTCGGCGCCGAGTCGCTCCTCCTGGCCGGCCGCCCCAGCGACGCCCTCGCCCTGCTCGAGCGCCATTTCCCCTCCCCCGCGGCCGAGCCCCGGCCGCTGCTCCTCCTCGCGCGCGCCCGGGAGCAGCTCGACAGCCTCCCTCAGGCCGCCGCTCTCTACCAGCAGGTCTGGTGCCTGCATCCCGCCTCCGCCGAAGCCGAGGAGGCTGCCAGGGCGCTTGCCGCGCTGTCAGCCCGCGCGTCTCTCCCGCCTCTGCCTGAAGAACTCCGCGTCGAGCGCGCCCGCCGTCTCGCCCGGGCTGGCCGTCTCGCGCAGGCGCGCGCGGAGTGGCTCTCCCTTGCCTCTTCCGCCGCCAGCCCCGCCTTCCGCGAACTCGCGCAGGTCGGCGCCGCCGAGACCCTGTTCGAGGAGCGCAAGACCCGCGAAGCCCTCGCCGCCCTGCTCGCCCTCCGCCCCTCGGATCCGGATACCGACGCCCGCCGCCTGTACTTCATCGTCCTTTGCCACCGCCGCCTCGACGATCCGGCAGCCATGCTCTCCGCCCTCGAGCAGGCTCGGCAGCGCGCTCCTTCGTCAGAGTGGACGCTGCAGGCGTTGATCCAGGCGGGCAACCACTTCCTCGTCCGCAATGAATCCGCCTCCTATCTGCCTCTGTTCCGCGCCTGCGCCGACCTGTTTCCCCAGGCGCCCGCCGCGGCCGGCTGCCACTGGAGAGTCGCCTGGCGCGCCTGGCTGGATCACAGGGACGAGGCGGAGCCCCTCCTGAAAGAGCACCTCCGCAGGTTCCCCGCCTCGGACCGCGCCGGAGCCGCGCTCTATTATCTGGGCAGGCTTTCCGAAGATAAAGGAAATTCCGCCGAAGCGCAGGCGTATTTTTCTGAAATCCAGTCCCGGTTCCCCAATTTTTACTACGCCGCCCTGGCCGCTTCCCGCCCGCAGCCGGCTGCGGACGGCGCCGGCTCTGCCTCCGCGGTCCGCCAGTTTCTCTCCTCCATCCAGTGGCCCCAGCGCCCCCGGAAAGCCGATTTCGAGCCGGACGAAGAGGCCCGGTGGCGCATTCAGCGCGCCCGCATTCTCGCCGCGGCCGCGCAGGAAAACTGGGCGGAAATCGAGCTCCGCTTCGGCGCGCGCAACGGCGCCGCCGGGCGCTACGCCCTCGCCATGGAGGCGGCCGAAATCGCCGCCCGCCGCGGCGCATGGGGCGTCTCCGTCCGCCACATCCGCGGCGCGGTGCCGGACTACCTCTGGCTGCCCCGCGAGGCTGCGCCGAAGCGGTTCTGGCAGCTCGCTTTCCCTTTCCCTTACCGTGAAGCGATCCGCAGGGAGGCGGAGAAGCACGGGCTCGATCCGCTGCTCATGGCAGCGCTCATCCGCCAGGAATCCGAATTTGACAAGGACGCTGTTTCCTCCTCCGGCGCGATCGGACTCATGCAGGTCATGCCCGCCACCGGCAGGGAGCTCGCCCGGCGCCTCAAAATGCGGCCGGTGACCCGAAGGTCCCTCCACAATCCTTCCACCAACCTCGCTCTCGGCGCCTGGTACCTCGCCCGCCAGATCGAGCTCCGCGGCGGCAGCGTCGAGCAGGCGCTTGCCGCCTACAACGCCGGCCCCGCCCGCATCCCTGTCTGGAAAGAATGGGGCGATTTCCGCGAGCCGGCTGAATTTGTCGAAACCATTCCGCTCCTGCAGACGCGGGATTATGTGCAGATCATCCTGCGGAATCTCGAGTTCTACCGCTGGCTGTACGGTTCTGAAGTCCACGCGCCCCGGCCGCGCACCCCCGCAGCGCCTTCCTCTCCTGCCGCTGCCGCCGCCACAACTCCGGCGGAAAAGCCCGCTCCCTCCAGAACCGCCGTCCCGAAAAAACCTGCGAAGAAAGGAGCCGCGCCCGGTGCCCGAAAACGCTGACCGCTTCCGCGCGGCGCGCACTGCCGCATTCACAGAGAGCGTCATCCGCGAGATGACCCGCCTCGCCCTCCAGCACGGCGCCGTCAACCTGGCCCAGGGATTCCCGGACTTCCCCGCTCCGGAAGAGCTCAAGCTCGCCGCCGCCCGCGCCATCGCGGACGACCGCAACCAGTACGCCGTCACCTGGGGCGCGGAGCCGCTCCGCCGCGCAATCGCTGCCTCGTACCAGCGCTTCTACGGCATGCAGGTCGATCCGGACGCTGAGATCACCGTCGTCTGCGGCTCCACGGAGGGCATGATCGCGTCCTTGCTGGCCACCACGAATCCCGAGGACGAAGTCATCCTCTTCGAGCCGTTTTATGAAAACTACGGCCCCGACGCCGATCTCTGCTCCGCACGCCGCAGGTACGTCCCGCTTCACCCGCCGGATTGGAGTTTCGACCTGGCCGAATTGAGAGCCGCTTTCTCGCCCAGGACCAGGGCAATTATTCTGAATAACCCTCACAATCCCACTGGCAAAGTCTTCACTGCCGACGAATTGATGCAGATTTCCGGACTGTGTCTGGAGTTCGACGCCCTCTGTATCACGGACGAAATCTACGAGCACATTCTTTACGGCGACGCCATGCACGTCCCCATGGCCGCCCTGCCGTGGATGCGGGACCGCACCATCACCGTCAGCTCCGCCTCCAAGACGTACTCCGTCACCGGCTGGCGCGTCGGCTGGGTCGTCGCGCCGCCGCAGATCACGGCCTCCATCCGCAAGGTGCACGACTTCCTCACCGTCGGCGCTCCCGCCCCGCTGCAGTACGCCGTGGCGGAGGCGCTCGCGCTGCCCGACGCGTATTTCAACGATTTGAAATCGTCCTACTCCGAACGCCGGCGCATCCTGCTGCAGGCGCTCGAAAAGGCCGGCCTCGCCTGCCGGCCGCCGGAGGGCGCCTATTACGTCATGGCCGACATCCGGCCCGCCGGATTCCATGACGGAGACGCCCTCTGCCGCCGGATGGTGGAACACGCCCGCGTCGCCGCCGTTCCCGGCAGCAGCTTCTTCCACGAAAAGGCGGACGGCGCCCCGTGGATCCGCTTCTGTTTTTGCAAGAAATATGAGACGCTGGAAGAAGCGGGCCGACTATTGTACGAAGGGCTCCGCAACCTTTGACGTTCCGGCCTCAAACCGGGACGCCAACCGTGGCCATTCGAAACCGGTTTCGAGGAAATTCCGATGCTGCCAGCGTTTCTCGTTCCTGAATTGGAAATCCGCGAGAATGGCATTGGCCCCGCCCTGGAACTGGGCGCCGCCGCAGGCGGCCTGCTCACCGTGACCCTGGGCATTCACCGCATCGTCGAACAGGAAAGCCTCGACCTCTGCATCAACGGGTCCGAGGATGGCGTGCAGTGGATGCAGAAGCCGCTCCTGGCCTTCCCCCAGAAGTTCTATTGCGGCGTCTACTCGCGCGTTCTCGACCTTCGCAATCATCCGGACGTCAAATATCTCCGCGCGGAGTGGAAGGTCAACCGGTGGGGGCGCGGCGAACAGAAGCCCCTCTTCGGCATCTATGTGTTCGCCGAGCCCCTGAAAGCCGGCGTCCTCAAGGCTGCCGCCGTCTGAGACGGCCGCCTACAGGCGGTTGATCAGGCTGGCCACGTAGCCGCCGCCAAACCCGTTGTCGATATTCACCACGCTGACGTTGCTCGCGCAGCTGTTCAGCATCCCCAGCAGCGCTGCCAGCCCGTGGAAGCTCGCCCCGTAGCCGACGCTCGTCGGCACGGCGATCACCGGGCAGCTCACCATCCCCCCGACTGCGCTCGGCAGAGCCCCTTCCATGCCCGCGCACACCACGATCACCCGCGCCTCGGTCAGCCTGTCGTAGTTGCCCAGCAGCCGGTGGATGCCCGCCACGCCCACGTCGTGCACCTGCAGCACTTCGTTGCCCATGATCTCGGCTGTCACCACCGCCTCCTCCGCCACCGGCAGGTCCGTCGTCCCGGCGCTCACCACCAGCAGCTTGCCCTTGCCCCTCGGCGTGCGGTCCCGCCACACCCGCAGCGCCCCGGACAGCGGGAAGTACTCGGCCTCAGGGAAGCTCGTCCGCAGCGCTTCGTACGCCTCCTTCGTCGTCCGCGTCACCAGCACGTTCGACGCCCGCTCCAGCAGCTTCGTAGCAATGCCCACCGTCTGCTCCACGGTCTTGCCCTTGCCGAAGATCACCTCCGGCATCCCTACGCGGATCGCCCGGTGGTGGTCGATCGTCGCATAGCCAAGCCTCTCGAAAGGCATGTGCCTCAGCCTTTCCAGCGCCTGATCCACGTCCACTGCGCCCTCGCGCACCTGTTCCAGAAGACTCCTCAATTGGTCTTTGTCCATGCCTGCCTCGATGTCGTGAAGATCAGAACTCGATCTGCGCGCCCGGCCGCACCCCGTTGGCCTTCGCTACGCCCGCCCGCACTTCCAGCACGTACTTCGCCTCGAAACTCCCCCCGTAGACCGGACACTTCTCCTCCGGCCCCGGGCACGGCGGCGCCTGATGCACCACCTGCACCACCTTCTTCCCCGCGTCCATCCAGATGATGTCCAGCGGCACCCTCACCTGATACATCCAGTAAGAGTACAAGCCCGGCTTCGCGTGATAAAACAGCATCCCCCGGTCTTCCGCCAGCTCCTCGCGGAACATCATCCCGCGCGAAATCTCCTCCGGCTGCACCAGCTGCTCGGCGCGGATGACTTTTCCGCTCGGAAGCCGCACCGGCGTCGTGTTGTATTCCTCCACCCGCATGGCCCTCTCGCCGCTTCCGCAGGCGCACAGCGCTGCCAGCAGAATCGGAACCAGGGGAGACAGAGCGCGCATCTCCTAAAATGGTAGATGAATCGCCGCCGCCCATGCACACGGCAGCCCCTGTCTCGCATTCCCTGAGCCGTCTCTGGCGCCGCTTCCTCCTCACGCTGGAGATGATCCGCTTCGAGCACTCCATCTTCGCGCTGCCGTTCGCTCTCGCCTCCGCTTTGCTCGCCTGGCGCGAAACCGCCATGCCCGCCGCCCTGCTCTGGCCGAAGCTGGGTTGGATCCTCGCCTGCATGGTCGCCGCCCGCTCCGCAGCCATGGCCTTCAACCGCATCCTCGACGCCGGAATCGACGCCCGCAATCCCCGCACCCGCAACCGCCACCTGCCCGCAGGGCTTCTCTCGCGCAGCTTCGCCTGGAGCTTCACCATCGCCTGCTCGCTGCTGTTCGTCCTCTCCGCTGCGCAGCTCAACCGCCTCTGCCTCCAGTTGTCTCCGCTGGCTCTGGGCGTCGTCTTCTTCTACTCCTGGACCAAGCGGTTCACCTCGCTCTCGCACCTCGTGCTCGGCTTCTCGCTTGGCATCGCTCCTGCCGCTGCGTGGATCGCCATGACCGGCGCCCTCGACCCCCGCATCCTCTGGCTCACGCTCGCCGTCACGCTCTGGACCGCCGGCTTCGACGTCATTTACTCCTGCCAGGATTTCGAATTCGACCGCCGCGAGGGTCTCTTCAGCCTGCCCGCGCGCCTCGGCATCGCCCGCGCCCTGCACGCCGCGCGGCTGTTCCATGTCCTCATGCTCGCCGCGCTCTTCTTTCTTGCGCGCTCGTTCGCCATGGGGCCTGCCGCGTGGACCGGCCTCGCCGTCACGGCGATGCTTCTTCTCTGGGAACACCGCCTCGTCCGCGCGGACGATCTGTCCCGCGTTGACGCCGCCTTCTTCACCGTCAACGGCTGGATCGGGGTGCTATTCTTGGGTTTCTGGGCTGCCGACATCCTTCTCCGGCCTCTGGGAGCTTGAACCGACGATGACGACTCTGCCTGCCACTCCTGTCTTCGATGACTCGCGCCTGCTGCCCGTCCTCGAAAAAGTACGCAACCAGCAAAGGCTCGATTTCGAAGACGGCCTGCTGCTGTACCGCTCGCACGACCTGCTCGCCATCGGCTACATGGCCAATCTCGTCCGCGAGCGCATGCACGGCAACGTCACTTACTTCAACGTCAACCGCCATATCAATCCCACCGACGTCTGCGTGGCCTCCTGCAAGCTCTGCGCTTTCGGCAAGAAGGCCAAAGACCCCAAGGCCTACACCATGTCGCTCGAAGACGTCTGGGCCCGCGCCGCGCAGGGCGCCGCCGAAGGCATCACCGAGCTCCACATCGTCGGCGGTCTTCACCCCGAGCTCACCCTCGACTGGTATTGCGAGATGCTGCGCGGCATCAAGCAGCGCTTCCCCCAGATCCATCTCAAGGCCTTCACCATGGTCGAGGTCGCCTACCTGTCCCGCCGCTTCCGCATCCCGCTGGAGGAGGTCCTCCGCCGCCTCCGCGATGCCGGCCTCGACTCCATGCCCGGCGGCGGCGCCGAAATCTTCTCCGAGCGCGTCCGCCGCATCATCTGCGATCACAAGATCGACGGCGGCGAATGGCTCGAAGTCGCCCGCCTGGCGCACAAAATGGGCATCCGGTCCAACTGCACCATGCTCTACGGCCACATCGAAACCGAGGAGGACCGCGTCGACCACCTCCTCCGCCTGCGCGCGCTCCAGGATGAAACCGGCGGCTTCGTCACGTACATCCCGCTCGCATTCCACCCCGACAACACGCCGCTCGAGCACCTGCCGAAGACCACCGGCTTCGCCGACCTCAAGAACATCGCCGTGGCGCGGCTCCTGCTCGACAACATCCCCCACATCAAGGCCTACTGGATCATGATGACGCCGAAGATCGCCCAGATCGCCCAGCGCTTCGGCGCCGACGACATCGACGGCACGGTCGTCGAGGAGCGCATCTACCACGACGCCGGCGCCACCACCAGCCAGGGAATGCGCCGCAGCGAGCTGCTTCACCTCATCCGCATGGCCGGACGGGAGCCCGTCGAGCGCGACACCGAGTACCGCCGCGTCGAGCGCGCGGAAACAACTTTTGCCATTCTTGTTTAAAACAGATCAGCGGCCCAGGAATTTCTCCAGCCGCGCCGTCTCGCGGTCCGCATTTTCGAGGTGGCGCTTCGCCGCCGCCGCGTCGCCGCGCTTGATCGCTCCCTCCGCCTCGTCCATGTAGAACTCCATGCGCTGCGCCGCAGCGGCGATGTCGCCCCGCAGCCCCAGCCCCATGCGCGCCTGCTCCTGTTTCAGCCGGTTCAGGCTCGCCTGCGCCGCGTTGACCCGCGCCCCCAGCAGCATCAGCCGCTCGCGCAGCTCGCTGAGCTCCCGCTCGTCAGCCGCGGGCGCCGCTGCGGATGGCTGCGCCTGCACCGGCGGCGGCTGGTTTGCAGGCTGCGCGGGGGCAGGCGGCGTCTCCTGCGCGGCAGGCGCTGCCGCTGAAGTCCGCTGAGGCGTGACAGGCGCGCTCTCCGCCCTTCGTGCCGGAGTTGCGGGGGTGGCGGGCATGGATCGCCCTGGCGCGCTGACGGCAGGCGCCGCCTCCAACCGCTCCGGCGCCGCCGCCGGCGCGGAAGGAGCTGGCTCAGCCGCCATCGAAGGCGGCTGGCTCTGCGGCTCAGCCACGGGTTCCGGCTGCTGCGCCAGCTGCGCTTCCCCGCCAGGCGCCGCACTCTCCACCGCCGCCGGCGCTCCAGCCCGCGTCCCGAAAAAGCGCGGCAGCTGCATCGCAGCCACCGCCAGCACGGCGATCGTCGCCACCGAGCCAATCACAATGTAGAGCGCACGGTTGGAATGCTTCCGCGGCTCCGGCACGGCAGGCGCGCCCCACGCCTGCTCAGGCGGAGGCGGCGCAGCGGCGCTCCAGCCGCCCCCGGACGCAGGCGCTGCCGCCATCGCCGGCGCAGGCGTCGTCACGCCCAGGCTCGCGCTCAGGCTCCGCAGCGCTGCGCCCATCGCCGCCGCGCTCTGGAACCGCCGGTTGCGGTCCTTCTCGATCGCCGTCAGGATGATGTCGTTCAGCCCCTGCGGCACGTCCGGCATCACCTGCACCGGCGGAACCGGCGCCTCCTGCAGGTGCTTCCTCATCAGCGAATACTCGCTGTCCGCCTCGAACGGCACCCGCCCCGTCGCCAGCTGATACAGCGTGATGCCCAGCGAGTAGATGTCCGTGCGCGCGTCGATGTCAGGCAGCCCCTCGATCTGCTCCGGCGAAATATAGGGCAGCGAGCCGACCAGGAATCCCGTCTTGGTCATGGAACGGTCCTGGGCGAACTTCGCAATGCCGAAGTCCAGCAGCTTCACCACGCCGTCCGGCGTCAGCATCATGTTCGACGGCTTCAGGTCGCGGTGGATGATGCCCTTCGCGTGCGCGTAGGCAAGCGCGTCGCACACCTGCGCGATGTAGCCGATCGCCTCGTCCAGCCGCAGCGGTCCGCCGCGCACCAGTTCGTCCAGCGTGATGCCGTCGACGAACTCCATCAGCATCAGAAGCTGATTTTCAAAGTGCAGCGCCGTATGCAGGGCGGCAATGTTCGGGTGGTTCAGCGTCGCCTGCAGCTTGATCTCCCGGATGAACCGTTCGCCCAGCTCCGGCTGCTCGGCCAGGTTCGGCAGCAGCACCTTCATCGCCTCGACGCGGTCCGAAATCACGTTGCGGACCTTGTACACCTTCCCCATGCCGCCCGCGCCCAGCACGGCCAGCACTTCGTAATCGCCGATCCGGTCCCCAGGCTGATACGTCATCGCTCCTCCTCCTCTTTCGCCCGAGCCGCCCCAGGGGCGCTCAGTTCTTCACCGTGTCGCCGACCTTCGGCAGCGCCGCGCCGTTGAAAGTGCCCACTGCCGACTCCTCGTCCGCTTCCGTGATCGTCAGCGTGCCCAGCGTGTCCTCCACCCGGCGGATCACGCGCCCCGTCGCCGGATCCTTGATCTCCCTCCCCACTCTCTTCACCGTCAGCGTCATCCCCGGCCGCACGCCCGCCCGCGTCCCGACGTTGATCACCAGCGTGTTGCCGCTCACATCGGCCACCAGCCCTTCCACCGGCCGCAGCTTGGGCTGGATGCGTGTCGCGTTGGCCGTCAGCGACTTCGCCAGTTCGTCCACGGCGTGCCGCGTCGCTTCGCCCAGAATCGTGTTGGCGAAATTCGTGCTCCGCATGTCCATCACGCCTCCCCCGGCCGAACCGCCGCTTCCGCCCGCCCCCAGCAGAGACGTCCCGCTCCGCTTCGATTCGCCGTCGCCCGTCGCCACCGCCAGAATCTCGCCTGTCTCCACGTCCACCAGGCGCGCCGTCACTGCCACCACCGCCTTCGCGCTGCGGACGCTCGTGCCGCCCAGCCCGTACTTGCTCATGCTCCGGCCGAATCCGCCCAGCCCTACCTGCCGGTCGTCCCGGCCGAACTGCGTGATCGACCCCACAATGATCGCGTCCACGCCCAGCATGCGGCCGATCCGCGCCGCCGAGGACGGGTCGGCCCGGTCGCTGTTCGAAAAATTCTGCTCCGCCAGCAGCTTGTCCAGAGCCTTGCGTTCAATGACGGAATACGCGCCGCCCTTGATCAGCTCCTCCACCAGCATGTCGCTGATGCCCGCGCCGACGTCCAGGTCCGTTCCGAAGATCGCGGCCACGCCGCTCCGGACCGTGCCGTAGTCGAAGTTCAGCACAGCCACGCGCCGCTTCTGCGGCGCCTGGCCCCACGCCGCCATGCATGCAGCCACCACCAGCGCCCCAATCGACCTCTTGCTCATCGCAGATTCATCCTCCAGTGCGGGCATCCGGCCGGCAGCCCTGCAGATGCCCTCATCAGATTAAACGAAGAACCGGCCGGGAACAAGCGGTCAGAACGCCTGATTTTTCATGCGATTTGGTGCTTCCCCGCCGCCCGGGTTGCATTGGCTCCCCTCGCCCGAAGCCGGAAGCTGTCCGCCGGCATTGCATTGCTCGGGGCCCGACCCCGCTTCAGGCGGAGTGCCGTGAAGATGTGCGAGGGGTCGGACCGCCCTCCATCCAGCGGATCCAGCCTCGGCCCGGAATCGCGGGCCGTCCGCCGTGAGGTCTGAAGCAATGTGGGATCCGGCGGGACCGCTGCGGCCAACGCCGCAGCGCGTCCAGGACCGTTCAGACGGTTCCCGTTCTCCGGGGTCTGCCCGCCCGGCTCCCCCGCAGCCCGTCCGCCCGGTAGCCGTGCGGGTGACTGCTCACTCCAGGGTGCTGCGCGCCCTTCGTTCACGGCGCAGAACCCGCCGCGGGGCGCGGCAGTCTTCATCCCTGCTGGCGTCCCGCAGGGCCGGCAGGCTCACTCCTGATTGTCCTTCCACTCCTCGTACCACGCCATCTGGATCGCTTCGAGCTTCGCTTCGTTCGACGCCATCGGGTCGTCCTCGAAGTCCTCCAGCTCGGTCACCATGCGGTGCAGGTCGGTGAAGCGCACCGTGAGCGGGTCGATGTCCGGATGCGCCTCGTACAGCGCGATGCCGATGTCTTCAAAATCGTTCCACGTCATGGCGGCGTCTCCTATTCGATCTTGGTGCCCTTCAGCGCCTGCCGCACGGCCGTATTCATGAGGTTTTCGGCCAGCCGGCGCGTCGCCGCGTCCAGCTTCTCGATGCGGTCGCGGATCAGGTGATGGTCGTTCGAGTGATAGACCACCTGAAGCTCGTTGATGGCGGCATCCACGGCGGCGCGCTCCTCCTCGGTCAGCTCGAGCCACGCGTCGCTCATGCGCGCCTTCTCCACCGCCGCCAGAATGTTGTCGGCTTCCACGCGCGCCTCGCGCACCTGCCGCTCGCGCAGGTCCTCTTCCGCTTTTTCGTACGACTCGCGGATCATCGCTTCGACCTGCTCTTCCGTCAGTCCGTAGCTCGGCTTGACCTCGACGCTCTGCTCCTTTCCGCTGCGCAGGTCCCGCGCCGTGACGTTCAGGATGCCGTTGGCGTCGATCAGGAACCGCACCTCGATGCGCGCCATGCCGGCGGGCATCGGCTCGATGTCCTTCAGGTCGAAGCGCGCCAGCGACCGGCAGTCCTTCACCAGCTCGCGCTCGCCCTGCACGACGTGGATCAGCACGTTCCGCTGCCCGTCCACGCTCGTCGTGAACACCTCCGTCGCCGACGCCGGAATCGTCGAGTTGCGGTGGATCAGCTTGCTCACCACGCCGCCCATCGTCTCGATGCCCAGCGACAGCGGCGTCACGTCGAGCAGCAGCTTGTCCTGCACGTCGCCCGAAAGAATCGCCGCCTGCACGGCTGCGCCCAGCGCGACCACTTCATCCGGGTTCAGCTCCGCGTGCGGCTTCGCCTTGAACAGCGCCTCCACGGCGCGGCGCACCATCGGGATGCGCGTCGAGCCGCCCACCAGCACGACTTCGTCGATCTGTTCCGGTTCGAGCCCGGCGTCGCGCATCGCCTGCCGGCACGGTCCCAGCGTGCGGTCCACGATGTCGCGGATCAGGTTCTCGAACAGTTCGCGCTTCAGCTCCCGCTGGTAACGGCGGCCGTGGTATTCAATGTCGATCACCGTGGCGGGCTGGAAGGAGAGCTCTTCCTTGGCGCGGATCACCGCCTGGCGGATCGTCTGCACCGCTTCGCCGTTATGCGAAAGGTCTTCGCCCCATTCGCTGGCGATGTCTTCCAGCGCAATCGCCAGCAGGCGGTTGTCGATGTCGTCTCCGCCCAGGTGCGTGTCGCCGTTCGTGGCCAGAACTTCGAAGATGCCTTCGTGCAGGCGCAGGATCGAGATGTCGAACGTGCCGCCGCCCAGGTCGTAGACGGCGACGATGCCCTCTTTGCGCTTGTCGAGGCCGTACGCCAGCGAAGCGGCCGTCGGCTCGTTCACCAGCCGCAGCACCTCGAGGCCGGCGATCCGGCCCGCATCGCGCGTGGCCTGCCGCTGCGCGTCGTTGAAATACGCGGGCACGGTGATGACGGCCTGCGTGATCTCCTCGCCCAGGTATTGCTCGGCGCGCCGCTTCAGCTCCTTGAGGATCTGCGCGGAGATCTCCGGCGGCGTGAACGTGCGGTCGCCCAGCGCCAGCCGGATCACCTGCTCGCTGCCCTCGGCGATGCGGAAGGGGAACAGCTTCAGCTCCTCTGCCACGTCTTCGCGGCCGCGGCCCATCAGCCGCTTCACTGAATACACCGTGCGCTCGGGCGCATCGATCAGCAGGCGCCGCGCCGCTTCGCCGACGACGAACGAGCCGTCCGCGGCCAGGCTGACGATGCTCGGCACCATGCGGCTGCCGTCCGGACCGGGGATGATCTCCGGCCCCGTGAGATCCATGAAGGCGGCCAGCGAGTTCGTCGTGCCGAGATCGATGCCGATGATGCGGCGCCTCTGCACCGAGGAGAAGTCAATCTGAAACGTGCTCATGGGAGTGGGTGGATTGCGCCGTCAGGCGTTGCGCGCGGCCAGCTGCTTGTCGACTTCCTGGACCAGGTTGCTGATGTAGCGGCGGCGGTTCAGCGCCGCACGGATTTCGGCCAGGATCTGCCGCCGCGCGTCTTCAGGCGCGGCGTCGTGGCGGGCGAACATCGCTTCCAGCTCGCGGTCGATTTCGCCCAGCATCCCCACGAACCTGCGCCGCATGGCGTCCAGCTGCGGCAGCGCTTCAAGATCCCCGCCGCGCAGCTCGTCCAGGGCCATGTTCAGCTCGAAGACCTCTTCCAGCAGCTCCGGCGGAACGTCCTTGTTGCGCTGGTCGCCGACAGGGAAACCCTCCTGCCGCAGAACGTATTCGGCGCGCTGGATCGGATCTTTCAGCACGCGGTAGGCGTCGTTCAGGATCGACGAGGCTTCCAGCGAAAACCGCTTCTCCTGCTCGGAACGGCGCGTGTAGCGGTCCGGGTGAAGCAGGCGGCTCAGAGTGTAAAAGCGGTTCTTCAGGTCTTCGGAGTCCAGCCCGAGCCGCCGCGGCAGGTCGAAAAACTCGTAGTAGTCCGGCGTCGGCGCCTGGATGGTGTTGCAGTAGCGGCAGAACAGCGAAGCCGCGTCCTTCGCTCCGCAGTGCCAGCAATCGTGCAGGTGTGCCATCAGGCGGAAAACGACGTCCCGCACCCGCAGCTCTTCGTCGCGTGAGGATTCTCGAACGCGAAGCCCGAGTGCATCAACGATTCCTTGTAGTCCAGAGTCATGCCGTCGAGGAAGACCATGCTCTTGGGATCGACGTACACCTCGACGTCCTCGAAACGGAAGACATGGTCCGTCGGGCGCGGCTTCGGCTCGTAGCGGAACAGATAGCTCAGCCCCGAGCACCCGCCGCCCTGCACCCCCAGGCGCAGGCCTCCGCCCGTGACCCCCTGCCTGGCGAACGCCTCGCGGATCTTCTGGACGGCTTTCGGTGTGACGTGAACTTCAGGCATGCGGACTGCTTCCTCGCGCCGGGCCGGCGGGCGTCCGCGCGGCGGACGCCCGCGCCCACTTCCAATTTACGCCGTCTGCGCAGCGCCGGCGGGCACGCCCGCCTTCTTCTTGTAGTCCTCGATCGCCGCCTTGATGGCGTCCTCGGCCAGCACCGAGCAGTGGATCTTCACCGGCGGCAGGCTCAGCTCGTTGACGATCACCGTGTTCTTCAGCTGCATCGCCTCGTCGAGCGTCTTGCCCTTGATCAGCTCCGTGGCCAGCGACGAGCTGGCGATCGCCGAGCCGCAGCCGAACGTCTTGAACTTCGCGTCCTCGATGACGCCCGTCTCCGGGTTCACCTTGATCTGCAGCTTCATCACGTCGCCGCACTCGGGCGCGCCCACCAGGCCGGTGCCCACGTTCGGGTCGTTCTTGTCCAGGCTGCCGACGTTGCGCGGATTGTTGTAGTGGTCCAGAACCTTGTCGCTGTATGCCATGGTTTCTTCAAATCCCCTTCTGCATTGGAATCGTTACCGCAGTCGTGCCCCTCAGTGCGCGGTCCATTCGACCTTCGACAGGTCGATGCCCTCTTTCACCATCTCGTACAGCGGCGAAAGCTCGCGCAGCTTCTTCACCACTTCCACGACCTTGCCGATCGTGTAGTCGATCTCCTCCTCCGTGGTGAAGCGGCCCAGGCCGAAGCGGATGGAGGAGTGCGCCAGATCGTCGCCCGCGCCCAGCGCCTTCAGCACGTAGCTCGGCTCGAGCGTGGCCGACGTACAGGCGGAACCGGAGGAAACCGCAATGTCGTTGATGCCCATCAGAAGGCTCTCGCCCTCCACATAGGCGAAGCTCATGTTCAGGTTGTGCGGCAGGCGGCGCTCCATCGTGCCGTTGATGTAGACCTCGTCGAGCTCCGCCAGGATGCCGTCCTTCAGCCTGTCGCGCAGCCGCTGCAGCCGCGGCATCTCCTCCGGCATCAGCTGCTGGCATAGCTCCGCCGCCTTGCCGAAGCCGACGATGCCCGGCACGTTCAGCGTGCCCGAGCGCATCCCGCGCTCATGGCCGCCGCCGTCCATCTGCGCCGTCAGCTGCACGCGCGGGTTCTTGCGCCGCACGTAAAGCGCGCCCGCGCCCTTCGGGCCGTACATCTTGTGCGCCGTGCAGGAGAGCAGGTCGATGTTGTCGGCGATCACGTCCACCGGGATCTTGCCCACCGCCTGCGTGGCGTCGGTGTGGAACAGCACGCCCTTCTCGTGGCAGATCTGCCCGATCGTCCGGATGTCCTGGATCGTGCCGATTTCGTTGTTGCCGTACATGATCGACACCAGGATCGTCTTGTCCGTGATCGAGTCGCGCAGCTGATCCAGGTCGATCAGTCCGTCCGGCCGCACGGGCAGGTAGGTGACGCGGCAGCCGCGCTTCTCCAGCCGCTTGCAGGTGTCGAGCACCGCCTTGTGCTCCGTGGCTGCCGTGATGATGTGGTTGCCCTTCTCGGCGTACATCTCGGCCACGCCCTTGATGGCGAGATTGTTCGACTCCGTCGCGCCGCTGGTGAAAACAATTTCCTTGGGATTGGCGTTGATCAGCGAAGCGATCTGCTTCCGCGCCTTCTCCACCGCCTCCTCGGCCACCCAGCCGAACGCATGGTTGCGGCTGGCGGCGTTGCCGAAGTGCTCGCGGAAAAACGGCAGCATCGCCTCGAGCACGCGCTCGTCCATCGGCGTCGTCGCGTGGTAATCAAGATAAATCGGGAATTTCAACATGGCCTTTTCCTCTCCTGCCCCTACCCGGATATGACGGTCAGCGCCCCCGCCCGCCTTGCGCCGCGCGAGGAAGCCGGGGGCTGCTCCTCGCTCAGGTCTGCTATGGTGATGCTCTCCAGAACCTGCTGGATTCGCTCGTGCACCTTGCGCAGCGGCTCGCGCACGTTGCAGCTGTCCGAGATCTCGCACTCGCCCTGCCGCCCGAAACAGTTCGTCAGCAGCACAGGCCCGTCGATGGCGCGGATCACTTCCAGCGCCGTGATCAGCGACGGATCGCGCGCCAGCCGGTAGCCGCCATTGACGCCCTGCTCGCTGATCAGGAATCCCTCGCGCACCAGCCTCTGCAGCACCTTCGACAGGATCGGCGCCGGAATCCCGTACGCCTCGGCCATCTCCTTCGTGCTCGCGGGGCGGTCCTTGCCGAACACAGCGATGTGCTTCAGGCTGATCAGCCCGTAGTCGGCTTTCTTGGTCAGCTTGAGCATGGCGCGTGAATCCCGGACCGAATCAGTCCACTTCCCACTCTAGCATCACGGACCAAATTGGTCAAGGATCGTCGTTTGGCCGCCACGATCATTCCGCCGGACGCCGGCACGACTGAAAATCCCTGCGGGTTCAACGCGGGTTCCGCGCCGCGAGTGAAGCGTCAACAGGCCGTAGAATCGAGCGGTCCCCGACCTCCCCCAGCCGCGCCCACGGTGCGGATTTCTCCTCGGCCTTGGCCGAGGCCTGCATCCCAACCGTGCTTGCCTGGGCCGCGGGAGCGGGCGATCCCTCGAACCCCCGCCCCGCACGGCGCGCGATCTTCGAGTGAACAGTCTGCTCAGGGCCCTGCCCGGAGGGCGGTTCCCGGGCAGGCGGCCGCGGCTCAACCCAGACGGATGCGGCGCAGATCGATCTTCCCTTCCTCCGCCACGCCAAGGCCGAGCATGGCCGCCAGTTCGACGTGTTCGGGCTGCATGCGGATGAAGTTGCTGTCCTGATCGTCCGGCGCGAGCGCAATGGGCGCCATGCCCATCTGGCCGCGCTTCATGTCGAGCACGTTCCAGCCGATGCGGTCCAGCGCCACCGGATCGGTGCCGAAGTACAGAGTCTTGTGCTCCCAGAGATATTTCGCGGTGCGGCGCGCCGGGCCTCCGTGGTAGGCGCCCTTGATGCCGTCGATGATGTTGAGCACGACCTTCTCGCGGAAGATGCGGTGATCGACCACGGCCGGGATGAACATGCCGCAGGCGTTGTTGGTGCGGCTGACATGGCTGCGGGCGACGTTGTTGACGAAGCCGTGGCTGAGGTTCTTGAGCGCGATCGTGATGCCGGCGCTCTGGTGGTGCTTGAGCACGCCCAGATTGACCACCTTGTTCGCCGTCTGCGACAGCAGCTTCGCCACGTAGGAACGGCGGTGATGCGGGTCGCGCGGATCGTGGCCCGCGCCGATGAGGGGCAGCTCGATGTACTGGTCGCGGTCGTAGCCGTCCATGTCGAGCTGGAGCTTGTCATACTTGACCGTTGCGCAGCTCCAGCGCACGCCCTCGGGAAGCCACTTCTGGAAGCCGCCGCTGAGGAACTCGCTCTGGTAGCGGTCGTAGGCGAAGATGTCGCTGCGCCTGACGCCTGCAGCCTCCAGCCCGGCGACGATCTCCTGAAACACTTCGGCTGAAGAGATGATGTAGGGCTGGCCCACCGGGTTCACCTTGATAATCACGACGTCACCGGGTTCGAAGAAGACGCGCCAGGCGTCCTGCCACGAGGGCGCGCCGGTGAGCTCCATCATGCCGCGGCGCATCATCTCGCGGACGGGCTCGCGCTGGTAGACGCCTTCCACGATGCTGGCCGGGTGCCCGACGGCCACGACCCGGCCGGGGAACGGCCCCGGAATGCCCAGTCTGCGCTCCTGCGCCCGCAGACGGGCCTGGGCCGCCGCCAGCGTGCCGAGAAACGCCCTTCGGTCGAATTCCATCGCGCGACCTCCTGTTGAAAGCGCAGCCTGTCTTTCAGGCGCAGCCGCCGGGCCTGGTGTTACCCCGCCGCGCCGTGTGGCTCCGGTTTCCGGATGTTACCATTGTGGGTAATCCGGCGGGCGGCGCGACGCCCCGCTGGCGGCAGTCCCATGGATCTGGACCAGCTCCACACGTTTCTGGAGATCGTGCGGCTGAAGAGTTTCTCCAAAGCCGCCCAGACGTGCTACCGCACGCAGCCGGCCATCAGCGCGCAGATCCGGCAGCTGGAGCAGGAGCTCAACACGAGCCTGTTCGAGCGGCTGGGGACGCGCATCCAGCTGACGCCCGCGGGAAGGATCTTCGCCGAATACGCCGAGAAGATTCTCGATCTGCGGCGTCAGGCGCAGGACGCGATCAACGAGCTCGAGCGCACGCCGCGCGGCGAGCTGGTGATCGCCGCCAACGAGGCCACCTGCATCTACGTGCTGCCCACGGTGTTCAGCTCGTTCAAGAAGCGGTTCCCCAACGTGCAGCTGCTGGTGGACCGCAGCTACGGGCGCCACGTGGTGGAAGCGGTGGTGGACAATCTGGCCGACTTCGGCTTCACGCAGCTGCCCGTGCAGGAGAAGCGGCTCCAGGTGGTGCACGTGTACACCGACGAGATCAAGCTGCTTGTGCCGGCTTCGCATCCGCTGGCCGGCGCGGCGTCGGTGACGGCGCGCGACATCGCGCCGTATCCGCTGCTGCTGCCCAAGGGCGGCGCGACGCGGACGCGGCTGAATGAATGGCTCGAGCCGGTGGAGGACGAGCTCCAGATCTCGATGGAGCTGGATTCGACCGAAATGATCAAGCGGTTCGTGCTGGCCGGAATGGGGATTTCGTTCATGGCGGCGTCGCATTTCCGCGAAGGCGTGGAGGCGGGCCAGTTCGCCGCGGTGAGCCTGGCGCCGGAGCCGCTGATGCGCCGCCTGGGGCTCGTCTACCGGAAGGACAAGGCGCTGTCGAAGGCGGCGCTGGGATTCATCGAGAGCGTCATGGAGCTGGCCGCGAGGAACCACTCCGCGCCGGCGGCGGGCGGAGGCGCGCGATGACCATCCGGACGCAGGCAGGACGGTTCCGCCACACCGTGATTCTGGCTTCGACCCGGCGCGGGCTGGAGCGGTTCGACAGCCTGGACGCGATGCCGGCAACGCTCCGGGCGCGATGCCTGAAAGCGCTGGAAAGCCGGGAAAGCGGCACGGTGGTGATCGCGGGCCAGGCGGAAACGTCTGAAGAGGGCGGCGCGCCCGCGCACTGTCCCGGTGTTCCTGAAACGCCCCCTGCTTCTGCCGCGGCGGCGTGGAAGAGCCAGCGGCGGCTCGCAGGGTGGCTCGGGCTGGCTGTCGCAGCGCTGGCCGCGGCCGCGTGGCTGCTGCACTGGCGCGCCTGAGGCGGCGCAAAACCGGCTCCAGCTTCAGCAAGCCCCGCCGATAAGGAGGGCATGGAACGCCGAACCACAAGGCGGCAGCCGGTAACGATCGAGGCGGTGTTGAATACGCTCCATGAAGAAAACGGCGAGACCCGGAAAGGGCCGCCGCTCGGAGTCGTCGTTGAAGAGATTTCAGGCCGCGGGGCCAGGGTCCGCATGCCGCTGCTGCTGCGGCCGGGCACGCTGGTGCAGATGGAGGCCGGCGACGACCTGTTTCTGGGAGAAATCGTTCACTGCCGGGCGGACGGGGACGGATATGTAGCGGGCGTGGAGGTGGACTGCGTGCTTCATACGGCCGCCGGCCTGCGGGCGTTGATGAAGGCGTTGCTGGAGGAAGGCTGCAGCCCCTCAGGCGGCGATGCCGCGGAGGCCCACGTAGAGCGACACGATCAGAACGGCCGCCAGTGTCGCCAGCAGTACCCAGCTTAGCGCCTCTGCCCGGCGGCTCCGGATGAACGAGCGATGGAGAACCCGTTTCACCTCCGTGCCACTCCCATTGAACTAGACGTAGCTAAAGTGTAGCAGAGTTGCCAAAATTCTCCTACACTTTTGTCAAATCGGCTGATTTCGGCTCAAGCATTAGAAAGTTTTCCGGAGCACAGGCTGGCGGGGCCGCGCTATAGTACGAAGCATGAAGAAAGCGGTGGTCTTTGGCTGCGCCGGCCAGTTGGGAGTCGAACTGGAGAGGGAGTTCCGGCAGAGGGGCTACGAGGTGGCCGGCTGGGACCGCAGGCAGCTTGACATCACCAGCGCTGAAGCCGTGGAAAGCGCCGTGGCGCGCTTCAATCCGGACGTCGTGCTGAATGCCGCTGCCTACAATCAGGTGGACGTCGCTGAAAGCGAGCCGGCGGCCGCCTTCCAGGTCAACGCTCTGGCTGTCCGCAACATCGCCCTGGCCTGCCGGCAGTCAGGCGCGAAGCTGGTCCACTACTCGACCGACTATGTGTTCGACGGCGCCGCCGGCAGGCCGTATGTGGAGACGGACCCGCCGCACCCGCTGGGCGCATACGCCGTCTCCAAGCTCGCTGGCGAGTTCTACGCCAAAGCCTACCTCGACGATGCCCTGATCATCCGCACCTCGGGAGTCTTCGGGTTGGGCGGGCTTCAGACAGCGAGAGGGAATTTCATCGAGCTGATGTTGCGGCTGGCGCGCGAGGGAAAGACCATCCGCGTGGTGGAGGACCACACGGGCAGCCCGACGTATGCGCCCCTGCTGGCGGCGCGCACTGCGGATCTGGTGGAACGCGGCGCGAGCGGCGTTATCCACGTGGGGGGCGGAACGCCCATTACCTGGTTTGATTTCGCCAGGATGATCTTCTCCGAGGCCGGCCTGCATCCGGACCTGCGGCCGACGAACGACCGCGAATACCGCACTCCGGCGCGCCGGCCCAAATACTCGGCTCTTTCCAACGGGCGGATGGAATCGCTCGGCGTCGCGCCCATGCCGCCGCTGGAAACGGCCGTGCGCAGTTATCTGCAACTCCGCAGCCGCATGGTGCCGGCCTGAAGCCGCGCCCGCACTTCCTCTCCTCTCCTCTGCCAGCGCAGCGCGGACGCGAGGGGGCAAACCGCTCAGTTCAGGCTGTCCCCCCGGGTTCTCGAGATTCCCCGGAACCCGGGATGCCCGGGTTTGGCCGGGCGGGAGTGAATGGCGCGGCCAGAGCGGGCATGCCGTTGGCTGCCGGATCTCAGTCCTTCGGAGCGTAGTAGCCGCGGCGGACCTGCACGCGATAGTCGCGGTTCTTCGTTTTCACCTCGATGCGGCGGAAACTGCCGTCGCGCGCCTGGTTGGAAGGAACTATGCAGCCGAGTACTGGCTGCGCAGTTCGGTCTGGATAGTGTCGTAAATGTCGTCGAGCGACTCGCGGCGGCTGACACGGAAAACGCGGCCGCCGGTTTCCTCGGCCATCCTCCGCATCGCGCCTTCGCCGGAGACGCCGCCATACTGCCACGAGGTGTAGCGGGGGTCTTCAAAGAGCACCACATACACAATGGCATCGGACCGCTGCGCCTCTTCAATCGCCTCCTGCAGCTTCACGCGGCTGCCGACGTCGACACCGTCCGTGATGACGATCAAAGCCTTGCGGCCGACCTCGCCGCGGAGTTTTTCCTTCGAAGCAAGCCAGACGGCATCGTAAAGCACCGTGCCGCGACCGCCGCCGGGCAATGGGAGAGGCGAGCCTGTCGGCGACATCCCGCTGACTCCGGCATTCAGGCGGAGCCGGTCGAGCGCCCTGGCCAGCAAAGCCGGCGAGCCCGTGAAGTCCTGCAGCAGCTCGGCGTCGACGCCAAAGCTGATCAGGAAGGCCATGTCCTTCGCGCGGAGCACGCGCTGGAAGAACCGGCTGGAGGCGCTGCGCTCGATCTCGATCAGAGCTTCCTGGCTCCGGCTGACATCGACGAGCAGGCCCAGCGTGAGGGGTTGATCGGTTTCGCGCGAGAAGAAGCGGATCTCCTGAGGCTTCCCCTCTTCGTATATGGTGAAATCCTCTTTGCCCAGGTTGGAAATGTAGGCGCCCTTGCGGTCGCGGACGCTGAAGAAAATGTTGACCAGATTGACGTCGACGCGGATGACCTGCTCGTCGGGGAGCGCAGCCGGAGGCTGAGCGGCGAAGAGACCGGCCGACAGGGCCTGAGCCACCACCATGGCTGACACGAGGGCTTTCATGCTCTGCAGGATGGATGCGGTCCGGGCGGCGGTTGTTACGGCGAATTCACACCTGCCGTTCAACAGGGGAAGACCGCCCCGGGAGCACCCGGGCCGGCGGCCGCCCGACCCGCCCGCGGCGAGCTGCTGAAGCACGGACTGCAATCCGGAGACGGAGCGCTCTTCCGGGCGCGCTGTATGTGGACCGGATGACGCCGCCGGCGGCGAGGGCGTGCAAGCGGACGCGCGGGAAAAAGGGCAATTGTGTTTCTGTCCCCTTTTCTGGAATGGCACGAAATCCGTTGGGGAGGGCGGGGGGACACGGGCGGGGAAACGCCGCCTGAAGAACCGCTCTGAAACGAGGGGCGGGGGGTGCGGCGAACCGGCCGCGCCTGCGGCGCGGTGCGGGAGTGTTGGTTGGCTGGAGAGGTTTGACAACCGCCTGGCCGCAGTCTGTCGGGCTGCTCCAGCGCGGCTCTGCTCGGGTGGGCGGATGGTTTCGGTTCGTTTCGTAATTTTGTGTTTTCGGGTTTGGGCGGGTATTGAGGGGCAATGGTTTGCGGGGTGGGAGGGGGCGCAGGCGGGGTTCTGATGCAGTTCGGGCGCGAGGGGACATCGGAGGGCAGCGGGAGCATCGTTGAAGTACTGCCCGCTGTCGCAGGCTGGGGCTGCCTGGCTCGCGGTCTGGAGCCGTGGCTGTGGGGCTGCTCGGAGCGGCTCCGGTGGCGACGCGGCTCGGGTTTCGGTTCGTTTCGCAATTTCGTGTTTTGGGGTTTTGGCGGGTGTTGCGGGGCGGGAGGGGGCGCGGGCGGGAGGCAGCTGGCGGGCAACGCCGAGGGGAAGTCCGTTGCCGGGGCTGAGGGGAAATCGGCGGGGGAGGGCGGCGGGAAGTCCAGCAACGAGGGCGGGAAATCGTCGGGCGAGAGGGAATCGGGAGACGTGCTGCGCCGGCGGCGGCGGGGCTTTGTTGCCGGGGCGGCGAGTCCGCGCAGGCGGTCGCGGTGTTCCCAAAGCAATCTCAGGGCGCGCTCGTACTGGCGGCGGAACATGACTTCATAGCGCTGCAGCAGCTGGAGGGCGTTCGAAGTGTCGGCGAGGGTGCGGAAGGCCTG
>Ga0209381_1001567_pt1 | contig 35761 bp, 25 predicted proteins | sample DewCreD2012metaG_FD_184111 | JGI IMG/M metagenome (GOLD analysis project Ga0209381, IMG submission 184111) | Hot spring sediment bacterial and archeal communities from British Columbia, Canada, to study Microbial Dark Matter (Phase II) - Dewar... ... | reverse complement strand
AGCAGGCCCTCCTTGATCGGCTGGGCCTGGTGCTCCCGGAGCGCCTGGGCCGGCCGAAGTGGCTTGGGCCGGCTCAACAACTTGATCGGCCATGTAGTCTAGACTTTTGATCCGGAAGGCCGAGAATCGCCAAATCGCGGCCTTCCGGCCCCCGAACTGACGAACTTGGGCTAGCATCCGGTCATCCGCGCGCTCGAGGGCCGCATACGCCTGGCCCACGACGGCTGCGGCGCGGGCCGGTGGCGGCTCGCCATTCAGCCCAACGGCGACATCACCCCCTGCCTCTGCGTCCACGCCCCAGGCTGGATCCTCGGCAACGTGCGCCGGGACGACCTGGGCCACGTCTTCCGCCACTCGCCCCACACGCAGGCGTTGCGGAGCCCCTGGGACCACGGCTTGTGTGCCGACTGCCCGGAGGTGCGCCGCTGTGGAGCCGGGTGCCGCGCGCTGGCCTATGCCCGCACCGGCCGGTTCGACGGCCCCGACGAGGCCTGCCCCCTGCGGCGGGGGCTGGCCGCCCCGTCCCTCCCCCCCGATGCCCCTTCGCCATTGCGCACCCGCTCCTCCTGAGAGGCGCCATCCCCTCTGAAGCCGGCGCCAACACACCTGGCGGATGGCGGCGGCTCCCGGCGAAGCACGGCTGGTCCACGAGGGGGGGAACGGCAGGAGCGGTCACAGGCGCAGGAGCGCCGAGCCCCACACGAAGCCCGAGCCGAAGGCGACGAGAAGCACCAGGCCGCCCTTGGGCGCTCGCCCCTGCCGGCGGGCCTGGTCGAGGGCCACGGGCAGGCAGGCCGAGGCCATATTGCCGTACTCTTCGACGTTGACGAAAACCTTCTCGGGCGGGGCACCGACCTTGCGCACGATCTCCTCGAGCATGCGCAGGTTGGCCTGGTGCGGGATGAGGAGGGCCAGGTCGTCGAACGTCAGACCGTGGGTCTCGAGGGCCTCGACGATGGCCTCGGACATGCGGGCGACGCCGTTCTCGAACACCGCCTTGCCGTCCATGCGGAAGTGAACGCGGCCGGCCGCAATGTCGTCGGCGTGGATGCAGTTGGGCCGGCCGAGGGCGGAGCCCGGGGCGGCGGTGTAGAGGGCCTTCGCGCCCGCACCATCGGCGTGGAGAGCCGTGAAGAGGATGCCAGGCTGGCTATCGGGCGCGGGCCCGACGACGACGGCGCCTGCGCCGTCGCCGAGCAGAATGGCGATGTTGCGGCCGTCGTAGGAGCCGTCAATCCGCTTCGAGAGCACCTCGGAGCACGCGATGAGAATGTGCCGGGCGGCGCCCGCCTTGGCGAAGCTATCGGCGACCGCGAGCCCGTAGACGAGGCCGGCGCACTGCTGCTTGATGTCGAGCACGGCGATGCCGGGGATGCCCAGCCTGGCCTGGAGGAAGAAGGCGGTGCCCGGGTCGGCATGGTCGGGCGTGATGGTGTTGAGGATGAGCAGGTCAATATCGCTCATCCCGAGGCCGGCGTCGGCCACGGCGGCCTGGCACGCGGGCACGGCCAGGCCCGAGGCGCATTCGTGCGGCTCGGCGTGGCGGCGGCGCAACACGCCGGTGCGTGTGACGATGAACTCCTCGGTCGTGTCCATCATCCTCGTCACGTCCACGTTCGTGACCACTCTGGGCGGCAGGTAGTGTCCCGTGCCGAGGATGCGTGAGGCGGGCATGGCTCAGCCTTTCTGCTCGAGGCCCTCGTAGGCGATGGACTGCTTGACGAGGACCGCGCAGTTCTTCTGGAAGAAGTCGAGGGGAAGCAGGGGAGTCTTCGCGTGGACCTCGGCGCCCAGCTCGGCGGCGATCTGGTCAGGGGCTTTGCCAGCCTTGGCCTCGGCGACGATGCGCTCGTGGTAGGCCTTGGTCGCCGCCAGCGCGTCGCGGAAGCAGCGGGCGACGGCCCGGGCGCCGCGGACAGCGCCGTTGTGGCTGAGGCACAACACCTCCGCGCCGAGCTTGGCCAGGCGGACGAGCGAGCTGACGTAGGGCGCATAGCCCGTGAAGTAGTTGGGCCACCAGTGGTCGTGCTCGGGCAGATAGTAGCCTGCCGCATCCGAGATGACAAGGGTCCTGGTGTCCGGCTCGAAGAGGCTCAGGCTGCACTCGCTGTGGCCCGGCGTCTCGAGCACACGGAACGCGACGCCGGTGTCCACCACCACCGCATCGCCCTCCTTGAGCAGGCGGTCCACGGGGATCCGCATCTCGGTGAGCGCCTGGGGGCGGTGGCGGTCGCCGATGGCTCCGGATTGGAGCAGCGAACCGGTCAGGGCGCCGTCAATCTTGCAGAAAAAGCCGATCGCCTTGTCAATCCCCATCGTCTTTGCGGCGGCTCCCGAGGCGAGCACTTGGGCGCCGGGGAACTCGCGGCGCAGCAGCGGCACGGCCATCACGTGGTCGGGGTGCGCATGGGTGACCACGATCTGCTTCACGAAGTCGCGGCGGATGCCCAACTGCTCGAACTGCTCGAGCAGCAGCGGCCCCATGGCGCCCACGCCGCCCTCGAAGAGGGTGCCTTCGCCCTCCCCGGAGTACAGGAACATGGGATAGGCGTTGGTGCCCAGCATCAGCACCTTGTCGCTCACGGCCACGGGGGGGTTCTTGATCAGCACGGGGGTTCTCCTGGCTCGGCCCGCTCGCGCGCCAGGAGCGCGGCCCCCAGGGCGCCCACGTGCTGGGGCGCCGGGGGCACGAGCACGGGCCGGCCGAATGACTCCTCGACCAGCCGTACGAGGAATGGGTTATGCTCGACCACGCCGCCCGTCATCACGAGCGCGCCGTCCACGCTGTCCATCTCGAGGACCCGCTTGACGACGGAGCGGAAGGCCCCTTTCACAATGTCCTCGACGCGCTCGCCGGAGCGGATCTTCTCGAGGATCTCGGTGGCGGTGAAGACGGTGCAGAAGCTGCCGAGCGCGACCTCCTTCGTGGAGCGTTCGGCGAGGGCGTTCAGGGAGGAAACGGGCCTGTCCAGCCGCAGGGCGATCTCTTCGAGGAAGGCGCCGGTGCCGGCCGCGCACTTGCGGTTCATCTTGAAGCTCGTGCGGCGGCCGGCCTCGTCGAGGTGGATCACCTTGTTGTCCTGCGCGCCGATGTCCACCACGGTCATCCTGCGGCGGAAGCACGCGAACGCGCCCTTGCCGTGGCAGGCGATCTCGGTCGCGCGGCCGTCGGCCCAGGGAACGTTGCCGCGGCCGTAGCCTGTCGAGACGGTACGGGCGACCCGTTCGCGCGGCAGGCCGGCAGCGGCCAGCGCTTCCGCCAGATTGGCTTCGGCCGCGGCCGCATAGTCCACGCCCGATCGGCGGATGGCGCGGGCGACCACCGCGCCGTCCTCGCCGATCAAGACGAGCTTGGCCGTGGACGCGCCGATGTCTATCCCGCAGAAGACTCGCTTCATGCCTCAGCCAGTTGCTCCACGAAGGCTTCGATGTTGGTGCGGGTCTGCTCCTCGGAATAGAGCCGCAGGTCGTTGAGGTCGCCGTGGATCACGAGGAACGGCTTGCCGAGCTTCGCCTGGAGGCGCTGCGGCATCTGATAGCGGTTGTTCGAGTTGTTCGGGCAGGTCTTCGAGTCGTGGTACAGGATGCCGTGGACCTTGAACTTCGCGGCCATGGCCTCGATGTACTTCTCCTTTTCATCCTCGGAGCGGCAGATGAAGACGCTGGAGTAGGCTCGGGCCATGCTGCGGAAGGGGTCGGCGGGGTCCAGGGCGTCGAAGACCCAACTGTTGCAGTACGTGGAGGCCACCACACAGGCCCGCAGTTCCGTGAACTGCTGCGACAGGTTCCTGAGCCGGCCCCACACGGGCATGCCGTCCCAGTAGATGCGGAACCTCTCGCCTGGCACCGCGGCAACACCGCTCGCGACGCGCTCGTTGAGTTCGGCGAGGAGCGCCTGGTAGTAGGCCAGGGCATCTGGCAGGCCGCGGAGCACGACGGCCGGCCCCATCTGGATCGTGCCATCGAAGAAGCTGATGGGCGAGGGCACATGGGCCGCCGTCTCGAGCACCTGCCGCCAGAGGTCGGTGCACTGCTTCGAGAGGGCGATGGCCTCGCTCAGGCGGGCGGGGTCGAGCCTCGCGCCCGCGACGGCTTCAAGGGGCGCGACCAGGGCCTCGTGCTGCTTCGCCACATCGTCTACGATCGTGTCGCTCACCTCGCCGATCGAGCGGGGCGTGTGGATGCCGAGGCACGGCACGTTCCACTCGCGGGCGTAGAACTGGAACCAGTCCTTCACGTCGCGGCACTGGTTGGTGTTGAAGACGAGCACGTCGGCCCTGGGCATGCCCTTGAGGCCCATCTTCTGGAGAGGCGTCTCGCCCTTGAGGTAGGAGCCGATGTCGCTGGTGAGGTACGAGCAGATATCGGGCGAGAAGCCGCGCGCGTTGGCGAGGGGAATGAGGTCGGTGGCCATTCGGCTCGCGCCCAGCATGGCGCCGTGGTTCTCGGGGAAGTAGACGTTGAAGCCGAGGGCGCGGAGCAGCTCCGCCGGCCCCACGCTCGTGCACCAGGCGGTCTTCTTGCCGTCCTGCGCGCCGCGGCCCAGCTCGGCGAAGTAGCGTCCCATCACCTCGCGCATCTTGCCCGTCGTCTGGAAGTCCTTCCGCTCGGGGGCGGACATTCGATGCTCCTTTCGTGTCGGGTCAGGCGCTTGGCGGCGCAAAGCGCTCGCCGAATCGCCGGGCCAATGCGTCAAGTTGCTCCCGCACACTGTCGAGGCCGAGGTCACGGGCGTACTTCATGACCCCACCGCGGAAGTCGGGGAAGCCGGTGCCCAGCACCATCGCGGCATCCACGTCGGCCTCGCGAAGGGCGATCCCCTCCTCCATCACCCAGAGGGCCTCCGCGGCCATCCGCAATACCAGGCGCTCGGTGATCTCATCTGCGTGCACCGCGCGCGCCGCGATGCCCTTCTCGCGACGGGCCTCGGCGATGAGCGCGCCTGCCTGCTCGCTGGGGTGTGGAGTGTAGTCGCCTGGAACGTAGCTGTAGACCCCGGCACCCGCCTTCTGGCCGAGGCGGCCCGCTGCGACGAGCCGCGGAACGGCCTGCGGCAGCGCCCCGTGCCGCGGGAAGGCCCGTCGCAGCGCCTCATCCGCGTGCGCAAGAATGTCGAGCCCCGCCAGATCGATCAGCGTCAGCGGCCCCATCGGGAACCCGAAGGCGACCATGGCGGCATCAACCGCCGCGGGCTCCGCCCCCTCCTCGAGCAGCCAGAACGCCTCCTTGAGGTACGGGATGAAGATGCGGTTGACGAGGAAGCCCTCGCGGTTCCTCACCACGACCGGCGTCTTGCGGATCGCCTTGACCAGCTTGAGCGCCGTGGCGATCGCACGGGGCGACGTATCGACCCTGCGGATGACCTCAACCAAGGGCATTGCGTGCGCGGGGCTGAAGAAGTGCAGGCCGAGGAACCGCTCGGGGCGTTGCATCCCCTCGGCCAGGACGTCGAGCGAGATCGTCGAGGTGTTCGTGGCCAGAACGGTGTCGGCGCCGCACATGCCCTCGAGTCTGCCGAGAACGGAGCGTTTCACCGCAACATCCTCGAACACCGCCTCGATCACGAGGTCGGAGCCCGCAATGCCGTCCCACCGTGTCGTGGTCGAAAGGAGCGCCAGCGTGGCCTCCGCGCGGTCGGCGCCCATCTTGCCTTGCTCCACCCGCTTGAGAAGCGAATGGCGAAGGCGCTCTGCGCCGCGGCCCAGCGCAGCCTCGCTCTCGTCGAGCGCCACGACGGCGATGCCGCACGCCAGGAGAGCCTGGGCGATGCCGGAGCCCATCGTGCCCATGCCGATGACGGCGGCGCGCCGCACGTCCCCGCCCTGCACCCCGGCCAGGTCAGGCACCTTGACCGTGTCGCGCGACGCGAAGTAGAGGTAGACCTTGTTCCGCGTGGCCTGCGTGCCCATGCATTCGGCGAAGCCCGTCTGTTCCGCATGCAGCGCGGCGTCGAACGACTGCTCGATGCCGGCCCTCACGGCCTCGAGGATCTTGCGCGGGGCGACCAACTCGGGGCGCCCCCTGGCGATCCGTTCGTCCGCCATCGCGAACGCGGCCGCGTTTGCTGCGGGGTCGTTGACCTTCTCGGTGCGCTCGCGCGTCTTGCGAGGCGTGACGCTCTGGGCCAACTGTTCCGCGCGCGAGAGCAGTGCTCGGCCATCGCACACCTCGTCCACCAGACCCAGGCGCAGCGCCTCGTCGGCGCTCAGGGTCTCAGCGGTGAACAGCATCCGCAGGGCGGCCTCGGGTCCGACGAGCCGCGGCAGGCGCCCGGTGGCGCCCGCGCCGGGGAGAATGCCCAGGTTGATCTCGGGCATCTGGAAGCTTGTGCCCGTGGCGCATAGCCGACCGTGGCACGCGGCGGCCAGCTCGATGGCGCAGCCGGACATTCGGCCCGCCACGGCGGCCAGAATCGGCTTCGGGCAGTCCTCGACTTCCCGCAGCGCGTCCTGGTACTGCCGCGCCATGCGCACCGCCTCCTTCGCTGTGGTGATCGCGCGGAAGAGATTGACGTCGGCACCCGCGCTGAAGTGGCGCTCGTCGCCCGTAAGCACGATGCTGCGCACGGCGGCGTCGGACGCCGCGCGCCGGACCGCGGCGCACAGCGCGTCGAGAAGTTCATACGTGATCGCATTCACCGGCGGCGCGTTGAGGCGCAGCACGCACATGCCATCGGCGACGGAGCACTCGACCATTTCTCGCGCCTGCTATTGCCCGAAAGTGATGAGGTAGTAGGGCGTCTTGTCGCGCGCGCCGTCAATCGCGAACGCCCCGTTCTCGACGGGGAGGACGCGGTCAGTGGGCTTGCCGTCCTGGTCGAGCACGGTGACCTTCGCGGCGCCGGCGCGGCCGAACGCGATGCGGGCTTTCACCGGCTCCATCAGGATCGGAGCCTCACCCTTCGCAAGCATTCGGTCGCCGGCCGGCGAGAACTTCATGCCCGTGTTGCGCGCGCGGGCGATGGCCACGACGAGCAGCTCGGGCGCATTGGCGATCGTCTTGTCCTTCGCACGGGCCGTAACGTAGATGGCGGCGAAGCGGCACTGCGGCTCGATGGCCACGCCGCCCAACTCGCACTTCTGGCCCTGCGCGAAGCCGACCAGGGCCTTCGTGCCCGGCGTGTCCATCGTGAAGCAACCACCGGGGTTGCGCGCGCTCTCCATCCAGCGGAGCTGGCCCGTGGCCGAGACGAGGGCGCCGTCCTTCTCGTGCGGCCGCACGTCGAAAACGGGGGTCTCCTGGTAGTCGGACGTGAACGCCACGACGCTGCGCGCCACGGCCAGCGCTCGTGCGGGCACCTTGCTCGAGTCGAGTTCCTTGCTGTCGTAGCCCTGCACGACCTTGTCGTCGAAGCCCAGCTTGCCCTCGAAGAGCGAAGCGGGGTGCACGTTTCGCGCCGCCACAAGATCGGCCTCCTTTACGTCGCCCCGGAGGATCTGCCGGGCCACCGCGGGGAAGACGCCGAGGACCTGGGGCGCCGTAACGTCCCACTGGTCGCGCCCGATGCGGTCGCTGAACGCGCCGGTGTCGCGGTTCTGGAACATGAACGACACGTCCCAGCCCTGCAGCCCCATGCCATAGGCGCCCAGGATGGCGGGGCCTTCGACGCCCCACTCGTTGGGGAAGACGTGGATCCACTCGGACAGCATGAAGGGCCGGTCGGCCACCTGCTGCATGCCGGTGCTCAGCAGGCCCGAGCCGGCACGCGCGAGCATCGAGTCGTTCGCGCGCGCGCCGAAGTAGTTATGGCGGTCAATCGTGCCCACGAGGTAGTCGGAGTGGAGGTTGGCGAAGTGGCTGAAGGCCCGCCCCGCCTGCCAGTTGGAGCTGACGATCTCGCCCTGGTAGCCGGCCTCGCGCACGGCCCGGACGAAGCGCTGGTAGCACTCGCACTGAAGCTCGTAGAGGAACTGGAGCGAATCGAGCAGTCGCCGCTTGCGGAATGCCTGCGAGCCCTCGATCTGCGCGGGGTCCCAGAACCAGGGGTTGCCGATGGGGAGGATGTTGCCCTTATCGAGGTGTTCCCCATCCGTCTTGAACCCCTCGCCCGCGAAGCTGTCGAAGGCCGCCTTGCCCCACACGGCCACGAGCCCTTCCTGGCTGCCGTACTTCTTGCGCAGCCACTCGCAGAATCGCGCCCCCACCTGCTTGCGAAGCGTGGGGCTGGCCTTCAGCGGCGCCATCGAGGTGTAGAAGAGGATGCTCTGCTCGTTGAGGATCTCGAGGAAGGCGATTGCGGGGTCCTCCGCGTACGTGAGACCGGTGTAAGGGTTCTTGTGCTGGAGCAGGTTCGTGGCGTGGAGAATCTGCACGTTCTGAAGCTCGGGCGAGTACTGGATCCCGCTGTGGGGCGTCTCGATGCGGTTGCCCTTGAACGGCCCGAACTCCTCGAGGTAGGGCACAAGCTTCTTGTCGGCCGGCCCCAGCTTTTGCGAGCCGAAGTGGGCCGAAAGCTTCACGTAGATGCCCGCCTCCTTGAACTTCGCGATCTGGTAGTCCATCCGATCCAGGCCCTCGGGGTCGAACTCCACGAAGCTGTCCTTCGACTGGATGCCGGCCCAGCCGGGGCCGTCGGCGTACTTGTGGAGCCGGACAGCGTTGATGCCGTACTTGCGGTAGAAGGCGGCGCGCTTGTCGGCAAGCGGTTTCTCGGGCGCGCAGGTGCTGTAGCAGAGGTTGATGCCCCAAAGCTTGATCGGCTGGCCGTTGTAGACGAGTTGATCGCCTTGGCGGGTGATGCGCCCATGTCTGCCGGCCGGGGCCTCCAGCCAGTCCTGAAGGCCGATCGCGCCGGCGGCGGAGTCGCCGGTCGCCTGCCAGGGGTACCAGGTGTCGAGGCCCGGCTCATCGGGGACCTCGGCCATCGTGGGATACCAGTTCAATGCGCTCGGCAGCTCGACCGTGAGGCCAAGGCGCACCGGCTTGCCGCCCGCGAGCTTCTCCTTCGCCAGCACGATGCGCGCGGCGCCGTCGGAGGCGACCTCGCAGGGCGGGTCGAAGCGGACGACCGTGGCGCCCCCTTGCGGATCAACCAGCCGAATGGCTTCCACACGGCTACCGAGGCCGCTCTTGCTGAAGGGGTAGCGGACCGGCGTCTGCTTGCCCTCGGCCTCGACGACCACGTCGCGGCCCTCGAAGAGCTTGCCGGGGGCCAGCTCCACGCAGATGAACGTGAGGGCCGTGTCAGCCTCGGCCTGAAGCTCGTAGCTGAGCTCGAGCCGCTTCGGCTCGGGCGCCGCCGCGCGCAAGGCGACGCGCACCGGCACGCCCGAGCCGCTCAGCTTGCCGGCGATCGTGCCCACGGCTGCTCCCTGCTGGCTGCGCATCTGGCCGGGCAGGCCGGTCCACGCCCACTTCGGGCCCCAGGCGATCACGCTAAGGCGCGCATACTCTTGCCCCTCGTGGCTCACCACCACTTGCCCCCCATCGGCCGAGTATGCGCTGAACGGGCGCTCCTCCGCCTGCAACGGCCAGGCGGCCAACACCAGCGCAACGGCCAGGCGGCTCCAGAGCTTACGCGGCATCACGGTCTCTCCTTTTCGGCGGACTCAACCAGGGCGGTGCAGCGATCGAGGCCCCCGAAGTATACACATTTGGCCTCGCAGGCTCAACGCCCGTTGAGAACCCCGGCGGCTCGGGGTATACTGGCGCACGCTCCCGAAACCTGGCGCGTGAAGGAGATGAGGTGGCCGGGATACTCCGCATGAAACAGGGGGACGATATCAGGGCTCCGCGCTTGCGCCTGGAGCGGCTCGAGGACCGGGTGCTGTTCAACGGCGCGCCGGTGATCGTGCCCTTCGATGCCGCCACGCCTGCGACGTGGCTCGACGCGAATCTAACGTCCGTCACCGCCTCGCTCAAGGGCCCCGGGACGGGCGAGGTCTGGCTGCCGTCGGGCGGCCAGGGCGACGCAGCGCGTATCGAGCTCACGGGCACCACCGCGAAGTCGTCACTGACCATCGCCCCCGCGACCAAGGGCGCCTCGACGACCGTGCTCGACATCGCCATCACAGGCTCGCTCGGCAAGCTCACCGCCCCGGCCACAACGCTCGGCGGCAACCTGACCGTCAGCGGCAGCGTGGCCAAGTTGGCCCTTGGCAACGTGGCCGACCAGCACCGGATCTCCCTCGGCCTCGACCCGCTGGTGAAGTCGCTCAGCCTCGCCTTCGGCAGCGTGACCGATGCCACGCTCACGTCGCTCATGGGCATCAAGTCGCTCAAAGTCGTCGAGTGGCTGGACACAGATGCGATCGCCGACGCGATCACGGCGCCCTGGATCGGCAGCCTGTCGGCGATGGGCCTCATGGGCGATCCCGCCCATCCCGGCCACTTCCAGGCGGGCATGGAACTCGACGGCTCGGGCAACCCGAAGCAGACGCTCGGCAAGGTGGCCATCGCGGGCACCTTCGCCGACGCCGCATGGCAAGTTACGGGCGGCATGGGGAAAGCCAGCGTCGGACGCTGGGGCGCCGGGGCCGTCCTCGCGGTGGGCGTGGACCCAGGCCCCGATGGGCGGTTCTTCACTGCGGACGACGCGATCACCCATGGTGTGCTCAACGGGTTGACGGTTGGCGCCTTCGACACGGCTGGCACCGACTTCTTCGGCATCACGGCGGCCAAACTGGGCAAGCTCACGCTCGCCGGCCTGAGACTCGCGACGCCCGACCTGCCCTTCGCGCAGGGCGACTTCCGCGTCCTCTGGGCGCCCGATGCCCTGCACAAGGGCGTCGCCCTGCCGCTCTGGAACGAGACCGTGGATCTCGCCCAGCTCAACGCCTCGCTCGCCAATCTCAAGGCGCTGGGCGTCAACTGGGTCGAACTGAACGTCTTCTGGTTCCAGGACAATATCGCCTCGACGGCGATCGCGCCCGATTTCACCCGCTGGAGCGCGAGCGACTCGTCGGTGCGCGCGGCGATTGACGCGGTGCACGCCCAAGGCATGCGGGTGATGCTCAAGCCGCTGGTGGACCTGCGCAACGACCCGACCCACTGGCGCGGCGACATTCCGGGCTCGGCCGAGTGGTTCACGGGCGTGCAGGGCTACGGCGCGCTCCTGAACCACTGGGCGGCCATCGCCGAGGAGAAGGGCGTCGAGCTGCTTTGCGTCGGCACCGAGCTTGTCACTGCCAGCGCGCAGGAGGCCGCCTGGCGGGCCGTTATCGCGGGCGTCCGAGCGCGCTACTCCGGCCATCTCGTCTACGCGGCCAACCAGGGCGGCACGGCGAGCGCTGCGCAGGAGAACATCGTCTGGTGGGACGCCCTCGACTACATCGGCCTCGATGCCTACTACCCGCTGACCACCAAGACCAACCCCGCCGTGGGGGAACTCCAGGCTGCCTGGGCGGCCCGCGCGGCGATGATTGATGCGTGGCTCGCGAGCCTGGACCCCGCGGACCGCAAGCCGGTGCTCTTCACCGAGGTCGGCTACCGAAGCTGGGATGGCGCGAACATGGACCCCGCCACCCAGGCGGGCAAGGGTGACCTGAACGTGGACCTCCAGGAGCAGGCCGACTGCTATACGGCCCTCCTCTCCACCCTCTGGCGCCAGGAGCCGTGGCTCATGGGCGTCTACTGGTGGAACTGGGAGGTGGACCCGAACCCCACGTGGGAGGCGGTAAACTGGTACACGCCGCAAGGCAAGCCGGCCCAGGCGGTGATCGGCCAGTACTATGCGTGAGGCCGGCCCGCCGCCGGCTCAGGCCAGGCCCACCGCTCGCACGCGGGCGAAGGCGTCCATCGCAAAGTCCAGGTCGGCCTGCGTATGCGCGGCGGAGATCTGGACGCGGATGCGCGCCTTGCCCTTCGGCACCACCGGGTAGCTGAAGCCAATCACGTAGACGCCTTCGGCCAGCAGCCTCTCGGCCATGCGCGTGGCGAGCGTGGCCTCGCCGAGCAGGATCGGGATGATCGGGTGGTCGCCGGCGGGAATGTCGAACCCGCGAGCCGCCATGCCAGCGCGGAAGTAGCGGGTGTTCGCCTCCAGCCGGTCGCGGAGTTCGGTGGACTCGCCCAGGATGTCGAGCACGGCGAGGCTCGCGGCCGCGATGGCGGGGGCCAGGGTGTTCGAGAAGAGATAGGGCCGGCTGCGCTGCCGGAGCAGTTCGATAATCTCGCGGCGCCCGCTCGTGAATCCGCCGCTGGCGCCCCCGAGGGCCTTGCCCAGGGTGCTGGTGAGGATGTCCACGCGGCCCATCACGCCGCGGTACTCGTGGGTGCCGCGGCCCGTCTTGCCGATGAAACCTGTGGCGTGCGAGTCGTCGAACATCACCGCGGCGTCGTAGCGTTCGGCCAGATCGCAGATTCCGTCGAGCGGGGCGATGGTGCCGTCCATCGAGAACACACCATCGGTGGCGATGAGCCGCATCCGGGCGGAGGCGGCCTCCTTGAGGCGGGCCTCGAGGTCGGCCATGTCGCAGTTCTTGTAGCGCAGGCGTTGGGCCTTGCACAGGCGGATGCCATCAATGATGCTCGCGTGGTTCAGTTCGTCGCTGATGATGGCGTCCTCGGGGCCGAGCAGGGTCTCGAAGAGGCCGCCGTTCGCGTCGAAGCACGAGCTGTAGAGGATCGTGTCCTCGGTGCCGAGGAACTCGCTGAGGCGGGCCTCGAGCTGCTTGTGGAGGGCCTGGGTGCCGCAGATGAAGCGCACCGACGACAGGCCGTAGCCCCAGCGGTCGTAGCTGGCCCTGGCGGCGGCGAGGACGCGCGGGTCGTTGGCCAGGCCGAGGTAGTTGTTGGCGCAGAAGTTCAGCACCTCGCGGCCGCCGGCGACGGCGATCCGCGGGCTCTGGGGCGAGGTGATCACCCGCTCGGTCTTGTAGAGCCCCGCCGCGCGGATCTCGTCGAGCGTCCGGGCCGCGTGGTCTCGCAACGCGTCATTCATCGCTCGTCTCCCTGTTCGTAAACCCCTCTCCCTTCCAGGGAGAGGGTAGGGTGAGGGTCGGGCGCTGGGACGGGCCCAGGCGTCCAACCCTCCCCCTTCCCCCTCCCTGAGAGGGAGGGGGGTGATTGGTGTTCAGCGTTCGCTCCAGGTGAGGACGACTTTGCCGCTCTGGCCCGAACGGGCGATCTCGAACGCCTTCTGATAGTCCGTGTAGTGGAAGCGGTGGGTGATGACGGGCGTGATGTCGAGCCCGCACTGGATCATCATGGTCATCTTGTACCAGGTCTCGTACATCTCGCGGCCGTAGATGCCCTTGATCGTGAGGCTGTTCCAGATCACGGTGGACCAGTCAATGGCCGCGTTGGGCAGGATGCCGAGCACGGCGATCCTGCCGCCGTGGCACATGTTGGCGATCATGTCGCGGAAGGCCTGCGGGTTGCCCGACATTTCCATGCCGACGTCGAAGCCCTCTTTCATCCCCAGCTTCTTCTGCGCGTCGGCGATGGAGTCCTTCGTCACGTCCAGCGCCAGGGTCGCGCCCATTCTCTTGGCGAGTTCGAGGCGATAGGGGTTGACGTCGGTGATGACGACGTACCGCGCGGCGCAGTGCCGGGCGATGGCGGCGGCCATGAGGCCGATGGGGCCGGCGCCGGTGATCAGCACGTCCTCGCCCATCAGGTCGAACGACAGGGCCGTGTGCGTGGCATTGCCGAGAGGGTCGAACGAGCTGAGGACCTCGAGCGGGATGTTGGGGTCGCACGCCCAGACGTTGGTGACGGGGATGGAGAGGTACTCGGCGAAGGCGCCGTCGCGGTTGACGCCGACCCCAACCGTTCGCGGACACAGGTGGCGCCGCCCGGCGAGGCAGTTGCGGCAGTGGCCGCATACGACGTGGCCCTCGCCGCTCACAAGGTCGCCTGCCTTGAAATCGGTGACGTTCTCGCCATATCCCTCGACCACGCCGACGAACTCGTGGCCGATGACGGTGGGGACGCGGATGGTCTTCTGCGCCCAGGCGTCCCAGTTCCAGATGTGCACGTCGGTGCCGCACACGCTGGCCTTGAGGATGCGGATCAGGACGTCGCTTTTGCCGACTCTGGGGGTCGGGACCTCCTCCAGCCAGAGCCCTTCTTGCGCCTTGGACTTGACGAGTGCCTTCATGCAGCGTGCATCCTTCCGTTCTGAGGCTCACCAGGGATTGGCGGGCGCCATGTCCCAGGCTTCGAGCCGTGTGACCTTGGCCCCTCCGCCGCGGCAGAAAAGGGAAACGCCTCGGGCGTCGGCGCGGGTCGGGTAGATGGTTCGAGCAATCGCCTGCCGGTCGTTGGCGAAGACTTCGACGAGCGACTTGTCCACGAACACACGGAGCTTGAGCGGCTCGCCGGGCTTCAGCTCGAGGGGTCCGCCCTCGATCACTTTCGGGCCTTCGCCCAGGCTCGAACGCGTGGTGTCAACTTTCAACTTGCTCTCGGCGGCGTCGTAGAAGATCGCCGTCTGCTCCTGGCCGTCGGGGGAGCAGCAGACCTTGACGCCGCATTGCGTGGCGCTGTTGGGAGCCATCTCGATGCTCAGCTCGATGCTGTTGCCGGCCACATCCTGGAGCGGCAGTTCGGCGTCGGCCCGCACAGGCAGGTCTCCATGCTTCCTCGCGTTGTAGCGGAGGAGGGCGAGCTCCTCGGGCGGGGCGATGCGGAGCGTCTTGTCCTCGCCGAGGGAGAGGGCGCGCGGCAGGCTCATCGTGCCCGACCAGCCGCTGGCGGCCTGGGTCTCGCGCTTGCGCCCGTCGAAGACCCAGGCCCACATGAGGCGGCGGCCCTGGGCGTCCACCAGGCTTTCGGGGGCGAAGAAGTGATTGTCCACCCACGTCATCCGCCCGTGGGTCTCAGGCGTGAAGCGGTCGTTCTCATAGCGCCCGAGGTAGTACTGGCAGCCAAGGTTGTGGCTGATGAAGAGGACCATGTGCCGGTCGCCCAGCGGGAAGAAGTCGGGGCACATGTTGTCCTCGTCGGCCCGCGTCCACTTGCGGTCGCTCTGGTAGAAGGGGTGCAGGTAGGTCCACTTCGCGAGGTCGTCGGAGGCGAAGAGGTAGAGCGTGTCGCCCTGGTGCTGGGGCATCTGGCGCTTGAGGCCGAACTCGCGGAGGACCAGCAGGTTGCCGGTGAGCAGGTAGTAGCGGCCGTTGTGGCGCCAGATGGCCGAGGGGTCGGCGGCGCCGTGGACCGTGCCGTCGGGCTGCACGGTGAGGCCGTGAGCGGTTTCGCGGATGACGGGGTTGTGGGGGCTCTTGGTCCAGCGGTCGAGGTCGTCGTCGGTGCTCGTGGCGAGGCAGATCCCGCCCGGGTTCCCGAGGCCCCAATAGGTGATCGTGGGCACACCGTTCGCGTCCACGAATGCGCCGCCGCTGAAGATGCCCTTGTCAGCGCTGCCGGGCTCGAGGGCGAGCGGGTGGTGCCGCCAGTGAAGAAGATCGGCGCTGGAGATGTGCGCCCAGCAGTGGCCCTTCTCGGTCTGCACAATGTACATGAGATGGTAGCGGCCCTTCCAGAAGAGCGCTCCGTTGGGGTCGAAGGGGCCGCAGAGCCCCTCAGGCGCCACAACATGGTACCCCGGGCGATAAGGGTCGGCTTGGAGTTTCGCCCGAAGCTCCCGTGTGCTCTGAATCAGCCTGTTCACGTCGCCGGCCTCGACGTCGGCCATGCACAACGCTCCTAGAAGGGCCACGAACGCGCGCCTGCGGTGCCGCATCGGCATTCTCTTCTCGTCCACATCGTCCGTCGTGTCCATCCTGTCCATCCTGTCTCTGGGCGATGGACAGAATGGACAGGATGGACACGGAGGGGGTTCGGCTCACCAGGCATTCGTCGCTGCCATCTCCCAGATGTCCAGCGATCTGACCTTCGCCATGCCGCCCAGGCTGAACAGCGACACGCCGAGAGCATCGCCGCGGCTGGGGTAGATGCGTTGGGTCACGCATTGCCGGCCGTTGGCGAACACCTCGACAATCGAGCGGTCGAGGAAGACGCGCAGCTTGAGCGCCTCGCCCTCGCGCAACTCGAGGGGGGCCTTCTGCACGCGTTCATCGGAGCCGCCAGTGACATTGAAGGGACTCGGCCAGCCGTAGCGCACGTCCGTGCTGAGGCTTGACCTGCTGACATCGAGGCGGAGCATCTTCGCGGCCGGGTCGAACGCGATGACGGTTTCCTCTTCGCCTGCGGGCGAGCGGCGCACTCTGAGCCCGACCTGTCTTGCCGCGCCCGGCTCGATCTCCAGGGCAATCTCCAGGCAATCGCCCTTCGCATCTTCCAGTGGCCTATCGCCGTCGAGCCCCAGGGCCTCGCTGCGGTGGCGGGGTTTGATGCGCAGCCGGTCGAGTTCGGCGATCGGCTCGATGCGTAGCGTCTTGTCGCCGGCCAGCGAGAGCACGCGCGGCAGGCTCATCACGCCGCCCCAGCCGGCGGCGCTCTGGGCGGCGGGGGTCCGCGCCTCGCACACCCAGCCCCACAAGATGCGTCGCCCTTTGGCGTCGAGCAGCGTTTCGGGCGCGAAGAAGCGGCCGCCCGCCCACGTCATCATCCCGTGGCTTTCGGGCGCGAACTTCTCCTTCTCCCACCGCCCGATGCAGTACTGCGCGCCCAGGTCGTGCGCGATGAAGAGGAACACGTGCCGGTCGCCAAGGGGGAAGAAGTCGGGACACGAGGCGTCGCCGCCGCGTATCCACTTGCGGTCGGTGACGAACGGGCCCTGGAACTCCCAGTGCTTGAGGTCGCTCGACTTGAAGAGCGTAGGGCTTCCGCCGCCGAAGATGGCATAGTAGGTTTCGCCTTCGAGCCAGCCGTGGGGGTCCCAGGAGCTGTACTTGCCTTCGCCGGGCTCGCCCTTCTTCGGGATGGGCACAATGGGGTTTGAGGGCAGCTTTTGCCACTCGATCAACTCGTCGTCCCTGGCGATGGCGATGCAATTGCCGACGCCGCAGCCGTGGTAGATGATGGTCGGGCGACCCTCCTTGTTCACGAAGGCGCCGCCGCTGAAGATGCCCTGGTCGCCGTGGCCGGGCACCAGGGCGAGGGGCAGGATCGTCCAGTGCAGCAGGTCGTGGCTCACGGCGTGGCCCCAGCAGTGGCCGCCGTGTTGCACGATGTACATGAGGTGATAGCGGCCCCGCCAGAAGATGGCGCCGTTGGGGTCGAAGGGCATGCAGATGCCCTCGGGACTGACGAAGTGGTAGCGCGGGCGGTGCGGGTCGGCGAGCAGCCGGGCGCGGAGCGCGCGGGCGTCGGCGATCAGGTCGCTGCCTGCGGCGGGCACTCGGCCCCGCCAGCTCGGCACCTCGCCGCGGGCGCTCACCAGGTAGCTGCCGCGGCCGTCGAGCACCAGCTTGCCATCGACCACCCGGGCGTTGCCGAAGAGCCTGGTGTTCGGGAACGCGCCCATCCGCTCCGCGGGCTTGCCGTCCTCGAAGGTCCACCACGCGAGGGGCTTCGGGGTGGACGGCTGGTTGGGCTTGAGCGCGGCGAGTTGCTCGGGCGTCAGGGCGACGCCGTAGATGCGGGCGTCCTCGATGGCGCCGGCGAAGCAGGCGCCGTCGCCTGCCGCCACGTGGCGCAGGCCGATGACGGCGAAGCTCTGCGGCCCGAACGCCTGGGGCTGCCCGACCGAGTAATCGGCATAGCGGACGCCGTTGCGGTAGATCGCGATCTGCTTGCCCTCGTAAACGATGGCCACCTGCACGAAGGCTTCCGGGTCGGCGGTCTCGGCGGCCCAGGCATCCTGCTGGCGGTGCGTGCGGCGGAAGAAGTTGCTGCCCGCCATCCACCTGGCTGGGGCCAGCTCGCCGAAGACGATGGCGTCGAAGCAGTCGTCGCCGTTCTCCAGCGTGAGCGCGCTGCCACCCCGTTGGGTCAGGCTGGCTGGGGCGGCCCACACGACCAGCGTCTTGTCGGTGATGTCGGGCACCCTCTTATCCTCCGCCGCGCGAGCGGGGCAGGTGGCGCAGGCCGTCAGAGCCGCTGCGAGGGCGGCCCATTCCAGGGTCTTGCCCTGCGTCACCAGGGTTCTCCTGCGGGGGCGGCAAGCCATGCCTTCGGTTCACCGAACGCTCTCGCGTCACCGCCGGCCAGTAGCCCGATCTTGCCCGAGGCCGCCGCCGGCAGGCTGAAGCACTCTATCAGGATATCATCCAGGTAGAATTCCATCAACGAGCCCTTGAGCAGCAGGCGGAACCTGGCTGGGGCGCCGAAGCTCATCTCGCGGTTGGCCTTCTTCTCGGCCTTGAAGCCGGAGCCGTCGCCTCGGAGCGCTCCGAGCTCCGCGGCGCCCTCGGCGTCGAGGAGCACGGCGCTCCCCTGCCCCTTGCCGCACTCGATGTAGAGGCCGCGCGGCGGCTCCTTGGCCTTCGGCAGCGCGAGCGTCCCCTCGAGGATCACGCCTCCCTGAGCATCGAAGGCGTTCGGGAGCATCGCGACCGGCCCTTCGGGCGCCGCGGCGCCGACCTCGATGGGCCGGCCCTTCATCTTTTCGTTCCCCCGCCACCAGGCGAGCCGCAGCGTGCCCTCGGCGTCGAGCACGGCGGCCTTGAGTGTGCCGAAGTACACCTGGCCGTCGCGCGCGATCGAGTGGTGGTTCACCAGCACCCCGTCGGGCGTGGGGAAGAAGCGCGAGAAGTACGTGTGGCCCGACAGGAGCCGGAGATTCCGCTTCGCGGCGTGGAACGGCCCTTCGGGGCGATCGGCCACGAGCGTGACCATGAGGCCGCCCGTGCCGAACATCATGTAGTATCGGCCGCCGAGCTTCTCGATGGCCCCGACCTCTCCCTCGCCGACGCCGATGACCCTGGGCGGCTCGAGCGCGCGCCACGTCACGCCGTCGAGGCTCTCGCCGAAGCCGAACTGCCCGCCCGTCTCCTTCCTCGGCGTGGCCGTCCAATAGCCGTACAGCCCGCCGCCGGGGCGCGGGATCGTCCAGATGCAGTCCCATCGTCCGTTCCGCTCGTACCAGCGCTCGTCCTGCACGAACTCCAGGTCGTTGCGGAGCCGCGTCCAATGGACGAGGTCCTTCGACTCGGCGAAGAAGATGGTCTGCCGCGGCCCTTTCCACTCGGAGAAGTTGAGGAGGAAGCGTCCGTCGCGGTCGAAGGCGGGCGATTTCCAGGTCGAGCCGGTGCCCATCCAGGTCACGCCGCGGCCCTTGGCCAGCACGCGGCCGAGTTCGGTCCAGTGCACCCCGTCGGGCGAGCGGGCCATCGAGATGTTGTCCCAGTTTCCGCGCGACTTGGCGAGATAGTACAGGTAGTACGTGCCGTCGTGGAGGAAGAGCCACGTGTCCCACATGTTGCCGGTGCGTTTCGAGCGCGCCTTGTAGAACATCGTTTGGACCTCCGTCGGGGGTCTCTCGTCCTCGTCGGCGTCGAGGCTCAGGGGCTTCTTGTCTCGCGCGGCCCACAGGTAGCTGTTGCCGTCGAGCCGCAGGCGGCCGTTGGCCACCGTCGCGCCGACGAGCCTGACCTCGGGGAAAGTGCCCATCGCGTCGCTGGCCGAGCCGTCTTCGAAGCTCCACCAGGCCAGGGGCTTCGGGTCGGAGAGCTGGTTCGGCCTGAGCGCCGTGAGTTGCGCGGCCGTCAGCGCCGCGTCGTAGATGCGGGCATCCTCGATCCCGCCCGCGAGGAATCCGATCTCGCCCATGCCGCCCACGTAGCGGAGGCCGATCAGCACCATGGCGTCGGGGCCGAATGCCTGAGGGGCGGCGATCTCATACGCGGCGCATTCCTTGCCGTTGCGGTACAGGGCCATCTGCTTGCCGTGGTAGACGACGGCCACCTGCACGAGCGTGTCCGGGGCAGCGCCTTCGGCCGGCCAGGCCGACTGGTCGCGGTGGGTGCGGCGGAAGAAGTCGCTGCCGGGCATCCACTTGCGCGGGGCAACTTCGCCGAACACGATCGCGTCGAAGTGCTCGGCCGGGTCAATGAGCGTCAGCGCGCTGCCGCCGCGCTGGTCGAGATCGGCCAGACACACCCAGGCCACGAGCGTCTTGTCGCCGATGCGCCGCGGCGCTTCGGCCTCCCCTGTCTGCGCGTGGCCGAACAACGCCAAGGCGGCGATCGCGGACAACGCCCTCAGACGTCTCATGCGGACCGTCCTCACAGGACTCAGAGCCAGCGAGGCAGTAGTATAGCCCCTCTGCATCCCCCGGCGCAAGCCGTTGCGCGAGGCCGGGCCCACGCGCGCGGGCGGCCACGGTGGCGGCTGAGCGTGTCGCCAGAGCAGGCACAGGCGAGACACGAGTCGCTGCCCGATCCTGGGAGGATGCGCGAGGCTTCTGCCTGCCGGAGGGTGGAGAACGGGCGATTCCGGTGGGTGAGACGGAGATTGCCCCGGGAGGCCGAATCGGCGGGCTCTCGATTGCCAGGCGGGACCTCAGATGTGCCATGGCTCGCGCAGGGCGCGGTGGCGCATGCGGTTGGCGGCGTCGTCGCCGACGAACTCCTCCTTGGCGGGGTCGAAGGCGAGCGTGCGGCCGAGCATCCAGGCGGTGGCCGCGGCGTGGCAGGCGATGTGGCTCGACCGCATGACGCGGCTATTGGCCGCGGGGAGCGCCCGGGTCCTCACGCAGTTCAGGAAGTCCCGCGTGTGCGGCGAGGCGTCGAGGCCGGAGGCCCGCGCCCAGAGCGCAAACTCGGCCTTGAGCGCCTCGATGCGGGCCGTGGATGCCCCGCCGACGGCTATCCCGCCGCTGTCGCCGACCTCGATCCAGGCCTCCTCGCCGATGAAGCGCACGGGGCAGGTGCCGAGCTCGGTGCGGTAGTGGGGCGAGCGGTCGCCGAAGGGCTGCCGCAGGAAGTCAATCACCAGCTTCACCCCGTTGGCGTAGCGGGCGACGATGTTGTGGTCGGAAGGCGCAAACTCGACGGGGGCCGTGCCGTCGGCGTCGTTGGCCCACTGGCAGAGGTCCACCGTGTGGGCGCACCAGTCGAGCAGCGTGGCGCCGGAGTCGAAGTCATCGTGGCCGCGCCAGCCGCCGCGGACGTATTCCTGGTTGTAGGGCCGCCAGGGCGAGGGGCCGAGCCAGCGGTCCCAGTCGCACTCGTCCTTCGGCGGCTCGGGCTGCGCGGGCAGCCAGTCGTGGCGGTTGCGGGGGTAGTACGACGAGGCATGCAGGGTGTGCAGCTTGCCCAGCTTGCCGCTGCGGGCGAGGTGGACAGCGAACTGGAAGTTGGCGACGCTGCGCCGCTGGGTGCCGGCCTGGAAGACGCGGCCGGTGCGGCGGATCGTGTCGTCGAGGGCCTGGCAGAGGCCGATGGTGATGCCGCAGGGCTTCTCGCTGTAGACGTCCTTGCCCGCCTTGGCCGCGAGGATCGAGGCGAGGGCGTGCCAGTGGTCGCCGGTGGCGATCAGCACGCAATCAATGTCGGGGCGGGCGAGAAGCTCGAACATGTCGCGGTAGGCCGCGCAGTCCTGATTGCCGTACCTGGCGTCGGCCATCCGCTTCACGGCCTCGCGGCGCGAGCGCTGCACGTCGCAGATGGCCACGAACTGCACGTCCTTCTCCGCGATCATGCAGGAGAGAACGTGGGTGCCGCGCGGCCCGATGCCGATGGCGCCCAGCACGATGCGGTCGCTGGGGACGGCCGCGCCGTCCCTGCCCAGCGCCGAGGCGGGGAGGACGTGGGGCGCGGCCAGCGCCGAGGCGGCTGCCAGGAAACGCCTGCGGGAGATTGTGTTCATGGTTCTGCTCCTGGGCGGCAGGCTAGCGTGCTGCCGTGAGTGTGCCAAGTCACCGTGCCGTCGCGCAAGCGGGCTCCCTTCTCTCTTCGGGCGTCTCAGGGCTTGCCCTGCTTCTGCGACTTCTCGATGGCCGCGCGGTAGTAGCTGTCGTCGTGCGGCTGCTTCCAGCCGTCGGTCGGCGCGGGGAGCGTGGCCCGGTGCTTCGCCCACATCTCGCCCGCGAAGGCGTCCCAGGCGAAGCCCTGCCGCGTCCATTCGCGGTCGTAGTCCTTCCCCGTCACTTCCTTGAGGGTCTTGATGATTTCGGCGTCTTTCTCGAACATCCAGCGGTCCACGTAGTCGAAGAAGGCGTCGTGTGCCCAGGCCTTCTCGGCTCGGAGGAGCCTGAGGGCGAGGGCCTCGCCGACCCAGCAGCCGGTGGTGTTGGCCCGGCGATATGCCTCGCTGGTGTTGTGGCCGGGCTTCCACTTGGCGGGCGGGATGTGCTCGTACGGCCCCCAATCGTTGCCACGGTTCCGGGCGACGCCGGTCGCCGCGTCAATGCCCGAATGGCCGGCGAAGACCACCGTGGCGCCCGTCCAGCAGGCACCGTAGGCGGTCTGCTCGTCCTCGCCGAAGCTGGCCTTGGGAAACGAACGGTTGATGTTGGCCAGCTCGTCGTCGCCGAGGAGGAGTCCGGCGAAGACGATGGGGAGCTTTCGCCCGCTGCCGTGGCCGCCCCAGCCGGTCCAGCCCGGGTGGCCCGCGCGGATCATGCCGCCAAGGTCAATGCCGACCTGGACGTAGTTGACCAGCAGCGGCTCCTTCTGTTCGGGCGTCAGGTCGGTGCAGAGCATGAGGGCGGCGACGCCGGAGACACGGCCGTCCTCCTGGCCGTATTGGGGCATGTTCTCGACGGGCTCCTCGAAGCCGAAGAAGCCCGTGCCCACCCACGGCCGCTGGGTGAAGCGGACGTACTGCTCGACCTTGGGCATGCTCTTGGTCGCCGCGACTTTGGGCAGCAGCTCGCGCCTCAGATTGCGCGCGAGATAGACTTTCGCTGTGCGGTCGCAGAAGGCGGGGCGGAAGGCGTCGGGCGGCTGCGGCTCGGCCACGCAGGTGAGGACGGCGGCGGTGCGGATCGGGCTGCTGTCGCCCTCGCCGCGCTGAATCTTGTTGCGCAACTGGGCGGCGAGCACCAGGTTCTTGGGCATGCTGATGGTCGAGACGAGCGAATCGCCCGGCTTCATCGCCACGGGGAGCTTCTGGATAAGCGAGGGCTCGAACCAGTTGCGCACGCCGCTGTCGTAGGCCACCTTCATCGCCGCGGGCGGGTTGAGCATGAAGCCGTTGCGCACGCGCTGGGCCTCGGGGCGCTCCTTATCCATGTGGTCGAGCTGATGCTTCGGGATCTCGTTGCCATAGAGCGGCTTGGGCTCGATGGCCGCCACTGTGGCCGGCCCGACGACGTACCAGTCGCCGTTGATGAACTGGCCGACGCGGGCCGGCTTCTCGAAGGTCCAGGTGATGCCGTATTGCGACACGCTCTCCTTGAGCGGCAGGTCCTCAGGCTTGGGCGCGGCGGGGGCGTTGGCCTTGGTGTAGATGGCCACCTGCCGCCGGACGCTCGGGTCGGCGGCGATGGCCTTCTCGCTGTAGGGGTCGGCCTCGGTGACGGGGATCGTCTTCACCGGACCGCCGAGAGTGACCGACAGGTCGTCCACCCAGAGGGTCTGCTCGTTGCCCTTGCCGTTGTCGCCGAAGATGGCGATGGCGCGGAAGCCGTTGAGCCGCGCCTTGCCCGCATCGAGCGTGCGGTTGATATCCTTGTCGTTGTGGCTGAAGGCGATCCCCGCCTCGGGGTCGAACTCGATGGTCCACTTGTGCCAGCCCGCGGGGGCGCGGTTGACGCCGAGCCAGAGGAGCTGGTCGAACCAGTCCTTGCCGTCGCAGGCGGTGGCCGTGTAGCCCTCGGCGCCGCCGAGGTAGTTGGCGTAGAGAATGCCCACGGCGAGGAGCCTGCCATCGTTCTGGACGATGCCCCACCGCGGCCCGACGCGATGGGCCTTGGGGTTCTCGGGCTTGGTGCCGTCGTCGTAGGCCCACAGCTCGACTTTGCCTGCTCCATCGGTGTCGCGTAGCTTGAGCAGGGCTACGCCGCCGGGGCCGACCTTGAGCGCGCCGCCCTTCCCGTCGCGGCCCTTCGTCGCGTCTACCGTCACATCGCCGGTGAGGGTCCAGCCGGCCAGGGCTTCCTGGCTGTCGAAGCTCCACATCCTGGCCTCCTGGCCCCCCACGAGGCCCGAAAGGCCGAGAACCGTCCACACGAGGGCGGGCATCCGCTTGAGCATGGGAACTCCCTTCGCCGTGTTACTGCGCGCGCACCAGGGACACAGAGCGGAGGTTGATGGCCTTCCACGTCTTGGCGTCGCGGGCCTTGACGCTGACGGTGCAGTCGCCGGGCTGCTTGATCTCGAGCTGGCCGAGCTCGACGTCGCGGAACTCGGCCCAGCTCCCCGTGCGCGGGGGCTTGCCGACGAGTTGCTGGCCCGCGGCCTCGACCACGAACTCGGCGTCGGCGTGGAGCGTGGCGACGGCGGCTCGGACGCGGAAGGTGCCCGGCTTGTCGAGCTTCACGTTCCAGGATACCCATTCGTCGGCCTTGTCCCAGAAGCCGATGTTGGGCTGGCCGCCCTGCGCCTCGGTCTTGATCTGGTCGCCGTGCAGCTCGGCCGCGTCGGCGAGCAGGGTGACATTGCCCTTGGCATCGGGGCGGACGGGCTCGATGACGACGGGGACTTCGATGGGCTTGAGGCCGGCGCCGGCGATCTTGAGCGCGATGGCGAAGTCGCACGGCTTCTCGGCGGGCAGCGTCACCACGAGCGCCTCGCCCGTCCGCTTCCACTCCAGCTTGCCGCTGTGGCCGAGCAGGCTCACGCCAGTGATGCTGCTGAGGTTCTCGTTCCCGTCGGGCTCGGCGAGCGAACGGATGGCGAGCTGTCGGTCGGCCGGCCAGCCGAGCGCGATGGCGTAGAGCGTCTCGCCTTTGGTGGTGAAGCGAACGTCCTTCGCGGTGTAAGCGAAGTCCTCGCCGAAGTGGCCGCCTTTGGCCTTCACGGCGCCCTCGCCGTAGACGAGCCAGGGCCGCGTGCCGTAGATGGCCTCGCCGTTGATGGCGATCCAGGCGGCGATCTGCTCGAGCGACTGCTCGGCCTCGGGGTCCAGCGACCCGTCGGGGCGCTGGACGACGTTGAGCAGGAGGTTGCCGTTCTTGCTCACGATGTCCACGAGCATGTGAACGACCCAGCTCGTGGGGCGGAACTTCCAGTTCTTGTTGTAGTACCAGTCGCCGATCGAGGTGTCGGTCTGCCAGGGGTGGGGGTTGATCTTGGGCATGACGCCGCGTTCGAGGTCCTCAACCCATCGGCCCTCGGAGCGCTGCTTGCAGGTGTAGACGGCCTCGAGGCGCCCGCCGCGGTTCTTCATATCCGCGTTGTAGAGGTGGGCGATGAGGCTCAGGCCCACCTCGTTGCCAAAGGGCACGCCGCCGTCGGTGTAGAGCAGGTCGGGCCGGTAGCTGTCCACGAGGTCCCGCACGCGCGCGAACCACTCGCGCTGCCAGTCGGGGTTCTTGCTGTACCAGCCCTTGTCGTCGGGCGCGGCGGGGGGGTGATAGAGGTCGGCGAGCTTCGGGTCGGCGCCGTCGTAGGGCACGCCGGCCTTGGGGCCTGTCTTGTCGGCGCCGTGGCTGGGCTGCCACCAGGTGAAGCTGGCGCCCATGTGCTCGGAGACGCCGAAGCGGAGGCCGAGCTTCTGGGCCGCCTTCTGCCAGTCGCCCACCACGTCGCGCTTCGGCCCCAGGTTGACGGCGTTCCACCTGTGGAACCTGGACTTCCAGAGGTCGAAGTTGTCGTGGTGGCAGGCCATGCTGACGAAGTACCGCGCGCCCGCCTTCTTGTAGAGGGCCATGAGGCGATCGGGGTCCCACTTCTCCGCCTTCCACAGACCGATGATCTCCGTGTAGCCGTGCTCGGAGGGGTGGCCGTAGTTCTGGAGGTGGTGCTCGTACTGGCGGTGGCCTTGGACATACATGTGCTTGGCGTACCAGTCGCCCGCCATGGGCACGGCCTGCGGGCCCCAGTGCGCCCAGATGCCGAACTTGGCGTCGCGGAACCACTCGGGGCACTGGTACTTCGCCAGCGACTCCATCGTCGGCTGGAAGGGGCCTTCGGCGATCTCGGTTTTCACGGGGATCGGCTCGGCCTGCGGCGGGATCTCCCCGCAGAGCGCCGCGCCTCCCGCCAGAGCGGCCCAACACAGAGCTGTCCACATCCGACGCCAGGGGTCATGCGTTCTCATGCCGTTGGGCCTCCGAGTAGTAGGGCGGCAGTTCGCGCGGGTCCTCACGCCAGCGGCGCTCGGCGCCGAAGTAGACGTAGAGGCCCGGCCAGTGGTCCCAGTTCTCGATGCTCTTGCCCACGTGCTGCCCGAGGAGGCGATTCGTGGGCACCCAGGCCAGGCACGCATAGCAGGTGAAGCTGCGCTCGTCAATCTGCGTCCAGCCGTAGTTCGGGTACTTGCGGAGTCGGTAGGGGAAATCCGCCTTGGTGACGACTTGCCGCCTGGGCCCGAGGATCACCTGGAGGCCTTCGGCGTCGCGGGTGAACCACTGGCGGGCGGCTTCGTAGGCGCTGACCGGCTCGCCCTCGATGGCCACGCAGCCGCCGTAGGTGGGCTCGAAGCAGAGCCACTTCCGGCGTTCGTGCGACCAGACCTCGACGATGTTGTGGTTGCTGAGGTGATAGATCTCCTCGGCGCGGCGGACGCTGATCGGGCGAGCGACCCAGCCCAGCGCGGTGGCGGCGGCGCAGAACACGATAGCGTAGTGCGCGCAGTAGAAGGTGTGCCCCGCCGCGCACGCATCCAGGATTTCCAGGGCATTCTCCGTCTCGAGCGACGGCCGCCCGAACAGATAGACCCGCCCGTAGGTCCACTCCGCCAGGCGCAGCAGCTTATCCATCTCGCCGCCAGAGGCGACCAGCGCGTCCAGCCTGTATTCCCGCCGGAGACGCGTCGGCCCCTCGCCGCGCGGGTCCTCGAACTCGAAGCGGCCCACGAACTGCTGGTGCGAGGGCGTCATGGGACTGGCCATGGGTTCCCTTGTTGGCGGCGGGTGGCGGAGCGCGCTCTTGCCACGGTCGGCATGATAGTGCGAGGCGGGCTGGCTGTCAACGGAACCCTCCCCACAGACCCCCAGCCCGTTACGAGGCCCCGTGTCAAGGGGGGATTGCGCGCAGGTCGCGGCGGCCCACGGCCAGGGGGACACGGTCGCCTGCTTTCCGGGCTCGCACCCCGGAGCTCGGAGGGAAGGCCCTTGACACCCGCCCCAGAACCGATACGCTAGCGTGTGGCGCTTGCCCGCTGCCCCCACCGGAGAACCTTCACAAGCCGCCAGAGGCGGAGGCACGAACACAATGCGAGTCGCACGACGGCGCAGCGACGAGGGGACGCCCCCTTCGCGCCGCGATACGCTGCAACTGGGTGCGGCGGGCGCTCTTGCGCTGGCCGCTGGGGCGCTGGCGGGGGATGCTCCACCGCTGGACCCCGCTCTGGCGCAGGCAGCCTCGCGCCTGCGCTACCTGACGCCGCCCGAGGCCTTCCGCGAGTTCGGGCGCGAGAAGCCGCGCGTGGATTCGCTTGCGCCCGAGAAGCTCCGCGAGGTGGGCCTCGACCGCGAGACGTGGCGCCTCGAGGTCGTGCCCGACCCCGAGAGCAACGCCCAGGTGGCGCATCCGCTTTCGCGCGAACGCGGCACGGCCCTCGACTGGGCCGGCCTGATGCGCCTCGCCGAGACACGCGCCGTTCGCTTCCTGGCGGTGCTCACGTGCACGAACATGCCGGAGCCGTTGGGCATGGGTCTGTGGGAAGGCGTGCCGCTGCGCGACGTGGTCTGGCTCGCCCGCCCCACGGGCAACGTGCGGCGCGTCTTCTACTGGGGCTTTCACAACGACGACCCGAAGCAGCGGTTCGTCAGTTCGTTCTCGGTGAACCGCGTGCTGGAGGACCCGCCGGGCGAGCTGCCGGTGACGCTGTGCTATAGGCTCAACGGCCAGTGGCTCCCGCCCAAGCTCGGCGGGCCGGTCCGTCTCGTCGCGCCGGGGGTCTACGGCAATAAGTGGGTGAAGTGGCTCCAGTGCGTCACATTGACCAACAGCTACCAGACCAACGACACCTACGCGCTGTGGAACAACGACGTCGAGACGCCGATGAAGACCCAGGCCCGCTTCGTCGCGCCGCCCGCGAAGGCGGCCGCAGGCAAGCCGGTCGTCCTGGCGGGGGTCGTGCAGGTGGGCGCGTCGGGGATTCGCGAGGTGCAGGTGTCGCTCCAGCGCGAGGAGGCTCCCGTGCCCGCGGATGATCCGCATCTCACGCAGGCCAACTGGCGCCCCGCCCAGATTCTGCCGCCGCCGGACTGGGGCGGCGAGCTGCCCGGCGGCAAGCTGCCTGAGATTCCGCTCCAGTTCGACCCGGCCACGGGCCGCCCGCGCTCGTGGCCCCTCCGCTACACCCTCGCGCACTGGGCGGCGACGGTCACCGCGCCGACGCCTGGCCGCTACCGCCTGCGTTGCCGCACGATTGACGGGCAAGGGGCGGCGCAACCCATGCCCCGCCCCTTCCCGAAGTCGGGCAATAACTCGCTCCATGAGGTCTCCTTGGAGGTGCAGGGCCCATGAGCGGCGCCACGCCGCGGGCCGTCTTCCTCAGCGAGGACTGGCGAAACGTCTGCCGCTTCTTCCGCACGCAGCGCAACGTCACCATCGTCAAGGGCAAGGGCGACTACGACGGTGCCGCGAGCCGCATCAGCGACAGGCTCAAGCCCTGGGCTGTCCGCTGCATCCCCGTGAGTGCGGCCGACGTGGCCAGGCCGCTCGAGATCGCCGAGGCCCCGTTCGCGCCGGGCGCGAAGGCGCCGCCGCTACGGCCCACAGACGCGGACGGGGACGCACAGGTTGCCGACCGCGGCCCCGTCCGAGAGGAGTTGAACGCACACACGAGCCTCGCGCGCGGGCGTGGATGATGGGGCGCTGACCGTCACCTCCACGCGGCCGTCGCCGGCCTGCTTGAGCGTCGCCTGCCACAGAGGCGGGCAGTTGACTCGGAGGCTCTGGATGGTCAGGGCATTGCCGGCAAGGGCGAATGATGCGGTGCCTCCGGGCCTCGCCGGGCTCGGAGCCGCCGCGCACGATGCGCCAGGCGCCCCGAGGGTCTTGGCGAGCTTCGCCTCCTTGGCCGCGTAGAACAGCAGGATCGGATCTTCGGAGGCCGTGACCGTGATCCCGCCCGCCTTGCTGCGAAGGGCCGTGCGCGTGCCGTCAATCCCAACGAGCTGAACATCCACCCCGTCCGGGAGCGGCACGAGAGTATCCTCGCGCTTGCCGTCCAGCCACAGCACCTGGAGGCAGTCTCCCCTCTCGTCCCGGAACAGGTACGCCTGGACGCCGTTGGGGTAGTGTGCCTCCTCGACGAACCGCTTCACGCAGAGGCCGTTGACCATGTGGTAGTAGACGACGGCGTCGAGGCGGGGATTGTAGAGGTCGTACTTGCAGTCGAACACGCAGTGGGCGTCGCCGAACTGGCCACGGGCTCTGCCCTTGGGGTCGGGGTACTGGATGGTGAACCAGCTCACCGTGGCGCCGCCCTCGGCAAAGAAGACCGTGAACTTCTTCACCATCTCGCGGGCAACGGCCAGCCGTGTCTGCCCCTGGCTGTTCAGCCCCAACTCGGTCGAGTGGATCGGCTTCACGGCGTTGTACTTCTTCATCAGCTCGCGGTACTCGCGCATCGTGTTGCGCACGTGGCTGTAGTGCTCGTAGATGTGGAAGTCGTAGGAGTCGAGGTAGTTCTGGTAACCGGCCCTGAAGTACTCCTCGTTCGGCTCCACGGACGTGCCGATGACGTGGATCTTCGGGTCGAAAGCCTTCACGGTCTCGTAGATGGCCTTGTAGGCGCGCACGTTGTCGAGCACCTTCTGCCCCGTGCCGTGGGGCTCGTTGCCCATGGCGATCATGGCCAGGCCGCGGGCGGCGAACTTCTCGAGGAAGTTGCGCATGCCGGCGCGCAGGGCCTCCTCGCTGTATTCGGCGAAGCCCTTGCTCTCGACCGACGCGGCGGGTGTGCCCGTGATCCACTGGGCCCCGAGCTTGGCGCACAGGTCCATGCCCGGGCAGTGAGGCTCGTAGGGGGGCTTGGCGGACCACCCGCCCCACACGCCGAGCAGGCGGAGGCCCAGCCGGTCCGCCAGGTGGAAGTACACGGGGATACGGCTGTCCCAGTTGCGGATGGTGAAGGGCACGCGCTCGGGCTCGAATGCCTTGGCCGCGGCCGGCGCAAGGACGGCCAGGCCAGTGTACTCCCGCGCAGGCTCCGAGTCCTCCTGCGGAACTTCGGCGTGGAACTCGTAGTACTTCCCGATGGCCAGCCGGTCGGCCGGCAGGTTGACCTCGGCGGTGTAGACGAATCGCCCGCCCTGGCGCGGCCCCTTCTGAAGGGCGGCGTCGCCCGCGGGAACCTGCTCGGCCCCCCAGTAGTCGCGCAGCGAATAGCGGACGGCCGCCTGCCGCAGCGGCTTGACGGCCTCGACCGTCACCTTCACCACGGTCTTGTCGCCGGGCAGGAACAGGTTGCCCAAGGCATCGGTCGCCAGCAGCACCCGTTCGATCCGCCGCTCGACACCCTCGGCGCTCACGGGCGCGACGGACAGCTCGTCGAGCCAGAACGAGCCGTAGGTCTTGTTGAGCTGCACGCGGACCCGCGCCTTCGCCGCGCCCTGGGGCAGCGCGACCGAGGCGGAGGACGCCTCCCAGTCCCTCTCGCCGTATCCGATGCCGACGGGGAGCGTCTCGAGCACGCTGCCCGCGCGGTCGAGGGCCTCGAGCGCGACCGCGCCGTGGTAGGAGTTGTCGGGCGACTGGAGCCTGGCCTTCCAAGCGTACCGCACGCACCACGTGCCTGGCGCCGCGTCGAAGGCGGGGCTGGTCGCTCGTGTCTCGGTCTCGATCTTCTCCAGCGTGCGCTGGAGGAAGAGAGCCTTGCCCTTCCCGCTGGGGCCCGGGCCGTCGAGCGATACGGCGCCGGCGATCTGCCAGCCCTTCAGCGCCTCGTTGGCGTCGAAGGGCTCGGCGTAGGCGGCAGGCTTGATGCGCGCCGCGGCGACCACGTCGGCCCGAAGGTCGGTGATGAGCAGGTCGGGCTTCTTCCCCGCGTGCGATTCGGTGTTCAGCATCAGCTCGATGAGTTGCACCGAGCCGTGCCACTTGCCATCGTTCGCCCCGCCCCAGTGTTCGCCGCCGGCGATCTGGGCCGGCACGAGTTCCACGTCGTGCCAGGCGCCGTCGGGCTTGAACGGCAGGCGCTTCTGCTGGTGGCACTGGCCTGTGCTGTCCACGAGGCGGAGGCCGTAGGTGGCCGTGGTCTCCGATCGCATCCGCAGGCGGATGGCCTCCATCGCCTCCACCTCGAGCTGCGCAAGCGACTTGCGGACGCCCACATAGGCCCCGCCGCCCGTGAAGTCGGCGTGAAGGCGCATGGCATTCTTCCCCGCCTCGGGCTGATCGCGCACGAGGTCCAGGCCCCCCTTGGCGCCGCGGAACTCCTCGCCGAGATTGAAGCCCCAGTCCAGTTCTCCCTCTTGCAGCAACTCGTCGAGGCGGATGGTTTTTCGGACGGCTGCGGTCGTTTCGGCGCTGGGGTGAAAGAGGGCGTCGCTGATGAGGATCGTGCCCTGGGTGGTGCCCATGGCCCGCGAGGCCAGGATGGCAAGGTTCGGCACGTTCTGGCGGGGCTTGTTGTGCTTCTTGCTGTCCTCGGCGCCGCCCCACGATTCGTAGTTCGCCACGATGTCCAGCGCCGTGCCCGCCGCCAGGGCCTTGAAGAACTCTTCGACGGGAAAGACGATCTGCTGCCAACCGCCCTTCTCGCTGATCTTGAGGTTGATCTGGTGCACCTTGTCGGCCTCATCCGTGTAACGGATGGGGAGCCGTTGGGAGCCGGCCGGGGAGTTCACCCAGAACGAGAGCGCCTTGATGCGGGCCTTTGGCAGCGTCACCCAGGCCTGGACGTAGTTGCCGCCCGCCGTGAAGTCCCCGTGCAGGGCGAGCACCGGCTTTCCCTGGTACGACTCGGGAGCCAGCGCCAGGGTGCCCTGGGCCCCGGGGAACTCACGTCCGTTGTCGAACGTCCATCCCCCCGCCGGCTTGGACGGGTCAATCAGCGGGACAGGCTCCTGGCCGAATGCACACGCCGCCAGGGCCCAGGCAACCACACCGGCGATCGGCGCCCTTCGCACCATGCGTTCTCCTAGCCCCCCATCTGGCCACATTGTAGCCCTGCAAGGCGCTGGCCGCAAGGCTGCCGGCGGTGCTTCAGGCGCGGCGGGTGACGAGTTTCACCTGCTTGGCTCCATCCAGGTTGCCCGCCACGAGGAGGCGCGACGCGTCGCCGGACTTCATCAGGCCGCTCGGGGTACGGAGCTTGCCCCCCACGCAGATTTCGAGGCTCACCACTGGATCTTCTGGGGAATGGTGCCGAAGGGGGGACTCGAACCCCCAAGGCCGTTAAGGCCACTAGGTCCTGAACCTAGCGCGTCTGCCAATTCCGCCACTTCGGCTCGCGGCAGGGCTATGAGTCTAGCGGCTCCGCCGCCGGTTGTCAAGAAAAAGATCGTTGACTCCGAAGGCCTGGATCGGTAGAATTGGGGGTTCCCAAGGTCCGAGGCGACACCATCGGAGTGACGAGATGACCAAGTCGTTCATGGCCAAGGCGGGCGAGGTCGCCCAGCAATGGCACGTTGTGGATGCCGACGGCAAGGTGCTGGGCCGCCTGGCGACCCGCGTGGCCACCGTCCTGTGCGGGAAGCACCGCCCCACCTTCACGCCGCACGTGGATACCGGCGACTTCGTGGTCGTGCTCAACGCGGCCAAGGTGCGGGTGACGGGCCGCAAGCTGGACCAGAAGCAGTACCTCACGCTGTCGCGCCGGCCCGGCCATATCAAGAGCAAGTCGATGCGCGAGATGATGGCCACGAAGCCCGACGTGGTGATTCGCGAGTGCGTGCGGCGCATGCTGCCCCACAGCCAACTCGGCCGCCACATGCTCCGCAAGCTCAAGATCTACGCGGGCGCCGAGCATCCCCACGCGGCGCAGAACCCGCAGCCTCTCGACGTGACGTGACCCACGAAGGAGACCCCGCTTGTCCACGACCGCTACCCCCACTGCTGCTGCCGCTGACCTGTGCTGGAGCACGGGCCGCCGCAAGACCGCGGTCGCCCGCGTGCGCCTTCGCCGCGGCACCGGCCGCATCCTCGTCAACGGCCGCCAGGCCGACGAGTACTTCCCCATCGAGCGGCTCCAGAACGCCGTGCGCGCGCCGTTGCGCGCCGTGAAGGCGACCAACAAGTATGACGTCCTGGCCACGATCGAGGGCGGCGGCGTGGCGGCGCAGGCCGGCGCCATGCTGCTCGGAGTGGCCCGCGCGCTCGTCAAGGTGGACCGCGAGTCCCACGCGCGGCTGAAGGAAGAGGGCTTCCTGACGCGCGACTCGCGCGAGAAGGAGCGCAAGAAGTACGGCCGCAAGCGCGCTCGCGCCCGGTTCCAGTTCTCCAAGCGCTAGAGCGCGCAGCCGACGGCCAACCCGACCCGCCGCGTGGCCCCGAGCCCGCGGCGGGTCTTTTCATGGCCCCTCTGCCCTTCCCGCGCTTGCGGGCGCGGGCGCCGTGTGGCATGGTGAGGGCGGGTGCCGGGGCGACCACCAGCACTTCAGCCGAATGGGCTCCGGCCTCTGGCACAAGCCCCAGACGACGGGGAAGCTTGTAGTGCGGGCCTCCGCACTACGAACCCTCGCTTCGTTGGGCTGAGGTGCGATTGTCCCTGCGGAGACGTCCGATGGCTGCGTTCAGGCTCGGCGTGTTGATCGACTGCTTTCGCCTGGGGGTGCGCGCCGGCGTCGAGAAGGCGGCGGAGATGCGTTTCAACGGCGTCCAGGTCTGCGTGACCGGGGGCGAGCTGGCGCCCGAGAACCTGCCGCGCAGCGGGCGGCGCGAGTTCCGCAGGTTCGTGGCCGACCGCGGCCTCGAGATCAGCGCGCTGTGCGTGGAGCTGGGCGGTTACGCCGACCCGGCGAGGCTCGACGAGCGCATCGGGCGCACGTGCCGCATGATTGACCTCGGGCTCGACCTCGGCGTGGCCGTCCACACGAGCCACATCGGCCGCGTGCCCGAGGAGCCCGACGCGCCCGCCCGCCACACCCTCGCCGAGGCGCTGCGGGCCATCGGCTCCTATGCCGCCGAGCGCGGCTGCTGCCTCGGCTGTGAGACCGGCCCCGAGGACACACCCGCGATGCGCCAGTTCCTCGCCTCGCTGGGCTGCGAGGGCGTCAAGGTCAACTTCGACCCCGCGAACCTGGTGATGAACGGCTTCGACCCTGTGCGCGGCGTGCGCGAGCTGGCGGGCCTGATCGTACACACGCACGCCAAGGACGGCATCCGGCGGCCCGACAAGACGAAGGCCGAGACGCCCCTGGGCGAGGGCCAGGTGCCGTGGGAGGCGTATCTTGCGGCGCTGCGCGACGTGGGCTATGCGGGCTACCTCACCATCGAGCGCGAGGCGGGCGACGACCCCGTCGCCGACATCCTGAAGGCCAAGCAGTTTCTCGAGTCGATCTGAGTCGCCTGCCGGCGGTCGAACGCAAGCGAACGGAGGTGCAGAGAATGGAGACGCCCAGGGACAAGGTGAGCCGTCTGGCGCGCAGGCAGGTGGTGGCCAGCCAGTACCGCATCTATGCCACGCTGGCGGCCGAGCACGAGCGCCTGCGGCGCGCCCGATGGCTGGGCCGGCTCCGCGCGACGTGCCAGCCCGACCCCGCGGCCTGGCACACGCTGCACTTCCTGGCCACCGTGCACGACCCCGCCGGCCGGGCAACGAAGACGCTGATCGGGTTCTTTGAAGATGTGGGGAGGAACTCCTTGGAAGGGAGTTCCTCCCCACGCCCCTCTTCAGGAACTTCCACACTGCCGTGCGAGAGTTCCCGGGAGGGAGGGGCTCCCTCTCCCCCCACCGCGCCGCCCAGGTCGGTGCCCTCGGGTGCGTGGCGTGAGGCGTTGCGCGCGGGGATTGACCTCGCGGCCGACGTGCTCGTGCGGCACGGCGCCGCGCTGCCCTGGGGCCAGGGCCGGCCGCGAGTGCCGCGCAATCGGGCGGAGTTCGAGTCCATTGCGGGCTTCCTGCGCGACCTGCCGCCGGACGACGACCGGCCGCCGCTGGCCGAGGCGCTGGAGCGCGCCGACCTGCCCGACCTGCCGCGGCGCGAGCGCGCGGGCCACCGCGCGACGTTCTACCGCGGACGCCAGGTGCTGTCGCTGGACGGCGTGCGGATGGCGCTGCCCATGGGCCGCGAGCTCGCGTTCCTGGAGCTTCTTGTCGAGCGGCGGGGGCGCGCCGAGGTGACCCCGGGTCAGGAGCACGGGGCCAACTGGACGCGGGTGGCCGACGAGCTGCGGAAGCGGATACGCCGGGCCACGGGGGCCAACCTGCTCGGCGCGGTCGTGCTGAGCGCGCGGGGGCCAACAGGCGGCTATCGCCTCGCGCCGGGTGTCCGCGTGCGCGACGACTAGGGCGTGTGTGCGCCAGTCCACGCGGGCTACGTTGCCGGCGTCAGCGGGGCGGATGCAAGGCGCAGCAACGCAGGCGATGCCACGCAGCGCCTCGCGGAGGAGCGGCAACGCAGCGCGCCAGGAGCCTTGTCATTCCGAGCCTGTCGAGGAACCTTTCAAGGGAGTCAACCCACGCGGAGCGTGGGCAAATCGGGGCAAATCGGGACAGCCACGTATTTCCCTGGAACGGCAGGGCGTGCGCACCGGCGCGCGCGGAATCGTCGGCCCGTCGCAGGGCCGCGGAGCGGCCGGGAGGGCGTCCCCACGCGGAGCGTGGGGACGAGTGGGGGAAGGCGGCCCTTTGCGGGAGTAGCGCGGGCGTAAGCGGTTACTAATCTGGACATAATTTATGTAGCTTTTCGCAGGTAGAAGATGTATAATAGGGGACATGAAGAACGATGCCCGACGACTCGCCCCACAGGCACAGGAAGCACTGCGGCGTCGCGCCGTGGCCGCAGTGCTCGCAGACGAGATGACGC
>Ga0209381_1001546_pt1 | contig 36249 bp, 34 predicted proteins | sample DewCreD2012metaG_FD_184111 | JGI IMG/M metagenome (GOLD analysis project Ga0209381, IMG submission 184111) | Hot spring sediment bacterial and archeal communities from British Columbia, Canada, to study Microbial Dark Matter (Phase II) - Dewar... ... | reverse complement strand
CGCCAGCCGCCCCCTGTCCTCCCGCCCGCCGGAAAGCACGATCCCCCCTCAAACCCCGCCTCAACCCGCCGCTCTCCGAGTCCCGGCCGAAACTCGAATTTTGCGAAACGAACCGAAGCCAGCCCCATCGAAGGCGGAGCGACATCGCTGCCGCGTGGAGCAGCCTGCGGGGCTGCGGCCATGCGTCCCTGTTGCGCGCGCTACGGCAGGCGCTTCTCCCTCAGGCGGCCAACCCCGTCCGGGATGCACCGCCCGCCAGTCACCGGCAGACGCTCCGCAGCCGGTCGCCGGATCACCGCCCTCTCACAATGCCACCCGCCGGTCCCCCTCTCGACGCGTCACCCGCTCCCGGTCCAGGTACTCGAGCAGCGGAATCGCGTATTTCCGGCTCACGCCGGTCCACTCCTTGAACTCCCCGACGCCGAACCGCTGCCCTTTCCGCTGTCTCACCATCGCTTTCAGCCGCTCCGCCGTCTCCCGGTGCAGCAGCAGCTCCGCCGACACCCGCACCAGCCGCCCGTCCTTGATCATCAGTTGCAGCAGAGTCCTCGCCCGCGCCTCGTCGACCCCGGCCTTTTTCAGCGCTTCCCCCACGGGGGGCGATTCGAGCCCGGCGTCCCGGAACACCCGCTCGATCCGCTCCTCCGCCTCTGCCTCTTCCGCCTTCTTCCGGGGAACAAAACTGCGCAACCGCAGCGTCTCGCCTTCCGCCGCAATCTCTGAGTCCGCCTCCAGCACCGCCTCCAGCCAACCGGCATCCAGCCCTGCCGCCGCCCTCGGCATGCCTGCCAACAGAGGATTCTCCGCATGGAATCGCGCCAGCCGTTCCCTGAGCCGCCGGGCTTCTTCCTTCACCCGCGCCTGAACTGCGGCTCGGGGGCGCTCTCCCCAAATCCATGCGAGTCCCGCCCGAAGGGCCATCGTTTGAAGGATCTCCACTGTCAAGCCGGCACGTCCTGCCAGCGCTGCCGCATCCGCGCCCCACGGCTGCTCGGCCGCCCACAGGGCCAGTTTCTGTTCGGGACTCGCCTTCTCCAGTTCCGCCAGCCTTGCAGCCGCCGCATCTTTCCTCATCCGCAACGCCGGCTGCGGATCAATTACGATGCCGCCCCCGATTGTCACCACCGGAGAAAACTGCCGCAGAATGAACCGGTCGCCTGGCGCCAGCAGCACAGGATGTTCGAGAAGAATCCGCACCAGCCCCGAACCGCCCGGCGCCAGAGGCTGCCGCGCATCGAACAGCCGCACTTCCGCCGTCGTCTCCGCCGTCCAGGCATGAAAGTGAACGGGCGCGCCATGCCGCAGCTCGCGCGCGCCTGCCAGCAGCTCCACGCGGCAATCGACAGCGCCCGTCGCCTGCCACCGCCCCGGCGCCGTCAGCGTCATTCCCCGCTGCAACTCCGCTGCCTCGACCCCCGCCAGATTCACCGCCGTCCTCTGCCCGGCCACGGCTTCTTCCACCATCTCGCCGTGCACCTGAAGCCCGCGGATGCGCAGCCGCCGTCCGCCCGGCTGGATTTCCACGTCCTCGCCCGCACGCAGCCGCCCCGCCACCAGCGTTCCGGTCGCCACCGTCCCGAACCCGCGCAGCGTGAACGACCGGTCCACAGGCAGCCGGGCAATTCCCTGCTGGTCTTTCTCCGGAATCTGCGCGGCAAGCCGGACCATCTCCGCCCTCAGCTCCCCGAGTCCTTCCCCGGTCGCTGCGCTCACCTCCACCACAGGCGCGCCGTCGAGAAACGATCCCCGCACCAGCTCGGCGGCTTCCAGCCTCGCCAGCTCCAGCATCTCGGCATCGGCCAGATCTTTCTTCGTCAGCACCACCAGCCCGTGCCGGACGCCCAGCAGCCGGCAGATCTCGAAATGCTCCCGCGTCTGCGGCTTCACGCTCTCGTCCGCTGCGATCACCAGCAGCACTGCATCGATGCCTCCCGCGCCCGCCAGCATGTTCTTCACGAACCGCTCATGCCCCGGCACGTCCACAAACCCGAACCGCACGCCGCCCGCCTCCAGGTGCGCGAAGCCGAGATCGATCGAAATGCCGCGCCGTTTCTCTTCTTCCAGGCGGTCGGTGTCGATCCCCGTCAGCGCCCGCACCAGCGCCGTCTTCCCGTGATCGATATGGCCTGCCGTGCCGACGATAATGTGTTTCATGAGCCCTGCCGCGGCCCGTCTCCGTCCGGAAACGGCCCTGCTGCTTCTCATCCTCGCCGTCCCCGCCCTTCCGGCGCAAACCCCGCCGCAGGAAGAGCCGCCCACGTTCCGCTCCACGGCGGCGCTGGTCAGCGTGGACGTGCTCGTCACGCGCGACGGCTCGCCGGTCACCGGTCTCCGCGCCCAGGACTTCATTGTCCGCGAGGATGGCGTCCCCAAACCGATCGAGTCGTTTGCGCACACGGCCGCACCGCTTCAGGTCCTGCTGCTGCTCGACGTCTCCGGCAGCATGGGCGGAATGCTGCGGCAGGCTGCCGGGACCGGCGCGCAGGCCCTCGCGCAGCTGTCCCCGCAGGACGAAGTGGCGGTCTTCTTCTTCGCCCGCCGCGCACGCCTCCAGCAGGAGCTCACGCCCGAAAAACAGCTCGCCGCGCGCGCCCTGCGGGAAGCCGCTGTCGAATCAGGCCTCGGCGCCGGCACCTCGCTCAACGACGCCCTGCTGGAAGCCGCCTCCTATCTCGGGAAGCTCCCGCCCTTCTCCGGACGCCGCGCTCTCATCGTCCTCACGGACAACGGCGGCGTGCATTATCAGCTGCCGGACGAAACGGTGATCCGCGCGCTCTCCCGCGTCAACGCCGTCGTCAATGCAATCGTTCCCGAAAACGTCCGCCCGCCCGATCCGCCGCGCGGCGCTGACGTCAACCCGGACTTCACCCCCGCCAACATCTTCCGCATCGCGGAAGCCACGGGAGGTGAAGTGATGCGCGCCAAAGATACCGGGCGCCGCCTTCATGAGCTCATCGAGCGGATTCGCAGCCGGTACAACCTCACCATCCGCGCGTCTCCCGCGCCTCCCGGATCCTTCCGCAGCCTTTCCGTCGGGCTCGCCCGCCCGCCGCAGGAAGCCCGGCGCTATCAGATCCGCTCGAGAAACGGCTACTACATCCCGGAAGACGGCCCGCGCTGACGTCCCGGCGCCATCACCGGAATTTCCGGGCTTCGGACGCGTCCAGGGCGCAGCGGAACCGCCCGCCCCGCGCCAGCCCCGTCACGCCGTAGATGCTCACGTCACTCTCCGGAGTCGCCCCCCGCCCCGCCTTCGCCAGCTCGTCGGCCGTTGGCAGACGCTTGCCCGCCCACTCGCAGAACGCCTTCTCGTCTTCCGGCGAAACTGCGTGCGGGCTGCGTCCGGTCTCGCCTGCGAAACGCGCATACGCCTCCTGCGAGACCGGCTCTTTATCCATGTAGAATGCAGGCAATTTCGGCGGCTTTTCCCACGATGGAACCTGGAATTCCCCTTCCGGCACGATCACCATCTCGCCCGCCGGAGTCTTGAGAATCGGCCGCGAGGAACGCCTGACGGCCACGGACGTCCGGATCTTGTCGAGATTCGCGAGCGTCAGCCCGATGAACAGCAGCGTCACCCCGGCCGCAAGCGCCACGATCACTGCAACCACTTTCCTGCCCGCGACGGCCATTCCGTCACTTCCCCAGCCGCTTCAGCAGGATTCCGTAACCCACGCCTGCCTCGTCGGCCGTCTTCGCCGCCTGGAACGCCATGTACCGCCCGTCCGTGCTCACCACCGGGTTGGATGCTTTCCATCCCTCGTAATCGTTGAAAAATGTCAGCCGTTCAAAGCTCTTTCCCGTCCCGTCAAGCCGCAGCTTCCAGATATCGATGTCCCTGAATTTTTCCGTCTTCCCGCGCAGCACGGCCTGCCGGTCGCTCTCCACGCAGGTGTGCACGCCATCCGGGAAAATGCCCTCCACTTCGTTGTAGCTGCCGATCGCCTGCGACTGGTTCACGCGCTGGCCCGATGCAAGGTCCAGCGTCCAGACGGACGCTCCCCCGCCCCGCTCGTAGCATGTGTAGGTGAGCTTCCGGTCGTTGTCGAAAAAATCCTGGGCTTCGAGCGTGCAGCTGTCGTCCGGGCTCTCCACCACCACGCGCCGGTTCTTCAGTTGGGCGTTCTCCACGTCCACTTCCGCCGCCCAGATCCGCGACCGCCGCGGAGCAAGTTCCGGATTCTGCCCGGCGGTTTCCGCGAACGCGATCCGCAGAGCCCGTTTGGACACGGCTGCGCCCTCGCTCATCTTCTGCCCCAGCCGCACGGGCTTCGCTCCCGGCTGATTGCGCAGCAGCCACGGCTCCGGCTGGTGCGGATGTCGGTGAACCGCTCCGGGCCAATCAGCAGATAGTCGCCGTTCGCCAGGTGCATCACGCGCAGAAACGCCGCGCCCGGCACGCTGCACGTCAGGCAGCGGATCACGCGCGTCTCCAGATCGATGACGAACGCGTCTCCGAAGCTTTTCGCCATGAACGCCACCCGCCGGTTGTCCGGTGAGAAGTCCGCCCGTTCTCCGAAATGAGTCAGGATCTGCGTGTCAGGGGGCAGCGCGTCGAGCGGGCTGCCCTTTTTCAGGGGCGCCTGGCCGAGTGCGAGGAATCCCGGGAACGCCAGCAGCGCGGTCCGTTTCATCGCGTCACCTCCCCGAACCCGATGTACTGCACTTCCTCTTCCAGCTCGATGCCGAACTGCTCCCGCACCCGCCGCTTCAGCTCAGCCACAAGCGACAGAAACTCGGCCGCCGTGCCGCCGCCCGCATTATACAGGGTGTTGGCGTGATCGGCGGAAACGCGGATGCCGCCCGCCGCCAGCCCCTTCGCTCCCGCCCGGTCCAGAAACCACGCAGCGGGCACCTTGCCGCCCTTGATCACCTCCGCCGGCGCCGCCGCGCGCGCCCGTTCCGGAAGCTTGTCCCACAGGAGATTTTTGAAAATACTGCCGGCGCATTTCATTTCCGGCGGGTATTTCCGGTTCCGGATGGCCAGAATATCATCCGCCTTCCTCCGCAGTTCCGCCGCGTCGCCCTCAGGGAATGCAAATTCCGCCGACAGGATCAGCCACGGCTCCCCCCCGAGCCGCCGCCGCTTGAACTCGCTTTCCCGGTAACGGAACCCGCAGCCCGCGTGGTCCGTTTCACGGATGGCCGCGCCGTCGAAATACCGCACGCGCACGATCCGGTCCGAAATCGAAGCGCCATAGGCCCCTGCATTCCCGTAAATGGCCGCGCCCACATTGCCGGGGATGCCCGTCATCGGCTCGTAGCCCTGAAGACTCGCGTCAATCGTTGCATCCACCAGCGATTGCAGCGCCGCGCCGGCCTCCGCGCAGACGCGGCAGCCTTCCACCCGGATCTGCGAGCCGTCGTAGCGCAGGACGACTCCCGGGAATCCATCGTCGGAAACGATCAGGTTCGTCCCCATCCCGATCACCACCCACGGCGCGCCGCTGATGCGCACGGCGCGCACGGCCTCCACAAACGCCGCTTCGTCCTGCGTGCAGGCGAACACCGCCGCCGGCCCGCCCAGCCCGAAGCGCGTGTGCCGCCACAGCGGCTCGTTCGGAGTAACCTGTAACAGTGGGATTTCGGCGAGGCGCTGCTGCGCCTCTTCCAGACCCGTCATCGCTCTCAATTGTAGGGGACTCCTCGCCATGCCTGCCAGCTTTGCCGGTTTTCCGCCGGAGGCGCTGAAATTCTTCCGGCAGCTTGAGCGCAACAACCGCCGCGAATGGTTCGAGCAGCGCAAGCAGGCGTTCATCGAAACCGTCCGCGCCCCCATGGAAGAGCTCGTGGCCGCCATCGACGCCGCACTCGCGGCGTTCGCTCCCGAAGCGGTCACCCTGCCTGAACGCGCCATCTACCGCATCTACCGCGATACCCGCTTCACGTCCGACAAGACGCCTTACAAGACCCACATCGCCGCTTCTTTCTTCCGCTCCGATCTCGGCCGCCACGTCGCCGGGGGATACTATGTCGAAATCTCCCACCGCTGCGTCGGCATCGCCGGCGGCGTCTACATGCCGACTCCCGAGAATCTCCGTCTCATCCGCCTCCACATTCTCGACCACCACGAGCGGTTCAACTCCGTCGCCCGCGAGAAGAAGCTGCTCGCCGCCATGGGGCCGCTCACCGGAGACCGCCTCTCCCGCCCCCCGAAAGGCTTCCCTCCCGATCATCCCGCGATCGAGTGGATCAAGTTCAGGCACTGGTATTTCTGGAAAGAACTCCCCGCCGAGCTCGCCACCTCGCGACGGCTTCTGCCGGAAATCGTTCTCCGCTTCCGCCTGATGAAGCCGGTGATCGATTTTTTCAACGAGCCGCTGCTCGCCGCGCGGAAGAAACATCTCCCGCTCAGGACCGGCTGGGCCTGACGTCCCGCAGCGCTGCTCCTGTCTGCCATCTGCCCGGCGTCACGGAGGCTTCATGCCTGGCTGGCGATTTCATGGACGGCGTCAAGCGCCGCAGCCACTTCGGAATCAATCTCGTCCGCCTGGAGATGTTCCGCCAACCGGTAGAAATCCGACTTGTTCACGAGGCTGGGCAGTCCGAGCTTCTGATAGAACCTGGCGAACACGCGATTGAGAAACGCTTCCGACACCTTCAGGTCCCCGCCCCAGGGAGACGGTTCGCCCAGGGTCTGAAGAGCATTCTCGATTTCCGCAATCGCCTCCTCCATCGCCGCCGCGAACTGTTCGCCGAACAGGTCTCCGCCCGCTGCTCTGGCTTCTTCCCGGGCGAATCGCAACAGGGCCTCTCTGCGGCAGAGGTAGTTCTCGATCCCGCGCCTCCTCCACTGGATCTGCTTCAGGTGCGGATCCTGTGCTGGTTCGCGGTCAAGCCGGTCATACAGGGCGATTCCGCGCAGATCCGGCTTCGCCTCGCGCAGGGCGTGAAAGTGATCGCGCGCCCGGGCCGGCTGATTGCCTGTGTAGGAGACAAACGGGCACTCCAGGTCGGCCGCCGCAGGATGGCAGAGCTTCGCCGCGAATGTCCGCAGGATCGCCAGATCGCTCGATCCCTCCAGATACAAAACCCATCCCTTCTGTTCCGCCAGATAATACTGATCGAATCCCGCTTCGCGAAGCGCCTTCAGCACCTGGCTGCCGCGGTCGTTGATCCGGTGCGGCTTTCCAACGAAAGCGATCACAACGTCTCTTCCTGCCGCTTCGTTCAGCAGCACTTCGGAATGGCTCGCTGCGATGATCTGGCTGCGGGATTCCTCAGCGCTCTCGGACAGCACCTGATAAATCTGCCTCTGACGCAGGATTTCCAGGTGCGCGTCCGGCTCGTCGAGCACGAGCACATTGCCCGGCTGGGACGCCAGATAAGCGAGCAGCAGCAGCGTCTGCTGCTGTCCTCTCCCGCTCGATGACAGATCGAGTTCGGCGCCCCTGGCATCGCGGTACCGCAGCACGATCTGCCCCCGGGCCGGAACGTACTCGGGCTCGTTCAGCGTCACGCCGAACAGATGCTTCATGCGCTCTGTCAGCCGGGTCCATTTCGCCTTTCCGTCCTCCGAAGTCAGGACGGCGTAGCAGAGATTCCTGAGAACTTCCGCCGTGCGCCCCTCTCCAAGGCGCACGCGGATCGCGCCGGAATCAAGCCTGTCCTCCTCGGCCGCCAGCCCGGACATGGGCGGCAGGAAAGCCAGGCGCGCGTTCCTGGCGCCGGCAGGAATGTCCATCCGTTTCCCGTCCGCATTCTTCATAGGGCGGCAATAGAACGACTCCTCGTTCGCATAGTCGAATTCGAATCCGCATTGCCATTCCTGCCCTTCCCACACGCCTTCTGCGAGAATCTCGATCAGGATATTGGCTGTCCGCTGCCTGCCGTTCTCCCGGCGCAGCGACCGCACGTGGAGGTCTTTCCACAGCAGCTTTGCGGAAGGGACCGGGAGGGAAATCAGGTCGCGGCGGTTAATCGTCACTCCAGGACGCTCTTCCGGCGTGCTGTCGGAGCGCTTTTCGAGCCACCTGCGGAGGCCAGTCTCCCACAGGGACAACGCCTGCAGCGCCGTGCTTTTCCCCATGTTGTTCGGCCCGACAAGGACGACGCGCTGCCCCAGTTCGATCTCCACCTCATCGAAGAGCTTGAAATTCCGGATCAGGAGTCGGGTGAGCATCTGCAAGGTCCAGTGCGATCGGGTGAAGAGAAGAGCTTCTTCCTCCGCGGCGAAACGCGAGGAGGCCGTTTCCCATTTCACCTCAAAAGACGGTGGTGCGGGCGGCGCCCGGCGCTACGGGTGGCTGAACTGGTGCGCCCGCGGGATCAGATCGCGGTACACGTCCGAAGGCACGTGCGTCTGCCAGTGCCCCGCCCACATCGCCCACCCGGTCGCCCCGCAGAAAATCGCCGCGATCGCCGCCGCCATCGCCCATGCCGGCACGCGGCGCTTCACTCCCGCCACGTGCATGTCCAGCGTGTCCTCCACAGGGCACACGGCCACGCACTCCAGACACCCGATGCACTCTGCCGAGCGGATCTGCACCAGCCTGTCTACGGGCAATCTCTCCGGACACGCCTTCGCGCACTTCCCGCAGTCGATGCACGTTGCGGGATCCCGCCGGATTCTCAGCGGACTCAGCAGCGCCGCCAGACCCATCAGCGCTCCGTAGGGGCACAGATACCGGCACCAGAAGTTCTGCACGAAGATGGACGCCACCACCAGGACCGCAATCACCACCGCCGCGGTCACTCCCAGATAGCGGAAGAAATTCAGCATTTTCACGTCCGCCACGATTCCATACGGCGAAGCCAGGAACTGACGGATCGCCTCGGCGGACATCGTTCCAACGGCGGAGACGAACAGCCCCAGCAGCACGTACTTCAGGCTGCGAAGTCCGATGTCCAGCCACCGGGGCAGATGGAAATTCCGGCGGAACGTGTCGCGGCCCAGCTTCCACAGATACTCCGAAACCGTCCCCACCGGGCACAGCCATCCGCAAAAGGACTTCCGCAGCAGCAGCGACAGCCCCGTGAAGGTCATGAACAGGACCATCGCCGCCGGATGGATCGCCGGAATCCGGCCCGTCTCGACGAAATACTTCGCGTTCATCATCCCGGCGATCGGGAGCCAGCCCTCCACGCCGGGCGGGCGCGAAACTGGCGGAACGCCGCCGGTCTCGTACGCCCTGACCCACAGGTAGAACTCGACGCCAATCCACGCGTTCAGCAGCAGGAATGCAGCCTGGACGGCGAGCCGGATCTGCTGCGAACGGTCTTTTCCCGTGCGCCTGCGGTAGGTCTTCCTCTCACGCCGGACCACCGGCGCTGCCGCCGTCATGACTCCAGCATGCCCGGCCTGCGGCCAGGCCTCAGTGACTCCGGTCACCGCGCGCCGCCGCGTTCTGCCACAATAGGGAAGCCTGACATGATCCCAGCAGTAGGAGGGATTTTCATGACCCGCTCTGACCTCATCGCGAAAATCGAAGCGCTGCCCGCCGAGCTCCGCCGCCTTGTCGCCGGAGCTTCTCCCGAACAGCTCGACCGCCCATACCGCTCCGGCGGCTGGTCCTCGCGGCAGGTCATCCATCATCTGGCTGACTCGCATATGCACGCATATGTCCGGTGCCGCTTCATCCTGCTGGAAAACGATCCGCCGCTGAAGCCCTACGACCAGGACGCCTGGGCCGCCCTGCCGGATGCCTCGCACGGCCCCATCGAGCCCTCGCTCGCCATCCTCGACGGGCTCCACGCCCGCTGGGCCGCGTTCTTCCGCGCCGTCCCCGAAGACGCCTGGTCCCGCAAGGGTTACCATCCCGAATACGGCGCCGTGACTCTGGAGCGCCTTCTTGAGACATACGCCGCCCACGGCGAGAAGCACCTGAACCACATCCGCGCCGGGCTCGCGCAGGGATAGGCCCGCCGAAACATTTCCCTGGGTTTATGACGCGGCGGTTGCGCCCCGGCGCCGCCGCTGCGTCAGTGCCCGGCGCGCGCCATTCCGACCACGGCGTTCAGCAGAATCGCCCCCAGCGCCGTCGGGATCAGCACCTTCCAGCCGATGTTCATCAGCTGGTCGTAGCGGTAGCGGGGGAAAGTGCCGCGCAGCCAGATGAACAGGTACAGCACCGCCACCAGCTTGATCATCCACCAGAACACCGGCGCCGCCTCGCGGTTGAAGGCCGGAATCAGAAACGCGAGCGCCACCAGCCAGAGCAGCGCCCCCACAGCAGCCAGCCCGAGCGCATAGGCCCGGATCGGCTGCCTGCGCATCAGGTGGAAGCACAACAGTCCGAAGCCGCCGAACACGAGCAGCGGCCCGCCGTAGCTGAAGGGAATCTCGAGCGCCGCCACGTTCGGGAACGGCCGCAGCCAGCCGCCGAAAAACAGGGTCACCAGCACGCTGCCGATGGCGAACATGCTGATGTACTCCGACAGCATGTACACGCCCCACCGGAATCCGCTGTATTCGGTATGAAACCCCGCGACCAGCTCGCTTTCGGCCTCCGGCAGATCGAACGGCGCGCGGTTGGTCTCCGCCACTGACGAGATCAGGAAGATCATCGTCGGAATCAGCATCAGCCCGAAGTTATCGAAGGCGAACCACACTCCGCGCTCGAGCTGCGCCCGCACGATGCCCTGCATCGAAAGCGTGTTGGCCATCATCACGCCGCAGACCAGCGACAGCCCGAGGGCCACTTCGTAGCTGATCAGCTGCGCCCCCGAACGCAGCCCGCCCAACAGGGAATAGTGCGAATTGGACGACCACCCGCCCAGGATGATGCCCAGGATGCCGACCGACGACATGGCCGTGATCACGAGCAGCGCCACGTTGGTGTCGGTCACCTGGAAGCGCGCCGAAAACGGGATCACGGTGAGCGTCGTGGCTGCGGTGAAGAACGTCACCACGGGCGCGAGCCGGAACAGGATCCGGTTCGCCTCGGCAGGCACGGTGTCTTCCTTCAAGAGGAGCTTCACCGCGTCGGCGATCGTCTGCAGCAGCCCGTGCGGCCCGACACGCATCGGGCCGAGCCGCGCCTGCATGTCGGCCAGCACCTTGCGCTCCATCAGCACCGTGAACGCCACCGCCAGCGGCGACAGCAGCAGAATGCAGGCCCCGACAATCAGGGGAATCAGCCACGGCTGCGAAAAGAACCCGCTCATCGCCTGCCTTCCTTACCGCGAAATGCTCATCTGCGCCAGCCGCAGCACGGGCTCGGGATAGACGCCCAGCGCCAGCGTCAGCACGCCCGTCACCGCCAGCCCCACGCGCGTCCCGAAGCTCACCGTCAGCGGCCCGGCTTCGGCCTCTTCCGGCTCGACGAACACCGCCTTCACAATCCGGAAGTAGTAGTAAATCGCCACCACCACGTACACGGCGCCGATCACGGCCAGCGTGTAGTGGCCCGTTTCGATCAGCGCCCAGAAGATGAAGAACTTGCCCACGAACCCGGCGGTCGGCGGAATGCCGGCCAGCGACACCATGAACACGAGCATCCACAGCGCGTGGCCCGGCGCCCGCTTCATCAGCCCGCGCAGGTCGTTGATGTCGTCGCCCGCGATGCCCTGCCGCGCCAGCGACGTCAGCACCAGGAACGCCCCCAGCGTCATGAACGTGTACACAAGCAGATAGACGAGCACGCCTTTCAGTCCCGTCGGCGAGCCGGCGATCAGGCCCAGCAGGATGTAGCCCGCATGGCTGATCGAGCTGTAGGCGAGCAGCCGCTTCGTGTTCGTCTGGGTCACCGCCGCGAGGTTGCCGACCGTCATGGAGAGCACCGCCGCCGCCGCGAGCAGCGGCTCCCAGCTCTCGCGCGCGGGTCCGAGCGGGCCGACGAACAGCCGCAGCAGCAGGGCGAAGGACGCGGCCTTCGACGCCGTCGCCAGGAAGCCCGTGATCATCGTCGGCGCGCCCTCATAGGCGTCCGGCGCCCACATATGGAACGGCGCCGCCGAGATCTTGAACAGCAGCCCCGCGCCGGCGGTGCCGATCGCCAGAACCAGCACCGGATCCCATGCATCGCGCGCCGCCACCGCCGCCGCAATCTCGCTCAGCCGCGTCGACCCGGAAATCCCGTACAGCACCGAAAACCCGTACACGAGGAATCCCGTGCTCAGCGAGCCCAGGATCAGATACTTCAGCGCCGCCTCGTTCGACCGCCTGTCCGACCGCAGGAACCCTACCAGGATGTAGAACGTGACCGCCATCGTCTCCAGCCCGACGAACAGCGTCACCAGCTCCGTGCCGCTGGCCAGGAAATACATCCCGGTCTGCGCGAGCATCAGCAGCCCGTAATACTCGCCGTGGTGCTCGTCGCGCACTTCCAGATAGCGGTAGCTCATCAGCCCCGTGATCAGCGTCGCGGCCAGAAACAGCCAGTGGAAGAACAGGGCGTAGTGGTCGATCACCAGCGCCCCGCGGAACGCCGCCAGCTCGCCGCCATGCTCGAGCAGAAACGCCTGCTGGCGCCAGAAAGCCACGCCCGCAAACGCTTCGCCCAGGACCAGGAACACCAGCAGCCACCGCCGCTGCTTCGCTTCCGGGAAGATCAGAAAATCGAACAGCAGCGTCGCGCAGCCGAACAGCGCCAGCAGGATCGCCGGCAAGAGCACGAAATGGTCCGTCGCCGTGTAATACTGGCTCATCGCGAAATCGCCTCCCGCGCCGTGTCAGCCGCCTGCGCCACCGATGCCGAGGCCTGGTGCACGCGGTGCACGATCTGCGCCACCGGCTTTTCGAGAATTTCGAAGTAGGGCTTCGGATACACGCCGATCGAGAGCGCCCAGATCATCAGCGGCACGAACACCGCCCACTCGCGCCAGCTCAGGTCCGGCAGCCCCCTGTTCTTCTCGTTCGTCACTTCGCCGAGCATCGTCCGCTGATACAGCCACAGCAGGTACGCCGCCCCGAACACCACGCCCGGCACAGCGAGCGCCGCCCACCACCGGTTCGCCTGGAAGGCGCCCTGCAGAATCGTGAACTCGCCCACAAACCCGTTCAGCAGCGGCAGCCCCGCGCTCGACAGCATCGCGAAGGCGAACACGATGGCGTAGTTCGGCATCACATGCGCCAGCCCGCCGTATTCGGCAATCATGCGCGTGTGCCGCCGCTCGTAGATCACGCCGACGATCAGGAAGAGCATGCCCGTTGAAATGCCGTGATTGAGCTGCTGGATGACGGAGCCCGAGATCCCCGCTTCATTCAGCGCGAAGATGCCGAGCGTGCAGAAGCCGAGGTGGCTGACGGACGAATACGCCACCAGCTTCTTCCAGTCCTGCTGCATCAGGCTGACGAGCGCGCCATAGAGAATTCCGATGAGCGAGAGCGCGATCAGCGCCGTCACGATCGCCTGGTCCGCGCTCGCCCGCGGCAGCAGCGGCAGCGAGAAGCGGATGAAGCCGTACGTTCCCATCTTCAGCAGCACCGCCGCCAGAATCACCGACCCCGCGGTTGGCGCCTCGGTATGCGCGTCCGGCAGCCACGTGTGGAACGGGAACATCGGCACCTTGATGGCGAAGCCGAGGAAGAACGCCCAGAACACCCACTGCTGCAGCCCCAGCGGCAGGTTCAGCTTCATCAGCTCCGTGATCTCGAACGTGTAGCGCCCGTACTGCGCCGCGTACTGGAAATACAGCGTCAGGATGCCGAGCAGCATCAGCACGCCGCCCGCCAGCGTGTAGAGGAAGAATTTGATGGCTGCATACAGCTTCCGCGGACCGCCCCAGACGCCGATGATGAAATACATCGGCACCAGCACCAGCTCCCAGAAGATGTAGAACAGCAGGAAGTCCAGCGAGACGAACACGCCGATCATGCCCGTCTGCTGCAGAAGGAACATCGCGTAGTATTCCTTCTCGCGCGTCCTGATCACGTCCCAGGAGTAGAAGATGGCGACGAGCCCCATCGCGGCGGTCAGCAGCACCAGCAGCAGGCTGATGCCGTCGATTCCGATGAAGTAGCTCACGCCCAGCGACGGGATCCACTCCCTCTTTTCGACAAACTGATAGCCTTCCGCCGCCCGGTCGAAACGGAACAGCAACGGCAGCGAGACGAGGAACCCCGCCGCCGCCGTCAGGTTCGCCCACCAGCGGATCAGCGGCGTCTTTTCGCGCGGGATGAACAGCAGCACGAGCAGCCCGGCGAGCGGCGTGAACAGGACGATCGAAAGCAGATTCTCACTCATCGCCGCAAGCCTCCCTCACCGCACCCACCAGTAGTAGCCGAAGATGGCCAGCACTCCGGCCAGGAACATGAGCGCATAAGAATGGATGAAGCCCGTCTGGAAAAACCGCACCGGGAAGGAGAGCGCCCGCACCGTAAACGCCCCCAGGTTCACCAGCCCGTCCACGATCCAGGTGTCGTACCAGATGGAGATCCTCGAAACGAGCCGCGTCATCCACGCGGCGCCGTTCACGCCGCCGTCCACGACCGCCGCGTCGAATTGCGCCATCGCGCCGCCGCCGCCTTTGGCCAGTCCGTTGACAAACACCGCGTTGTAGACCTCGTCGACGTACCACTTGTTGTAGAGGACCGGGTACAGCGGCCCGCCGGAGGGCCGCTCGTGTTCCTTGAGCTTCAGATAGACGTGGCGCGCGATCAGAATGCCGCCCAGCGCCGCGCCGATCGACAGCCCCATCAGCGCCCACTCCATCGCCGTGTCGTGGTGCGCCGCTCCGTGTCCGCCGTGCACCGCCTCCGCCGCCGCGGCGAACACCGGCTCGAGCCAGTGCTCGAACGCCTGCTGGAAGCCGCTTTCGCCGAAGACCTTCGGCATGCCGATCCAGCCCGCCACCACCGAGCCGGCGGCCAGCACGGTCAGCGGCACGGTCATCGACCGCGGCGACTCGTGAATGTGGCGCCGCGTGTGCTCGTCCATGCGCCCTTCGCCATAAAACGTCATGAACATCAGCCGCCACATGTAGAACGCAGTCATCGCCGCCGTGGCCCAGCCCACGGCCCACAGCACTTTGGAGCCCAGCGGGCTGCTCCACGCCTGCCACAGGATCTCGTCCTTGGAGAAGAAGCCGGCCAGCGGCGGGATGCCTGCGATCGCCAGCGACGCCACGAACATCGTGCGGAACGTCACCGGGATTTTGTCCTTCAGTCCGCCCATCCGACGCATGTCCTGCTCGCCGCCCATCGCGTGGATCACGCTGCCCGCGCCGAGGAACAGCAGGGCCTTGAAGAACGCGTGCGTGTAGAGGTGGAAAATCGCCGCCCAGTAGGCGCCCACGCCCACGGCGACGAACATGTAGCCGAGCTGCGAGACCGTGGAGTAGGCCAGCACGCGCTTGATGTCGTTCTGCACCAGGCCGATCGACGCCGCCAGAATGGCGGTCGCCGCGCCCACCGCCGCGATGATGTGCGAGGTCTCCGGCGTCAGCGCCAGCAGCGCGTTGGACCGCGCGCACATGTAGACGCCCGCCGTCACCATCGTCGCCGCGTGGATCAGGGCGCTGACCGGCGTCGGGCCTTCCATCGCGTCCGGCAGCCACACGAACAGCGGAATCTGGGCGCTCTTGCCCGTCGCGCCCACAAACAGGAGCAGCGCCGTCAGGCTCAGCGTGCCGAACACGCCCGCTTCAGCGGCAAACCGCGCCGACCCGAGCGCTTCATTCACCTCCGTGAACCGCAGGGACCCGGCGAGCGTCCACAGGAAGAACATTCCCAGGATGAAGCCCGCGTCGCCGATCCGGTTCACGATGAACGCCTTGTTGGCCGCATCCGAGGCGCTTTTCCTGTGGAAGTAGAACCCGATGAGCAGGTAAGAGCACAACCCCACGCCTTCCCAGCCCACGAACAGCAGCGGATAGTTGTTCGCCAGCACCAGCGTGAGCATGAAAAAGACGAACAGATTCATGTACCCGAAAAAGCGGTAGTAGCCTCCGTGATGGGGCCCGTGCTCGTGCGCCATGTAGCCGGTGGCGTAGACATGGATCAGGAAGCCGACGAACGTCACCACGAGGATCATCACGGACGACAGCGGGTCGAGCAGGAAGCCCCAGTCGGCGCCGATCAGCGGCAGCCACTTGTACAGGATCACTTCATGGGACTTTTTCTCGAGTCCGGCGAGCTGCGCCACCGCGCCCAGCGAGAGCAGCAGGCTCAGCCCCACCGTGCCCGGGCCGACCGCGCGGATCGCCGCCATCGAGAGCCGCCGCCCGATGAACAGCATCACCGCGGCGCCGCCCAGCGGGATCAGCGGGATCAGCCAGATCAGATCCAGGAAGTTCATGCCCGAGCTCCTACCACTTCAGCAGGTCGATCTCGTCCACCTGCACCGTCTCCTTGTTGCGGAACAGCGCGATCAGAATGCCCAGCCCCACCGCCGCCTCGGCCACCGCCACGCAGATGACGAAGATGGCGAAGACCTGCCCCTCCAGCTGATCGAGGTTGCGCGCAAAGGCGATCAGGTTGACGTTGACCGCGTTGAGAATGATCTCGATGGACATCATCAGCACGATCACGTTTCGCCGCGTGAGTATCCCCACGACGCCGATCAGAAGCAGAATCGCGCTCAGCACCAGGTAATGCGCGGTGGTGATGGGGGCCAGCATCGCCGTCTCCTCAGATCCTCTTTTTCGCCATCATCACGCCGCCGACGATCGCCACCAGAAGCAGCAGCGACGCCAGCTCGAACGGCACCAGATAATCGCGGAACAGAACCATCGCGAGGCTTTCGACGTTGCCCCCTTCGCGCGGCGTCGGCTGCACCGACGGCGGCAGGCGCAGCGAGTCCACGCCGCGCAGCCACATCCACACGAGCACGGCGCCCGTGCCCGCCGCGCACAGCACGCCCCCCAGCCAGCCGCGGTGGAACTGCCGCTCCCGCGCCGCCGCCTCGAGGTTGACCAGCATGATGACGAACAGGAACAGGACCATGATGCCGCCGATGTAGAGCACGATCTGGACCGCGAAGAGGAACTCCGCGTGCAGCATCAGGTAGAGCCCGGCGACGCCGCCCAGAGACGCAATCAGCGAGATCGCGCAGTGGACGGCGTTGCGCATCGTCACCGTCAGAACCGCGCCGGCCACCGCCAGCGCCGCGAAACAGTAGAAGAAAACCGCTTCCGTCATCCGCGCCTCCGCGCGCTCCGCTAATACCGGTACTGCGTCGGCAGCAGCCCGTTCTCGAGCGTCTGCCGGTCGAGAATCGCGCCCTGCCTCGAATAGCTCGCCATCTCGAAGTCCTGCGTCAGCTCCAGCGCGTCCACGGGGCAGGCATCCTCGCACAGCCCGCAGAACATGCACCGGCTGATGTCGTAGGTGAACGTCACCAGCTCCTTCTTCTTCGTTTCGGGATTGCGCTCCCAGCCCACCACGATGAGGTTCTCCGGGCAGGCGAGCGAGCACAGGTCGCAGGCGATGCACAGCGTCTCGCCGTTCTCCGGGTTGATGTTGAGCCGCGGCGCCCCGCGGTAGCGCTCGCCGATCTTCGGGCGCTCCTGCGGGTACTGCTCGGTCACGATCTGCCTGGGATGCTGATGCCGGAACGTCACCCGCAGCCCCTGGATCAGGTCCGCCAGAAACACTTTCCGCAACAATTGTTTCATCGCCTGCTTCCCCCTCCGTCTGTCCGGCGGCTCACCGGTCCACCTCGCCGAGCACGATGTCAGTGGTTCCGATGATCGCCACCACGTCGGCGACCAGCGCTCCGCGGCACATCCTGTCGAGCGCCTGAAGATTGACGAAAGAAGGAGGCCGGATGCGCACGCGGTACGGCTGCGTGGATCCGTCGCTCACCACGTAATAGCCCAGCTCGCCCTTCGGGGCTTCGATGGAAACATACGCCTCGCCGACGGGCGGCTTGATCACCTTGCCCACCTTCGCCATGATCGGCCCGGCGGGAAGATCGGCCACCGCCTGCCGCACGATCCGCACGCTCTGCCGCATCTCCTGCATGCGCACGATGTAACGGTCGTAGGTGTCGCCGTTCTGGCGGACCGGAATCTCGAAGTCGTATTTCTCGTAGCCCGAATAGGGCTGCGCCTTGCGGACGTCCCACTTCACGCCCGCCGCCCGCAGCATCGGGCCCGTCACGCCATACTCTTTGCAGTCTTCCGCAGTCAGGATGCCCACGCCGGTCAGGCGCTGCTGCCAGATCCGGTTGCCGGTGAGCAGCTCCTCGTACTCGTCGATCTTCTTTTCGAACAGATCGCAGAATTCGAGGCACTCTTTTTCGAAGCCTTCGTACGTCTCGTACTGAAGCCCGCCGATCCGGAAGGCGTGGGTCGTCAGACGGGCGCCGCAGTACTTTTCGTAAATGTTCAGGATCAGCTCCCGCTCGCGCATGCAGTAGAACAGCGGGGTGATGGCGCCGATGTCCAGCGCGTGCGTGCCGAGCCAGAGCAGATGGCTGGCGATCCGGTTCAGCTCGGTGAGGATCACCCGCACCGCCTGCGCCCGGGGCGGCGCTTCCACCTGGAGGAGCTTCTCCACCGCGAGGCAGTAGCCGAGCCCGTTCGAGACCGCGGCCACGTAGTCCATGCGGTCGACGTACGGAGCGAACATCTGCCAGGTGCGGTTCTCGGCGATCTTTTCCACGCCCCGGTGCAGGTAGCCGATGACGCATTCGGTCGACAGGACGCGTTCGCCGTCCAGCTTGAGGATCACCCGCAGCACGCCGTGCGTCGACGGGTGCTGCGGCCCCATGTTCAGGACCAGTTCGGTTGAATCGAGGAACGTGTCCGCCATCGCTATTGCCCGCTTTCAATGCCGAGATTTTCCTGCACCCAATGCTGGTCCATCTTCAGAATGCTGTTCTCTTTCCGCAGCGGGAACGTCTCCCACTCCTCCGGCAGCAGGATGCGGCGCATGTCGGGATGGCCCTCGAACTCGATGCCGAACATGTCGTAGACTTCGCGCTCCAGCCAGTTGGCCGTCAGGTGCACCGGCACCGCCGTGCGCGGCTTATACCCTTCCGAGATGCGGATCTTCATGCGGATCCGCTCGTTGCGGGGGAAGCTGTAGATGATGTAGACGATCTCGAACGGCTCCGGCTTGCCGGGCCAGTGCACGGCGGTGATGTCCACCAGATAGTCGAAGCCGTGGTTCTCTTTCAGCGATTCAAGGATCGGAATCGCCGCCTCGGGCTTCGCCACGAGGAAGTTCTGCCCGACGTAAGAGCTGAACTCGAGGATCTGATCGCCGAACTCTTCCCTGAGGGCCTGCGTGAGTTCGCTCTCCCAGGGGGTGGCGGCCATCGCAGGCGGCGCTTTGGGCGCGGCCGGTTTGGCCGCTCCTGCCGCAGCGGCCGCTGCTGGTGCGGGCTTCGCGGCGGGTGCAGGCTTCGGCGCAGGCCTGGCTTCCGGCTGTCCCTCGGGCGCGGCTGCGGCGGGCTGACCGGCGGGCGCGGGCGCGCCTCCGGCAGCAGGCTTGGCTGCTGGGGTGGCGGGCTGCTCAGCCCCGGGCGTGGCGGCCGGCTCGCTGTTTGGCTCGGGCGCGGATGCACCCTCCGGCTTGGGGTCGTCGGGCATCGCAGAATCCTAACTGAAGTTTCAGGGATATCACGCCGTGAAAATCGGTGTCAAATGTCCGATTGGCTCCCTGTCTGCGCAGCCCTCGCCCGCTCTTCCGCTTCGCTGGCAGGCACCGGCCTGCCTGTCAGATAGCCCTGCACCTCGTCCGCGCCGAGCCCGGCAAGGGCCGCCCATTGCGCCTCCGTCTCGACTCCCTCGACGATCACCGGCAGCCCCAGTTCATGGGCCATGCGGATGATGGAGGCGAGAAGCGGGGCCTGGCCGCGCTCCAGTTCGCCGAGAAAGCTGCGGTCGACTTTGATCCGGTTCACCGGCAGGTCTTTCAGATAGGCGAGCGAGCTGCTTCCGGTGCCGAAGTCGTCCAGCGAGAACTCCACACCCAGCCGCTGCAGCGCCGCCATCCGCTCCGCCGCCAGGCGCCGGTTTTCCATCACGGCGCTTTCGGTGATCTCCAGTTCGAGAAAACGCGGCGTCAGCCCGCTGTCTTTCAGCGCCTGCTCGACGTCGCCCACGAATCCGGCATCGGCCAGCTGCAACGCGCTCACGTTCACGCCCACGCGCGCGGGCAGCCCCTGCTTTTCCCATTCCCGGGCCTGCCGGCAGGCCTCGCGCAGCGCCCACCGCCCCATCTCGACGACCAAACCCGTCTCTTCGGCGATGGGAATGAACGCGCCGGGCGACACCATGCCCACGCCCGGACTCGCCCAGCGCATGAGGGCCTCGTAGCCGGCCACGCTCCGGCCGGGCACGCGCACCTGCGGCTGATAGTGCAGCAGCAGCTCGCCGCGCGCCACGGCGCCTCGCAGCCGCCGCTCGAGCTCGAGCCGTTCCGGCGCCTGCAACGCCACCGTGGGGTCGAACAGGACGCAGCGCGGGCCGTTGCGCCGCGCCCGCGCCGCCGCTGCCGCCGCCCGCGCCCGCCGCAGCCACTGGGTCAGGCTCTCGCGCGGCGCGGCAGGCGCCACGCCCACGGCGGGCTGCGCGTAGATTTCGTGGCCCTCCAGCCGGAACGGCTCGTCGAGGGCTTCCAGCAGGCGTCTTCCGATCAGCTCTGGCGGCGCTCCGGCTGTCTCGGGCAGAATCGCGACTTCGTCGCCGCTCAGCCGGGCCGCGAACCCCGCCCCGGGCAGACGCATCAGCCGCTGCGCCGCCTCCCGCAGCAGCGCATCGCCGGTCTCTTCGCCCAGAATCTCCCGCACCCGCCGCGCCCCTTCCAGTGAGACCAGCACCAGAGCCGCCGGGGCGCCGCCGGGCTGCAACTGCTGGAGCTCCTCTTCGAGCCGCTGCCGGTTCCACAGTCCGGTCACGAGGTCGTGCTCGGCGCGGAACCGCAGGTCTTCGAGCAGGTTCGCCTGCTCGATGGCGAGCGCAGCCGGATCCTGCAGCTCCCCCATCTCCGCCGGGAGGGCTTCCGCCAGGCTCCCAGCCGAAAACACCGTGAGGCAGCCGACAATCTCCCCGGCCGCAGTCTGCAAGCGGTCGCTCCAGCACCAGCAGGTTCCTCCCGCCAGGGCCCGGTAAGGCGCCCACCCGGGGCTCTCGTCCATCTGCACGGACCGCCCGCGCAGCCGCCACCACGGCGCCGCCGCGGCGGGAATCCGGGCCGGGGGCGCCAGCCACAGCGGCAGCCTGCTGCTTGCGGCCAGTGTCACCAGGCTCTCCCCTTTCAGCCCGAAGACGACGGCGATGCCGCCGTCCATCGGGGGAGAAGCCAGCCGCGCGATCTCACCCAGCACGTCCGGCAGCGGGGCGTGGACCGCAATTGAACGGTAGATGTCTCTCAGGACGCGCGCCGCCGCGCCGGGCGGTCCGGCGCCGCGCCCCGGCTCAGCGGCGGGTGGGCGCGCCGGCGGCAAACAGGTCCACCTCCTCGATCAACGCTTCCAGGCTCGTCCGCCCCAGCAGCCCCCACATCCACCGGCCCTCGAGCGCGAGCATGACGGTCCGGCCGCCAGCCATGGTCCGGTACTCGAACGGCTCTCCGAGCGCAGGCTCGAGCTCGTCCCGCACCGCTTCGGCGTCCCCCGAGGCGTCCATGAGCCACACCCGCATCTGCGGCGTCCACGCGTAGACCTTCCCTCCCAGCGCCCTGCCTGTAATGCGTTCCGCTTCGAACGCGCCGACCGCCTCCTGCGCCACCGCCTTGCCGAACCGCGATTCCAGAGCCGCCAGCCGGTCGAAGACGATCCCCGCCAGCGCCGTCCTGCCGGCGCCGCTGTCCGCTTCCCGCAACGCCCGGATCGCCTCCTCCCGGCCCCGCTCCGGCTCCGCGCCCGCGACGCGCCGCTGCCGCGCCTCCTCCAGGCGCCGCCCCAGCGCTTCCACCTGCGCGGCCGTCTCCCTGCGGTGCGTCTCGCTTTCCCGCCGCAACGCCTCCGACGCCTCATACACCGCCGCGCGCATCGCCGCCATGCTCTCGGCCCGCGAAGCCTTCTCCAGCTTCTCGCCGATCGCCAGGAACCGCCCCGCCGCCCGTTCTCCTCCGTCCGACAGCGCCATCACGGCCTGGTTGAACGCCGCCAGCAGCTGCTGCATTTCGCGGCGCGTCTCCTCCTCCCGCCGCGCCTGCCCGTCCCGCCACTCGGTCACCCTCTCCAGCACGCGCTCGAACACTGCTTCCCGCACGCCGGCATGCCGCGAGATTTGTTCGGGATCGAATTCCTCCCGCCGCGTCCCCAGCACCGGCAGCACCGCCTCCGCAAAGGCCGCACAGGGCATTGTGCACTCCGGCTTCCCCGGGGGCCCGCCGGCCTGCTCCAGGTATCTCCGCAAGGAAATCAGTTTCACGGCTGCACCCTTCCTCATCGGCATCCCCCGCCTGGTTTTGAGCCGCAGCCTCCTACTCTCCGCCGCTACAATGAAGAGTGCCGGCAACGAACGCCGCCGCGGATTCATCTAACCGGTCGTAGGATCAATTGCGGAGCACAGACCGACCCATGCCGAGGAACAGCCTTCTTCTTTTCTCTCTTCTCGCCGCCCTGCCTGCCGCAGCCCAGAAACCGGGCGACCCGGCCAAAGGCAAGGAAGTCTACGAACAGTGCGCCGTCTGCCACTCGGCAACGACCGACGAGAAGAAAATGGGCCCATCCCTGAAGGGTCTCTTCAAGAAAGCCAGGATGACCAACGGCCAGAAGCCCACCGAAGCCAACGTCATGGCGATCATCAACAAGGGCAAGGGCACGATGCCCGCCTTCGACGACATTCTTTCCGCCGCCGAGAAGGCCGATCTGCTGGCCTATCTCAAGACCCTCTGAGACACACTCCCAGCGGAAACCCGCCCGCCCCGCGGGGCGGGCGCACTGTTGCCGCAGAACTCGCCGCCCTGGCAATCCTCCACCGGGGCGCGGCGATTTTCCCATCCGCGCCGATGTCCCGCCGGGCCGCGGAGGGCTTGATCCCGCATGCTGCCGGATCTATATTGCGGATGGAGGTGTCCGATGAGGCACGCGCATGTCCTTCATCCTGACCCGAGGGTCATGGCGTGGCTCAAGCTCGCCGGCATTGTCCTCATCACGCTGGCCGCGCTCCTGGCCCTCATCGTGATCCTGTTCTGGGCCCAGCCCCTCGACAGCCAGCCGATTCTCATCGCCGCCGCCTGAGCCGCGCCTTCGCCCGCGCCGCAGGATTCCGCCTGATTGTCCGCCGGCCGCGCCCTGAGCGCGCGGCAGCGCGTTACAGCTCCACTCCGGTCTCGACCCAGCGCCCTTCCCGCGCGCTCTTCAGCACCGCCTCGCACACCTTCTGCGTCTGCAGCGCGTTGCGGAAATCCGGCTGCGCTTTCTGTCCCGTCTCCAGCCCGCGCACGAAATCGGCGAGGGCATTGAGAAACGTGTGTTCGTAGCCGATGACCAGCCCCGGCACCCAGTAGCGGTCCATGTAGGGATGCTCGGCGCTGGTCACATGAATCCGCCGCCACCCGCGCACATGCCCCGGAACGCCCGGATACTCGAAGTAGTCGAGATACTCCATCTCCTCGAGGTTGAACCGCAGCGAGCCGTCCGAGCCGTTCAGCTCCAGGGTTTTCAGCGCCTTGTGCCCGCGCGCGTAGCGAGTCGCCTCGAACAGTCCCAGCGAGCCGTTGGCGAACTCCGCGATGAACAGCGACGCATCATCAATCCCGACCGGCTCCACGCGGCCCGTGAGCGCGTGCACGCGCTCTTTCACGAACGTTTCGGCGCGCGCCACCACGCGCGTGATCGCGCCATTGAGCCACATCGCCGTGTCGATGTTGTGCGCCAGCAGGTCGCCCGTGACTCCGCTGCCGGCGGCATGGACGTCCAGCCGCCACAGCGCTGCCCCGCCCTGCGGCACGTCGGGCGAAATCGTCCAGTCCTGCAGGAAATTCGTGCGGCAATGAAACGGCCTTCCGATCCTGCCCTCGTCCACCAGCTGTTTCGCCAGCGCGATCGCCGGCACGCGGCGGTAGTTGTACCACACCATGTTCGCGACGCCCGCGCGCTCGACAGCCTCCACCATGCGCTGCGCCTCTTCCACGGTGCGCGCCAGCGGCTTCTCGCAGAGCACCATCTTGCCGGCTTCGGCCGCCGCAACCGCGATCTCCGCGTGCATGTCGTTGGGCGAGCAGATGTCCACAAGGTCCACGTCGGGCGCCTCCACGGCCTTCCGCCAGTCCGTCTCGAACCGCGCGTAGCCCCAGGCGGCGGCGAAGGCGCGGACTTTTTCTTCATTGCGACCGCAGGCCGCCTGAAGCACCGGGCGGCGCGAGACCGGAAAGAAGTCCGCCAGCCGCTTGTACGCATTCGTGTGGGCCCGGCCCATGAAGCCGTAGCCGATCATCGCCACGCGCAGCTCTTTCACGATGCGTACCTCGCCATCAGTTCATCCACCCGCTGCTTGCAGCTCGCTGTCGCTTCCCAGGCGTCCGGCCAGAAGCAGAGGTCGATTGTAATCCAGCCGTGCTTCAGCCGCGCCGTCTTCAGCAGCGCGGGGAACAGCGTGTCGAAATCGAGCACGCCCAGCCCGAACGGCGGGTGCGCGGACGTCTCGTCGTTGCCCGCCGCGTCCTTGTGGCAGGTGTTGTCGCTGTCGATCACATGGACGTGCCGGATCCGTCCGTCGAGAAGTTCGAGAAACTCGAGCTGCGAGCCCAGCACCTCCTTCTCTCCTTCCTGCCGCGCGCCGACCACGGCCACCATCTGCCCGTGGCAGGTGTCATAGAGAAGGCCGAAATTCTCCCGGTTGACCGCATCGTGGATGCGCACGATCTCGGAGGGCTTGTTGAAGGCGAAGCCCGGCTCGAATTCCCAGACGACGTCCAGCCCGAATTCGGCTGCAATGCCGCAGCAGGCCTGCCAGGCGCGCACCAGGCGCTCCTCGGCGGTCCGCGCGCCGATCTCCCGCAGGACCGTCGGCGGCTGCACGGTGTCGACGCGCACGGCCGGAATTCCCAGATCGGCCGCAAATTCGGCATTGCGCCGGAATTCCTGGACGTATTTCGAGGGATCGTCCGTGTTGATCAGCTTCTCGCCCCACAGATTGGCGGCGATTCCGCTGAATTCGAGTCCGATTTCGCGCATCCGCGCGCGGAGTTCCGCCCGCTGCGATTTCTCCGGCATCGCCCCCGGCCACGCGGTGTCCGGCCCGTTCGGGTTGCCCGGATTGGGATGGGGCGGGAACGCTCCCAGCTCCACGCCGTCGAACCGCAGCTCCTTCAGCTTTTCGATCACCGCGTCGAACGGCACCGGGTGCGCCGCCCACGGCCCGATGGTATAGGCCCAGCTTCCAATCGAGGTCTTCATGGCCCGCCTCCTCAATGAACCAGCGCCGCCGCATCCGGATTGCCCGGCCCGAAGTGCTTCAGCATCACGAGCGGCTCGCAGCTGCTGCGGTTGGTGATCCGCACTCCGGCTTCAGCCGCCGCGCGCGTGACGAAAAACTCATCCTTCGTCATCTGCCCGAAGCGGATCAGCGCCGGCGTCTCCGCCTCGTGCACGCCCACCTGGCCGTGGCCCTGCGTGAGGATCATCCCGTAGGCCGCCGCGTCGCGGATCACCACGCTGCGGCCCGGCATCACGGTCAGCTCCTTGGCCGAATACCACGGCCGGCCGTAGGTCACCCACACCTCCCGGCAGCCCGCGTCCGCCATCTCGCCTTCGTCCCGCACCGGCACGGGGAACACCTTGTTGTGCCTGCCGAATTCGGGATCCACATTCTTTTCCCAGTCGAGCATCGAGAGGATGTAATCCAGGTCGTGATGGTGCTCCGGCGGAACGTCCTTCACGAGCAGATCCCACGGCACCGCCCGGCCCTCGACCATCGACTGGAACATCCCGAACACGTCCGAGTTCACCTGCGGCTCGTACGTCACCAGCGAGCCCGGCGCGTGGAGCACGCCCGCGTCCACCTGCCAGCCCGTGCCCGGCTCCAGCCTGTAGGCCCGCGAAAGATACAGAATCCCGTTGTCGCCCTGGTTCCATCTCTCCAGGCACCGCCGGACGTCGTCCTTCGTCGTGCCCGGCTCCAGCCCCATGAACGTATAGGGGAAATTGTTGCCGTGGAAATTGTATTGCGGCGGGAAATAATACGCTTCCGGTTTTCCTTTCCGTCCCACTTTCGCCGCATGCTCGTCCATCTGGTGCATATGGTGGGGAATCGGGCCCAGATTATCGAAGAATTTGCACAGAATATTGAACCCGCCGTGCTCGCGCATCACGTCGGCGCCCAGCAGCTCGTCGCCAATTTCCTCGATGGCCTCCTTGAGCAGCACGCGCTGGCCGCCATGGTCGATGTAGCTGAGCCCTTCATCTTCCGGCGTGCCGGGGCCGTTGTCGGCCCGCGTCGTCGACGAAAACCAGCGCTCGTCGATCCCGCCCCGGTGCGCTCCCAGCGCGTAGAGATCATCCGGGTGCAGCTTCAGCCTGCCGCCGGGCATCAGGAACGAGCGCGGCACCCAGCAGGGCGCCATGCGCAGAATTCCCTCTCCGGCGGCCAACGCCTCCCGAACCAGTGCGGCATGGGACATGAGCTTTCTCCTTGCCGCGCCACTATATCGCACCGCCGCTCGGGAAGCACCCCCGCCGCTTCAGCGCCTGAGCAGTTCCGCCACCGCCGCGCCCGCCCGCGCCCGCGCCCGCCGCAGGAAGCGCACCGCCCGGTGCGTTTCCGGCAGCCCCGCCTCCGGCTCCGCACCCGGCCTCCAGCCCGCTTCCCGCAGCCTCTCCCGATACTGTCGGAACAGCGCTGCAGCCGCTTCCCCCAGCTCCTCCACCCGCCATCCCGGACGGAAGCGCGTCACCCAATCGGGCGCCGCCGGATCATAGCCGCTGAAATGGAACAGCCGCAGCGGCTCGCCATCGGCGTAGAAAGCCCCTTCCCGCTCTTCCAGCCGGATCCAGCGCAGACGCCAGTAGGCCGCGTTGCAGCCCGCGTGGCGGCAGACGTGCAGATCCGCGACGAATCCCGGCGCGAGGTCCAGCCAGCGCTGATCGAAGTGGATCCCCGCGGCCACGTCCTCGTAGCAATGCGTGCGGAGCCGCTCCGCCCACCAGCGGAGGAAGGCGCGCATCTCCGCGCAGTCGCTGACTCCGAGAAACCCGCCGTTGAACAGGCCCGCCATCAGAAGCGCCCTCTCCAGTTCCTCGTCAGGATCGAGGGCCGCCTTCGGGACGACGTGCGGCGTCAGCAGCAGCGAATGCGCGGCCGCCGCGCGGAAACACGGCTCGAGGCTTGCCAGCACCAGCGTGTCCGGATCGATGAAGACCGCCGTGCGGTGGCCCGCGTCGAGAAGCGCCAGAAGCGCCGCAGGCTTCAGCGCCGCGCACAGCTCTTTGCAGCCGTACCGCAGCATCATGCCGCGCAGCCCTTCGACCCGCAGGCCGCCGAGCGCCAGCACGCGCGCTCCCAGCCGCTCGAGCGACGGAGCGCACGTCTGCGTCCCCGCCAGCACCGCATACAGGGGCACGTCCCGATGGAACCGCCGCAGCGAGGCGGCCATCGCCGCCGCCTGCGGCAGGTAATTGGCGCCCGCGATCGTCACGACAGCCAGCGGTTCAGCCACGCCGCTCTCCTTCCATGAGCTCCGGATGCGTGCGCCCGAGCCACGCCCGGAACGAGTCCTCTCCCCTGGTGCAGAACGGATCCCCGAACCGGCGCACGTCTCCGCCCAGGCCGCGGTAGAGGCTCCTCGCCCCGTCCGGGATGCGGCCGCCGTCATCGAAGAAATCCCAGGCGTAGGGCAGCCCGCGGGTCTCGCGCCAGCCGCAGTCTTCGAGCAGTTTCTGATAGCGGGCGAATACCGCCGCCGCCTCGCCCGTTTCCTCCACGCGCATGGCGCTGTAGCGCGTCACGCGTTCCGGATGCGCCGGATCGTACCCGCTGAAACGGAACACCCGGCAGGGCCGCCCGCACGCCGTCACGCGGCCTTCGCGCACTTCGATCCGGCGCTCCGGCAGATTCCAGTGTCCGACATTGACGCCCGGGTCCCGCACGATGCGGCACTGCCGCGCCAGACCGGGCAGGAATCCAGCCAGCGCTGCTCATAGTGAAGCCCGTGCTCCACATCGAGCAGGCACAGCCGTTGCGTCTTCTGCTGCCACCACTCGAGCACCCGGAACGACTCCTCGCAGCGCGAGAACCCCAGCACGCCGCCATTGAACACGCCCGCGCGGAGCACATTCCGCTCCCGCTCGAGAGCGCCCGGACCGCCCGCCGGCACCAGCAGGTGCGGCGTCAGGAGGACGGAATGGCGCTCCAGCATCGCGAGCAGCGGATCCAGCCGGTCGAGCACCATGGTCTCCTGCTTCAGAAACAGCACCCCGTCGAATCCGCAGCGCAGCGCGTGCGCGATCAGGAAAGGCGTCGCCGCGTAGCTCAGCTCCATCTCCGGGTAGCGGAAGCGGAACTGCGCCTCGCCGGGAATGCCGAGCTCCGGCAGCAGAAGGAGCGAGAAGGGCTCGGCCGTCCCGCCGATGCCCTCATGCGCGCCGTCCGCCAGCAGCATCCGGAACGGGACGCCAGGATGGTGCTCGCGGAACGAACGGGCCGTGGCGCGGGCCAGCGCCGCGCGCCGGCGCGATGCAATCGTAACGGCGGCCCACTTCATCTGAAAACCCTGAACCTCAGCGCACGGCTGCGCCTCAAGCATAGCAGCCGCCCGCGGTCCGCCACAGCCGCCCGCTTTTTTCCCTCAAGCGCTGACGGGGCGGACCGATGAGCGAGGGTGAAGCCGAAGCGCAGGACCCGAAGCGGTCCCGGCCGGAAGGACTCCAGCCGAAGCCTCGGCCCGAAAAGGAGACACAGATCGTGGCGTTTACGATTAACACCAACATCGCCTCCATGCAGGCGCAGGAATACCTGCGCGTCACGCAGGAGTTTCAGTCCAAGACCATCAGCCGGGTCACCTCCGGCCTGCGCATCGTCAGCTCGGGCGACGACGCGGCGGGCCTGGCCATCGCGAACGGGTTCCGCAGCGACCAGGCCGTGCTGACCCAGGGCATCCGGAACGCCAACGACGGCCTGGCCACCTTGCAGACGATCGACAGCGGCATCAACAACATCAGCAAGCTGCTCGACCGCGCCCGCACGCTGGCCACGCAATCGGCTTCCGGCACGTTCAACGGCAACCGCGAGGTGCTCAACAGCGAGTTCCAGAGCGTCGTGAGCGAAATCAACCGCCAGGCGCAGGCGATCGGGCTCAACCAGGGCGGCGATTTCGCCAAGAACCTGAGCGTCTTCATCGGCGGCGGCCGCGGCGCCAACAACACCGAAGTCATTTCCAACGGCAGCGTGAGCGTCGACCTGCGCCGCTCGACGGTGGATGCGCGCAGCCTGGGGCTGAGCGGGTATTCGGCCTCCACCGTGAACGGCTACGACCTGAGCGTCTGGGACAATGGCAGTACCAGCGACATGCAAAGCGCTTTAAACAACCAGACTTCGATGACCTTCAACCTCTCCGGCGTGGGCTTTGACGATGTCGCCGTCAACGTGAACCTGACCGGCGTGCAGGACCTGAAGTCCCTCACCGATGCCATCAACGCCGCCATCCAGGCCAGCGCGGCCAACAACCCGGCGCTGCGCAACGCTGGCATCACCGCCCAGATCAACGCCAATGGCAAGGGATTCTCGCTGGTGAGCTCGACCACGGCGTTCACTGTTGAGGCGGGCTCCGACCAGGCGGCCCAGAACCTGTTCGGTCTCGACGCGACAGTCAATGTGAAGGTCGCGGGCGGACTCCATGCCCGCTCGTTCTCCTTCAGCGCGATCACTGCGGGCACCCAGCGGCTCACGATTTCCGCCATTGGCTCGGACGGTTCACTGCAGTCGGTCGACGTGACCCTCAACACCACCAGCGGCGCCAACGCACAAGCCGCTACCGCTGCCATCAACGCCGCCATTCAGAACAGCAACCTGGACGGCGTGATGAAAATCGTTGCCGCCGAGGCTGGCAGCGGCACCGACCGCATCGCATTTGCCAGCACTGGCGCCTTCAAGATTGTCGTCTCGGCCGCAGGCGGTGCCTACGGCGTCAACGGCGGCGCCGCAACCACCGCCGACTCCACCACCAACGCCACCGTCGAAACCACGCTCGACTCCAGCGGCGGCGCCAACCTCTCCATCTCCACCCAGCAGGCGGCCGAGCGCGCCGTCACCGCTCTGGCCGAGGCCGTGAAGAAACTCGGCGAAGCCCAGGCCGTCGTCGGCAAGGGCCAGAACCAGTTCAACTTCGCCGTCAGCCTCGCCGCCACCCAGCTCACCAACCTCGCCGCCAGCGAGTCCCGCATCCGCGATGCCGACCTCGCTTTCGAAGCGGCCAACCTGACGAAGGCCCAGATCCTCACCCAGGCCGGCGTCGCCGCCCTGGCCCAGGCCAACGCCGCCCCGCAGGCCGTCCTCAGCCTGCTCCGCGGCTGATCCATCCGCTGAACCTCCTGTGGCAGACCCCTGAGGCCCGCCGGGCGCAAAAGCGCCCGCCGGGCCTCAAGTCTTTCGGGCCTTCCGCCGATCCTTCCCTCAGAGGGATCCCCGATGACGAGCCCGCTCCTCTCCCAATCCACCTCCCCGGATCACTGGCACCTCGCCGGACTCGAGCTCCTCGAGGCCGGCCGCATCCAGGATGCCGTCGCCTTCCTCCGGCGCGCCCTCGATCTCGACCCGGCGAACGCCGCCGTGTGGAACGACCTTGGCGTCGTCCTTGAGGCCTTGGGCAACCGCACCGACGCCGTCTATTGCTACCGCCGCGCCCTCCGCGCCCGGCCGGGATTCGAGCAGCCCCGCCAGAACCTGATCGCCCTCGCCCTGCAGGCGGCAGCCTGCGCGCCTCTCCCCCACCCTGCCCGCGCCCGGGCTGCCACCGCCGTCGCCCGGTGAGTCTGGCCATTTCCGGTTCAGGACGCCGCGGCCAGGTGGCGCGCCGGAGGTTCGCGGCGGTCTTCCCCTTTCTTTCCCGGATCCGCTTCCCGGCTCCCGCTTCACCGCACCGCCCAGGGGAGGAGGAAACCTGCCTGTCGAGGCACCTGGGACGGGAACCGCAACCGTCGCGGTTTCAGTCACGTGACGTGCACCCCGGCCGGGTGGCAGCAGCCGGATTATCGGACTTGATACTCTGATTCTGGAGGCCTGCCGCCCGGGCACGGCGGCTTCCATTAAAGAGGCTAAATACCGTTGCATCAGGATGTTGGCGTCCGAACAGGGTTGACACAGGGCCGTTTTCAGGTTAATCTTGGACAACACCCTGATGTAGAAGAAGATACAACTTCTGTTTTGTGGCAGCGAGGTCCTGGAATGACCTTTCAAATCGGCGAGAAGGTGGTCTACCCGAACCATGGGGTAGGCACAATCGAGAACATCAGTTCCCGAACCTTCGGCAATCAGACCGAAAAGTTCTATCTCCTCCGGCTCTCCGCGAACAACATGACCGTCATGGTTCCCTTCTCCCACGTCGAACAGGTGGGGCTGCGAAAGGTGACCAAGAACGGCGAGATCAACAAGGTCCTGACTTTCCTGGCCAACGGGCGCAGCAAGACGTGCCAGGACTGGAAGGATCGTTTCAAGGAGAATTCCGCAAAAATGCAGAGCGGAAGCCTCCTGGAAATCGCCGAAGTCCTGAAGTGCCTGGTGGAAATTCAGGCGCAGAAGCCGCTCTCGTTCCGCGAAAAGAAAATGCTGGAGCGCGCGCGCCTGATGCTGGTTTCCGAACTGGCGACGTCCCGCGGCGTCTCCGAGGAGGAAGCCGTTCTCCTGCTGTCCCGTTCTCTTGCCAAAGCGAGTCTGAAATTCCCCGAGCCCCTTTGAGCGTCCTGCCTGCCCGCGTGCGCTGCAAGGGGCAGGTGCGCTCCTGTCGGAAGATCCGTATGCCGTCCCGAATTGGACGGCGCAAGGCTGGATTCTGAATCTCGACTGGACCGGATTCCGCCGTGCGCCGCGCGCCTGAAGGGGTATTCCATCCCGATGCGCCCGGCTCCAGAAAAACCTGCCGCCCCTGTCAGAAACCCCTTAGTACACCCCCCGGTGAATGACTACAAATTCAGGGGATTCCCGCATAGTGTTCGGCTCCCATCTGGCCGAAGATAACATTGGAAGGACCACACTCGCGGAATGCGCTGTCTCTACTGTGGGAAGAAACTGTCGCTTCTGCGCAAGCTCGCCGACGGGCAGTTCTGCTCCGATGCGCACCGCGATGCCCATCAGCGCCTGGACGAAGAGCTGACCATGGCGCGCCTGGCCACGGCGCGGGGAGGCAGGGCGGCGGAAGCACCGCCCTCCAGACCGGCGGCCAGAAGCCGGGCGTCTGCATCCGGCATTCCGCCTTTCGCTCCGCTCCGTCCGCAGGCGGCGGCGTGGATCGACTTCCGCAGAATGGTTCCTCTGCCGGTCGAGCTGGCGCCGTTTTCTGCGGTTCATTTCTTGCCCGAGTCCGGCCTGCGGGTGACCCTCCGCGGCATGCCCGCGCCTCAGACAGCGCCCTGGGATCCCGTTGCGCCCTCCGGTTTTTCAGGCCAGCCCTTCGTGCCGGTCGCGGTGGCGCCCATTCTCCCGGAAGCCCCTCCGCGAGTCGAAACCGGTCCGCCGCAGGAGCCCGTCCGGGAATCCGATCCCCCCGTCCAGCCGCTTCTCCCGCTGCCGGCATGCCCGAGCCGCTCCACCCGCTCCGTTACCTTCCAGCCCAATCCGCTGCACCGGCGCAAGCTCGTCGTCATTGTTCCGCATTCGGAACTGGGAATCCGTCCGCCAGGCCCGGTTCCTGCCCCGGCGCTCCGCTGGGCGCCCCCGGTTCAGCCGGCAACGCTGAACGGAGCGCACGGCTGCCGGAATGCGGTGGCTGACCTGTGGATCAGCCCGGATGTCTTCATCCCTGCTCCATGGCTGGATCTCGATCCACCCGAGTGGGTGGAAGCCGGCCCTGCGGCGCTGGCGGACACGGCTGCGGGAGAGGAGTCCTTCGCCGAGCCTCCTCTGGCGCCCGCCGTCCGTTCTGAACGCCACGACGCTGCGCCGGCCGCCGTCTGTCTTTCCTTCCGCTCCCCGGCGGCGCCGCTTTTCGACGGCCTGAACGGCGTCTGGCCTGCGCGGAGCAGCCTCCGCGCGGCCGGCCCGGCCGGGCTTGTCTTCGCGGCTCCGCTCGGCCTTCAGCCCAACCCTGTTCCCGCCTCTGGTCTTCCACCGGCGCCGTCCGCCGCGGTTTGCCTGTGCCCGGACCGCCCGCCGTCCGCACCGCAGCCGCCCGGCGCGCTGATGCCGGCGGCCGGCCGGCTCTGGCCGGCCGAGCCCGGCCTGAGCCCGATGGCGTTGGAGCCTGTCGCTGCCGCGCCTTCCGTCCACGCGCCCGGGCTGCAGTTCCTTCCGGCCGAGCTCACGACATTCTTCCCGCCGCCTCCAGGCCGCGCTCCGGCCCCAGGGCGACTGCGGTCCGCGCAGCACCTGCTGCCCCTGGAGGCCCGTGCGGCGGCCCTGCCTCTTCCACCGCCTGCCGCGGAGCCCGCCTCCGCGGCCTGGCCTCTGCCTCACGCGGCGGCGCCGGCGATTCATCTGCTCCTGCAGCCGCCTCCGCAGGAGGCGGAATGCACGGAGCATCCTGAAGAAACGCCTGACAGGGATCTCTCGGCCTTGGGCCGGGCTGTCGCAGAAGAGGAGTTCTGGGGCGGCGAGACGGTCTCCTTCCCTGAGACCCCGGAAACCGCAGCCCTTTCCTGCGCCGTGTCCGCAGCGCCTGACGCGGACACTGGAGCGCCGCCTCCGGCCTGCGCGAGTCCTGAACAGGAACCCGGCCCCGACAAGATCCCGGGGCTCTGCCGGCGCCTGCCGGTTCTGCCCGTGCGCCCGGTGGATTCCCCCCGTGGCGCTGCCGCCGCAGCCGCCGCACCCGTGCTGGCCTGCTGGAGTTCGCTCGACGAACAGCATCCCGGGCTGCCTTCCCTCCAGCTTCAGCTGGATCATGCCGACGGCTCCGGCCCCAGGCGCGAGGCTGGGAAGCGGAGAGCGAAGAAGAAACCGGCGACGCCGCGGGTCAGGAGCCGCTTCTGGGTGCAGGCGCCTTCCGACCTGAAGTGGATTGCGGTCGCCCTGCCGCTGGTGCTGGTCGTGGTGGTCTACAGTTTCAGCGGCAACAAGCCGAATACTCCCTCAGGGAACAGCGCCATGTCCTCCGCCGCCGCGGTGCAGGATGCTCCACAGGCCGCCCAGCCCTGGGCGAAGACCAATGCGCTGCAGCGCTTCATCATGCGCCGCGCCGGCGTCCGGCTTTTCGACGACTTCCGCAGCGGTCTGGGCGCCTGGCAAGGCGCCCCCGGCTGGGCTGGATCGTGGCGCTACGGAGACGCCACCTTTGTCCAGCCCGGCGACCTCGCCCTGCTCTCGCCGAGCATCCCGCTGCAGGATTACACGTTCACGTTCCTCGGCCAGATCGACCGCCGCAGCCTCAACTGGGTTTTCCGCGCGCGGGATCTGGAGAATTACTATTCCATGCGGATCGTCGTCACCCGCGGAGGTCCGCTGCCCGCGGCAGTCCTGATCCGCTCGATCGTTGTTGGAGGCAAGGAGCGCGAGGTCAAGACCCTCCCCATCCCGTTCCCTGTCCAGGCCGACACTCTGTACCTGGTCCGCATGGAAGTGCGCGGCCAGGACTTTACGACATACATCCAGAATCAGGTCGTCGATCATTTCTCCGACTCCCGCCTCAAGTCGGGCGGCGTTGGCTTCTTCAGCCCGCGCGGCGACAGGGCGCTCCTGCGCTGGGTCGAAGTATCACACCAGTACGACTACCTCGGCAGGCTTTGCGCCCTGCTGTCGCCCTACGGGGTGCAGGGCCTGGCGGCCGACTAGAGCTGATTGATGAGGAGTGAAATGCGAGAAGAGAACCGCTTGCTGGAGGAACTGAAGCCGGAGAAAGGCACGGCCCTGGCGCGCGCCGTTGCGCTCCATCTCGAAGGGAAGGGCCGCGAGGCGCTGCAGGAACTCGACCGCGCTCTGGAGTCCGGCGACCCGCCGCGCGAGGTCTATGCTGCGAGGGGGCATATCCAGTTCGAGCTGGAACTGTTCGACGAGGCGGTCAAGAGCTACGAAGCCTTGACCATGATCGACCCGAACGCCATTTCCTCCTTCTTCAACCTCGCCGTCTGCCAGGAGAAGCTGGGCCGCTGGGCCGAGGCCGCCGCGAACTTCGAGCGCGTTCTGCAGCACGACGCCGGCCGTCATGACGCCCGCCTCGGCCTGGGCATTTCCTACCTTCACCTGAAAAAAGCCGAGCACGCCCTGGAGTGCTTCAATCAGTGCCTGAAGGCCGAGCCGGCCAACGAGACCGCGCTGTTCGGCAAGGCGGTGGCCCTTGAACTCCTCAGCCGCTTCGACGAGGCCCTGAGCCTCTACCGGCAGATCCTGGCCGCCAATCCCAACGCTGAAGAGCCCATGTCCAACATGGTTCACATCGGGATGCGGCGCGGCGACGACGCGCTGGTCGCGGAAATCAGCGAACGCCTGCTGGCCGTGCGGCCGTTCAGCCAGACCGCCCTCGAGGGCCTGGCGTGGTGCGCTTTCCATCGCGAGGACTACGAGGCGGCCGCGCGTTACTGCGCCAAGCTCGTCGAGCTCACGCCGGAGCATTTCGAGCGCCGCTACAACCTCGGCGTCGCTCTCCAGAAGCTGGAGCGTTTTGAACAGGCCGAGAAGTCCTATCTCGAGGCCGCCCGCCTCCGGCCCGATCATGTCCAGACGTGGGCCAACCTCGGCATGGTCCGGCAGTCGCTGGGCAACTTCCGCGGCGCCCGCGAGGCCTATGAAAATGCACTGCGCCTGAATCCCGATCTGCCGGAGGCCACGGCCAACCTGGCAGGTCTGCTGGAAAGCCAGGGCCACCCGGAGGAGGCCGAACCCCTCTACGAGCGGCTCACGGCCAGGCATCCCGATCTCTCCGACGCGCACTTCCGCCTCGGCTACCTCCGGCTTTGCCGGGGCGACGCCCTGGGCGCCATCGAAGCTTTCGAGCGCTGCATCCACGTCAATCCCGACTGGGTCGAAGCGCACATCAACCTCGGCCTGGCCTACAAGCAGACCGGCGACTCCGACCGCGCCCAGCAGCATCTCCAGCAGGCGCTGACTCTCAAGCCCGATTCCGTGGAGGCTCTCCGCGGCATGGCCGCTCTTGCCGTCGAACAGGGCGACGATCCCCGCGCGCTCGAGCTGCAGGGCAAGCTGATCGACCTCGGCGAGCGGTCGCCGGAGCTTTTCTACAACACGGGTCTGCTGCTCCACCGCCGCGGACAGATCGAGGACGCCATCGCCCTCTATCGGGAAGCCATTCTGATGCGGCCGCAGTTCCCCGAAGCTCTGCTGAATCTCGGCCATGCCCTGAAGGCGCAGGGACGGAACGAGGAGGCG